>Ga0208373_1000081_pt1 | contig 172580 bp, 222 predicted proteins | sample RifOxyC2_FD_184036 | JGI IMG/M metagenome (GOLD analysis project Ga0208373, IMG submission 184036) | Soil microbial communities from Rifle, Colorado - Rifle Oxygen_injection C2 (SPAdes) | ecosystem: Environmental > Terrestrial > Deep subsurface > Rock core/Sediment | place: Rifle, Colorado...
ATTCTTCTTCGGATAAATCTTCAATTGATTTTAATGCTTTTTTTTGTGCTTGCCATTTAATATAATCAGTATGTAATGATAAAATCTTCATATGGTGCTTAAGCTTAAGAGGTTTTTAAAATTAATTACTCTTTTATGAATTAAACATTTATTTAAGATTTAACTATCTCTCGGAATTTCTTTGTTTGAAAAAGCGTGTAAAAGATTTTAACTATTCCCCTGAATTTCTTTATTTGAATTTTTCTCTCCCTCATCCTCATAACCTCACATGAAACTTTGTGAATGAAAAAGTGTATGAAAAATTTGATTTTTGAGATTCCCACTTCAAGTTCAAGCTAAAGCTTGAAGACCCGCCCTTAAGAATATTTGAATTTCCAATAAGTTAATCAAAAATTAAATTTTTATTATTAATACACTTTTTTAAAATCCCAATTATTAATTACTCTTTTATTATAATTAATCTTATAAATAAATGACTCTTGTATTTTTAATGGTAGAACCTAAAATCATTGAATTAAAGGTTAATGAAAAATATTTAACTCTTGTTGGTTCTAATCATGGTAAATTTAGTGGTTCAAAATGCGGGGAATCAGATTTTTTAAAAAGAAAATATTTTTATGAAGGGTTGATTGATGAATCTGATATTGTTGTTTTAGAACAACCTGTTGGAGGGGAGTTTTACGAAGATATTCCTTTTTTTGCAAAGTTAGGTTTGATTGCTTATGATTCTAATAAAGAAGTTTATGTTATTGATCCAAATAATGTTCCGGCAAATAATCTTCAAAAATTTTTATGTGAACATTTTGAAAAAGATGGAAAATTACCTTTAGAAATACATGAAGGTTTTACTGGTAAGGTTTCATATGAAAGATATAAAAAAGATCATCCTTTTGAAGGGTATATTGATTATTTAAATAATATGGGGGAATTTTATTTTAAAATTGCTCATGGTATTAATGATTGGAGAAATGTTGTTATTGCTAAAGGATTAGTTGAAAAAATATCTCAACTTTCTGCAGAGAATATTGTTGCTATTCATGGTGCACAGCATACTCGACCTATTGCGTTTTATATTAATAATCCTGAATTAAGACAACAAAAATTTGAGGGATATAAACGTTTTAATGAAGTTGGCAGGCAAGGGATAAAAAAGTTTACTCCTGTTTTTGATATTAACAATATGGATAAATGTATTTGGAAAAGAGAATTAATTTTGCCTGATGCTCATACTATTGTTGTTAAGAGAATTTAATTAAAATGAAAATTCCAGAAAAATTATCTCAAAAAAATATTGAAAAATTGTGTTCACTTGTGAATGCTGTTCAAATAAATATAGAACCTATTTTGTATGGAGAAAGAATGAATAATTATGGTCAGATGGTTCAGGAGGAATGTATGGCTTCAATTGAGGGAAATATTTACGAACCTCCAGAAAATTTTAAGGTTGCTCTGTCTTATAATTGGGATAATATGCCTCAAACATTAGTTCATGAATGTACTCATATAATGTTTCCTTATATTGATGATAGTGTTTATTTAACTGATATTGATAAATTAGAAATTCTCTTTTGGAATGAACCATTAGTGCGAAAAGTCGCAAGAGAAAGATTAATTGATGCATTAGGTAAACATAAATTGTAATTATTTTAAAGTAATAAAATTAGTAAATTTTATAAAGGCTTATTTCTGAAAATACCAATGCAAAATTTTTTATTAAATAGAAGTGACTGGATTAGCCTTAGCTGGAGATTTGATTATTCCGGCAGATAGTTTTTAACTTAATCTATATATTCTGCCATCTCAATTAGCAAAGGCTTAAGCTCTTTGACATAGTTGTCAAATTCTTCTTTATTGAAGGGTTTTATTACTAAAGGACGAACTTCACTATATTGAAACTCTAAGGTTTGAAGTTTCTCTCTTGTTAAGATGAGATTATCTTTATATTTTTCATAGCTGTTTATTGAATACATTAGTTTTTCTTTTGTTTCTTTGAGGAAGTCTTGGGGTTTTATCTTAAACTTTTGATAAATGAATAATAAGTCAATTGCATCTCTTGACTTAATTGCTTTTCTTGTTAAAATTGAACGGAATTTCTCTGTTACAATTTCTTTAAGGTCGTAAATTTTCATCTTTATTCTTTTATAGAAGTCAAGAAATTCCTTAAAGTAAACTTGATCTTCTTTTGTGAATTGGCTAGGCTTAATTAAAGGATTTAGCTTTTTTGTTTGTGGAGTAAATATTATCTTTTCTAAGAAGTTAATTTGAATTTTAATAAAAGAAGGCTTTCCTGTTAAAACGGAATCATAATAGACCTTGTAAGTTACAAGTTTATTGTTATTGCCAATCTCAACAAAATTTCTATCAGCCTTATCAAACTTAAAGTTAAATCCCATATTTTTTAGTTGTTCTCCTAAAGAATCTATTTTTTCCTTGCAGATCTTCTTTATACTTTTTGTTGATTTTCCTTCCCAGAGTTTCTGATTAATAAATGTAAAATCAAGGTCTTCTGAAAATCTAAAATAATCAAGATACGCCTTAGCCAGGCAAGTTCCACCTTTGAAAACATATTCTTCAAAATTAATCTTTGAAAGAAGAATATTAAGGTAAAAATCTTTTTCAATTAATTCTTGAGCAGTTATATTTGTTTTATCCTTAACCGAATTAAGAAAGTTCTTGAGTTTGTCTTTATCTATTTCCATTATAGCATCTCTTTTATTTTCTTTTTGACTATTCTATTATATTTATTTGATCCCCTAAGAAAAAGCGATTTATTAAATTTATATTCTTTTAGATCTACTTTTTTCTTTAGATAAATCATATCTAATAGAGTTTTTTCTATCTTACTATAATAAAGAGAGATATTGTTTCCTGTGCTTTCTTTCTTCATATAGAAAAATAAAGATGGCTTTAATTTTACAAAAAAGAAACTTGAGCCAGCTATCTTCATTGACTTTGTTCTATTAAATTTATCATTGATTACAATATTAACCGGAAAAACTTCATGAGTTAAGCCAAGAAACTTTAAAGCCGTATTCAAACCAAAATACCATTTAACATTTTTCTTTTCTAAACCAAGAGCTAATAACTCATATGGCGAATATTTTAAAGAATTTAATTTCTTTTCTTCATAATCTTTCAAATAATAAATTCCTCTAAAAATTGTTATAAGATAACCCTTGTTTAGCATAACTTTTCTTAAGGTATCTTTATCAAATTTATACTTAGTTGCCAAGCTATCAAAATCTTTTCTTGTGAGGATTTTACCCTTTGCTTCTCTTAAAATTGTGTCTATTTTATTCATAGCTTAATTCACCTATTTAGGTGAAATGTAATATATTTATAAATCTTTCTTTTAGCTTAATTATTTTATTCAATTACTTTGTTATTCGCTCTAATAGGGGTATAAGAGTATTAACTGAAGCGAAGTCCCCGTGCCCTTCATCTTCGTTATTCAGCAGAAATACCAACTAAAAAACTTCCATCTCAAACTAGGGAATATATTAAGAAATATTGGGGGTTATAAATTTAGAAATATTTAAATAGTTACTCTATAGGGGTGATATTATGAAAAAATTAAAGAATTTATTAATTACAGGGTTGACTTTAGGGATGTTAAGTTTACCGAAGGTTGTTGTTTCTCCGGTGCAAAATGTAAATTTAGATAGAGAAATTTTTACTGATAAGTCTACTAGTGGTATACTTTATGTTGATCAAAATAATAATGGAAGATATGATTTAGGGAAAGATGAATTTTTAGGATATACTTTGGAACAAACTTGGAGAGATAATAAAAAGGATTTAAGTTCTATTCCTCTTGGATATTATAATGTTAGACCCGGATTAACTAATAAATTCGAAAGACATTTTCGTGTTCAAGATGTAAAAGATAGAAAATCTATTTTATTTCATGGTTATTCATCGTATAATAAAAAAGATTTTTTAACTAATGAAAATACTCAGGGTTGTATTTTAGTTGGTGAAAAAAGAAATGGTTATGATTCTTTATTTGTCAAAGATAATGTTGTATTAAATAATTTAGTTAAAAAATTTCCTGAAGGATTTAATTTAACTATTCAAGAAAAAAATTAATCAAATGGATTCAAAATATATTTATTTGTTTGAAGATTCTTTACTTCCTACGCAAGATTATTTAGAGGATTATAAATTATTTAATATTTTTTATTCTTTTTTTTATAATAAGGAAAAAAATCTTCCGATTGTTCCTATAAGAGAACATCCTTCAAGAGAGAATAAATATTTAGTTCTTGATGGACATCATAGAATAGCTATTGCAGGGCTTTTTAATAAGCCTGTAAACTGTTTTGTTGCTCAATCAAAATATGATTTAATTGATGATGATTCAGTTGATAATTTTTATTTTGGTGAAAATCCTTTTAATAATATTTTTAGCAGATGGAATGATGTTTTATATTTTGAATCTCTTTCTGATGTCCCTAAAACTTTTAAAGATTTAATTATAGTTTTTTAAAGAATGTTGATGTTGCAAAAAAATATTTTAAAGAACGAGGTTTTGATTTAGAGAAAAGAATTAATTTGAGTTGCAATTAAATCTTATAAATAAATTTATCAATATCTTTTTGCGTGATTTTGCTTCTTCTTTCCTGATGTTTTGCTAGATAATTATTTATTTTATCTATTAAAATTTGTTTTAATTCTCCTGAAAGTAATTTTCCGGATTTGTAATCATCATGTATTTGTTTTAATTTTTCGTCGTTTTCTTCTAAATAGATTAACCATTGGTATGCTACATCTATGTCCGGATTTCCTCCGAATTTTCGATGTTCTTCAATTGTGTCTCTTCCTCCGCTAAATGCGTATTTGTTTATTTTATTTTTTACAACTTTCGGTGAATCTGTCATTAAAATTGCTTTTTCGTGATTTGTCGATGACATTTTTTCATCAATGCCTGTTATTGCAGGCATCATCTTTGCATGTATTATTGCCGGTTTTTGATGACCTAATTTTTCTATGACATCTCTGGAGATTCTAAAGTGCGGGTCTTGGTCAAATCCCAATGGTATCAAGCATGGTTTATTTGTTTTATTTAATACATTCGGTAAAAATACCGGTACTGTTTGCATTGCTGTATAAAAGATACTTCCGATATTATTTGAATCTGTAAATCCAAATGCTGCTTTAATTGTTGAAAAAGTTATTTTTTTTGCAACTTTAATTGCCTCGGGATACATTATCCCTGCGTGTTTTGTATCAATTAAAAAGTGTGTTTTTTTCGGATCAAAACCCATCGCAATTACGTCAAGCATATTTTCATAGGTCCACTTTTGAATTTCTTCATATGATTTATCTTTATATAAAAATTTTTCATCGTCTGTAAATTGAAACCATAATTCTACGTCAAATGTTTCCTGTAGCCATTTTACAAATTCCCAAATTCCGATTACATGTCCCAAATGTACTGGTCCTGATGGTCCGCAACCTGTATAAAGAAAGAACTTATTTCCTTTCTCATATTCATCTAATGCCCATTTTAAATCCCGATGAGCAAAATATATTTCTCTTCTTAAATAATGAGAATCTTTTTTTGTAATTTCTTTTATTTTATTTAGAATTTTTGAATCTAATCTTTTTATCCCAAATTGTTCTATTAATTTATTATAATCCACTGTTCCTTTTACTTCATAAGGGGTTACTTTGAACTCTTTTTCATTCATAATCTAATAGAGGAGTAAAGGTCTTTTAAATATTTTCTAAGAATTGGTTCTGTCCAGAATTAAGTTTTTTTGATTTTAGGATTCCCCCTTCAATGAAAGACCCCTCGGTTCTCTTAGAAAATTGTTTTTAAGATTTAACTATTCCCCTGAATTTTTTTGTTTGAATCTTTATCCCCACATCCCCCTCATTATTGCAAAGCAATAATTCGCCTTTAAGTTGTTAAATCTTAATTGTTAAAAACAATTTTTTAATTTCCTCAAAGTTTGGAAGGGGTATCTTCTAAGAATTAATTCTTTTTATCTAAAACATATAAACAAATTTCTCTTGCATCTTCTTTCCGATAATTAAATTTTTTTTGCAGATTTTCAAGTAAAAATCCGACATCCCTTTTAATTTTATCATCGTATTTTTCAAAACTTTTTTGACCATATTCTTTTAATGCATTTCTAAAATTTTCATTTTTTAAATACGGGAGTAATGCACTTTTTTTTAAATTTTCTGAATAAATTGCAAATAAATCTCTATATTGGTCTGTTTCTGTTATCTTTTTTTCTTCTACTAACATTTCCTGCGGTAATGTTTGTGTTGCAAAATCTTTATGCATTTGAATCCTAAATTTTTTGTATCCTAATTCTTTTAACTCTGGTTTTTCCGGTAAAAACATTCCTCCCGCATCAGCAATTACTCTTTCAATGCCCTGGAAAAATGGTTCACCAATTACAATTTCATCCCCTGTATAAATACATTTAATTGTTTGTTCTTTTGGTGAATAATTTATTGCAAATAAATAATTTTGAATTGTTTTACTTATTTCTTCATCATTATATCGATATAAACATTCTTGAACTTCTTCCAGAACTTTATAATCATAACTTTTTTTAACTGCTGTTAAAACTTCTGCAGATATATCTGCTTTCTCTTCGATTTCTGTATAACTTGGTTTCATTATCCCTTCAAAAAATTCCTGAACCATCTCCATTGTGAAACATTTTCTATCTTTTGATTGGTAAGTTGACATAAAATTTCTTAATTCTTTAATTGATGTTCTTCCGGAAAGACCATCAAAACCTTCTGATTCTGATTCTCCTAATACTTTTTCTTTTACTTCTCTTGTAAAATTATTTTTATCTTCTTTACTTAGCCAATCCGGAATTTTTCCCCCATAAATTTCCATCTTTAATAACAGCATATCTTTATCTGTATAATTCGCATATCTTTCCGGACTGTTTATCCATTTTTTTAAGGGTTCAGATTTAATATTTAACCTCGATGAAACAACAATCTTTGCAAAATTTTCTAATACCCCTGGTAAAAATTGCTGTTCAATTTGTTCTCCAAATTCACTCTTATAAATTTGAATTTCTGTTTGAGGCACTAATACATATGGAATTTTTCTAACGACAATTCTGTCTCTGAACGCTTTATCTTTTTCAAATGCATCTTTATCTTCCGGATTTGTTAATCCGATAAATAGAGAAGAAATTTTTTCTTCTAATTCTTCAGCTCGTTCGACAGAGTCGCTGACAACACTATGAAGACCTAATAATCTTTTTTGATTTTCTCCTTTAATGTCCATTAAAGCATAAATCCCGTTATTTGTTCTTGCTAATTGAGGGTATTTATATAGCACTGCATCACTGCTTCCAAAAATTTTATTTAATTGTTCCTGTAAATATTTATCCAATTCTATTTGATTTTTTATCGGGTCTTTTGGGTTCCATACGCTTATTCCCTGCCCTTTTCGTCGATCAAATTTAAATCTTTTTGCCCGAATCATATTTAAAATTTTTTCCGGTTCTAAATCTTTTTGTGTAAGCTGAGAATAAACTGATGTGCAAATTGTGCAAGGATCTTTTTCAAATATCCATCTATATTCTTTATCTTCGAATAATTGTTTTTTGAATTTTTCATCATGGATTAATTCTTCTAAAAGTTGTTTTCTGTGTTTTTTTTGTATTTGGATTATTGGATGATCATGATGCGGGCATGGAATATTTAGTTCTGTTTGATTTTTTTCTTTTGAATTTAATTCGTGAAGATTTAATCTCCATAATGTTTCATATGTAATTCCTTCTTCTGTTAAAGCATATTCTTCAAATTTTGTAATAAAATTTGTTAAAAATGTACTTTTACCGCTCCCTTTTGGTCCTTCAAAAAGATAAATTGAATTACTTGTCGAGTTATCTTTTAGCCCTTCTATTAATTTAATGAACTTTTTTGAAAAAAATTTATCTGCAAAAAAAGGTCTTTGAGTATTTTTTTCAAGTAAATTTGAAAGGTCATATGCTGTGCTTTTAGGTTCTCCGGGATATTCTTCAATTCCTTCAGGGATAAAATAATAAACCATATCTCTGGTTAATTGAAATATATTTCTTAAAAATTTTTTTGGTTCTTTTTCAGTTTTTTGCAAAAATTCATCTAATGAAATTGAATGTTCTACTGTTTCATTTCTTAAATTTGCAATTAGATTTTGTTTACTTTTCATTTTTGTGCTTCTATAAGTCTTTTTCTTATTTTTTTATCTTTCATTTTATATCTGACCTGATTATTCATTGTGAATTGACCTTGATCATTTTGTCCCATAATTACTTCTGTTGTATCTAATAAAACTGCATTTCCCCAAATATGTTCTATTCCAATCATAGTGTTTGGAATAAATTGTGTGATTAATGGTTTACCTTCAAAATGGTGTTTAAGATATAATGATTCTTCATTTGTTTTTTTTAGATTAACTGTAATATGTGGGGGGTCAGGTAAAATGTTTATAAGCATTTTTTTATAATCTTCTGCTTTTCTGCTTTTAATGTAATATTCCATTTTTCTTTTTTGTTGATTTATTCTTTGACCAATAACATATAGTTTATGTTTATCCATAAAATCTTGATCTACAAATCTATTAATTAATTCAAAATCTGAAAATTCTTTTCGTAATTTAAATATCATCTCTTTGCCTTTTCCGGTTTTAAGGTCGTATTTTTCCCTTGTTTCTGTATCTTTTATTTTTTCAAAATCATAAGTTAATTTTCCTTTATCTGCAAGTTCTTCAACATATTGAATTAATCTTAATCCGATTGCATAAGGATTTATTCTACCTTTTGTTAATGCTGTGACTCCTGCATTTAATTTTGCATAATCAATTTCACGACTTCTGACTATTTCGTCATTTCTAAATAATTCGTCATGCCAATAACTTGCCCATCCTTCGTTCATGATTTTTGTTCTCATTTGAGGTGCAAAATATAATCCTGCTTCTCTTACAATTGTTATTATCTCTTTCATCCATTCATTTTCTTTTTTTCTTAATTTTGGAGAATTATGTAAAATATATTCTAACACGTCGTTATGTTTTTTTGGTTTTTCTTCGTTTTGATATCTTTTAAATTGCTCTTCAAATTCCGGAAAATTATTTTTAACATCTGCAAAAAATAATGAATCAATTAATTCCGGGTTTTGGTCTAATATTTTATTATATTTCTCTAGTTCATCAGATTGTTTTGAAGGTCTGATACTTTCTTCTTTTAAAAAGATATTAAAATAAAAATCTACTTTTGGAGGCAATTTTATTTCATTTGGAAAATTTGCCTTGTTTAAATCTTCATGAAACCCTACGATATTATCTAATCCTCTTGCTGCTTCAATCACATAATCCACCCATCTGCCATGTTTACTTCTTAATCTTTCTATTGCTCTTTTATTTGCAAGTGATTGACCGACAAAATCATCGTTCCATGTCTGGCGAAATAAAGCATTGTTTTGAAAAAAATCTATGTGGCCTAAAACATGATAAAAAATCATTGTGTTCATCCAATCTGTATTATTATCGTTATAAAATGACATTGCAGGTCTTGAATTAATTACTGTTTCATATGCATTATGCGGGCTTATTTGGTATTCTCCTTCTCCGTGCAAAACGTGTATATCCTGAATCCAATAATCATACATTGTCGGGATAAATACCTTTGGTGATAATTCAATCATATCTCTGTTAGTTACATTATATTCCAATGTATGGGGATCGAATTTTAATCCTGCGTTTTTAGCTTTTTCTTTGCATCTTTCCATTATTTGTTTTGCGTTTATGTCTATTAATTCCATTATTCTGATATAATTTGTTTTAATCCTTTTATTATTTCTTCTTCGTTAGCAGTATCTGCCATCATTGAGTAAAGTCTTAAGTGATCTTTTTCCTGTTCTAATAATCCTGATTTTTTGAAATATTGTTCTACAAATGTATCTCCTAATTTTGTTCCTCCGGTATTTTGTGCAATTGTGATTCCTATTCTGTTTGAGTATGCAAGCATATTTCCGACTTCTTTGATTGTTTCTTTTCCTGTCTGATCCCAGTCATCTCCGTCTGTTCCATGGAATACATAAATATTATAATCCCTTGCTAAATTTTCTTCTTCAACAATTTTATTGACTAATTTAAATGCACTTGATACTTTTGTTCCGCCTGCTGTTGAAATGGTATAATATTTATGGAAATTTTCAACTTCTTTTGCATCTGTATCATGAACTATAAATCTTGTTTTTACATTTTTTTGATATTGATATGTTAACCATGCATAAATCATTAAATGTTGATTTACAATTACGTCTGTGGGTTTGCCTTGCATTGAACCAGAATAATCCCTTAAGAAAAAGACTAATGCCTGCGATTCATATTCGACTTCTCTGGATAAAACTCTGTATATTTTATCTTTTGGATCAACAATTAATTTATTGGGGTCAATTTTGCCTTTTGGATTTATTTTTTTTAATCCAAGATTTGTTTCAATTATTTTTCTTAATGTTCTTTTTTTGTCTAAAAATTGTCCTGTTCTGGAGTTTATATCTGTAAGATCATATTTGAATTTTGTTAATGATGGTTTTGTGCCTTTATCTTTTAAATGTGGTAATTCAAATTTTTCAGTTAAGATTTTTCCCAGTTCATAAGTACTTGATTCTAATTCATGTTCGCTTCCTTCTCCATCTCCTCCTTCTCCGGATTCTCCTTCTTCTCCATGTTGGTCAAGGGGTTTTTCTCCGATTACATCTCCTTCTTCGCCTTCGCCACTTCCTCCCATTCCGTCTTCATTTTGAGGTTGTCCATGATAAAATTTTTCTTCAAAAACATTTGGGATAATTACTACTTTACCATTTTTGCCAGGTTTTGCAATTTTATCCATTCTAATTTTTTTTGGAAATCCGTCTTTTTCCCGTTGTTCATCTCTTTTTAACAAATCTTCCATTGTTTGTATTTGCATTACCGGAGAAGTATTTCTTTGTAATAATATTTCAAAATCGCTAAAATAATTTTTGTTTGGTTTTATAAAATTTGGTAAATAATGTTCTTGAGAATTTATTTTTTCTTTATCTATAATTTCTTGTTGTACAATTTGAGTTCTTTTCATTTTGGTTTATTTTTCGCAGTTTGATTGCGACCAAAAGGAAAGCCAGAGGGATTTTCATTTTAAAGAAAATTTCTCTTTATTTAATGTTAAAATTATATTTATTCTTTAAATCAAAATTATGCTTTTGGTCCTCGAGCATTTTCTGCAAAATATTGTATTGTTTTATCTGCACAAGTTGGGCAATATCCTAATTTATTTAACATTGTTTCTATCATTCTTGTTCTGACTTTTGCATTTTCTTCGTTTGTTCTATTTGCTAATGCTCCTACTAAACTTGATTCTGTTCCGATATCTGATTCAAATCTTGTATCTGTAATTGCCTTTACAAGTGTTGTGTTATCCATAAAATCATATTTTGGATCAGTTTGCATTCTTTGAGCATATGTTTTTAATATTGTACTTCTAAAACTTGCACTTTGTTCTTTTGATTTTAATCCAATTCTTCCTTCAATTGAATTAATCCATCTTTCATCAACTTTAATTTTTTCAATTTTTCCGGTTTGTGGATCTTTATAACTTAACATTTTATCTTTTGGAAGATTGTCTCCTGATAATGCGACAACCATATTTACATAATTTCTTACTTCTTTTACAATTGCTTCTGGCTCATCCATATATGCATCAAAAATTCTTTGTTTAACTTGGTTCAAATAAAGTGTTTCTGCAGTTTTAATATCTTCTAAATATTTAGTTCTTCTTCCTGAATCTGTTACATAATCTAAAATTACTCTTTCTAATGATCCAAAAACATCTCCTGCAAATATACATTTTCCCTCTTGTGTTTTAGGGCTTTTTGTTAAAATTGATTTTGCTCTTTCTAAATTTCTATGAGTAAAACCAGATTGTCCAAATCGTTTTGTGACATCCGGACTTGTGCTTAAATCATCTATTAATTCTGTTAAAGTTTTAAGACTTTTTTCTCCAGCTACTTCCCCTGCTGCTAAATTCATTATCTCTTGCGAGGTTAATTTATCTGATTTTGGTAATCTTGTTAATACTCCTCCAACTGATAGTGCATAATTAGTCAATGGATCAACATGCAAATTATCTCCTCCAAATGTTGTTAGTTTTTCTTTATTTCCTATGACATATGCTGTTAATTTTTTTTGTAATTTGTAATCAGTATTATGTCCGACGAAACATGTATCACATCTATCTAAAATTGGTGCTTCTTCTGCTGCTTCCTGGAATTTTGCAAATTCTGCATTATTTGATGTTCCAATAATAAATGTGTCCATTGGCCATTTAAATCCGTCAATTTCTATTGTTCGATTTTGAATTAATCCTAAATAAAGTTTAATTAAATCTGCTTTATTTTTGAAAAATTCGTCGGGAGAATGGATTCCTCCCCCTGCTGTTCTTGATAAAGCTCCTCTTCGTAAATCAAATCTGTATGGATTATTTGAATCTTCTAAATGAAGTAATCTTGTAATTGCTTCATCTCCTAAAAGGTCTACTGCTGAAGAAGTAATTTTATCTTTTGCAGGATATTTTCCTGTTAAGATTCCTCTTGTTGGACTAATTGGAACTTTTACTATTTCTATATATTCCTGCATTATTTTATTTAAATCCTCTTCTGTATGTTCTTTAATTTTTTCTAAAATATATTCACTGCATGCTCCCAAGGGTCTGTAATTTTTAAAAAATGATTCTATTTGTATATTATTAAATCCTAATTGTCCTAAAAATTCTTTACTTGCATTTTTATCATTTTTTAAATTCATTGCAAAAATCATTGGATCTTCATAAGTCTGGGATTCAATTTCTTTGATGTCTCCGAAACCTGCAATATTTTCTAAACCTTTAAATTTGAATGTGTATCTTTCATTACCCGGCATTGCAATAAAATTTCTGTATGTCTTAAATAAATAATCTACTAAATAAGTTTTACCATTTCCCGGCTCTCCTACTAAAATAAATGCTCTTTCTCTTGCGGATCCTCCGTCGGCACCATCTTTAATAAATCCAACCAGTTGATTTAATTCATCGTACATTCCGACAAGCGGTTTTTCACCTTTTCGAAATATATTAAAATCATAAGTTGTTTTTCCGTTAACATTAATTTTTGTGAATGCATTTTCTCCATCAAGAATCATACGAGAAATAGATTCAAAAGCGTTTTCAAAACGTCTTTTACCCTCTTTAACTTCTGTCAAGTGAGTTATTAAACTCGCTTCACCTCTCATCACCATATTATTTCATATGTTCTATTCTTTATAAATATATGTCTTCAAAAATATTCATTTAGATTCTTGTATTTAATTTTTTTTATTTTCTACAAATATTTATAAATCTCAATTACCTGTTTAATAAAAATGAGGAATATAATAGCACTAATAATCTTTGGAATAATTTTGGCTTCTTTAGCTTCAGCTGAAATTTTAATTGTTGAACAACCTAATGAGATTTATAATTTGGGTGATACAATTAATTTGAATTTTAAAGTTGTGACATTAGAAGATTTAAGTAATTTTTTTAATATGAATTTTGTTTGTAATGGAAAGAAAACAAAAATCCCTCAGGAATATTTAACCTTAAAAAGCGGTGAAGAAATCGGAATTGAAATGACACTTCCTTTAATTAAAGAGTTTAAATCTTCCGGTTCTTGCAATATTCAATCTGGTTTAGGTGAAGTATTAACTAATGATTTTAAAGTATCAACTTTAATTGATGTTGAACTTTTAGAGGAGAAATCAGATTTTATCCCCGGTGAAAATTTAATTATTAATGGTGAAGCAAAAAAAGAAAATGGCGGTTTAGTTGAAGGATTTGTTGAAGCAAAGATTGGTTTTGATTCTGAAGAGATTCTACTTTCAGAGATTGTTAGTAACGGATATTTTACTATCAGTTATCCTTTACCTGAAAAAACTAAAGCCGATGAATATACTGTGAGTATTAAGGTTTATGAAAAAGATGAGGAAGATGTTATTACTAATAATGGTCTTATGAGTTATAATATTAAGATTTTGCAAGTTCCGACTAATTTAGAGATTGTTTCTGAAAATGTTAATGTGATGCCAGGAACCAGTTTTAAAATTAAAGGTATTTTGCATGATCAAACCGGTGAAAAAATTTCATCTTCTGTTGTTTTTTCTGTTATTAATGATAAGGGTATTTTAGTTGAAGAAAAAGAGTTGTCAACAGATGAATTTTTTGAATATTTTATAATCCCTAATGAATCTGTTGCTATATGGAATGTTGAAGTTGTTTCTGAAATGATTATGCAAAAAATAAATGTAATTATTTTGGAAAATAAAAATGTTAAAACTGAATTAATTAATAAAACTCTTTTTATCGAGAATATTGGTAATGTTTTTTATAATGATTCGGTTATTGTTAAAATTGGCAATGATTCTGTAACTGTTCCTGTAGGTTTAGCTGTTGGTGGGGTTGAGAAATATGTTTTAACTGCTCCAAATGGCGAGTATCAAGTTGAGATTATTGCTGACGGTGAAAGTAGTTTAATTCACGGAGTTATACTTACCGGCAGAGCTATTGATGTTAAGGATCCTTCATCTATGGCACTTGAATTTGTTTCTTATCCTATTGTATGGGGTTTTATTATTGTGATTTTACTTTTTGTTGCATTTATTATCTTTAAAAAAGGTTACAAAAAAACTTTCTTTGGTTACATTACTTCAAAGAAAAAAGAAACTGTTTCAAAAGAAAAGGATATTAAAGAAAAGACTTTTGTGGCTTCGAAAAATAAGGCTGAATTATCTTTATCTATTGAAGGTGATAAGCAAGATGTAGATTTAGTTTGCTTAAAATTAAAAAACTTTGAAGAATTTAGAGATAAAACCAGTGGTGTTGAACAAGTATTGCAAAATATTAATGAATTTGCTTATAGTAAAAAAGCAGTAACTTATGAAAATCAGGATTATTTATTTTTCCTTCTTATTCCAAGAAAAACTAAAACATTTAAGAATGAAAAGGCTACATTAGAAATATCTCAATATATTATTAATTCATTAAGTCATCATAACAAATTTTTTAAACAAAAAGTTGACTTTGGTGTTTCTTTAAATTATGGTCCAATGATTATTAAAGAAGATGATGATAAATTTATGTTTATGGGTCTTGGCGACTTAATGTCTGTTGCTAAAAAGATTTCTTCTTTATCTCATGGTGAAGTTTTAGTTAGTCCAACTATGAATAGTAGAATTATGAGCACTGCTAAAACTGATAAAGCTGAAGAAGGTAAAGTTGTATTTTATAAACTTAGAGAAATCAAAGATAATGATCAGCATAAAAAATTCTTAAAGGGTTTTGCTGAAAGAATGGATAAGGATAAAAATAAAAAATAATTATTTTCTAATTATCTTTTTATTTTTTATTAAACTAATGATTGTTGAAGGTTTATTGTCTATTGTTCCGTCGTTGATAATATAATCTGCTTTGCTTAGTATTTCTTTATTTATATTTTTTAAATTAGTCATGTGTTTTTCTCCTGTAATATTTACACTTGTTGTTACAAAGATTATATTTATTTTTGATAATTCTTGGCTAAACCAATTATTTGGTATTCTTATTCCGATATTTTTTCTTTCTGGTATAAGTAATTTAAGAGGATATTTTGCTTTTAGTTTTTGATTTGGGTTTAAAATAAATGTAAATTTTCCTGGCAATTTGTTTAATTCTTTTTTGAATTGTTTATTATATTCTGTGTTTTCATTAATCCATTTAATTGACGGTACAATTATAGAAAATGGTTTTTTATCTCTTTGTTTAATTTCTCTTAATTTCTTTATTGATTCACTATTTTTTGTATCACATCCAATGCCATAAATAGTATCTGTCGGATAAATGAAAATTTTTCCGTTGTTTATTTCTTTGATATAAAATTCTTTATTCTGTAAAAATTCCTGTTTATTTATTATTTTCATTTTAAACTTTAAATTTTTCAAATTCTTCTCTGTTTTCTAAATCTTTATCCCGATAAGCAATCATTAATTTTTTTGCGAGTTTTTTATCTTGTTTTTGGTCATATACTACTGTTGGTCCTGAAATTTCTTCATCTACTAAAATATTCCATTTTATTTTTTTAGCAATTTCTTCTATGAAGATGTTTTCTTTGTGGTCTCTTCCTACAAATATTAAGCCATTATCTTTAAACATTCGTCCTCGTTTTAAAAAAAGTGTTTCTTCATATTTTGGATTTTTATAATCAAACAAGCATTTTACTTTTTTGGCATAATCTTTTTCGCAAAGCAAGCATCCTCCTGCGGGGGTGGGATATTTAATTTTATATTTTTTGGCAAGTTCTATTTGTTCTATTCTTTGTCTTCCATGTAAAGATAATAATTTTTCTCTGTTGACTAAACCATTTTTTTCATATTCTGTTTCAGGCAATAATTTTGCAGATAATGGTCTTAATATTTTATTTTGGAGTCCTGCTTTTTTTTCATCGAATAATAAAATTTCTTTCATTTGCGACATTGGTCTTTGTCCAATTACTTCGCCTGTTGCTATTACTTCTATTTTTAGTTTTTTGGCTTCTTTTTTTGCCTGTTTAAATATAAATATTTTGCAATCTTTGCATGGGTTTAATGCTTTTCCTCTTCCATATTTTGGATTTTTTGTTAATTCTAAATATTCTTTAAATTTTTGTCCTTTTGTTGCATCGATTATATGCAGATAATATCCTTGTGTTTGTGCAAAGTTTATTATGCAGGGTATATCATTACAGCATCCTCCTCCAAAAGGTAATTTTACAAAAACTAAATGGATTTCAAATCCTTGCTTTTCAAGTAATTTTGCGGTTAATCTGCTATCTAATCCTCCTGAGAATAATACTATTGCTTTTTTTGTCATGGCAATTAAATAGCAAAATTGATTTTTAATGGTGTTGGTTTAAAAAATTTTCTTGAGATTTCAATTGTGTATTTATTACTTGTGGTTTTTGTTCAAGCATAGGATGACCGACACCAAAATATGGTCTTCCCCCTTGTAACACTTCAGTTGTTCCAACAAGTAAATTTCGAGTTTTATTAAACAATTCATAATTAAATGGTACATCTGTTTCTAATATTCTTGGAAGATTGTTTCCAGAACGAGGTCTTGCAATGTCAAAAATATAAGTTTTAGAAGCTGGGTTTTTCATTACAATAAATGAATGATTACCTAAATCTGCGAAAGGATCACGAGCTTCTACTCCACTCATATAAGAGGTAGAATATTCCTCTTGCAAGATATTTTGAAGAAGATATTGACCTAAAGAAGCCTGTTCTGCACACATTGCTATACCTTTTAGATCTGTTAGTGTTGCTTTGTTATCTTTGAATTTTGCTTGTCTTTCCAAGTCGTTTGGTGGACTTTCATGCTTTACATTCATTAAATCTTGAACTTTTCTTTGAACCGTATTTGTGACAAAAAAAAGATAAGGGTCAATTTTTGAACCTACTTTTGATAGCCAATCAGTTACTGCTTGCTTATTTTGAGTATAAATTTCGGATACCTTTTGAGGAGAGCAATAGTTATCTAATTGTCCATTAAAATTATCAAAATCAAGGATAAGTTTTATAGTAAGCTCATCACTAAATATAGAACCTCCAACAGGCAATTCCTGTCTATTTTCTAGTTTATCAGCCCAAATACCTCTGTATATCTTTTTCATAATTTTATAAGATAAATATTAATATTTAAATGTTTCTATTTGTTACTACTAATTAGTGTCTAATAATAACTTTTTTATTCTTTTTGGAATGTTATATTTCTAAAATGTTTTTATTGAAATTAATAAAATAAGTAGACAAAATTTAATCCTATCTTGTTTTTGTATAGCAAAAAAAGTCTGAAGAATAATCTTCAATATCAGTTACTTCTTCGAACATATTAATTTTGTTAGTTTTTAGGCTATTACCATTAAAATACAAAATTTTGTCTAATGCAGTTCGAAAGATTCTTGTTTCTTTAGGATAATTTTTTTGGATCGTTTTGGCACTTGATAGAGTTCTTGCAACCCATATGCCCCCTCTACCTTTTTCATCATATTCTATTTGATCTGGTTCATAATACCATTTGTTTATTGAATATTGTATAATATTCGGATTTTTATGCATCCCTAAAGATTTCAGATCTTTTGTGACAACTTTATATCCTAAACTATATACTTTGCCATCAAGAATTATAGAATTAATTTTTATCATATATTTATTTAATGAAGAATTTTTTTGAGATTGAAATTTGATAAGGGTAAGGGAGTGATTTGTGATTTAGTGAGATAGAATAAGTTTTTTTTATTTCGTCTATCGCGTGGCGACTTTGAAAAGCGGGTTAAAAAAGAATTATTTATAATTGTATAAAATATTTTTTTCATTTTAATAATTCATTATCTCTTTTATATAGAAATTCCCTTTTTATAATTTTCGTTTTTGGAATTTTGAGTTAAATTTAGGTTTTATAGAATCCTTTCGTAAAAGATTATTTAAATAAAAATTTCATATTTTCTATTATGAAAAAAGAGTGGATGATTCTTGGGTTTGTCTTAATAATTGTGATTTTTGCAGGGTTTTATTTCTTTAAAAATCCTAATGTTGTGAAAGAAATTCCTTCAGGGGATTATAATATTGAGATTAATAATTTTGCTTTTGCTCCTCAAGAATTGATAGTTAAAGTAGGAAGTACTGTTGTTTGGAATAATAAAGATTCTGTAAAGCATACTGTTACTTCTGATAGTGGAACTGAATTAGGTTCAGAATTATTAGGAAATGGTGAGAGTTATTCTCATACTTTTAACAATGTTGGAACTTTTGAATATCATTGTACTCCTCATCCTTCAATGACTGGGAAAATTATTGTTGAATAATTATTTAAAAAATTTAGAGATTTCTAAACCAATATAAAACACAAGAGAATGAAATAACCACCAAAAGTATGGCGATAATGTTAAACCTAAGATTACAAATGGTGGTGCATTATATCTTGCTGAAATTCCTAATAATTGAATAAATCCTGAATAAGATGTCATTAAATAAGAAAAAGATATCCATGTTCCTGCAAAGATTGCAAATAAAGCTTTTTTGTAGTGTTCTTTATTATCAAAAATTGTGAACCAAATAAATGCTAATAATGTTGCATTTCCAAATTTTAAAATATAGTAATAATTTGATTCTCCTACTCCGTGAATATGCATTAAGAAATCTGCAAACCAGAAAATTGCAACAACTAAGATTATGTTATATATAATCTTCTTTGTTATTTTTATTTTCATTCAATTTAATCGGTTTATATGTTTAAATATTATGATACAAATAGATTATTCAATGTATATTTCAAAAAATTGAGTAAATTTTTTCCCTTTTTCTTTTGCATCTTTTATAGATATTGCATAATTTTTCCCTGAGTCTTTTAGTTCTTTTGGTTCAATGAATAACCATCCTTCCCGATTAAATCTTAATGCTATTACCGGTGTTAGTTTAAATATCTCTGAAAATGTTAGGAATCTGCTTATTTGGTCTTTTGAGATATAAATTGTTTGTTTTTTGCTGGATTTGACTTCAATGCAGAATTTTTTATCTTCTTTTCCTGCAATTAAATCACAATCTGCATTTTCCATTGTTCCACTTCCTGCAACTCTTACGACTCTGTAAATTCCGGTTTCAATGAATTTTTGGAAAAGTTCTCTTTCTGTTTTTGAGCCTTTGGCTTTATTTTTTGGCATGATTGATTTTTCTTAAATTTAATTCTTTATGGCATTCAAGGAACCAAGGGGTTCACATTCCATGTGGCATTACAGGAGGCTCCGAAAGTTTACACGAGTTTTCATGATAGCCCTTGATACGAGTGTGGACTTGAGTAGAAAGTTTACACGAGTTCTCATGATAGCCCCTGATACGAGTGGGTTTGAGTTTAGAGATGCCCCCGTTCCGCAAAGTTTGAGGACGAAGTTATTGAACAGCGACAAACATTTTAAATGAATAACGACTTTTCAATGACTGAGCCAGCTTAAAAACTTCAAAAGTATCGTCTTTTGAATGTCCCAGAAAATTTAATTCTACAAATTTTCTGAGGAAACCAGCGGGTGTCTTTTACAAATCTCTTGCTTGAATTGTTCTTCTGTTATTTGCTTTTGCTCGTTTTATGGCATCTCTTAATATTTCTTCTACTTTTCTTTCAAGTGCCATTCCTACTTCTTCTGCAACGCTTGATACTGTATTTTCCTTATCCAGTTCTTTGATTGCTTTTTTGATGTTGCTTTTTACAATTAAACTCATTTTAACCTCCTAAAATAAATGTTTTAATTACTATGAATCCGTCAACGATTGATCCTAAAATTCCGATTTCTAATATGGTTAAACTTATCCATTCTGGTTTTTTATTTTTTTTTAGCATATAAATTCCAAGTCCGATTAAATATAAAAACATAACGAATCCAAATATATCAAAAAATTCCGGGGAGTTTCCTTGATAAATTAATAAAATTGTTAAAATTATTGCAAATATTCCTACTGCGATTATCACCTTTTTCATTTAATATTTATTTCTTCTTTGTTTCTTTTTTATTTAACACTTCGGGTTTCATCAATGGGAAAATAACACATTCTCTTAATGGTTTATTCATTAATATTCCGAATAATCTTTCTGAAACTCCAAACCCGCATGTTGGTGGCATTCCATGTTTTAATGCTTCAATAAATTCTTTGTCATGTTCCTGAGCTTCTGTGTCTCCTGCATTCTTTAACTTCATTTGTTCTTCAAATCTTTTTTCCTGATCAAATGGATCGTTAAGTTCTGAATAACCTTTTCCAACCTCTGTTCCTGCAATGATTACCTGAAATTCCTGAACTTTTTCAGGATTATCTGTATCTCTTTTAGCAAGTGGTTCAATGCCAACAGGATGACCAACTAAAAAACCAGGTCCTGCAATTTTTTTTCTGCAATATTTCCATAAACTATCAACAAGTTTCCATCGTCCTGCATTTTTTTCACACTCCAGATTTAATTCTTTAATTTTTTTAAGCATATCTTCTACGCTTGCAGAGAAGATATTAATTCCTGTATATTTTTTGACTGTTTCTTCATAGTCATATAACTCCCATTTATTGTTTAAATCAAATTCATAATCTCCAGACTTAAATTTTGTTGTTCCAAATACCTCTTTGGCGATTTTTTTGTACATCTCTTGGATTAATTTCATTCCGTCTTTGTAATCTGCATATGCCCAATAAAATTCCATCTGTGTGTAATCCTGCAAGTGTTCAGCATCCATTCCTTCATTTCTAAATTGTCGTCCGATTTCAAATGTTTTATCAAGTCCTGCAACCATTAATTTTTTTTGCCAAAGTTCTCCCATTGATATTCTTAAATAAACATCTGTGTCAAGTGCATTATGATGTGTTTTAAATGGTGTAGCTGTTGCTCCTCCGGCACTTGTTTCTAATATTGGTGTTTCAACTTCTAAAAATCCTTTTTCAATAAGTAATGTTCGAATGATATTCCAGAATTTTTGTTTTTTGATAAACATTTCTTTTACTTCCGGATTCATTAAAATGTCTAAATATCTTTTTCTTAATTTTTCTTCTTCGTCCTGAATTCCATGAAATTTTTCCGGTAATGGTAAAATTGATTTTGTTATGAGTTTTATGTCTTCTACTAAAATTGAAATTTGGTCTGTTTTTGTTTTGAAAACTTTTCCGTCAACTTGTATAAAATCTCCTGAGTCAATATATTTTTTCATGAATTGTTTGACTTCTTCTTTTGTTTCTCCTGTTTGGAAAACTAATTGAATCTCTCCTGTTCCATCTTTTAAATTTGCAAATCCTATTTGGCCAAAATCTCTTTTGGTCATTACTCTTCCGGCTGTTTTTATTGTTGTTCCAATTTTTGAGTTTAAGCATTCAAGGCATGTTTGTTTTTTATCAACTTTTGAAGGATAAGTTTCAATTCCTTGTTCTTGCAATTCTTTTAGTTTCTTTAATCTTTCATCTATTATTTGTTGTTCTCTTCCCATGTTGAATAAAAAAGAAATTGTGTTTAAATAATTATTTATTGTTTTTATACCCTGAATTATCCAGTTCTTGGTTTAATAATTCGTCTGCGAGTTGTTGGTATTTGTCCCATCTGCTTACGTGTTTATATTCTACAACTTTGAAATTTTCCTGTAATTTTTGGACTTTTAAAAATAATTCCATTAATTTTGGGTTTTTTACTTTATATTCTCCTAATAATTGTTTTACTACTAATTCAGAATCTAATATGCAGGTTATTTTGTCTTGAGTAAATTGTGAGCCTAATTCTAATGCTTTGATTAATCCTTCATATTCGGCGATATTGTTTGTTACATAGTTCCCAACTATTGAGCTATGTTTTGTTAAAATTTTATCTTCGTCTCTAACGATTACTCCTATTGCTCCTGGTCCGGGGTTTCCTCTTGCTCCTCCATCAGAATTTGTGTAAATCATGGCTTAAAAAATTTAAAGAATTATATAAATCTTAGTTTGTTTTTTTAAGTGGTGAAATAGTTTAAAAATGTAAAATTTTGAATTAAGGATAACTAAGAGAGTGAAAAAATTGATTCTTTTAATGCATATATGCTTAAATAATAGAATGCCAAGATTATTTTATGGCAGAGCATTTGGACTATATACAAAATGCAATCAATCGTATGGCAAATAATTCTTTTTTAATTAAAGGTTGGGCTATAACCTTCATATCGTTACTATTTATTCTTTCTGTAAAAGAGTCAAATATTTGGTATTTGATTTTAACATTTTTACCTCTATTCTGTTTTTGGGGATTAGATGCTTACTATTTAAGACAGGAAAAGTTATTTAGAAAATTATATGACCTTGTAAGAAAAGGCAAAGTAAAAGAACCATTTACAATGAACACCAAACCATTAAGAAAATATGTTCCAAGTTGGTTTGTGACTTTATTTAATTCAACAATTGTAGGATTATATTTCACAATAATATTATTAAACTTGATTCTTATCTTGCTTTTATCATGGGGGATCATATAATGGTAAGGAGAGTATTTTTTAGTTTTCATTTTGATAACGATGTTATGAGAGTTCAATTAGTAAGAAATATGGGTGCCTTAGAGGGTAATGAACCTATATCTGTGAATGATTGGGAAACGGTAAAGAGGGGAGAAGAACCATCTATTAAGAGGTGGATTGAAAATACTATGAAAGATTGTGATTGTATTATTGTTTTAATTGGTTCAGAAACTGCAAACCGACCTTGGGTTGATTATGAGATTAGAAAAGCTTGGGAAATGAAGAAAGGAATTTTAGGGATATATATACATAACTTACCATGTCCAAGAACAGGAAAAAGTCACAAAGGACTAAACCCTTTTGACAAAATATTTTTTACAGATGGAACTCCCTTATCTTCAAAAATAAAATGTTATGACCCAAATCCTTTAGATGCTTATAACGATATAAAAACTGGAATTCAGAGAATTGTTGAATTAGCAATACAAGAAGCAAAGCAAAGAAATTAGATATTTTTATTAAGTTTGCCTTAGTCAGTTTTTTATGATAAGTTTTGATAGTATCTACGAAAATATTATTGCAGAAATAGTTGTATTCTTATTATCTCTTTTCCTATCAAAATTTTTGCCTACTTTGTTTAATAAAGAAGAAAATATAAATAAAGACAAGGTATTTGATATGTTGAAATTAGTTATTTTTTTAACATCTATTTCAATCCTTAATTTAATATTAAATATCAGTTTTTGGGATAAACAAGAATTAACTGTCCTATTCACTCTGCTCTCTATAGGATTTGGAATATCTTTGGTTTATGTTTATAATAATCAATGTCCTGCGTGTAAAAGGTTTATTAAAGCAAAGAAAAGAATTGATGAGAAAATTATTAAAGAATTTATTAAAGAAATCCCATATCAACCAATGAAAGTTTGGAAATATTCTAATGGAAAGATTAAGAAAAAAGAACCATTTGGTGATAAAAAAACAAGGACTGAAAAATGGCAAACTAAGCAAGAATTTTATGAGTGTAATCATTGCAAACACCAATGGGATTCGGGGCATGTTGATACCCCCGTATTTATAGAAAATGAATCTCACAAGGTAATAAGCACAAATGAAAAAGATCCAGATGAACCATCAATTTATTAGTGTTGTCGGTTAAAAATAACCCCCCATGCTTATAAGTTATTTTTCGGGCTAAGTCAATTAGTAAACAAAAAAGTTTTATAAATAATATTTTTATTGTGTTTTTTAATGAAAAATAAAAAAATCGATAAGACTTTAGAATTTGCTATAATTGCTGAAGAAATTTATAGGAATCAACAGGGGGTTGATTTAGGTGAAGTACATTATTGTTTTGAGGGTTTATATGGTATGAAAGGAGAATCTGGGATGGTTTTACCTTCAAAAGAAGTATTGGAATCTGTTCTTAAAAGAGATTGGTTTTCTTTGAAAGATAAAATCTTTTATACTTCACAAGGGGATGAAGTTATAAGTAAGAATGATAGTTTTATGCAAAAACCTGTGATGTTTTTGCCATGGAATGATCATGGAAAAGTTGTTGTTGTGCATGAATTGTCTCATGTTGGTTTTATGAAATTATGGCATTTTAATTATACTCTTGATGAAAGAGATGAGGGTTATAATGCTTTGAAAATTCATATTACTCTTGATGAGGGTGTTGGGATGAAAATACCTGAATTAGAAGTTTTTAGCAAATATTATTCTAATGAAGAAATGCAAGAGGTTAGGGATACTCAATTGGAATATAATGAAAGTAATGAATCATCTTATTTTATTGGTTCTTTAAATGCATGGAAAAATAATATTGGTGATAAATCTGGTAGAATTGATTTTAATAATGGTGTATGCTTTTATTATGTTGGTAATAATTTTATCCAAAATGTTTGGCAAGAAAAAGATACTTTGGCATCAATAGTTACTCGGCTTAGAGATAATACTCCGAGTGAAGATGAAATTTTAAATCCTGAGAAATATTTAGTAAGATTAAAAATTTAAAAGTGTAAAATTTTGAAATTTTTGACGTCTTGATATTTTTCTGGTTTTATTTCAATATTCCTTATTTGAGCGTGTTTTGGTCCTTTTTGGCATAATTCAATCATTTTGTTTACGTCATTTGCATCTCCTTCTGCGAATATTTCAATTCTTCCGTCTTCTAAGTTTCGTGTAAATCCTTTTATGTTTAATCTTTCAGCTTGTTCTTTTATAAAATCTCTAAAAAAAACTCCCTGAACTGTTCCTGTTATATATATTCTTACTGATTTTTTCATTTTTTAAATTAAAATTAAAATTTATATTGGTAAACCCTCTTATTTAATGGAAAGAATGTTGCTTTATTATCTTTTGGGTTTGATGTCATTAAAATCTTCTGATAAATCTACTTTTTTCAAACTTCTTCAAATTATGGAATGGTGATATCTTGTTGAGTTTTGAAATTGTTTTTAAGATTTAACTAAAAAGAACCCTCTGGTTCTTTTTGAATCTCCTCAAAATATTGAAAGGTGGCATCTCTTTGAGCCTTTGTGGATGCCACGTGGAAATCCCTGAATTTCTTTGTTTGAATCTTAATGCCCCACATTCTCGTAACCTCGCACGAAACTTTGTGGGTTATCGTTTCTACCACGAAGTTACTCGCCCCAAAATTATTAAAATAATAATTTGCCTTTAGGTCGTTAAAATCTTATTGTTGGTATGCTTTTTTTTATAGTTTCTATTATGAATTTAATTGCCTTTTGTACAATTATTAAAGTATAATTTGTATTAAGCAATTAAAATCTATTGTTAGTATGCTTTTTTATTAATAATTTTATCACCAAAAAGATAATAAATACCTATTTTTTGATAATTTTATGAAACGTCGGATTGTTTTGATCGGGGTTCCTAGTAATCTTGGTGTTGATATTTCCGGTAGTAATTTTGGTCCTGATAAAATAAGGCAATTTTTAATTCCTGAATTAGAAAAAAATAATATTAATTTTGTTGATTTAGGTAATCTTTTTGTTCCTGAAAAAAATTTTTTAGGTGATTCTAATGAAAAGTTAAAAAATTTAATTTCTATACAAAGAGTTTATCGGAATTTTTCAAGATTGCCTGAAAATTTTTTTGAAAAACCTAATTTCCCGATAATTCTTGGCGGGGACCATAGTATTATTTTTGGGCATATTAAAGAATTAACTAAGAAAAAAAATGCGGGGTTAATTTGGTTAGATGCTCATGGTGATTTTAATGATGAATCTACAACTGTTACCGGAAATATTCATGGTATGGTTTTAGGTGCTATTGCCGGAAATTCCTTAAAAAAATATTTTGATGTTGATAAGTCTTTGATTAAAGAAAAAAATATTTCAATTTTAGGGGCAAGAGATTTAGATTTGAATGAAATTTTTTTATTGAAAAATTCAGATGTTATGGTTATTTCTACTGAAAAATTAAAAGAAAATAAAATGGAGTATATTTCAAAAGCTATTAATCGTGCTAATGATGAAACGAGTGGTTATCATGTTAGTTTTGATCTTGATCTTGTTGATCCTCTTGATGCTCCGGGTGTTTCTGTTCCTGTGAATGAAGGTATTTCTAAGGAAGAATTTTCAAATATTGTTGATTTAATTGATACTGATAAATTATTGTCTGTTGATTTTGTTGAGTTAAATCCTTTAAATGATATTGATGATAAGACTGCTAAGTTGATTGTGGATTCTATTTTGAAGTTGTGTAAGTGAATTTTGTTTCTTTTTGGCTAAAATCTACAATTTGATTTCTTATGTAGCGCCCACTACATGGCGAAATAAAATTATAACATTTTATCTCAAAAATAATTCAAAATTTTTTGGGGTTTTGAAATGTCTTCTTTACTAACTTTTTATATTTTATTTTTGAGGAGAATTTTTTTGGGGGTGGTCGGGGGTTTAAGGCTTCCCAGTAATTGAGTTGAAAATCGGGATTAAGAGAAGTTGTTTAAGTTCGGAGTGTAGCGTGGCTTGAGTTTAAAAAAGGGTGATTATATCAAGTTCTTTGTTTCTTTTTAGATACATATGTATCTATATTGATACGAGGGGAACACTCACGTAAATAAGTGAAGTATGAGCTCTTAACTTTTGTTGAATTCAATAAACATCATGTTGTTAAAAAGCATTACTTCATATGTGCCAAAATATCGCCAAAGATTAAATTCTGCTGTGCTCTATATTTCCTCACTGCAAGGCCGATGGTCTGCTCGTTCGAGAAGGCTTTATTCATCCTTTTTCCCTCACTGTTAGTGCCGAATCCGGCATAGTATGCCCATGTTCCGGTGTCCATGAACGCCTGCGGCCAACAGCAGTAATCGGTCCTGTTCATTGGCGATTTGATTATCAAGTCCCCGCAAGAAAAGCCTGACATGAACAGTGCGGGTGCACCATTTTCTCTTGCGAACTCAAGGTACTCGTCAATAGTAGACCAGTAAGGCTGAGTATGTTTTGCTGATAGGAACGCTGGACCGCCAAGCCTTTCAAGCTGTTGTTTACCAATGATGCTCAGGGACATATCTCTTCCGGTGGTATCATCCCCGTGGATGCTGAAGTGCATAGCGAGGTGCTTCTTTTTCAGCTTATCGGTAACCTTCTGGTATTCGGTGTTATAGACATATTCCTGCGGCATGTCATAACCGAGACCCTCCTTCGGGTCCGCAAGACCTATGTACTTTCCATTTTCACTTCCCTCGTAGTCAGTTAAGTGAAGGGCAGTTCTGGGATACTTCTTCATGTAACTTTCAAAGTTGTTGTGGTAGTCTGTGTAGGTCTCCATCGTCTTGAGGATGAAGCTAACCTTTTCAGGATCAGTATAGGCGAATGGTGGCATTATTGATGAGATTGCTATGTCACTGCACCTGCAACAGCCACAGTCCTCGTCCACACACTCCATTTTCCAGTATATTGCCGCAAGGCTTTCCCAGTTTGTTGCATTGACCCCGCTTGCTGTCGGCAGGTCATCTCCTATCAGGATTATATAGGCAACATTGTCATCCATGTATAAATCATCAACGAATTTGTCTAATTCATCTATTGTCTTCCCTGGAAACTTTTTCAGCCCTGCATTCTCGATGTTTAGGTCCTTCTTTACAGATGTGAAATATTTCGAAACCGATGAAGCGACATCATCAGTATCATAAATTCCGCCTTTTGAAACAATAATTGTCACTCTATCCTTTTCCACATTCACAGAACAATAGCAGGGATGCTCTGGAGATACAATGGAAGTAATCCAACATACAGTGAAGCTTGCTTGTGAGAAAACCAGCATTATGGTTATAACGATGATTATGGCAACCCAAAATTTTTTTCTTTTGAGCAATTCTGGGATTTTCATGTTTTAGTCCCTATTTTCATATCTGCGACAGTATCACGACATGTTTCCTTAATTTTAGGGATTTCAATCATTTCGCAGATAGATTCATCTCCTTTCATTGAGGCAACTTCTGAATAGCAAGATGCCCGAATTTCTATATCTAGAATTTCTCTGCATATCTGAGGGTCAAGCTTGTTCCATGCAATATATCTATAACAGTGGTCCTTGTAAGATTCAATGGAAATTTTGTTGCATATTGAAGTGTCGTTTTCTATATTTGCGATCTTGCTATAGCACCAGTCTCTCGGATAGACATTTTCGATTTCATTACAGATGAACATATGCTTGCGTGAAATGTTAATAGGGAATTTTATCTCGCCTAAGACAATGTCTAAGAAGTATACCTCTATGCTGTGACCAACCATACCCTTAGTTTCTGAGTCATATTTTTCATACTGGAATTTTGCCCGTAATTCTGGATTTCGTAACTTTTCATAGACTGTAGGATCCTCGGGAGCTGCTGCAATCACCGCTTTCATACATTCACTGATGCGGTAATCACTAGGCATTCCGCTTACGCAAAGAACAGGATCATGTCTTGCTACAGCAATTTCTTGCTGACAGGATGCTCTTTCATAGGGATTTTGAATCTGCATGCATGCAGGATTCACAGTTTCCCAAGCGGACTTGGAACAGGTTATTGATGTGGAACATTGGATACGGTAAATCAATGTCGGCATATTATAAATAAATATAATAATAACAACCAGAATTATTAAAAAAATAATCCAAAAGATATTTTTTGGATATTTATTTGTCATTATCCAGATTACAGTTTAACAAGTTTATTAATATTACTATCCCTTCTTGAGTGTAGTTCAATCGTGAGTGTGCCCCCATAGTCATAATTGCGTATAACATCAATTAAATAAACAAAATTATCCAGAAATATTTTAATTTTAAATCCCTCGATTATCTAATTCATTGTTTACAACTGCTACAACTTGTGAAGCAAAATACATTTTGGGTCCAATTGAAATGGGTGTTAAAGATTTTTTTAATCTCTTTAATTCTTTTCTTGGGAATCCTTCATGGTCTCCGATAATGAATGCACATTCTTTTTGTATTTTTGCTTCTCTTAAAGATTCTCCGCCTTTTTCTAAGATAAAACATTCAACATCTTTATCCAATAATTCTTCTATAACGTGTAAGAAACTTTTTTTTTCTATGAAACATCCGGGCAAAACTTCTGTTTTTTCTCCGGCTTTATATTTGTATAATATTCTTTTTATAAGATTTCCGACATCTTTTTTTGATATTTCAAGTTCTGGTGTTACTCTAATTTCTATATGTTTTGGTGGGTCTGGCATTCCATAAAATATAAAGTGGAAGTTTACATCCTCTCTAAATCCGTGTGACAAGAATACTCCTTGTATAAATGAGTGAATTGCAATATCCATCCTTCCTGCTTTCATTAAATTTCCATCAGAAAGTGCTTTTCCGCTTGTAACTGCACTATTTGAAAAATATATTATATGACGCATATTTTATTAAATAAAATTTTACTTATAAACATTGTTTATCCTGTTTATCCTGTTTATCCTGTTTTTATTTTCTATTGAATTTGAATTTTCATAAAGAATACAAGATTTTAACAAATCCCCTTTTTTCTTTGTTTGAATTTTATTCCCCACATTCTCATAACCTCGCACGAAACTTTGTGTAGGTAAAAAAGCGTATGAAAATTTGATTTTTGAGATTCCCACTTCAAGTTCAAGCTAAAGCTTGAAGACCCGCCCTTAAAAATATTTGAATTTCCAATAAGCTAATCAAAAATTAAATTTTTATTATTAAACACACTTTTTTATTTCTTTGCTTGAATTTTAATCTCCCACATTCCCCAAATTATTACAAAAGTAATAATTTGCCTTTAAGCTATAGAAAAAATAATATTTTTTCTAAAAAGTAAACTAAACCAACGTTAATTCAATTAGTTTACTTCGTTAAAATCTTATTGTTGGTATGCTTTTTTTATTATTTGCGAAGTTACTCTACTCCTTGTGAAAACTTGCTTTAAATCAAGAAAAAATTTTGATTTATTGGCAATTTTCAAAGTTACTCGCCCCTTTATTGCTTTGCAATATCTCACCTTTAAGTTTCATTAAAATCTTATTGTTGGTATGCTTTTTTTACTTTTAAGAAGTTTGGGAATTGAATAAAAAAATTTTAATGGGTCATTTTTATCAAAAGATATTTAAATGAATTTTATTAAGATATCATTATGAAAATGAAATTTGGTGCAATTTTTAGTTTTTTACTAACGATATTAGTTTTATCTGTCGTTACTGCTTCAATGATAATTCCAGTTAATGATCGGGCAAAGGAAAATTCCCCTGCTCCATCAAAGTCACCAGTTATTGGAGAAAATTGGAATTTAGAAAGAGTAGATTTTATTCATTATGCAAAACCTGATAGTATTGGAAAACCAACAAAGGCTAATACTTGTTATAAGTTAATGGGTGTAAAATGGAAATCTTTACCTGTAAATTATATAATTAATCCAACAAATCAAGATGGTTTGTCTTATGATTTTGTTGTAAACACTATCAGTAGTTCTGCAGAAAATTGGGATAGTCAGACTTCATCAGAATTATTTAATAATAATTATGTTGTTGATTATAATTCTCAATATGGTGTTCAGGATTATAAAAATTCTATTGTTTTTGGAAATTATCCCGAGGGTAATGTTATAGGTGTTACTTCTGTATGGTATACCCGAGTTGGAAAAGAAATTGTAGAATTTGATATGTTATTGAATGATAATTATCAATGGGGTGATGCAACTGTTGATTCTTCTTTAATGGATTTAGAAAATATTATGACTCATGAATTAGGTCATTCTGTTGGTTTAGCTGATATTTATACTGATAGTTGTTCAAGCGTTACAATGTATGGTTATTCTAATTATGGGGATATTGAAAAAAGAAGTTTAGAGAATCCGGATATTTTAGGTTTACAAAGTATGTATGGAATATAAAAATTATTTTTTTTCCCATCTATCTTTATCTCTTCCATAACACTTATTCATTTTCTTTTCCCAGGCTTTATCTAAATCGATGTTATGAGAATTTGCCATACAAATCATTGCAAAGATAACGTCTGTAATTTCCTCTCCAATCTCTGCAGTATCTTCTTTTGATTTTTTGATTCGTGGTCCATATCTATTATTTATCTCTCTTGAAAGTTCCCCTAATTCTTCAACTGCTTGTGCAATAATTGCTAATGGTGGGAAATATCCAATTTTATATTGTGAAATCCATTCATCAACTTGTTTTTGAATATCTTTAAGTGTCATACTTAAGAAAAATAATTTTGCTTTATTAAATGTTTTTAAACAAGACCTTGATCTATCATTGCATCAGCAACTTTAGTAAATCCTGCAATATTTGCTCCGGCAACGTAATTATTTGAATATCCGTATTGTTTTGAAGCATCTAAACATGTTTTATGAATATTTTTCATGATATCTTTTAGACGTCTGTCAACTTCATTTTTATCCCATGAAAGTCGCATGCTATTTTGACTCATCTCAAGTCCTGAAACACTAACTCCTCCGGCATTTGCTGCTTTTCCTGGTCCGTATAAAAGATTATTATCTAAGAAAATTTTAACTGCTTCAGGAGTTGAAGGCATATTTGCTCCTTCACTTACTAATTGAACTTTATTTTTAATTAAATTTAATGCATCCTGTTCATTAATTTCATTTTGTGTAGCACTTGGAAATGCACAATCTGCCTTATGATCCCATAATGGATTATAAGTTTCGTTTTCTTTTTTTTGTGTAAATGTTGCATTAGGATATTTTGTTGCATATTCGCTGATTCTTCCTCTTTTAACATTTTTTAATTCTTTTATAAATTGAAGTTTTTCTTTATTAATTCCTTCTGGGTCATAGATATATCCTGAAGAATCAGAAACTGTAATAACTTTTCCTTTAAGTTCAATTATTTTTTCAATAGTAAACTGTGCTACATTTCCTGATCCGGAAACTAAACAAGTTTTATCTTCTAATGTTTCTTTTTTTGTATTTAGCATTTCAGAAGCAAAATAAACATTACCATAACCTGTTGCTTCTGGTCTAATAAGGCTTCCTCCCCATTTTAATCCCTTGCCTGTAAAAACCCCGGTAAATTCATTATTTAGTTTTTTATACATTCCAAAAAGATAACCAATTTCTCTTGCTCCAACTCCAATATCTCCTGCAGGTACATCTGTGTCTGCTCCGATGTGTCGATATAATTCACTCATAAAACTTTGACAGAATCTCATAACTTCTCTATCTGATTTTCCTTTTGGATCAAAATCTGATCCTCCTTTTCCTCCTCCCATTGGCAATGTTGTTAAAGCATTTTTGAATACTTGTTCAAAAGCAAGAAATTTTAATATACTTAGATTCACTGACGGATGGAATCGCAAACCTCCTTTGTAAGGACCGATTGCACTATTCATTTGGATTCTATATCCTCTGTTTATCTGAATTTCTCCTTGATCATCAATCCATGGAACTCTAAATTGTATAGTCCTTTCCGGTTCAATCATTCTTTCTAATATTTTTTGAGAGGTGTAAATTGGATTTTTTGCAATTACTGGTTTAATGCTTTCAACTACTTCAAAAACTGCCTGATGAAACTCTTTTTCATTCGGGTCTCTTATTTTAATGTAATCAATAATTGAATTCATTTTAATTTTTTTAAACTATTTAGAATTATTTGTGTAATAAATAAAGTATTACTCATCTTAATATTTTTTATATCCTTTAACTTTATAAAGATTATTGTGAATTATTCTATTGGTTGTATCATTATTATTTTTTTAATCACATAATAATCTTTATATTAATTGGATTCATTAATTTAAAATGAAGAATTTAATTAATAGAATTAAAAGACAATTTTCTTCTCAATTACTTAGGAAAGAACATATCTCTTATCTTTTAGGATGGAACAAATTACTTGGGAATAAAAAAAAGGTATTGTATAATGCAATGGGGCCTGATTTAAGTACTGTTCTATTATTTGCAAATCCCACTGAGATAATTGGTGTTGATCCAAAAGGTTTTTTTAGAGATACAGAAGAGTATGTTTTGAAATTTTGGGATTTTATTGATATTAAACCAATTGTTAAGTCAGGAGATTCTTGGTATCATTCTGAAAAAAATATTGCCAAGTCTTACAAACCTACTGAAGAAGAATTATATTTTTTTAAAGAAGATTTAAACTTTAGAAAAAATTATGGATATTGGGATATTACTCATATTCGACGATGGGATCTTGATCGTTTATTGATGATTGAATTTAAAAAATTAAATGTTGATCCTGATTCGATTAAGTTTAATTCAAATCCTTTTCAAATTTCATTTGAGTGGGCATATCCAAAAGAGAAAGCAAAAGAAAGAAAATTAATTTATCTTCCAGGAACACTTGATAAAGTTTTTGATGGAATCAAAGAGATTGATTGTTATTATCAAAAGTCATTGCCGAATCCAAGTGATACTTTAACATATTTAAATTTAGTATTGCCGAATCTTTCTTCAAAAAGTGTTGTGGCTTTAGGTTATATTTTAAATGATCGTCCTTATGGATGGAAAAATAATGAGCAATTTTCCCAAGATGTGAAAAAATTATTAGGGGATAGATTCTATTATGAGGAAGGAAATAAAAAATTAAATAATTTAATTGATAAAATTCCCGATGACGTTAATGATCCTTACAATCAATATGGTATGAAATTACATATTTTTAGAAGTAACTATGTAGAATTATAAATAATTTTTATCCTCTTATTGGTTGCATTACAAATTCACCTTTTGCAAAAATAGATTCGTTATTGATTATTTTATAAATTCCGATAAAACGTTTTTTGCAAAAAACTGTGACTTTTTCTCCATTCTTAAAATTTTGTTCTTCAATTAAGTCGTCATATTTTATTGGCTTACCTGTTAAAATATTTTTTTCACTTGTTGATTTTATTTTTATTGTTGGATATAACTCTGTGATTATTTCCCCTGGGATAATCATTTCTCGTAATAATTTTTCATTTCCTTGTTTATATTCTTCGATTGCTTTTTCTAAATCATATAATTTTATTGCCGGATATTTTGAATCATTTTCTGAAAATATTCCTGCTTTTGTTCTTCTTAATTCCAGCATATGTGCTCCGATGTTTAATTCTTTTCCAAGATCATCAATTAATTTTCTAATGTAAGTTCCTCCTTGGCATTCAACAGAAAATAAGAAATCTTTTCCATTTTTTTCCAATAGATCAAACTTTATAATTTCTCTTTGCCGTTCCTGTCTTTTGACTCTTGATTTTAACGGTGGAATTTGATTTATCTTTCCTAAAAATTTTTTTTGGATTTCTTTTTGAATTTCTTCTAATGAAATATCTTCATGAAGTCGCATAATTCCAACATAAGTTTTATTTTCTCCTAAAAAATAACCTGTTAATTTGCAGGCTCTGTTTAATGCTATTGGTAAAACTCCTGTAACTTTTGGGTCTAGTGTTCCGAAATGCGAAGTTTTTCTTAAATTTAAATTTCGTCTTACAAATGCTGAAATGTTGAAAGATGTTGGTCCTGATGATTTGTCAACATTTATTATTCCGAATTCTAAAAGTTCTTGAATGGATTTAGTTTCTTTAATTTCTTCCAGATTAATATTCATAGAATTATGGGGTTTAATCGCTTTTAAATAGTTTCTCTAAAGAAGATGTAGGGGTGCTAAATTTTACATAAATTATTGTATCATCTTCATTATGTGATACACTTAATCCAATATATGTTTTATCTGTTTTATTTATCTCTGTTTTTGTCCATCTTTTGAATCTATCCCTAAATTCTTTTGAGTATTTTGGTTTTTGTTCTTGAATTTTCTCCGAAGGATTATTTGTTTTTTCCGGAAAGATATAATTTAAACTTAGTTCTGTTGTTTTTTGTTCCGGTTGCCAAAGGATTTTACTTTCAAAATTTTGTCCATATTTTGCTTCAATTCTTGCTCCAATATTATAACCCCATGAATTGTCTTTTCTATCTAAATCCGGTGAAAGTGATACTTTCCATTTTTCATCTCCATGATATTTTTTACCTGGAGCATAAAATTCGATACTTCCGTCTTTTTTTCCAATTATTTCTGTTCTTGTCCAGGGTTTTATTTCTTCGTCGTACCAATTTATTATATTTTGTATAAATGGTGTTTCTTCAAATGCACTTCCTAATGATTCAAGAAGATCATAAGAAAATTGATCCCTTTGATAATTATGTACGTCTCTTTTTGTTCCGTCAATATACCATTTGTAGTTATCTTCGCATTTGTAGGGGGTATTTAGTGCTTCTTCTTCTGTACAAGAATCCATTCCATATAATTCTTTTTTTTCTGTAACTGATTCTTCTAAAGCATCAAAATAATCTTCTGCTAATTTTGTTTGAAAATTTTCTGCATAAGAATGATTTATTGGTAGAAATGTAAGCATTGCAGTTAATGCAATTTTTTTAATCATTAAAAAGATAGATTTAGCTAGTTTAAAAGGATTTAGATTTGTCTTTTATTTATTCTATTTGATTTGTGCTTTCAATTTTTCCTTTTTGTTCTTCTGTTAACATTTTTGCTGTATGTTTCTTTTCTTTTGCTTCCATTTTCATTTCTTTTTGAGCGAATTCTTCCATTGATTTGTTTTTTTCTCCTTCAATTATTTCTTTTTCAGTATTTTCTTCTTCTGGAATTTCTTTTTTTGTTGATTTTGTTTTTTGTTTTGCTTCTGCAATTTTTTCTCTTTTTTCTAATCTTGCTATTTTGAATTTATATTTATCTGATAATTCTGCTAATTCTACTTTTACAATGTCTCCAATTTTAGTTGCTTTAACTTTAATTTTGTGTGGCGGACTTCTTATTCCTCTAAACCAAACTGCTTCATTTAGAATTTTATCAATTTTGATTTTTTCCAAGTCTCTGTTTTGAACTCTCATGTGTCTTGCGATGAATTCTTTTATTGTTTTGACTGCTTTGTTTGTTTTTTTGTATCTTGGAACTGATCTGCATTTTTCTCTTAATGGGATAATATATACTCTTTCTAATTCTGGTGTTTCTTTTGCAACAGGTTTAGATTTTACTGATGTTGTTTTTGGTTTATCTTCTACCTTTGTCTCTTGTTTTGAGATTTTTTCTTCTGTTATTTTTTTTTCAGTTTTTTCTTTTGCCATTTTATCCAAAGTGTGATTTTCTCATTTTTCGAGGGCTAATCTTTAATTTAGTTCTTCTCCATGATCTTTTTGTTCTTGTCATAGCTGATGGGTGAATTTTTTTTCCGATTCCGAATTTTTTTATTACTGCCCAAATTGGTGCCCATTTAGTTTGTCGAGCTTTTACTGCTAATTTTTCTTTTTTTTGTTTGTTTTTGATTGGCATTTTATATACTCTCCAAAAATATTTTACCTTTTGCTGTTAATTGTCTCCCTGGTCTTTTACTTTTTACTCCTCTAACATCTTTTGCAATTTCAGTTAAACCTGCACGATCAGATTGTTGTAAAATTGTTCTTATTATTTTTCCACTTGCTTTTCTGAATTCTTCGGGTTTAAATCCTCTGTTTTTTTTACTTCCGTATTTTGTTCTTAATCGGCTGACTCCAACAATTTTTCTTTTGTAAATTTGTCTTAAGATACTTGCTGTTCTTTTATACCAGAAATCTTCGTCTTCAATTGGTCGTGATTTTGATGGACCTGATTTTACAAAACTTGCCCAAACTGGTGCTTTAAATTCCGGAATTTGTTTTAAGCTTTCAGCTAATTTTAAGTTATATGTTTGAGCATCTAATTTGTTTATTGTCATTTGATTTTAGCCACTCTTTACAGAGTTAGATCAGCCTTTGGCTGTTTAGCTAAGATTAGTGTGTAATTTGGATTTATAAAAGTATCGAATTGGAAAGTTTTAAAAAAACTTTTTACTATTGATTATTATGAAAAAGGGTAGCTGGTCAACAATAATTATTGTTTTTGGAATTTTAATTATTTCTGTTTTTATTTTGTATAGACCTACTATAGATACTCCTGAAGAAATTGCAAAGTGTATCGGAAGAGAATCTTTGATTTATACCCAGTTAGGTTGTCATGCTTGTTTAATTCAGGAAGAAATGTTTGGTGATTCTTATAAATATTTGAATAAGATTGATTGTTTTTATGAACGTGAAAAATGTTTAGATATTGGTGCTACGCCTACTTGGATTATTAATGGGCAACGGTATGAAGGGGTTCATAGTATTGAAGAATTACAAAATTTAACGGGGTGTGAATAATGATTGATTTAAGTGAATTTTTTAGAATTACTGGTTTGGCTTTGGCAGATTCTATTAATCCTTGTGCTATTGCTGTTTTAACAATGATTTTAATGTCTATTTTAATTAAAAATCCCGGAAAAAAAGAAAAAGTTCTTTACGCTGGTTTAAGTTTTATTTTGGCTGTTTATGTTGGATATTTATTTTATGGAATTATTATTGTTCAATTTTTTAAATCGTTTGCTGAAGTTTTAAGAGATAATTCCGGTTTTGTTTTTAATGGTCTTGCAATTTTTTCTATGATTATCGGGGCATTAAATATCAAGGATTATTTTTTATATAAAAAAGGCGGTATTGCTACAGAAATGCCGATTTTTTTACGTCCAAAAGTTAAAAAGATTATCGACGGTATTACCTCTCCGTTTGGTGCATTTTTTACCGGATTTTTGATTACTTTATTTTTATTGCCGTGTACAATTGGTCCGTATATAGTTGCTTCAGGTTTATTAGCTGATAAGATTTTTTTAATTGCAATTTTTTGGTTATTATATTATAATTTGGTTTTTGTTTTACCAATGCTGATTATTGTTGGTATTATTTATTTTGGATTTGTAAAAGTTGACGAAGTTTCCGGCTGGAAAGAAAGTAATATTCGATTGTTGCATTTAATTGCCGGTATTTTATTATTTGTCGTCGGATTTTCGTTGTTGATTGGGTGGCTATAATAAAAGACACCCGCTGGTTTCCTCAGAAAATTTGAAAAATGAAATTTTCTGGGACTATCAAAAGACGATACTTTTGAAGTTTTTGAGCTGGCTCAGTCATTGAAAAGTCGTTATTCATTTAAAATGTTTGTCGCTGTTCAATAACTTCGTCCTCAAACTTTGCGGAGCGGTGGCATCTTTACTCAAGCCCACACTTGCGACTTTTAAAATTTGCTTTCAGAATATTATGCAAGTGTAAACTTTCTACTCAAGTCCACACTTACAGCTTTTATCTTTACCTTCGGGATTAATGTAAGTGTAAACTTTCGACCTCCTTGTAATGCCACATGAAGTATTGAATGGTGATTTTTTAAACGAGATATCCCTAGAAGTAGTTAAAATGAAATTTTATTATTATTAAATTCATATCTTGTTCGATTTCTGCAAAAATTGCAACAATTAGAATATTCTAAACAAATACTTTCGCATTCTCTGTCTAGTTCTCTGTTTGTGCAAAGAAAAATATCTTGTTTTTCTGCCTGATCATATCTAATAAAGACTTCTTTATTAGGGTGATATTGTCTGCATCTTAATTCTGACATTTTTATAATAAAATTAATCTATTTATATATCTTATTCTATTTTTGGATAAGTATTTAAATGTTGTTTTTTTATGTTTTTATTATGAAAGAATACAAAGTAACTGGTGTAATTGACTTGAATAAACCTTCTGAACAAATTTTTTTTGGGGTTGTAAAAGGTCTTGAAGGGAAATTTAATGGGAAAATTAGTTTTAGTAATTGTTCTGGGTGTTCTGGTTGTAATGGTGAATCTGAAAAATTGGAAATGGCTGTATATAGTAAATCATTAAGTATTGTTTATACTTCTCCTGATGCTTTTTTAGGTCATTTTGAAAAATTTGACCGAGAAGAAGGAAAACACGGCATTGTTGGTGAGTATTCCAATAAAAGGATGTATTTGAATGTTGCGGAATTAGTTAAATAATATTTAAATAGTTGTAAATCTTGAGTTTTTTATGGTTATATGTAGATTGACAAAAGTTTTATTGGAAAATGGAAGACCAATGGATAAAGATTTTTCTGAAATTTTTGAAGTTAGTGACGAAGGTAAATTTTCAGGAAAAATTTTTAAGTATCAACCTTTTTGCAAAGGTGAAATTAGGGGAAAATTTGATTTAACTAAAGGAATTTTGTCTTTGAATTATCTTTTTAATGGTACAAGCATTGGACAAATTTATAGCTTAGAGCGACAATTTTGTTTACCTTGTAATCGTGAGACTATTTTTGGTCATTATTTTGATAAAAAGAGAGAAGTTTTATTCCAAATTGAAGATTGTGATAAATGTGACAAGTGTGATTAAGTATTAAAAATTCTATTTACTTGATTTCTAAAAACTCTACTCGTTTCCAGAGCAGTTTATTAATCTTTTACATTACTTCTGTTCTAAAAACTCTACTTGTTCCAGAGCAGTTTATGAATTTATTAATTTTTTATATTACTCCTGCTCTAAAAACTCTACTCGTTTTCAGAACAGTTTTATTTTATTTTTTAATTTTTTAATTTTTTAAATTACTCCTGCTCTAAAAACTCTACTCGTTTCCAGAGCAGTTTATTAATTTTTTAATTTTTTAAATTACTCCTGCTCTAAAAACTCTACTTGTTTCCAGAGCAGTTTATTAATTTTTTAATTTTTTAAATTACTCCTGCTCTAAAAACTCTACTTGTTTCCAGAGCAGTTTATTAATTTTTTTAATTTTTTAAATTACTCCTGCTCTAAAAACTCTACTCGTTTCCAGAGCAGTTTATGAATTTATTAATTTTTTAAATTACTCCTGCTCTAAAAACTCGGCATCATCTCTGAATGTCCAAATTGAATTGTTAAATCAATTTGTTTTTGAATTTTTCCTGGTAAAATTGGTGTGTCGCAAGCTCCAAAACAGCTTTCAATCCAAATTAAAAATTCCGCATCTGTTTTTTCTTCTAAATAGTCAACTATTGCTGTTGCATATTGTTTTAGTCCATCCGGAAATTGGAGCAAAATTAATTTTGCATTTGATTTTTTTATTTGTTCAATTATTTTGTTTAATTCTAAGTCATATTGTTTTTCTATATCTGATATTGTATATTTTTGCATTTTAAAATAAGCTTTTAAAGAATTATATATTTATTGGTTAAATTATGTTCTAATTTTTAAAATTCTTTATTGGAAAAAATAATTTATCCCATTGTTTAAAATTTTACCCCGATTCTCAAATAGCCTTTAAGAATTAACTTTAAAATATTTATATTGGAGAGGGATAATTAGGCATGTTAATCCCTGCCTTTCTCATCTTGTCCCTCTCCAATTAAAAGATTAGGTGAGATGATAAGTTTTCAATTTAAAATTAGAATCTTTAACCCTTACTTTTTCTGTTTGGTTTGTTTATCTCGAACCATTTGCTGATTTCTTGAATTATTTCTGATGTTATTCTTGGGTCTTGAAGTTCGTAAAATTCTTGAGGAGTTATTATTTTATAATATCCTTTTCCATATGTATTAACTTCTTTAAGATTGCCATATTGAAATTTTTCCCTTGTTGTAATACAAGTGTCTTCTCTACATCTTCCCCAATTATTATTATTATTTTCTGTTGGAAAATTGTCTAGTTGCCATTTCCAATTTCCACATTCATAAATTTGCATTAATGTGTCATAACTTTCCTGAGTTGGAGTATTAATTGCTGTTTTTTCTAATTCTTTTAAAATTAAAATTGGTCTGCCATTTTCGTTTCTTTCTAAAAGAGGTTTTATTTGGTTTGAACCCATATATTGATTTAGGTCTCCAAATAAATTCATTCTTTGAATTTTTGTTTCTTCTAATTTTTTCATCATCTTTTCATGTGGAAGAATTATCATTGATTTGTTGAGGGTTATCATTTTATCCTTTACTTTTTCTGTTTGGTTTGTTTATCTCGAACCATTTGCTGATTTCTTGAATTATTTCTGATGTTATTCTTGGGTCTTGAAGTTCATAAAACTCTTGAGGAGTTATTATTTTATAATTTCCGTATTCGTTAACTTCTTTAAGATCTCCATATTGAAATTTATTATATGCTTGAACACAAGTTATTTTTCCATAGCATTCCCAAGCATTAAATTCTGTTGGTAAAATTATGTCTTCAACCCATTTTCTATCACCACATTCGTAAATTTGCATTAATGTGTCATAATTTTCTTGAGTGGGAGTATGAATTACTGTCCTTTCTAATTCTTTTAATTCTAAAATTGGTCTTCCATTTTCATCTTTTGTAAGATTAGAATTTGTTGAGTCAGATCCCATATATTGATTAAGGTTTCCAAATAAATTAATTCTTTTAATTCTTGTATCTTCTAATTTTTTCATCATCTTTTCATGTGGAAGAATTATCATTGATTTGTTTAATGTTATCATTTTAATTTTATCTTTAATCTGAAGTTTATAAACTTTTGTTTTAGATGTAACTATCTAGTGGTAAACTATTTTATTCTAGAATTATTTTTATCTTTGGATTATTAAATAAGAAATTTAGAATTATCTGCTTTTAATAAATTCTTTTAGTAAATTAACAATGTTGTTTTTTTTATTTGGTAAAAAGGAGATTGATCCGGCATTTTTATGTCCTCCTCCTTCAACGAATGTTTCCGGGAGTTTTTTATCAATGAATTTAATTAATTCATGAACAGAAAAATTAGCTTCGTCTGTTGCTCTCATAGTAATTGCAGTATTCATAATTCCTGCAGTTACAACAGCTGTTTCGCCGGTTCTTTTTTGGTATTCATCATGTACTAATCCAGTTGCTCTGCCTGGTTTAGGGAAAAAACCAAATCCGGGAAAAGTTTCTTCAATTTCAATACTTTGTAAAATAACATTACCCATTTTTTCTTGTTTTGCATTACTCATTCCAATTGCTAAACCTTTTTTATCCATCTTTTTAATATACGGTGCCATTAATTGGACTAATTCTTTTTGTTTGTTTCTTGGTTCTCCAAATAAAACTTCTATGTATTCCCGAACTTCCATAAATCGAATTTTTGAAGAAACATATTCTATAACTAAAGCAATATCTGAAAGCAGTTCTTTTGTGTATCCTTCTTTTTCTGCAATTTTTAAATAATCATTCATTGTTTTAGGATTACTTAATTCAATTCTGTCTGCAAAACCAGACATTGCCGGGATTTGATTTATATTTTTTACATTTGGATTAATGAATCTTGCAAGTTCAGAACAAAGCATTCCTGCAGAAAAATGTGAACCGTCTTCTCCGACTAAAAAAGGATTTATATGCGTTAAAACTTCTCTTGAAATAACATCCTGATCAAATTTGTGATGATCCACAATTATAAAATCTGATCCGTGAACTTTTCCTTGTTGGATTGCCATTAAATCTTCCTGTGTTGAACCGTTATCTGCAATAATTATCAGTGGCATTTTATTTGAAAATCTTGCAACATTTCTTAATGATTGTGCAGTGTCTCTTATCGAGTCATCAATTTCATAAAATGGTGCAGCACATGGGGCTCTTGTGAAAAACTCCCAACGGGATTTTTCAGAACCATGCTGTTCTTCTATTAATGGCAAGATTGCTCTTTCTAAAGAAAATCCTGAACTATATCCATCTGTATCATTATGATGTCTTACGATTATTGGTCTATCTTGTATTATCGCGAGTTTAATTTCTGTTGCAGCTTTAATAAATGAATCTTTAAGTTTATTTAGAATTGGACTTTCTACAAGAAATTTTGGCGGAATAACTTTGGCTCTTTCTCTTTCAATGTTTTCAATAGATTTGATAAAATCTTTTTCTTCAGAAGGATTTAATTTATTAATTTTTATTATATTTCCTTCTGTTTCTCCCTGAAATTCTTCGATTTTAATAAATGTTTTAATAGAATCTCCTTCTGTTAATTCAGGATATGCTCGTTGTCCTGCACCGACAAAACCTTTTAAAGAAAGGCTTCCTGTTCCGTCAGAAATAACGAATACAGTTGGACCTCCTGTTTGTGCAATACGATTTATTTTTCCGAATATAAATACAGTATTTTTTGAATTTTTTTTAATATCTTTTATAAATGATTTTTCCAGTTTTTCTTCTCTTTCTTGTGTTTTTACTGGTCTTTTAAAATCTTTATTCTTTTTAGAAAAATTATTCATTTATAGTTGAATCTTTACTTGGTTATAAAATTTGCGGTTGTTGAGGCTCTGTCCAGAATTAAGTTTTTTTGATTTTAGAATTCCCACTTCTAGTTCAAGCTAAAGCTTGAAGACCCGCCCTTAATGAATATCTGAATTGCCAAAAGTTAGCTAAAATCAAAAACTTTGGACAGAGCCGGTTGTTGATTAAAGAACTTTTTTATTCTTAAATCATAAGTAATTTCAAGGTATATTCTTGTTATAATCTCTTTTATAGATAGTTTAATTGGTTTTTGAGTCTTATTATTCCTTATTCTATATTGTAAATTTACATTTAAATCCGGACAAAATTTTAATTTTCCGATTTGTTCAAGTTTTTTGGATAGAAAAAAATCATCTTTTGCATGAGTAATATTTTCCTGTTTTCTTAATTTTTCAAGACCTTCATATCCTTTAACTGATATAAATGCAGATCTTCGAAATGCACTATTTCCTCCTCCTAGGCAATATAAGTTACTTAATAATTTTAAATAATAAATTGAGATATAAAAAAAATTAAAAATTTTTCCTTTATTTCTGAATCTTGATTTTCCTCCAATTCCAACAATTTTTTGGTCCTTAAAATTTTTAATTATCACAGAAACCCAATTTTTATCTGCAAATGCATCAGCGTCGAGTGAGCCGATTATTGTTCCTTTTGATTTTTTTATCCCGAAATCTCTTGCATTTGTTTGGTTTCCTTTTGGATAGTAAAATAATTTAAAATTTATCTCTTTTTCTTTGAATTTTTTTTCGAATTTTTTTGCGATTTCTTTAGTATTGTCTGTACTTCCATTATCGACTATTATAATTTCATATGGTTTTTTTGTTTGATTCAGGAGAGAGGTTAGGCAATTTTTGATATTTTGCTTTTCATTTAATGTGGGAATAATTATGCTTAATTTTTCTTCCATCTTTAAATATTAGGCAATTTAATTTAAAAATGATTGCAAATTAATTTAAGTTATATTTTTAAATTAAATTATCTTTTTTTATTCATGTTTTTAGAAAGTATTTTACCTTTTATTGGTCAATATGGAAAGAGTATTTCTTTTCTTGGAGGTTTTATAACCGGAGAAAGTGTAATAATTACTCTTGCTTTTTTATCTGCTCAGGGTTTTTTGCCTTTATGGTATGTGCTTGTTTTTTGTACTATTGGTATGTATTTATCTGATTTTATTCCTTTTACAATTGGAAGATTTAAATTTTTTAGAAATTTTTTAGAAAAAGAAAAATATGTCAGGCAAGTTGAAAAAATTGAATATCATTTGCAAAAATATACAAAAAATAATCTTTTTTTAATTTTATTTTATACTAAAATTATTTATGGAGCGAGTATTCCTGCATTGGTTTATCTTGGTGCAAAAAAAACATCTTATTCTAAATTTTCGTATTATAATTTATTTGTTGAGTTAATCTTTGTTCCTTTTGTTGTTTTAATTGGTTGGCTTACCGGTAAAGGTTTTAGTTTTCTTGCTAAGATTTTTGAAAATCTAAGAATTGCTATTTTGTTCTTAATACTTGTTATTATTATTTTATACTTTATTAGAAAATGGGAAAGTCAAAGATTGATAAAAAAGCAAAAACTATAAACCTAAAAGGAAATTCAAAAAAAGAATTTTTTCTTTTGCATGGTTTTACAGGAAGTCCTACTGATTTTAATCATCTTGGAGAATATCTTAATAAGCGATTTGATGCAAATGTAAGAATTATAAGATTAAAAGGTCATGGGGAAAAAATAGAAAATCTTAGTAATTTTGAATATAATGATCTTTTTTTGCAGGCTGAGAATGAATTAAAAAAAGACTTAAAAAAAGGAAGAGAAATAATTGTTGGAGGAATTAGTCTAGGTAGTTTTATTGCATTACAGCTTTCAACAAAATATCCTGTTAAAGGGATTATAAATATTTCAATTCCTTATAAATATAAATTCTTAATTTCAATTGTTGCTTTTTTTGAACCTTTTATTAAAAAAAAGCATTGGAAAAAGGTAATGCCTAAATATCAAAAAGATTTGCGAAAAGATGCTTTTTATTATGATGCCAGTCTTTTTGGTTTTAGATATATCAAAGAGGGTAAATCTGAATTAGATAAAATTTTGAATAAGGTTAATGCTCCTTGTTTAATCATTCATGTTGCTAAAGAAAAAATTTTTCATCCTGATAGTGCAAAAATTATTCTAAATAAAATTAATTCTAAAATTGTTGAGTTTGATTTATTTAAATCTCCTGAGGGTTCAAGTCATAATCCTTTTTATTCTAAAAATCATAGTCAATTATACGATATTATTGGTAATTTTGTTGAAAAAAATAATTTATTTAGTAAATCTTAATATTTAATTCCTTTGCTTCTTCTATCTGGTTTATTTGTTTCAAACCATTTATTTATTTCTTCTATCGTCATATCTCTTATTTGCGGGTCTTGAATATCATAAAATTCTTGGGGCGTTCTGATCAAAGATTTTTCTACAAATCTTTGTATTTCCCCATATCTAAATCCTTCAAATGCACCAATACATGTATTTTCTTTATATGTTGTCCAAGCATTATATCTTGTGGGAATATCTCCATCCTGCCATTCCCAATTACCACATTCGTAAATTTGCATTAAGATATCATATTCATATTGTGTGAAAACATTAATATATGTATCTTGTAATGATTTTAAATTTAAAATTGGCCTTCCCTCTTCATCTCTTCTTAAATCTGACTTTTTTAAAGATTTTTTTCCCATGAATCCATCCATTTCTCTAAGCTTAAATGGTCCATTTTTCTTTCTTTCTTCTGCTTTCTTAATAATTTCATCATGCGGTAGAATTATCATTGATTTGTTTAATGTTATCATTTTTTATTAATTAGAAATCGAATTTAAACCATTGATTTATTTCTTCTATCATTGAATTTGTAACACCTTCAATATCATAAAACTCTTTTGATTGTATTATTTTGTAATTTATACTTTCATAAAATTCTATACTTGAAAATCCTACTTTGCCCTGTACACTTATGCATGTTTTTTTTCCATACATCTCCCAAAAGCTACGTGTTGTTGGTTTATTTTCACTTTCCCATTTCCAATCTGCACATTCACAAACTCTCATTAAATCCCAATATTCTTTTTTGCTTATTGTTTGCACTACTGTTTTATCTAAAGGGGTTAAATATAAACTTGGTCTTCCATTTTTATCTCTCTTAAAATTAGCATTTATATTTGATCCCATATATTTATTAAGGTCTTTACATAAAAGCATTCTTTGAACTCTTGTTTGTTCTAATTTTTTTATCATTTCTTCATGAGGGATAATTATCATTGATTTGTTTAATGTTATCATTTTATCCTTTGCTTTTTCTGTTTGGTTTATTTATTTCAAATAATTGATTTATCTCTTTAATCATTTTTTGCGTTATTTCTGGTTTTTGAAATTCGCAAAATTCTTGCAAAGTTAATATCTTCCAATTCTTTTGAATATAAAATTCTTTGTTTCCACATCTAAATCCGTTTTTTATTGGTATGCATGTTTTTTGTTTATAACCTTTCCAAAAATTATGTTCTGTTGGGTTATTATCTGGCCATTCCCATTTTCCAATTTCATAGATTTGCATTAATGTGTCATAATTTTCCTGAGTTGGAATATGGACTGCTGTATTTTCTAATTCTGTTAAAATTAAAGTTGGTCTTCCATATTCTCCTTTTGCAAGATTAGAATTTGTTGAATTATATCCCATATATTGATTCAGGTTTTTGAATAAATGCATTCTTTGTATTCTTGTTTCTTCTAATTTTTTTATCATTTCTTCTTGTGGAAGAATTGTCATTGATTTGTTTAATGTGATCATTTTATCCTTTGCTTTCTCTATTTGGTTTGTTTATCTCGAACCATTCATTTATCTCTTGGATGATTTCTTGTGTTATTTCTGGTTCTTGAAGTTCGTAAAATTCTTTAGGGGTTATTATTTTCAAATTAAAATTTTGTGCATGTTTAAATGCAAAACTATATATAAAATTTTTTTTTGCGGTTATATTCATGTTGTTTTCTTGATTGTTTTTCCAAGCATTAAATTCTGTAGGTAATTTTTCAGAATACCATTTCCAGCTTCCACATTCATAAAGTTGCATTAGTGTGTCATAAATTTTTTGATTTTGTATTTGTATGACCATTCCATCTAATTGTTTTAAATCTAAAATTGGTTTTCCATTTTCATTTCTTTTTAAATTATAATTTATTTGATTGGTTCCAATATATTGGTTAAGGTCTTTACATAGAAGCATTCTTTGTATTCTTGTTTGTTTTAATTTTTCTATCATTTCATCATGCGGTAGAATTATCATTGATTTGTTTAATGTTATCATTGGTATTATTTTTAGATTTAAAATTTATAAACTTTTGGTTCAATGTTACTATTTAGTGACAAATGATAATTCTTAAAATAGTTTAAAAAATATTTTTATATTTGAAGAATTACTTTTAGCGTAAATAAAATCTGGAATCTAATATTTCCTGTAAAGAATATTTTCTTGTATTTAATGTGCTATCTCTTGTTGGTAATATTCCCATAAGACGACTACCTCCATCATCAAGATCGTCTGCTCCGTTGACATATGATTCATTGCCGAGTCTTCCAAGATACCATGCTCTTATTTCCGGAGTTTTTCCTTTGCAAGAACCGAGAATAATGCTCATTGGTGTTTCATGACCGTATTTTTTTTCACTTTCATCGTAAATAAAATCTGTATAATCATTGAGCAGGGCTTGATCTCTTGCTAAAATTCTCCAAAGAGGGTCACTTTTAACATCTTCTTTTGATTTAAAATCTATTGTTCTTTCAAGTTTGTGATTTTTAAATTCAATAACATTTGATTGTTTTTTTAATTGTTCATAAATTGCAAATGCTTCATCTTTATTTTCACTTAATAATAATGCACCATTGTATAATTTTTTAGTATCTTGGGAGATTTTTATTAACATTTCTGAATCTAAATCAATTAAGATATTTTGTGTTTCCGGATGATAGATAACTGCATCGCAGGTGTCATAGTTACTTAGCCAAGCATTTTTTATAGCTTCCGGACCATTTTTATAGTTGAGTCTGATTTGCATGAATTGTGAAATATTTCCCGGGATTCTTCCTTCTGCTCTTAGCTTAGGCATTGTTTTTATGTATTTGCCTGAAAATTCTTTATATGTTTCTGGTGTTTCATTAAGTTTTGCCATAATTCAACAATTAAAAATGGGTTTATAATCTTTATTGAGATAAATAATAATTAAAGTTTTTCAAGTAAAGATTTGACTTTGTCCCTTCTCAAGAAGCAAATGATAAAGAATAAAAACGAACAAAAGCTTAAGAGAATTAATGGAAAATCAAATCAGACAGCCAATCGTAACGGTCTGCGGACATGTAGACCACGGAAAAACATCTATTTTAGATTGTCTTAGAAGTTCATGTGTTCAGGAAGGCGAGGCTGGTGGAATTACACAAAAAATTTCTTTTACTTCTTATCCTATGAATCAGTTAAAAGCTGCTTGTCCTTTAATTGGGAAATCAGGGATTAAACTTAATATTCCCGGTTTTTTGTTAATTGATACTCCTGGTCATGCGGCGTTCACAAATTTAAGAAAACGTGGCGGGAGTTTAGCTGATTTGGCTGTTTTGGTTATCGATATTAATGACGGTATAAAACCTCAAACTGCTGAGGTTATTAAAATTTTAAAAATGAATCATACGCCTTTTATTATTGCTTTAAATAAAATTGATAATATTTCCGGATGGAGAAATAGCGATAAGGATTTGAGATCGGCGATTGAATCTCAACAGGAAAATGTTAAGCAGGTTTTTGATGAAAGGTATATGACTTTGATTGGTGCGTTAAATAATTATGGGTTTGATGCGGATTTATATTATAATATTGATGATTTTACTAAACAGGTTGCTTTGGTTCCATGTTCGGCTATTACAAAACAGGGTATTCCTGAATTAATTATGATGCTTTGCGGGTTAAGTCAGAGATATTTAACTGAAAAATTGAAATTACATAAAGATGCAAAAGGTGTTATGCTTGAAATTAAAAAAGAAAAGTCAACTAACTATATTGAGGCGATTTTGTATGATGGTGAATTATCAAGGCAAGATGAAATTGCTGTTGCGAGTTTTGATGGTGAGCCGATTATTACCAAGATAAGAATTTTGGAAGAAATTTTACCGTTGTGTTCAAAATTTATTCCGAAAGATAAAGTTCAAGCTTCAACGGGGATTCGGATGCAATTAATTGAAAAAGAAAATATTTTACCTGGAATGCCGTTTGTTCTTTACAAAAATAATTTAAATGAAATTAAAGAAATTTTTAAGAAAGAAATTTCTGAAAATATTAAAACTGAAAAATATGGTATTATTGCTAAGGCTGATTCTTTAGGTAGTTTAGAAGCATTGTTGGTTTTGTTGGGTGAAAAAAATATTCCTGTTGTTAAGGCTGGTATTGGCAGTATTAATAAATCAGATGTAATTTCTGCAAAAGCTAATTTGGAGATTAATGAGCTTAATGCAATTATCATTGGGTTTAATGTTGATCTTGAAGAGGATGCTAAGGAAATTTTGCAGAAAAATATTAAGGTTTTAACGAATGATGTTGTTTATCGTTTAATTGATGATTTGGTTGATTATCGAAAAGAAAAAATGAATGAAATTGAGAAAAGGCGTTTAATGTCTCTTGCAACAATTTGCAAGTTAAGGGTTTTACCTCAATATGTTTTTAGAAATACTAAACCTGCAATTTTTGGTGTTAGGGTTGAGGGGGGAAAATTAACGTCTGATTTAGCTTTGATTAATAGTTCTGAAGAAAAAGTCGGGCGAGTGAAAAATATTGAGTCTGAAGGTAAATCTGTTAGTGAAGCTAATGAAAATTTAGAAGTTGCGATTTCTATTCCTGGTGTTAATTTTGAGCGACAGTTAAAGGATGTTGATTTTCTTTATACTGATATTGGTGAATCGCAGTTTAGAAATTTTAAGAAAAATAAGGATCTTTTAAGTGAGAATGAAAAGAAGATTTTAATGGAGATTGCTGATATTAAGAGAAAAAAACGTGTTGATTGGGGGGCGTGAAAAAAGGAAACCCTTGGTTCCCTCAGAAAATCTTATAAGTAATTATTTGAATTCTTTTTTATGACAAATGTTGAATTTTATGGCAAGAATGTTAATTTAGATAAAACCGGGATTGTTTTAGTTGATATGCAGTATTCATATTTAAAAGAATATTCTTTGAAAGATGTTTTTTTTATGCGTGAAGCTCAAAAAGATATTTTACAGATTGCTGTGGATAAAAATTATCCTCTTGGAGTATTAGAATCTATTTGGGATAAAAGAACTGATTCTGAATTGAGGGATTTAATAAATAATGTTCAAAGAAAAAAATATTTTAAAAAAGAAAAAATGGATGGTTTTTCAAATGAAAAACTTTATCCTTGGCTAAAAAAAATGAATTTGGAAACTTTGTGTTTTATGGGGATACATACGAATCAATGTGTTTTAGAAACTGCTAAATCTGCTAAGGATTATGGCTTTCATATTATTCTCGCAAGACAGTTAACGAAGGGTATTGCTTCTTCTAAAAATTTTTTTAAATCAATTAATTGGTTTAGATATAATGGGGTTTATACTAAAAATTATAAAGAAATTGTTGAGTTGTTAAATAAAAAATAATAAAAATTTTGATTAACAGATTATTAAAAATTAATAATCTGGTAATTCAGATTCATCAGATTCAGATTCTTCTGGTTCTTGCGGAGCCACTTGTGTTGGCTTGATGTCATCTTTAGAGATTGAATTAATCATCTCTTTGAATTTTGGAAAGTCAGTTGCCGGGATTCTTACTCCTGCTTTTGTAAATCCTGTGTATCTTTCACTTGTTACAAATTCTCTTATTGTAAGTCCTCGTTGACCACCAAAATCATCAAGTCGTATTACGATATCTGACCTGTCATTTTTAGTAATTCTTCCGATGTCTTTTTCCATGTTTGTTTAAAATCAAAATCTATTTTTAAATATTATGTAGAAAATGGGATAAAATTTTTCGGCTTTGTCCTGAATTAAGTTTTTTTGATTGTTAGGATCCCCACCCTTAATTAATACTTGAATTGCCAAAAGTTAGCTAAAATCAAAAACTTTGGACAAAGTTAAATTATTCGTTAAATTAATAAATTATTCTTCATACATTATTTTATGTTAGAAAAAACTGTTGAAGAGGATAAAAAAATTAGGGGGATTTTAAAAAAATTTTCTAAGAATAAGAATGATTTTAAAGAAAAATATCCTGAAGATTTTGGTACTCTTAAAAAATTAGGTTATGTTATTGAAATGTATAACTATAATCGAATGCCGGATTATTCTCTGTCTATTAAAGGATATAATTTAATTTATAATCTTTCTAAAAAATCTAATTGCAATCGTCCAATTTTAATTCGATGATTTTTCAAAAGATTTATATGTATTAAGATCATTAATTATTTATGGCAGATGGTTGTGAATACAGAAATAGTTGTCCAAAATATCTTGGGGTATATGATAATAGTCCTATGACTTCTAAAAATCAAAAAGATTTATGTGATAATGCTTCAAAAAAAATACTTGAGGCTGGAAATTATTGTTCGGATTATGATTATATTACTGCATTTAGTGATTTAGTATTTGATTCTATTAAGCAAGCTACTAAAAACCTTTCTCATAATTTATGTGAGGCTGAAGGATGTTTAAGGGAAATTCATAAGCGAAAGGTACTTCTACACAATAGTAACATTTATAAATAATGTTTTTTATAATTTTATTTATGACAGATATTGGTTGTAAATATAAAAGTGTATGCAGTACTTATAAAGGTAAGTTTGACTGTACCCCTTTATATTCAAAAAATTTTAGAAATACCTGTGATAAAGCTAATGATATTGATGTACTTTGTCCTATGTATGGCTTGTATGAACAAATTGATTCTTTAAATGGAGCAAATAAATCTCTTTTGCAATTATTGAATATTTCTGAAGAAAAAATATAATTTTTATTTCTGATTAATTACTTCTTAAATTATACTCGCTCTGATTATTTTGACTTCTTTTAATGGTTTATCATTTGCATCTGTTTGTACTTCTGCAATTTTATCTACAACATCCATTCCTTCAGTCACTATTCCGAAAGTTGGATGTTTTCCATCAAGAAAATTATTATCTACTAAATTAATAAAAAATTGGCTTCCTCCGGTATTTTTTGATCCTGTATTTGCCATTGATATTGTTCCTCGATTATTTTTATTCCCACTTTTGTGTGTAAATTCATCTTCAATAGTATATCCTGGTCCTCCCATTCCTGTGCCTGTTGGGTCTCCTCCCTGAATCATAAATCCGTCGATAATTCTATGAAAAATGACTTTATCATAAAATCCTTCTTTAACTAATTTTTCAAAATTTCCTGCTGTAAGTGGCATATCTGTATAAAGTGTTATTACAATATTTCCCATATTTGTTTCAAGTAATACTTTTGTTGGTTTTGTCATTTTATATGTTGCTCCGATTATTCCAATTATTGCGACACAAATTAAAATCGCTGTTAATAATTTTATTTTGTGCATTAATTATCTAACTATTTTTTATTTTTAAAGTTTATTAATCTTTTTGGATAATTATCTTCTTGCTCTGTTATAATTTGGTCTATTATTATATCTTCTTCCAGATTCATTTCTCTGTTCTGAATCGTTTCCTCTTGAGTCTCTTCTTTGTCCTGAATTACTTCCTCTTGAGAAATTTCTTCCTGAACTTCTTCTTTGACCTGAATTGTTCCCTCTTGAGAAATTTCTTCCTGAACTTCTTCTTTGACCTGAATCATTTCCTCTTCCATGATCTCTTCTTCCAGTATCCATCTCTATTCTTATTGTTTTAAATTCCGGTGTTTCTTCATGTTCTATTTTTAATGATTTGTCTTCACTTATTTTATTAAAATTTTCATAATCTCTATTTGCTACAATATTAATTGCTTTACCCTCTTTACCTGCTCTTGCTGTTCTTCCAATTCTATGGACATATTCTTTGCTGTCTTTTGGTAAATCGTAATTATATATATGGCTTACACTGTTAATATCCAGTCCTCTTGCTGCGACGTCGGTACAAACAAGGATGCTTGTTCCTTTTGCATGGAATTCTTCTAAAATTTTTGTTCTTTTATTTTGTGCTAGTCCTCCATGGATTGCTTGTGCGTTGATATTGATTTTTTGCAGGTTTTGAACTAAGAAATCTACATTTCTTCTTGTTGAGCAGAAAATCATTACTAAATCTGATTTTTCTTTTTCAAGTAAATGCACTAGTAATGAAAATTTTTCGTAAGGTTGTACGTCGTAATATACTTGTTTTAATTTTGAACTGTCAACATATGATTTAACTGAGATTTCTTTTGCATTTCTTGTATATTGTTTTGCGAGATAATCTAAGTCTGATGAAATTGTTGCTGAAAATAACATTGTTTGTCTTTCTGTTGGGCATTGTGTGATTATTCTATCTACGTCTTTAAGAAATCCCATGTCTAACATTCTATCGACTTCATCTAATACTAAAATTTTTATGTTGCCTAAATCTAATGTTCTTCTTTTCATGTGGTCTAAAATTCTTCCGGGGGTTCCGACGATTATATCTGCTTGCGGGATGTTTCTTATCTGTGCGTTTATATCTACTCCGCCGTAAATTGCGTATGTTCTTAATCTTTTATTATTGGAGAATTTTTTTATTGCTGATGCTACTTGGTCCGCTAATTCTCTTGTTGGTGTTAAGACTAATGCCTGAACATTTTTGTTTGGGTTTATATTTTGGACTATTGCTGAGGCAAATGCTAAGGTTTTTCCGCTTCCTGTTGATGAACCTCCAATTATATCCTGTTTAGCTAATGCTAGTGGGATTGCTTGCTCTTGTATTTCTGAGGGTTCGTTAAATCCTTCTTGTTCTATTATTTCTAAGAGATCATTACTTAACCCTAGTTCTTTGAATGTTTTCATTTTGAATTTATTTATGAATAATTTTTAAAATTGATTCATTTTTTTAATTAATAATTTGTCAAGAATTGTTTCTTGAAATTTAAGTCTTGCGAGACATTAATCTCAAGACTTATCACATTAGTAATATTATTTGATGATATCTTCGGTTTATAAACTGTTTGTTTTTGGAGAGGTTTATTTGAAAAGTAAAAGATAACTGAAATATGTAGTTCTTAAGTTTTTTATGTTAGGTCCATTAAGATATGAAACTAAAATAAAAGATGTGCCTTTACAATGGATGTTCCGCTTTGAGTTATATTACCCCGATTTACCTCAATTTCCAATTACTTATGTTCATAAAATATTCAGAACAAAAAGAAATTTGGCATGAAACTTACAGATTCCGTGTGCTTGTTGAAGGAATATTTTCTGCACTTAAGAGAAAGCATCTAAACTATTTACGTTCCAAAAAAGAGATTGCTCTTCATGTTGAGCTTTTGCTAAAGGTACTGGTATACAATTTGACAATAATTGGGAAGTATTCCTAATTAATGGTTTTCCTTCTTTAACTAATTCTATTCCGTCTGGAGTTCTTGCATACCAAGTTTCAGCAGAAATAGTATTCCCCACAACAATAGCACCACTTACAGAGATATGACCATGTTCCATCTTATCCTCCCTCTCTCCAAAATAGATTTCTCTCATCCAAGGTTTGCATTTGGGATAGTGTATTGAAACAAATTTTGAACCTATCTTAACTCTTTTAGCCATACTATTCGGATAGTTTTCGGGCATTAATTACTTTTCGGACTGTGTTGTTTTTGAGAATTTAACAAAAGCCTTGAATTATTTATTTGTATTTAAATACTCGACGGGTAAATTTTACAGGTAAAATTTTAGGGTAGAATATTTAAATATAAGGTTCATTATATTAATAATGAATATTGAATCATACTTTATTTTTTGTCGAGGTGGTAACTTTAAATGTTAGGAAATACTTATATCTTGATTTTAATAGCGATTTTTTCAATAATCGCGGGGAATTCAGAAAAAATTGCTGAATCCTTAATAATAGGATTCTTGTTAGTATTATTTATTGTATATAAAGAATAAATTTTAAGAACAATCAATTTTTTTAGAATTTTATCGTCCTTCTCTTTCTTTTAATTTTTTCATTAAATAATAAGCTCCACCAAACACAATTACTCCTGGGATAAATGTAATTCCTGCAAATCCTACTGATGTTGCAATTATTCCTGCTCCGATGGTTCCTATTGTTCCAACTCCGACTCCTTCAAGAATATGGCTTATTTCAGAAACTTTTTTTTCAATACCTTTTTCTAAGGTATCAATTTGCATAATTATTTTTCCTTCTTTAAGGACTCTAATCTTTCTGTCTTCTTCAGATAAAATAAATGATACTGTATCTTTGTGTATCGAAGCACTTAATCCTGCTGAATGTCTTGTTCCAAAATTTTTTAAAACTTTATTCGCATGAATTTTTACTCCGTATGCAATCATGTCACCTTTTTTGTTCATTATGACTGCTCCATCCATTAATGCTAAAGATTCAAGTAATTTTGGATTTTTAAGAATATTAAAACTTGGAACTGTTTGTTCAACTAATGGTTTATATTTTAAACTTTGATTATCTGTAACAATTATTAAAGCACCTTCGCCTCTTTTTGAGATTTTTAAACAAACTTTAATTATTTCTTCGTCTAATCCTTCACTAAAACTTTTTGGCATATTAATATATATATTAATGTACTTAATAAATTTTGCGGGTGATATGTTCAGCTTATGATTCTTCAGAATTTTTTTGCTATTAAGTTTTATTTATTTGGTTGATGTAATTGAAAAAATCTAAAAATAGAAGAATTGAAACAAATTATTTTTTTCTGTTTTGAAGATATTATCGGCGTTATCAAATTCTGCTTTAGGGGTTCCACTTACAATTCTTATTTTTCAATCAGAATTAACAGAAATGAAGTATTCTCTTTTGCTTTTAATGAATGAATTGCGTTTTCTTTCATATGAATAAAAACTCCTTTTAACATTTCTATATCCTTTCCATGAAGATTAAAAATTCCTTTTCCTTGAACAACATATAAAATTCCTTGTTTTGTTGAAGTGTGTTCTGATATTTTAGTCCCAGAAGCCATACAAAATAATGTGCAGTCAATCTTATCATTTTTGAAAATTTCTTTACTTAAAACTCCTTGTTTAGGATATTCAATCATTTCTAAAATTTGTTTTTCATAATTCATTTTTTTGTCATCTCTTTCGCAAATTTTTCAAACCTTTCAACTTCTTTTTTCTTAGCAAAATTTATTTTATTAAATTTTTCAAGCATTGTTTTTTGAACTTTTTTACTTAATGCTTCATCAGCCATAGGATACAGGATATTATTTTCCTTGAATATATGTTCTCTGATTAATCGAATATAGTTCCTTGCACCTTCAATTAATTTATTTTTATCTTTTTCATTCATTCCGGATTCCATCATTTTGACATTTTTCCTCCCTTCATCATGTTCAAACAACATTTGTTCTACCGGATTACAATGTACTAATCCTTCTTCTGCACATTTATTAAACTCTTTGAATAAAATATTTTCTTCTTTTGCATGGTGAAATTTGTCTGCATAGTTTCTGATAAAATCAATAATCTTTGCGAAAAAAGTTGCGTTAATATTTTTATTTTTTAATTGAGTAATTTCCAATTCTAAAGCATCAACGACTTTTAAGATATATTCATGTTCTTTTGATAATATTTCTGAAGTTTCTGAGTTGGTTTTCATTGGCATTTTTTTCTTTTACAGACTTTACAATATTTTTTAACATGTTTTTCTACAATATTTAATAGGGGGATAATAGTATCTTTATTCAATGAATAAATTCTTTTTCTACCATTATTTTGAACTTCAATAAAACCGCATTCTAATAATGATTTTAGGGCATGTGAAACTTTACTTCTTTCTTGGTTAAGTTGTTTTGATAATTCTGTTACACTTAGTGGCTTCTCTTTTAGCTTTGTTATAATATCGACTTTTAATTTAGTTCCAAGAGTTTCGAAAAATAAATAACATTTGTTTTCCATATGTGAATTATAATTCACGTATATTTATAAATCTTATGGAATCAATTCTTCTAAAAAATCTGCTGGGGTTTTTTTGGATAAATTTAATCTGTTATTATCACAAAGTAACAACAAAAACAAAACATTTAAATAGTTCTTATTGTTAACAATATCATAAAAAATTTATATTTGAAAAATGAAAAACAAAATCGTTTCAACATTGGCTGGAATTTTATTAGCTGGAAGTGTAGCTGGTTGTGTGACAGAACCCAATTATACTGGTGCTGCTTATGCTTTAAGAAATATTTCTGCCAGTGGTAAAGCATTAAATGGCAAATCTTTAACTTATGAAGATCAACAAAAAATTTTGAATGGTGCAGATTATTTAGATTACCAACAACAAAGACATAATACTCGAAAAGATATGGAAAAAGAGCATAATTTTCAAAGAGAAATGCAAAGGGATGAACATAAATTCCAAAGAGAAAGAGATAATTCTTCAAGACGTGAATATGCTCCTGATAAAGAATTTTATACTGCACTTTGTAAGGATTCAAATCGTAATGGAAAAATTACAGGGGATGAATGTTTAATAAAAAAGAACTCTTTTTCAAATGATGAAACTTTTGCAATTCTTTTAACTGACCGGGCTTCTCATAAAGGTACTAAATCAAGTATAGATGTCTATGATTCTAATAACGCATTTCTTGAACATTTAGAAAGCATTAAATCTGCTGATATTGTGAGTATATGTTTTCCTGCTTATACTAAAAAATTTCCTTCTGGAATCTATAAAGCTTATCTGAGAACAAATGGTGTTCTTGATGGTGCATTAGAATTTGAAATAGTTAATGATTTGAAACCTCAGAAAGAATTTTATACTTCTGTTTGGAAAGATTTAAATCAAGATAAAAAAATTACTGAGGATGAAGTTTTTGAAAAGAAAAATTTCTTTTCTAAAGATGAAAATGTTTCTGTAAATATTGTTGATCGTGGTTCACCAGTTGGTAGCAGTGTTCAGATAGATGTTTATTGTCCTAATGGTAACCTTGCTGTGACTAGTAAGTCTCTTTATAAGAAATCTTCTCCTCTTCAGGAAGATATATCTGGAGTTGGTCTTCCGGATGTTTTAGTAAACAATTGTGGTTATGGAAAATATAGGGTTACAAGAAAAACAAATGGTGTTCTTGATGGAGAGATTGATTTTCATATTCTTTCAGAAGATAAATCTTATTTATAGATAAATTATCTTTTAATTTTCATGATTTTTTAATGAAATATTTATAAAACACATTTTCTTCTATTTATATATGAAAAAGGTAGGTGTGAATGTATTAATTCTTAATTTATTATTATCAATAATTGCAATTTCATTTAATATGAGTTTTGTGAGTAGTATTACTCCCACAAGAGATGGTTATTATGAAGGAGAAGAAATAACTAGTGATAATACTATCTATAAATGGTCTAATTCACTTTCTAAATGGTCTGCAGTTAGTTCTGCTGATTCTTCAACAACAGTTACTAAACCTGCTTCAAAACCTGCTCCTGAATCTCCTCCTGCAAATTCTCCAATACCTATGACAAATGCAGAGACGTATAGTCGTGCTATAAATAATCCAGATGCAAAAGATGGTCCTTTTTTTGATACTTCTTCTGGTAAAACTCCAACTGAAACTCCTGCTGATAAATCTGGGGAGACTAAAACAACTGCCGATAAAGCTGGGAGTTTTTTTTCAAATATTGTTAGTAGTTTTACTTGGGCAGGTAGTGTTTATGCTGGTGTTCAAACTGTTGGCAGTATTCTTGGATGGGAGAAAAATCAAGTTAATGCTGCTTCAATTGCTCTTGCTAGTGGTACTTTTGTTGGAACCGCTATAAATTCATTATGGGGAAAAGGTGGAACTTTTACTGCCGAAGGCAGTGCAGGGTTAAATCCATTATATTCTGCGGGTATTGGTCTTGCTGTTTCTGCTGTTGTTTATTATTATTTATATAAAGATACTAGCGAGAAAATTGTTACATTTGAATGTAAAACATGGGATGCTCCTACTGGCGGTGATGATTGTGAAAAATGCAATGCTCAAGATGGTGGGATTCCTTGCAGTGAATATCAATGCAGAAGTTTAGGTCAATCCTGTCAATTATTAAATGACGGTGAGGTTAATGGCAGTGAATTATCTGAACTTAAATGCGTTTGGGTTAATAGAAATGACGTTGAGTATCCAATAATTACTCCTTGGGAAGGTGCTTTAACTGCTGGTTATTCTTATTCTCCTGATAATAGCATTTCTCCTCCTGATAAAGGTGTTAAAATTATTGATAAGAGTTCTAAAGATGGATGTGTAAAACCTTTTAGCCCAATTTCATTTGGTGTTTTAGTTGATGAACCTGCAAAGTGTAAAGTTGATTATACTCGGAAAGAAAAGTTTGAAGATATGTCTTATTTCATGGGTGGAAATTCTTTATTTAGGTATAACCATACTCATTCAATAAGTTTGCCTGATAGAAGTGCTTTTGAAGTTGAAAATTTGACTGTGCCTTTCGACGGAGATTATGAATTATATATCCGGTGCCAAGATGCAAATGGTAATTATAATCCTGCTCATTTTGTGTTTAAATTTTGTGTTGGCGAGGGTCCTGATACAACTGCTCCATTAATTGTTTCAACTAATCTTTTGAATGGTATGCCTATTGCATTTAATCAAAGTTCTATTGATTTAGAGCTTTATGTGAATGAACCTGCAGAATGCAGATGGAGTCATAGAGACCAGATATTTGATAAAATGGAAGAGAGTTTTACTTGTTCTTCAAGTATTTTTGAAATGAATGCTCAAATGCTTTATACCTGTCAAACTACTTTAACTGGTTTAAAGAATGAAGTTGAAAATAAATTTTATTTTAGATGTAAAGATCAACCTAAAGTTAAAGCAGAGGGTGATAGGAATGTTAATTCTGAATCTTATATCTTTAGTCTAATTGGTACTCGGCCTTTAGTTATTAGTTCTGTTGGTCCAAATGGAACTATCAAAGATTCGACTGATAGCGTTAAAGTGACTTTAACTGTTAGAACGACGGCTGGATATAGTGATGGATTAGCTTATTGTTATTATAGTGATACTGGTGAAGAAGATAGTTATATTCAATTTTTTGAGTCAAATTCATATAAGCATGCTCAAGATTTATATCTGTCTGCCGGGGTTTATAATTATTCAATTAAATGTCTTGATTTAGGTGGTAATTCTGATCTTGACTCTATTGGTTTTACTGTTGATACTGATACTGATGCTCCTATTATTGTTAGGGCATATCATGAAGAAAATTATTTGAAATTAATTACTCATGAAAAAGGTAAATGTGTTTATGATCCTACAAACTGCAACTATCTATTTACTGATGGGTTAAGTTTAACTGTTATTGACGGTGTTAATCATTTTACTGATTGGAATACTGAAGTGAATTTCCATGTTAAATGTGAAGATGAATTTGGAAATAAACCTGCTCCTGATGTTTGCAGTATTATTGTTCGTCCTGGCGAGGATTTAGTTAAAAATGAGTAAAATTGTTGATGAACAGGTTGTGGGGGAATTAATTAATGAACGATATGAAAATAATAAAGTTTTTACTATTTATGGTTTAATTGGTTTATTTATTTCAATTTTTTTTGGTTCTATGAGTCTTACCGGGAAATTTATTTTGGAGTCTGACACTCCTTCTATTATTACTGGTTCAATAATTTTATTTTTTGTGTCATTCTTTTTTATTTTTTTAGGCAATCGTAATAAAATAAATAATTTATTTAATGATAAAGGTCAAATGCAATTATCTTTTGGGATGATTTTTTCTATTATTTTAATTATTTTATTTTTGGTTTTTACTTTTTATGCTATTAGTAAATTTTTGGATATTCAAAATTCTATTCAGGTTGGAAAGTTTAAGGATAAGCTTCAAGCAGATATAGATAAGCTTTGGAAAGGAACACAGGGTTCACAGACTGTTGAGTATAAATTGCCGTCAAGTGTGAAAAAAGTGTGTTTTGTTGATTTTTCTGTTTCAGGTAATGGTGTGAATCTTAATTTGTATAATCCTTTAAAGAGTAGTTTTTATGGGTCAGAAAATATGGTTTTTTATCCTGTTGGTTCTGCTCAGGGGTTGGATTCTGTTGTTATTAAACATATTTATTTGGATGAGATTGTTAAGTCTGAAAATCCTTATTGTATTGATGTTGTCGGCGGGGATGTTAATATTCATCTTGAAAAAGATTATGGGCAAGCAACTGTTTTAGTTACAAGATAGTTTAGGGTATTTCAAATGTTAAATTTAAATTTTAAAAATAGCGGGCGTGGTTATTTGGAAATTTCTTTTTCTTGGTTTTTTGCGGTTCTTGTTGGGATTATGATTTTGTCTTTGGCGATTTTTGCTGTTACTAAATTAATAAAAGTTGGACAAACTGCTCAGGATGTTAAGGTTGGTAAAGAAATTGGTATTTTATTGAATCCTTTGGAAACGAGTTTTGAGGTTGGTAAGACTACTTCTTTATCTTTGCCTGTTGAAACAAGAATTTTTAATAAGTGTTCAAATAATGGGATTTTTGGTAAGCAATCTTTTCAAATTTCTCAAATGAGTCTTAATAAGTGGACTCAGACAGATTTGAATGTTAGTTTTGTGAATAAGTATGTTTTTTCTAATGGGTTTGTTGAGGGGAAAAAATTTTATCTTTTTTCTAAGCCTTTTGATATGCCGTTTAAAATTGCGGATTTGATTTTTATTACTTCTGTAAATGATGAGTATTGTTTTGTGAATCCTCCTGAAGAGATTTCAGATGAACTTTTGGCTTTGAATCAGGGTAATCTTTTGGTTAATAATTGTTCAGATAAAAGTATTCGTGTTTGTTTTGGTGGTGGGAATTGTGATATTTCTGTTAATTATAATTTGAATTATGTTACTAAGGGGTCTCAAAAATTTTATTTTGAGGGTGATGCTTTAATGTATGCGGCGGTTTTTTCAGATAAAGAGGTTTATGAATGTCAATTAAAACGGTTAATGCAAAGGGGTGAGCAATTATCGTTATTGTATAAAAATAAGGCTGCATTTGTTGTTTGGACTGGATGCAAGTCTAATTTGGATTTGTTGGGTTTGAGTAATTTGCAGAAGAGTTTTGTGAATTCGTTAGGTTTGGCTTCTATTAGTAGGTTGGCTGATGAAATTAAAGAAAAGAATGATGTTGCGGAGTGTAAACTATGGTAAATAAAAGGAACCCCTTGGTTCCCTTTGACCCTCCTCGAAGTCTGGAAGGGTGGCATCTTTATGAGCCTCCTGGGATGCCACATGGAATTAGACACTCGCTGGTTCCCTTTGACCCTCCTCGAAGCATTGAAGGGTGGTATTTTTCAACTTGCAGGGGGTTAGTATGAAAACTTATATTGAGCTTTTTGTAATGTTTCATGAAATTTCTAATCATCGTGGGCAGTTGAAGATTCAGCAGATGGCATTTATGTTAATTGCTGTTACTTTGTTTTTTGCGTTAGTGGGGTTATTTTTGATTGTTTTTGTTTTTTCCGGTTTAAAGGAGTCTGCAACTGCGTTGCAGGAAAAAAATGCGTTGTTATTAGTGACTAAACTTGCAAATTCTCCGGAATTTTCTTGCGGGGATGTTTTTTTTGGAAATAAAATTAATTGTGTTGATGCTGATAAAGTTATGATGCTTAAAGAAAATTTGGATAAGTATAAGGGTTTTTGGGGTGTGACGAATATTGAAATTCAAAAAGTTTATCCTGCTGGTAGCAAAGTTTGTACTTTGGCGAATTATCCTAATTGCAGTGTTATTAAGGTTTATTCTTTAGATGAGAGTGGTTATAGTGTGTCGAATTTTGTTTCTTTGTGTAGAAAGGATGTTTTTGATGGTGAGGTTTCAGATAGATGTGAATTAGCTAAATTAATTGTTAGTTATAAGGAGGCTTCATAAATGGTTTTTTAAAAAATTGTTTTTAAGATTTAACAATCCCCGGATTTATTTGTTTGAATTTTAATTCCCACACTCCCCAAATCATTATTTTAATAATGATTTGCCTTTTAGCTGTTAAATCTTAATTGTTAAGAACAATTTTTGAAAATCTTTAGATGTTACATAAAAAATAAAATGATAAATACAAAAAAAGGTCAGGAAGAGATGATGGGTTTTGGTTTAATTATTATTCTTGTTTCTGTGATTTTGTTGGTTTTTTTAGGGCTTACTTTGAGTGTTTCTCAAAAAGATACTGTTGAGAGTTATGAGGTTGAAAGTTTTATTCAGGCGTCTTTACAGTATACTACTACATGCAAGGATTATTTGGAGTACCTTTCTGTTCAAAAGTTGATTTTTGATTGTAAAAATGGTCGTATGTGCGTTGAAGGGGGTTCTGCTTGTGAAGTTCTTGAAAAGACTCTTTCTGGGATTATTGAAGAAAGTTGGAAGATTGAAGGGGATAGACCTATTAAAGGGTATAATTTGAGGATTTATTCTGATGGAACCGAGATGTTTGTTTTGAACAAGGGGAATTTAACTGGGAATTCAAAAGGGGCTATGCAAGATTTTAGCAGGGGTGGTAGTTTAATTGAGATTTATTTTTCTGCTTATTATTAAATTTTAATAACAAAAGATTTATATAATTTCTTACTTTTCTTACAATTAAGGTACTATAAATGCAAGAAGAAATTAAAGAAATTAGGACTGTAACTATAACGAAAAAAGGTCAAATTTCGATTCCTCGTATAGCAAGGACTCTTGCAGGATTTAAAGAAGGAACAAAAATTAGTGTTATTGTTTATTCTGATAGAGTTGAGCTTAAACCTTTTCAAAAAGAAAAATTAAATGATTCTTTAATGTGCATGCTTGCGAGTGAAGAATCTCTTGCTAAAAATTGGTTATCAAAAGAGGATGAAGAAGCATGGAAAGATTTGTAAAAGGGGACATTGTTGTTTTACCTTTTCCTTATACGGATTTTTTAGGTGCAAAAAAAAGACCTGCTGTTGTGATTGCTAATCTTAAAGGACAAAATGTTATTCTTGCTCAAATAACTACTAACCAAAGAAACGACGAAGATTTAGTTAGTTTAAGAAAAAAAGATTTTTCTTCTGGTTTTTTAAGTTTAGATAGTTTTATTATGGTTTCTCTTGTTTTTACTTGTGATTCTTCAAGAATTTCTTATAAAGCAGGGAGAATAAATCCGGAGAAAATCAAAGAAGTTCAAAACAAATTAATTGAAATTTTTACCAGATAAAATTTTTTATTTAAATCTTAAGATTTATCGTTATTGTTTCAATTACTATTTTAGGTTTATGTCTTATTCTATTTTTTGTTTTTTCTTCTATTAATTCAATAAATCCAAATCTTTCGAGGAGTTTTATATCGTCATTTACTGATTTAAAATTTCGTTTGAGTTTTTTTGCTAAGTCATAAATTGATGTTGGATTTTGTGTTTTTATTACATTTAACATTCTGGCTTTTTCATTACTTAATAATTGTCGTAATGCTTGTATTCCTTCAAAATCATATTCTGATTTGTCGGCGGTTTGTTTTTTGAATATTGAAAATGCTCCCTTATCTTGCACTAATGTTATCTCTCTTATTTTTGTTTTTGGCATATAATCTTTTCTGATTTTCTTCTATTTTTTCTTCTTTTTTACATATATATCCTTTTTGGATATATATTATTTTAATATACCCTATCTTAATAAATGTTGTGTTTTGTTTTACCTCAAATGTGTATTAATAGTTGAATGGTTACAAAAGATTTATAAACTAAACCCCTAAAAAGGGGGTCTTTTTTAGACCTTAGTCCATGGGGTATAGCAAGCTTTTTAAACGAAAATTCATTTATCATCTTATTAACACCTTAGGGTGTTCTATAGGGAGTCAAATGTTAAGCATAAAAAAAAATACATGCGAGCGTTCATATTCAACTAGTAATGGAGTATACCCTATTACTTCAAACTGGGTGATAATTGCCTTCGGCAATATGTTTGATAGAACTGAAAGGGGGTTTAAAAAAAATAAAAATGAAAATTAATTTTAGAAAAATTTCGGCTGTTTTAGCTAGCGGTATTATGACTGTTTCTGGTGCTGCTTTTGCTGCTGCTGCAAATTACCCTGCTCCTTTTATAGCTAGTGGTAGTGCAGATGTTGCAATTGTATATGGTACTGGTGCTGGAGTATCTAGTTTAGATTTAATCCAAGCTGGTAACATCCAAACTGATTTACAATCAAGTATGGGTACTACTGGAACTACAACTACAACAAGTGGTGAGGGTGATTCTTTCTTAATTGAAAGAACTTCAACTAAATACCACGTAGGTGATAACATTACTTCTCTTTTTTCTAGTTTTGATGAAGATGAATTACCAACTCTTTTGGCTGATGGAAAATACATTGATAAAGATAACGATGAATTTGACTACACTCAAAAAATTACTGTTGGTTCGAATGTTCAACTAACTATGTATGAAGATGATGATGATCAACCTGTTGTTGGTTTTAAAATTCCATCTGGAGAAACTGTTCTAACTTACTTATTGACTATGGCTGATCAACCTTTGGTGGCTGATTTAGAAACAAGTGATATGACCTTAATGGGTAAAGATTACTATATTTTAGATACAGCAACATCAGGATCTAACCAAGTTTTTACTTTCTTGGATTCTGCAACTTCAACTGTTCTTAGTGAAGGTGAGACAACTACTATTGGTGGAAAGACTGCATCTATTGAATTTATTGGAACTAATCAAGTTAAATTAAACATTGATGGTCAAGTAACTAACACTTTGGGTGCTAGTGAAACTTATAAATTAAAGGATGGTTCTTACATTGGTATTAAGGATGTTCTTTATTCTTCAAAAGAAGGATCAGTTAGTAAAGTTGAATTTAGTCTTGGATCTGGTAAATTAAAAATTACTAGTGGCTCTGAAGTTCAAATGAACGACAATGCTGTTTCAGGACTTACAGGTACTATTGCTAATACAACAACTCAACTTACAAGTATTAGTTTAGTTTGGGTTGCTGATGATGATTTATTCATTACTGAGGATAGTGAAATTATTATGCCTGGTTTTGGAGCTGTTAAATTATCATATGGCGGACTAAATTATCCAGCTGAGGAAACTATTGAAGTTAAGCAAGGTAGTGAAACTTATGCAACTTTGAATGATTTCCCACTTAAAGATACTGAAGAAGATATCCATTTCTTGTACAGTACAACTGCTGGAGCATTTGTTGGTATTGGTAAGGATAGTAATGAGTTATTAGCAACTGCTGCTTCAGGATCAAATATTACTTTTGATGCTGATACTACAAAATATTTCATCGCTTCTTGGAGTGATGGTAGTGATGCAGAATCTTATGTAATGCAATTTACAAATTTCATTACAGAAGGTACTGATGAAAAGGCAGATTTGCAATATCTTAAAGATGGTGCTTGGGTTGATAAGAAAACAGGTGTAAAAAACGCTGATACTATTTCAATTGGCAATGTTGATTTATATATCCACAATGTTAGCAATGTACAAAATGATGTAATTGTAGGAAATAATTCAGTGAACACAAACTTCAATACACTTTATTCAAAAGAAGGTATGAAAGTTTTCTTACCATATTTAGCTGCAAACACTAGTGTTGCACCAGGTGCATTTAATGCAACTGCTTTAGGTGCTGGTGGTCAAGTTGGACATAACGCTACATCTTTCTATTTAACAATGGTAGAAGAAGATAAATCAGAGAATAAAGCTTCTGGTGATACAATCAATTTAACTATTGGTTGGGATTCTTCAACTACTGCAGAAGTAGAAGTTAGTGCTTATAGTACAACAAATACTGATGGTGCTTCAAAAGAAATTGAATCAACTGATGTATTTAGAGATTTCACTTACTCAGAACTTGCTACAGAACTTTTATGGAATAAACCTACTTCAGGTCAAAAAAGCATAAAGGTAATGTACCACGGTGATGAGGTATCGGCTGATGTATATATTACATCTCCAACTGTATCTGTTTCGACAAGTACAGGTGCTAGCTCTTTAGGCGAAGTTTTAGTTAAAGATAGTGAAGTAGCTTCAGTAAGTACTAAGAACTTAATTATTGTAGGTGGTAGTTGTATTAATTCAGCTGCTGCTAGCGTATTAGGTGGAACTTACTGTGGTGCTGCGTTTACACAATCAACTGGTGTTGGATCAGGAGAATTCTTGATCAAAGGATTTACAGGAACAACTGTTACTAGTAAATTAGCATTAGTTGTAGCTGGTTATGACGCTGCAGACACTGTGAATGCTGCTACTTATTTGAGAACTCAAACTGTTGATACTAGTAAAGAGTACAAAGGTACATCTTCTACAAGTGCTACAATGGTAACAACCACTGCATAAGTTTAAGTAAAACAAATTTATTTTTTTTATTTTTCTTTTTCTTTTTTTTTAAGGTCTTGGTGGAAGCCTTATAAAATGAAAGGAACCCCTTGGTTCCCTTCAACCCTCCTCGAAATATTGAAGGGTGATATCTCGTTGAGCCTTCTTGGATATCACATGGAATGTGAACCCCTTGGTTCCCTTCAACCCTCCTCGAAGTTTGGAAGGGTGGCATCTTGGGTAGGATAAGAAGATTTGCTTAATCTTTTCAGGAAATCTCAATGTTTATACCCAAAAACTTTATCATAAAATCTCCATCTGTCTGCTAATTCTATTCTCCAAACATTCTCTACATCAAATTTCTGGATATATTTTGGTGGAATTTGTTTTTTTGGAACTTGGTCACCTGCAAAAGGATTTTGTTTTAATAACTCTCTTGCTCTATTTATTGACCTTAACAATGTTTGATGAAAAGAGTTATCAATTCCTTTTAATTTTTCTTTTCCAACTATCTTATTAAGTTCTTGATAAATATTATCTGCTTCTTTCGAAAGTTTAACGCTAATTTCTTTTCCTTGGAACATTATATCTCTCTTGCATTTTCAATGGCCTTTTTTAATTTAGGACTAGGATTGTAAATCCATAATATCCCTTTATGGCTATCAATTATCATACCTTTTTCTTCCAGATATTTTAAAATTAAGTTTAGAGTTTGGTGCATAATCTTAGAAGGCAATCTTCTTTTAAGTTCTTCTCTGTCTATCATTTTATCTGCTTCTCTCAAAATTCTTTCTACCATTAGCATAGTTCTTAAACTTGGATAGTGTATTATCTCCTGATCATTATATATTTCCATACTAATTTTTATATAAACTTATATATAAACATTTCGTTTTTATTTTTTACAAACTTCAAGAATAAAATAAAAATTTATAATAAATCAAATTTGTTCTAGAGCCTTATAAAATTTAAGTAAGATTTTTATACTCTTTTTATTTTTTATTTAGATTCTTAGAGGACTAAAAGTATGAAAAAAATTTATTCAAAAGAAGCATTAGAAAAAAAACAGAAACGGAATCAAATGATTCTTGCTGTAGTTTTAATCCTTGTAATGTTTGGTAGTTCTTTTGGAATTGTTGTTAATTCTTTTGGTGAAGATTCAAAAAATAAGGATGTGACTTATAATGGTTTTAAATTTTTAAATCAAAATGGTTATTGGATTTTAGATCAGGGTAATTATCAATTTGTATTCAAGGAAAATCCTAAAGATTTGAAAAATTTAAGTGTTTATGTTGGTGAATTAAATTATCTAAGTTCTTATTCTGGTTTGCCTCTTTATTTGTCTTCTGAGAATTATGATGTGAATTCTGAGATTTATATTAATTTTAATCAGGTTGTTCAGCGAATGCAATTAGCATGTTTTGGTAATGATACTATTTGTGAAGAAGACCTTCCGGTTAAAGATTGCAGTAGCAATTTTATTATTGTAAAAGAAAGTACTGTAGGCAGTATTATTCAGGAAGGTGGATGTGTATTTATTGAGGGTCCTAAAGAAGATTTAGTTAAAATTACTGATGAATTTTTATTGAAGATTATTGGGGTCAAATAAAAGACACCCGCTGGTTTCTTTTAAACTTCCTCAAATTGCGGTTCGGTGGCATCTCTATGAGCCTTCGTGGATGCCACAAGCACGACGATTATATTTTTAGTATTAATGCCGTCGTGCATAAAAGGCACCCTTGGTTCTTTTTGAATCTCCTCAAAACACTGAAAGGTGGCATCTTTATGAGCCTTCTGGGATGCCACAAGCACGACAATTATGTTTTTTGAAATTGATGTTGTCGTGCGTAAAAGACACCCGCTGGTTTCTTTTAAACTTCCTCAAATTGTGGTTCGGTGGCATCTCTATGAGCCTTCGTGGATGTCACAAGCACGACAATTATGTTTTTTGAAATTGATGTTGTCGTGCGTAAAAGACACCCGCTGGTTTCTTTTTGAATCTCCTCAAAACACTGAAAGGTGGCATCTTTATGAGCCTCCTGTAATGCCACATGGAACGTGAATCCTTTGGTTCTTTTTGAAAATTATTTTTAAGATTTAACAATTCCCTGAATTTTTTTGCTTGAATTTTTATCCCCACATCCCCTCATTATTGCAAAGCAATAATTCGCCTTTAAGTTGTTAAATCTTATTATTAAAACAATTTTTTTTGAGCTTCCTCAAATTGCAAGCTTGAGAATAAGATTTAAATATCTTAAAAATTTGAATCTAAAATGGTTGAAAAAAAAGTTGATAATAAAAAAGCTGATGTTAAAGACCAAACTAAAGTTTGTGAAGTTTTTGAAGTTGAAAAAGGCGGTAAAGAGAAGATTGTAAAATCTTGCGGGCATGAAACAAATCAACACGCTACAAGAGAACAGTTAGCAAGTCAAAATAAATTACTTAGAAATATTTTGATTGGTCTTGGAATAATTTTAGCTATAGTTTTAGGGATTTATTTTTTTATCGGTTCAGTAAGGCATTTTGAATATAGGGGGGTTACTTTTGATGTTGTGCAGGAAGGACAGTTAGTTTTATATAAAACTTCTTTGCCTGTTCTTTATGAGGGTGTAGTAGTTCCTTATAATTTTTATCTGAGAAATGATCCTCGTAAATTAAAAAATATTCCTTTTGAGGCTAATATGACTTATTTGCCTTATTTAGTTATTAACCTGACTGAAGATTTTAATTGTGACGGTGATGGTATGATTGGCATTGCAAATTTATTAAAGCAATATCAAATTTTGGATATAAAAGTTTTAAGGGATGAAAATGCAACTTGTGATACTAATGAGAGATATTCTTTTATTCAAATTCAATCCGGCGAAGAAACAAGTATTACCCAATTTGGTCCTTCCTGTTATACTATTAATGTTGATGATTGTGAGATTTTAAAAGTTACAGAAAAATTAATGGTTGAAAATTTTATTGAAATTGAAAGGCTTAAAAATCTTCAAGAAGATTAATTTTTATTAATTTGATATCTCTTTTTTAACATATAACCTAATAATATTATTGAAGAAAAAATTAGCATTATTATTGTGATTATTGTTTTGTTTTGGATAAACCATAATATGTTTCCTTGTATGAAATATCCTATTAGAATTAAAATTAATGTCCATATCCCTGCTCCAAGAGATGTGAATAAGCAAAATTTAAATAAATTCATTTTCGAAAATCCTGCGGGAAGGGAAATTAATTGTCTAATTACCGGAATTAATCTTCCTATTAATGTTGTGATTTCTCCGTGTTTTTTAAAATAGTTATCTGATTTTTCTAATTGATTTTTGTTGATAAATAGTATATGCCCGTATTTTATAATTAATAAATCAACAAGTGTTCTTCCCAGATATAATGCCAAAAAATAATTAATTAATGCACCTGTTAAACTTCCCAATAATCCTGCTATAAAAACCAGAATAAAATTCATTTGTCCTTGATAAATTAATGCTCCTGCAGGGATTAAAATTACTTCACTCGGGAAAGGAATAAATGAACTTTCAATTGTCATTCCAAGAAATATTCCTAAATATCCTAGTTCATTAATTATTGAAAGAATTGTTGATATTAATTGCGAAAATAATTCAAAAATCATTTTTTCTTTGTTTTACTTTTGGATGAAGATTTTCTCTTTATTTTTTTAGTCTTTGTTTCTTTATGTTTTGTATGGCTATACAAATCTTTTAAATCTGAATAAAAAGGTATTTCTTTAATTTTATAATATTTTACTTGGGCAAACCAAATCCCAATTACAATTACAATACTTAATATGTACCAAAATAATTTGTGTGTTAAGTCAAACCAAACTGAATGTGAAAGTGATAAAGCACTTAATAAAAATATTCTTAAAATATTTAAAATTAAAAGTGAAGCAAAAGAAATTAATATCATTTTTATTCTTTGCATGGTTTTTATATTCGGTGTTGATAAGTTAAGAATTAATAAAAGATAATATGCTGCTCCTGCAATACAGGAATCAATTATTGTTATTGGTGTGCAACTTATTTTAATTATATTTCCAATTAATGATGCATTAAAAAAAATGTCTAGTAAATAATAAACTGGATAAATTGTTAATGGTGTAAAAATATAATAAAAAATTGCTAAATTTGGTAATGCAATTAAAATTAAGAAAATATATCTGATTAAAAAATCTAAAATTTTGCCCCTCATTTAAAAATTAATTTTTCTTTGTTTAAATAGTTTCTGAAAATTATGGCTTTGTAGAAAGTTTGTTTTTTGTTTTTTAAATTTTATAAATTCCCACTATAAATTTTTGCTAAAGCAAAAAGACCCTACTCAATTATTGAAAAGCTGTTATTAATAAATTTATTTACTCCCTGTTCAATAATTTCGCCCTTAAAGAATATTTGAATTTCCAAGAAATTAGTATAAAATTTAAAAATTAATTTTTCTTTGTTTAAATAGTTTCTGAAAATTATTTTTTTCTTGATGCCTGACTTAATACCGGAATAATTGTTTTTTCAACTGCTAAGTCTATTAATTCTTCTGTCATTGCTCCAATTGGCGGGGCAATTCTTGTGTATGCAACATCTCTAATTGGGTCATAATGACCATGTTTCATGAATACTCGTGGATTTCTGTTTTTTCCAAGTAGCATTTCTAAACAAGCATATTTTGCTGTTTTTACTCCTTCAAGTTCAACTCTAATTAATGCTCCTCTATGATCTGTTTTTATTCCTGGGATTCCTGTAAGTTTTTGCGTAAAGTAATCTCCAATTTTTGTTGCTCTACTGCATATATCATTTCTTTGTATATAGTTTAAAACTGCTGTTCCTACTCTTCCTGCTAATGGATAACCCCCATATGTGCTTCCATCACTTCCAGGTTTAAGTATGCTCATGAATTCTTCTGTTCCAACAGTCATTGAAACCGGAACTAATCCTGCACCTAATGCTTTTCCTAATGTTACAAAATCCGGTCTTGCTTCTTCGCCGAATTCCTGCCAGGCCATCAAGTATCCGCATCTTCCCAGTCCTGTTTGGATTTCATCACATCCTAAAAAAATCTTTTTGTCTTTTGTTAATTTTCTTATTGCTAAAAAGTGTTCTTTTGAATTAAATAATGGACCTCCTTCGCCCTGATGAGTTTCCATGAATATCCCTACTGTGTTTTCATTGATTGCATCTTCTATATCTTTAAGGTTATTTTTGACTACTCTTATTCCCCCTGCTTGTGGATTTCTATTGTATTTTTGATCGTCGTCAAACAAGGCGTTTGAACCAAAAATCCATGTCCTTCCATGAAAATATTGTTCAATTAAAATTGCTTCCGGAGATTTTATTCCTCTTGGTTTTCCGTGATTTAATAATGCACTTATGGCTGAATCTGTTGCTGTTCCTCCATCACTTTTCGGATTGACTTTATCATAACCAGTTAAGTTTGTAATTAGTTCCAAAAATTCTGCATATGGTTTGTTATAAAGTGCTCCGCTTATTAAATCTGTACCGTTGTAATATTCGTCGGTGTAAGCTGCGAATGCCTCATCTAATTTATGTGTTAAAATTGAAGAATAACCTGCAAGAAAGTCTAATGCTTTATTTCCATCAGCATCATATAGCCATGCTCCTTTTGAATAAATCGGAGCAAAAGGATATCTTGCATAATGATTTGAACTATATTTATCTGTCTTTTTTATGATCTCTTTACTGTTTGGTCCTAATGGTCCATATTTTCTTTTTTCATAAGGAATGAATGTCATGTTATTACCTAAAAATTGAATTGATTCTGTCTTTAAATAAATTTATGCGATTAAGTAAATATATTTAAAAGAATTTTTCTTTGTTATAATTATGAAAAGAAGAGAGTTAATTTTATTTTTATTAGTTTTTTTTATCTTGTTAATTAGTTTTTATTTTGATAATTTTATTGTGCAAAATGTTTCTTTATTAAGGAATAGTTTTTTAGATAATTTTTTTATTTTAATTATAGATATTAGTTCAGAAATTATTTTTGTTGTTTTTTTTACAATTTTATTTTTATTTAAGAAAGAAAATCATCGATGGATTTTGCCGTTATGGGTTACAATTGGTTTTTATGCTATCATAAGTTTTCTATTAAAATTTTCAATTCATAGACTTAGACCTTATCAATTAGATCTTGTGTCTTTATTACCTGTTTTACAAGATGCAAGTCATTTTGTTTGGAATTATTCTTTTCCATCTGCTCATAGTTTATTAGTCTTTTGCGTGTTTCCTTTAATTTTAAGACAATTTTTTAAATTTCGATTTTATTGGTTATTTTTTGCATTCTTGGTTGCTTTTTCCCGTGTTTATTTTGGGTTGCATTTTTTAAGTGATGTTATTGCCGGGGGTTTAATTGGTTATTTTTTAGGTGTTTTTGTTATTAAATTTGAAGATAAATATAAACTTAGCAAAAAATTAGTGGAAAGATTATTAAAGTAAATTTTATTTTTTTAATTATGATTAAGGTTGATAAAGGGAAATGCATTGGCTGTGGACTTTGTGCAAATATCTGTGATGAAGTTTTTGAGATGGGTGATGATGGTAAATCTCATGTGAAAGCTCAAAAAAATTTGCCTTGTGTGAAGGAAGCAATTAGTTCCTGTCCTGTTGGTGCAATTAGTAAATAATTTTTTAAAATAAGAGAATGAATGATAAGCTTTATTTAGATGATTTTTTCAATTAATCTGTTAAATCTTTTCTCATATAATAAAATCCTGTTTCATCAGGTTCTTGATTTAATAATTCAAATCCTTTATGTAAATATATCTGTTTTGCTCTGGAGTTTGTTTCGTCAACACTAAGTTCTAATCTTCTAATTTTTTCTTTTCTTGCTAAATCTTCAAGTCTTGTTAATAATTTAGAAAAATTTCCTTCTCCTTCATAATATGATTGTGTGTCTTTTATATATAATATTTCTTGTTTATCTTTTTCAAAAATTTGATAGTCCAGATATGCTTGTAATTCATCTTCACATCCTATTTTAATTCTTCCTGTGTTTCTTCTTTGAGGATTGTTGTTTTGTTGCATTAATTCTTCATAAGCTGATGCTAAAAGTTCTTCATCACTTAATTTATTTTCATTGATTAAGCCATAATCTTTCATATTTTTTCTAAGTTTTTGTTGTTTATAAATATTTCTATATGTTACTATTTATTAGGGGTTAATAATCTTGTTTTGAAGAAAGCTTTATTAAGTTCTTTTATTTTTTTATTTAATGGGCAGAAAGGTGATTGTATTAAGTCTTGGCGGGAGTTTGATTATTCCTCCGAGTGGGATTGATGTTAATTTTTTGAAAAGATTTAAGCAGGTTATTTTAAAAAATTGTTTAAAATATAAATTTATTATTGTTTGCGGGGGTGGAAGCATTGCAAGGATTTATGCTTCTGCATTAAAAAGTGCCGGTGTAAATGTTTTATTGCAAAATTTTATGGGTATTTCTTCTACGAGGATGAATGCAAGGTTTATGAGTTATTTTTTTAGTGTAGATCCAAAAGAAGGTGTGCCTCATACATTAAAAACTCTTGAGAAAAATATTAAAAAACAAGATATAGTTTTTTGCGGGGCATTAGAGTATAAACCGAATCAAACTTCTGATTCTACTGCCGCAGATATAGCTAAACATTTTGATACTATTTTTATTAACTTGACAAATGTTTCTGGTCTTTATGATAAGAATCCTCTTAAACATAAAAATGCAAAATTTATTTCTGAAATTTCATGGGAAAATTTTGATATAATTGCAAATAAAATAAAGTTTGAACCTGGTCAGCATTTTGTTTTAGACCAAAATGCGTCAAAAAATATTTTGAAAAATAAAATTCCTACATATATTCTTGGACAGGATTTAAAGCAGTTAGATAATTTACTGAATCATAAAAAGTTTATTGGTACTTCTATTAAAGATTTATAAATGTTTTTTACTTAATTATTTTATGAATAAGGTGGTGATATGTATAGTTTTACTTGTTGTAAACTTGTCATTGATTAATGCATTAGATTTTTGTGAAAATGGTTCTGTTAGTAAAAATGAATTGGTGATTAAATCTATTAATGATGAATTAATCGCTAACAGTTATAAATGGGCTTGGAACCCCGGAATTAATGTTGGTATAAAAGTTAGTGTTGAAAATAAAAATTTTTCAAATGAGGATTTTACTTTAGAACTTATTTTTGTTGATGGTCTTGGAAGAGAAGTTGAATTTGTAAAAGATTCCAGAGATTTAAATCAAGGGATTGTTTTAGCAAATGGAAGTTCTAATGATATACTTTTTGATTTTTTTTTGAGTAATTCTATTTTACTTGGAAGTTATGAATTATATGCTAAATTATACCAAGGTGGAGGAGATATTGTTTGTACCAGTTTAAAAGCTGAAAATGAATTAAATTATACTAAAATTATTGTTAGTGCTTTTGATCATCAAGTGATGCTTGAAGAAGTTGTTGGTCCTAGCGATGTCATGTCTGGTTCGAATGTTACATTTCAAATGAATGTTGTTAATATTGGAAAAAATATTGAACCTAAGGTTAAAATTAAGGCTTATAGTTTACTTTTGAATTTAGATGAAAAAATGGAAATTGAAAATTTAAAAGTTGGCGAGAGCAGAAATATTAATTTTAATTTCCCTATTTATGGAGATGTTTTTAATGAGACGAGAAAAATAACTTTTTTAACTGAATTTGATTATAATCTTAATAAATCCTTTTATGAGCAAAATTCAAAAGAAGAAGATGATAGAATTGCAGTTATTAAATTAATTGAACCAAATGTAACTTTAAGTGAAGTTGCAAATGGGGTTTTTAATAATAATTTGTATGAAGATTTAGATGAAGATTTAAGCGAAAATAATTTGACAACTTTTTTTAATCAAAGTTTGTCTGGAAATTTTTCTAATAATCTGGATATGGGGTTAATTTGGTTTTTTTCTATTGTTGCAATACTTATTTTATCTATTTTAATTGTCTTATTCTTTTTGATTAAAAAGGTTTTTAATTTATAAAATTTTAATTGAAAGATTTAAACCAAAAAGATAATAAATCTCTTTAGTTTTAATTTTAGATGAATGAAATGTTAATTAATGAAAAAAATTTTGAATCTGCCAGAAAAAAAATCCGTGAAAATCTTTCTCGTGAAATAATCTTCTGTTCAGATGATGATGATTTAAATAGAAAAATTATAGAAAAAGAAAAAATTAGTATTTTATTAATTAATTTAACAAAAAGAAAAGATTTTATGAAGCAAAGAAATTCTGGTTTTAATCATATTTTAGCAAAAATTGCAAAACAGAATGGTGTTATTATTGGGATTAATTTTGATGAAATTGTTGAATCTTCCGGTAAAAATAAATCTGAAATTCTTGCAAGAGTTAAGCAGAATATCCTTTTATGCAATAAAAATAAATTAAAAATGAAATTTATTACTTTAAAAGGTAATTTACGGAATATTTATGATTTGAAAGCTTTGGGATTAATTTTAGGAATGCCGACTTCTATGACTAAGGCATTGTAAATAAAGTATAATAATTTATTTAAATTTGAAATTAATTATAAATAAATGAAACCTATTGAGGAAATTACCTCTAAAGATTTAGAAGAAATTAAATTGGTTGTTTTTGATGTTGATGGTGTTCTTGTACCGAGGGGTACTAAAATCAAACAAGAGGGTTATATAACTACTTTAGAGACTAAAGTTATTGCGGATAAACAAATAAATCAGTTAAGAAAATTAAAGGAACAGGGATTTAATTTAAATATTAGTTCCGGAAGAGGTCTTTATATGTTGCAAGATATGTTTGGTCAGGTTTTAGAGTACACAAGTTTAACTTATGAAAATGGAAGTGCTACTTGGATTGACGGGCAAATTATTCAGCATGTTAATAGTTTTAATTATATGAAAGGTTTACGTAAAAAATTGCAATGTGATGAGATTGTAAAAAATAAAAATTTTAAGGGGTTTGAACCTAAGGAATTAATAATTACAATTCATTGTGAAGATGAAATTTTAAAAATTCCGGATTTAGTTGATGAACATAATAAGTCGATAAAATCTACCGGGCAAGAATTGTATTGTCTTTGGAATGGTGAGGCATATGATATTGGTGTTAAGGAGATACAAACAAAAGCTGTTGGTTTAACGAATTTAATTAAATATTTAGGATTAGAAAAAAAGAATTCTTTGGCAATTGGTGATAATTTGAATGATGTGGATCTTTTAGGACAAGCAGGGATTTCTGTGACGGCGGATAAAGAAAGGGTTAAAGGAGATTTTTATATCCCCTTATTGGGTGAAAAATTACCTGCGGATGTTTTGATGGATTCTATTTTAAGGAATAAGATTTCAAAGATGTAATTTTTTATTTAATTTCTTTTCCCAAACATTTTTTAAATAAGGATTTGTTAGTTTTAAAATGGAAAATCATACAAAATTAATTGAGTCGTTAAGTCCAAATGAAATAAAAGTTCTTCCATATTTAGAAGAAAGTAAGTTTATGAATATTTGTATTAAATCTAATTTAGATAAAGTTGCAGTTTTAAGGGCTTTAGAATATTTGCAAAATAAGAAAATCCTTGAACTAACAAGCGAAAAGAAAAAGGTAATTGAGATTGGGACAAATGGTGCTTTATATAAAAAGAAAGGTTTACCGGAGAGAAGACTTTTGAATGTTTTAAATGATCAAAGGATTTTATTATTGAAAGATGCTCAACAATTAAGCAAACTTTCAGATGATGAATTTAAAGCGTCTATTGGTGTATTAAAGCGAAAGGGATTAATTGATTTAAATAATGGAAAAATTGTTTTTAATGCAGGTAAAGATGAAATCTCTAAAAAAAGTTTAGAGGAATTATTTATTGATTCTCTTCCTTTAGACTATGATTCTTTGACTCCTGAAAAAATTAATGTTTTGAAATCTTTACAAAGCAGAAAAGATATTGTTGTAGTTACTGAAGATAAAACTGTAAAAATTAAAGTTACTTCTTTGGGAAAGACATTAATGAAAGAAGGGTTAAAGGTTGGCGATTTAATTGAGCAAATTACTCCTGAAATTTTGAAAAAAGAATTATTATGGAAAGGAAAAAAGTTTAGGAGATATGATGTTTCTTCGTCTGTCCCAATAATTAATGGGGGTAAAAGGCATTTTGTTAATCAGGCTGTGGATTATGCACGGAATATTTGGACTGATATGGGTTTTCAGGAAATGAGGGGTGATATGATTCAAAGTGGGTTTTGGAATTTTGATGCATTGTTTACTGCTCAGGATCATCCTGTAAGAGAAATGCAAGATACGTTTTTTATCGATAAATTTGCGAATTTACCTGATAAAAAATTTGTTGATGCTGTTAGAAAAGCTCATGAAGAGGGTGTTGGCGGGAGTAAAGGCTGGAAATATAAATGGGATGAAAATGATGCGAAAAAAATGTCTTTAAGGACTCATACTACTTGTTTATCTTCTAAGACTTTATCGCAATTGGATAAAAATAAATTGCCGATGAAATTTTTCTCGATTGGAAAGTGTTTTAGAAATGAAACTCTTGATTGGAGTCATGGTTTTGAATTTAATCAATCTGAAGGGATTGTCGTTGATAGAAATGCAAATTTTAGACATTTACTTGGTTATTTAAAACAATTTTTTAAGAAGATGGGTTATGAAAAACTAAGATTTAATCCTGCATATTTTCCTTATACTGAACCTTCAGTAGAAATTCATGTTTGGCATCCTGAAAAAAAAGTTTGGCTGGAGTTAGGCGGGGCTGGTATTTTTAGACCTGAAGTTGTTATTCCTTTGTTTGGGGAATATATCCCAGTTTTAGCTTGGGGTCCTGGTTTTGATAGGGTTTTGATGGATTATTATAAAGTTAAAGATTTACGGGAATTATATAAAAATAATTTTACTGAATTAAGAAATAAGAGGTTTTGGATGAAATGATTGGAAAAGAATTATTAGAATTTATTGAAATAGAAAATAAAAGATTAAATGAACATTTTCACAAGGATGATTCAAAAAAGGAAGTTGCTTTGTTGAGGTTAGCTAAGTTAACTGAGGAAGTTGGGGAAGTTTCGGATGAATTATTAAAGAGTTTTTCTTATGCAAGAAAACATAAGCTTGAAAAAGAAAATAATTTAAAGAATGAAATTGCCGATGTAATTATTGTAACTTTATTATTAGCAAAAAATATGAATATTGATATTGATAATGCATTAAGAGAAAAAATAAAAAAGATTGAGGCGAGGGGGTATTAAAATGGCAAATATAAAATTTTCAAAAAAATTGTTTGAAAAAGAAATTGGAAAATTAAATGATGAAATGCAAATGAGAATTGCAATGTTTGGAACTCCTGTTGAATCTGTAACTGATACTGAAATTGAAATTGAAGTTTTTCCAAATCGTCCTGATTTACTTTCTTATCAAGGATTTAAAAAATCTTTTTTGGCATTTTTAGGCAAGAAAACCGGTTTACGGGAATATAAAGTTAAAAAACCTGAAAAAGATTACAAAGTAATTATTGACCCTTCTGTTAAAGATGTTAGACCTTATACTGTTTGTGCAATTGTTAAAGAATTAATCCTTGATGAAAATAAAATTAAAGAGTTAATTGATGTTCAAGAAAAACTTCATAATACTATAGGAAGAAGAAGAAAAAAAGTTGCGATTGGAATTTATCCTCTTGATAAAATTAAATTACCTATAACTTTTAAGGCAATGGAACCTGATAAAATTAAATTTATTCCTTTAGAATCTTCTAAGGAGATGTCTGGTTTGCAAATTTTACAAAGGCATCCTATTGGAAAAGAGTATGCTCATTTATTGGCTGGTAAAGTTAAATTTCCGATTTTTGTTGATGCAGATAATAATGTTTTGAGTATGCCTCCAATTATTAACTCTGAATTAACCGGCAGAGTTGTGGCAACGACTAAAGATGTTTTTGTTGAATGTTCCGGTACAGATTTAAATGCTTTGAATAAATGCCTGAATATTTTAGTGACAACTATGGATGAAATGGGTGGTAAAATTTATCAAATGGAATTATCCGGATTAAAGCTAATTACTCCTGATTTGACTTCTGAAAAAATGAAAATTTCTTTGGTAAATACAAATAAGCTTTTGGGTTTAAATTTGAGTGAAAAGGAGTTAGGTCAATGTTTAGAAAAAATGGGTCATAATTATAAAGATAGTTTTGCAGAAATTGCTTCCTGGAGAAATGATATTTTACATGAAGTTGATTTAATTGAGGATGTTGCAATCGCTTATGGTTATGAAAATTTTATCGAAGATTTTCCGGAGATTGCTACTGTTGGAAAAGAAGATTTTAAGGAAATTATCAAGCGTAAGATTTCAGAGATTTTTGTCGGGTTAAATATGTTAGAGGTTTCAAATTATCATTTAACTAAAAGAGATGATCAATTTTTAAAAATGGGTATTAATGAAAAGAATGAAAAAGAATTTATTGAAGTTGAAGGGTCAAAAACGGATTATACTATTTTAAGAAAGGATTTATCTCATTATTTGTTGAAGAATTTTTCTGAAAATATTGATTCTGAATATCCTCAATTTATTTTTGAAATGGGCAGGACTTTTAATTTAATTGATGAAAAGATAGTTGAAGGAGAAAACTTGGCTTGTGCTGTTACTCCGGGAAATTTTACGCAAATTAAGCAAACTTTAGAGTATTTTTTTAGAATGATTAATTTAGAAGTTAAATTTAAAGAACCTTTGCAAAGCCCGGTTCATTTTATTGAAGGTCGGGTTGGTGAAATTATTTTAGATGAAAAAGTTATTGGTTATATTGGCGAGATTCATCCTAGAATTTTAAGAAATTGGAAGATTAAAATGCCTGTTGCTTTGTTTGAAATTAATTTGGAAAAGGTATTTGATAAATTAAAATAATTTTATCCAAAGTAATTTCTATCATTATTATTTTTATTTTCCCAATTTTCTTTTATGACTTTTACAATGTATTGTAATTCAACTTTTATTTCCTGCCAAGTATTGTATGCGTCTATTATGAACTGTGCTTCTCTTTTATCGTCATACTCTAAATCCAGCTCAATTAATTCTACTTCTATTTTTGATAATCTTTTGTAGAGATCTGTTAATTTTTTTCTATCTTCATTTTGAATTTTATTTGTTATTGAAAAAACAAACATTGGGGCATTTGTAGGGTTTAAAAGGAGTTCAATAAATCGTAAATAATTTGAAAATTTTTCGGAGATATATCTTCTTATTTCTCTGATTAAAAAGTCTGTTTCTATTTCAGATATTTTTTCTATTGAGAATTCTTTGTTTAATTCATTAAAATCCGGCAATGAATATTTTTCTTTTATTTTTTTATAGCTTTTTTTTAGATTTTCAATATTTGATTCTTCTGTCATATTCAAGAATGATGAATTTGTTTTATAAATTTATCTTATGAGTTGATTTTTTGGTAGGTTATTTAAATTCTAAATTTTTATTTAAATTATGGAAAACATAATTACTAAAGAAAAATTAGAAAAATATTTTGATTTAACCAGTCGGGCTTTAAAGATAATTAAAGTAAATATTATTTCTGGAAAAGAAAATCATGCTAAAGAAATAATTGATATGGTTACAAATTATCTTTCTGATGCTAAGCATTTTGAAAAGAAGGGTGATTATGTTAATTCTTTTGCTGCTTTAAATTATGCTCATGGCTGGATTGATTCGGGGGTGAGGCTTGATATTTTTGATGTTGATGATGATAAATTATTTACTGTTAAGTAATTTTGTTTCTTTTTGGTAAAAATCTACGATTTGATTTCTTACATAGCTCCACTATGCGGCGAAATAAAATCATAGCATCTTTCCTCAAAAATAATTCAAAATTGGAATTAAAATAAATTTTAGTTTAAATCTCTCTTCTGATATTTTTCAAAGTTTTTAGTATAATTGTTTGCTGTATTTTTTAATATAATATTTTTTTGTTTTTCCGATGAAGTTAATTTGAAGTTAACCTTTCGAGTGTTAGTGAGCAAATCTTTCAAAGAAAATCTTTAAATAGTCTTTTGCTAATAATTATCTATGGCAAATCAACAAATTAATATGCCTGCTGGTTTTGGTGGGTTAACAAGGTTTAATGAGGAATATGGCAGTTATATTAGTTTAAGTCCTTCTCATGTTGTTTTATTTATCATTTTAGTTGTTGCTTTTAGATTTTTTTTAGGGGTGTTCTTGTAAAATGATGGGTGGTTTAAATCCTAAAAAAATGCAAGCGATTATGAAGCAGATGGGTATGAGTCAAGAACAAATTCCTGCACTTAGAGTAATTATGGAAAAAGAAGATGGTTCAAGGTTAATTATCGATGAGCCTGATGTAATGAAGATTAAAATGAACGGTCAAGTTTCTTATCAGGTTACCGGGCAAGCACATGAGGAGACTGCAGAAGTTGAAATATCAAAAGAAGATATTAAAATTGTAATGGAAAAAACAGGCAAATCTTCGAAAGAAGCAAAAGAAGCTTTAGAAAAGTATGGTGATTTGACTGAAGCAATTTTAGAATTAAGTGATTAATTTTCACCGTAATCTATTTGAATCTTATTTATTTTATTTTGTTATGGAGATTTTTATTAAACATTTAAATGAAGCACAAAAGAATTTCAGGATTATTCATCATTTATTTTATGTGACTTTTCCCTTGGTTAAGGATAAAAAGATTTTATTGAAGGTTCTTATTAATTCTAAAAAAGTTATTGTTGAATGCATCAATACTATGTTACATTATGAATCCATGCTTCAAAGGATTAAACTCTCTGATGACCCTGTTTTAAATTTTAAGACTTTTGAACAAAAATGTACTAAATGGTATGGAATTACTGACGAAGAGTTTAATTTAATCCTTGAATTATTTGAAACGGTAAAAAAGCATGATGAAAGTCCTGTTGAATTTTTAAAAGGTGATAATATTGTGATTTTGTCGGAAAATATGAAACCAAGAATTTTATCTTTTCAGGATATAAAAAAATTTGTTGAATTGGCTAAAATTATCTTTCAAAAGACATATCAAAGAGTTGTTTTTTATTAGGGTTTACAAAGGTTTAAAAAATAAATTTATTTATTATTTATTATGAATTTTGTTAAGAAAATTGTTGATGGGAAAAGTGATGAGTTAGTTCACTTACAATTTCAAAAATTTAGCAAGGGTGAATTTCTAAACCGAGCTTTAATCAAGGCTAAACATACAGGGAATAAATATACTCTTGTTACTGGTCCTGAATTTGCAAATGAATTAGTAAGGGATGGTGCTGAAAAATTAGGTTCAAATACTACTAATGTTACCGGGGGTATTATTTCAACAAGCGATTTAACTGGGGAGATTGATTTTAAGAGTAAAAAACAATTCCAAGGTGTTAAAACTTATTTAATTGATAAAGAAATGACTGGCAATGATTTAATTAGTTTGTTAAACAAATTTCCAAAAACTTTTTTTGCTTTAAGTTTTGATGTTGGTGAAGATTTTAAATTAAAGATTAAACCCAAAGCTCCTACTTCAGGAAAACCCGGTAAAGGTGAAGAAAAACCGAAAGTTGATTTTTGTAGATTAGCTACAACTGATGAAAAAATTGGAAAAAGTTTTATTTTTGAGGTAAATGATTTTAAGGATGCAGAAGTTAATCATTCATATCATATTGATAACATTATTATGCCTGTCGGTGAAAAAGATTTTGCAAAGATTAGGGAAATGGCAAAAAGAAAAGGAAAAATTGTAAGGATTGCTGAAATTGACGGGAAAGAAATGAAAAGAGATATTCTATTTGAGGCTTAGTTTTATAATTTAAAATGGTTGAAAATATTCTTATTGATGATAAAAATATAGTTTATATTTCAAATATTGTGAATTCTCAAGGGGGAATAATTTTAAGAGGAAAATTAGATGAAATCTTGAGTGAAGAATTTATGCCTGATAAGACTGCAAAGTGGTTTGAAAAATTGCCAATGGTCAATTTAACTTTTTATTCAGATCCTCATTTCCAAGATTTTTCTCTTGTTGATTTTGATCAAGTTATTTTAATTAGCTATAATCCTAAAGAAAATAATTTTTTATCTTATGGTAATTTGCCTGAATGTTTTTTTCTATCTTCCGGTGATATTTATATTCCTGAAAGGTATGGTTTAACTAATGGAATTTGCAAATGCTTAAGTAGTATTTTAGGAAAAAGTTATTCTAATTCCTGTGCATATGATATCTCTAAAGTTGTTATTGAAGATTTAGATTCTTCAAGACTTTTAACTGCAGAAGAATTTCTTAAAAAGTTGAAAGATAATAAGATTGAAAAATAAGTTTTTTAGAATTTTTTTAATATTTGTTTTTTCATTTCATTTGCTAATGATTTGTCTTTATTGATAATTATTTTTATTGGTCCTTTTTGGCTTAAAATTTTTAATAAAGTGATTAAATCTTTTTTTTCCAGTGATTCTCCGATTTTTTGATTTATTTCCTGCGGGATAAATATTTGGATAAAATAATCTGTAAAAATTAATGTGTCACTAGAATTTTTATCTTCGGTTTTTGCAATTTTTATTCCTAATATTTTATAAAATTGGTTTGATATATCCTCTAAGTATGATGCTCCTGTTGTGAGGAAATGGAATTTATGTCCCAATTTCTTTAATCTTGTAAAATAATTATACTCTGCTCGAAGATAAAATAATGGTCTCCATTCATGGCGTGCCTGATAACAAATAATTTGATTTTTTTTCTTGAATAATTCTGTTTTCATAAAATAGTACAAGTATTTTTCTGCATCAAATAAATTGTTAAAATTTAATATAATTAAATTTTCTACTTCTTTATGTTCTTTTAATCCTGAAAATTGGTTGATTCTTTTTTTGGCGTAATAATTTGTTTCAACAATGTCTGTTAATGATTGTACTTTTTTTATCCAATCAATGTTAATTTCATATTTTTTGTATTTTTTTCTTAAAACTTCTTTTTCGGATAATTCTTTTACTGCTTTATAGACTGATTGATATGAACAAGAAAATCTGTACTGTTTTTTTATTTTGTAAAATATCTCTCTTAATGTTAATGGCCATTCAATTGTTAATATGCTGATTACTGCGTCTTTTGTATTTTTTGGCTTACTATTGATTTCCGGGATTAAAATATTAAATGTCATATGTGATATTATACCGATGATAATATAAACCTTTTGGTTTATTTTTTGTTAAACGTTGAGTTAATAAGAATTTTTTATTTTTATTGTTTATGGTGATAAAAAAAGAGCTGACTGATCCAAATTATAATTCTGTTTTATTAAGTTATCCAAAAATTTATGACCTTTTATCTGGAAAAAATGTAAATAAAGTTGAAAAATTAAATTCTCGTTGGAGAGCTAGTAATTTACTTTTAAGGATTGATTGTGATAATTTATCTTATGTATTCAAACAAGTTAATGTTAACAACCCTCAAAGTGAAATGGAAAAAATTGCTTTGTTAAAAAAAGAATCTCCTTTATTATTTCCTGAGCTTTTGATTTTTGAAAATAATGCTTATCTTATGGAATATGTTGTTGGTCAATCTTTTTTTGATCTTGATTCTAAAGAAAGAGTTTCAAAAGTTTCTTTTGCCGGAAAAGTTTTAAGTCAAACACATCGTTTAAATGATTTTCCTTTGGTTGATATTCGTGAAGATATTGAAGAATCATTTAAAAAATATAGAACAAAAGCTGAAAAATTCTTTTTAAAAAAAGAATTGCAATCTTTTAATTTTGAAATGTTTTGTGCAGTTCCTTCTCAATTAAGTCATAATGATTTAAATGCGGCAAATTTAATTTATGGTAATAACATAAAATTAATTGATCCTAAAGAAGAAACTTTTAATGATGTTGCAAAAGATGTTGGGAGATATTGTGCATCTTGTTTTTTTAATAATTATGATTATTTTGGTAATGAAAAAAAGAAATCCCTGGAAATAGCAGAAGCTTTTTTATCAAACTTCGATAATAATCTCCTGAATCGGGCTCGATATTTTATGGGTGAATCTTTTTTATCTTTTTTGAATTTTGATACTCACTCAGATTCAAAAGGAGTTTTGAAAAAACTTGCAATGAATCTTCTTTTAAGCAAGGGCAATGGTGATTTGGTGAATTTGCTGGAGGACGGTTTAAATGAGTAAGATTATTTTTGATTTAGATGATACGCTATATGTTAGTGATGAATTACGAAATAGTCGTGAAAAAGTAATTTTAGATTTTTTAGGGGATAAGGTTGGTGAATATTTTGAATTAAAAAAGGAAAACTCTACTATGAAATCTTTAGAGATTTTAGGAATTAGTAATTTAGAATTTTTTGAATTGATGGGTAATGTTACAATTAATTTAAATCAGGATTTAAAATTAATTTCTTTACTTGAAAAGTTAAAAGATGATTACAAATTAGTTGTTTTAAGTAACAGTTCTAAATTTTGTATTAAAGAAACTTTAGTTCAATTAGGAATTTTTAATTTAATTGATTCATATTATTCTGCACAAGATTTTGGTAAGATTAAACCCTGTGAAGAATGTTTTTTTATGGTTGATCAAGGGGATATTTGTGTTGGCAATAATTTTAAAAAAGATTTGGAAATTCCTAAGCAAAAAGGTGCAATAACTATTTTTGTCGGTGGTTTTCATAAAGATGCTGATAAGAGTATTAAGAATATTTATGAATTGAAAAATATTTTGAAAGGAGGCAAAGAATAAGAATGAATATTGATTATTTAGTTTTAGATATTAAGTATGATATTAAAAAAGATTCTTTTGAAGTTTCTGGTGATGTCAATAAAGAAGGTCGAGAAGAAATTGTAGATACTTTTTTACGAGGGCAAATGGGTAAAGGAGAAGATAAAAGTAAAGTCAATGAAAGGGATGTTTATCATATCCAAATGAAATGGTATCCTCAAAATGATAACATTGAAGTACAATATGATACTGGGAATAAGGGTTTAAGGGATGGAATTTTAATGCATTATTTGAGTAGTTTCAATAAAAAATAAATATTGTCAAAAGAAGTAAAAATACTAAATTATTTTTTTATTATTAATATGAAAATTAAAATTAAAAAATTTGAAAGGAGGCAAAGAATAAAATGGTAAGAGAAATTAAACCGCATATACAACTTGAGAATTTTAGTCACGGATTTTTCCCTGATGAAAGAATCGGTTCTTTTAATGATTATTATGGAGAAAAACAATTTTTAGAATTACAAACTTGCAATTCTAATTTTACTAAATATGGTTTGTTGGAAGTATCTGTTTTGCAAAGTGAAGGTGATAAGGCATTAATTCAAGCACGAAATGAATGTTCTCTTCGATGTTATGTGGTTAAAAAAGATGATTTAAGGAGGGTGAATACCGATACTTTACGATATGATAAAAATGATTTTCCATATGTTGTGGATGCTAATCATGAAATTCATTATCTAAAAAAGAACTAACTAAATAATTAAAAACTAATATTTTTATTTTTATTAATATGATTCAAAAAATAACTATCTATCCAAATAGACATGAGGATCAGGTAATTCAGGGTGCTTTGTCTAATTGTTTGAATAGAGATATTAAAAAAAGATTAATTGATGTTGTATTTTTAGAAAATGTTTATACTTCTCAAAAATTATCTAAGGGGGTAAAAATAGATTATCTCGTGATTGATGAAAATGTTCCGATTTTTGGTTCTGAAGATTGGAAATTGCATAAACAACATTTAGAATTGGCACATCAATTAGTAAGTTTTTATGACAAAATTAAATCGGGGCAAGAAATTAATAGGATGGAAATGTCAAGAGTTTATATAGAATCCCAAAAAGTATCAAGACAAAGAAGTCAAGCTATTTTAGAGAATGTTTTGGAAATTTCTCATGAAGATGGTTATATCAATCCTGCAATTATTTGTGGTCGTAGTCATATTGAAAAAGGATTAAAACCAATTTTTGATTCAGGAGTGTTTACATTTACTTTAGAATCTTGTCAAGATTATATTAATTTATTTGAAGAAAATAAAAGTAGTGATTATTCCAGAAAAAAGTTTTCCTCTTAGTAATTTTTAGGATAGGAAAAATAACTAACTAAAGAGTTAAAAACTAAATTATTTTCTTATTTTTTATTATTAAAATGGAAATAAAACAAAAGGGGGTAATTTATAATGAAATTTATTAATTGGTTGTTTAACAATGTAAGCCCAGAAGGTCAAGACATTTTACAAGATAAGATTCCACATATACAACTTTATGATTTTAAAGAGGGATTATTTCCGGATGAAAAAATTGGATATTATTTAGATTCTGATGGACAAAAAAAGTATATTGAGATACAAAAATGTAACTCTAATTTTACCCAAGATGGTTTATTAGAAGTTAAAGTTTATGAAATTGAAGGGGACAAAGCATTAATTCAAGTGTGTAATGAATGGAAAATAGATAATGGGATAATCAAAACTAGTGATTTGAAATATTTTAATAAAAATGAGTTGCAATATCTTAAAGAAAATGAATATTAAAATTAAAAAATTAAATGAAAAAGCAGTTATTCCTAAATATTTTTATTTAGATGATGCATGCATGGATATTACTGCAATTGGCAAGGAAGAAAAGGATGATTATATTGAATATAAAACGGGTTTAGCTTTTGAAATTCCTAAAGGTTATGTACTCCTTGTTTTTCCTAGAAGTAGTGCATGTAATTATCATTTGATTCAGGCTAATTGTGTGGGAGTTATTGATTCTGGTTATAGGGGTGAATTAATTATTCGGCATAAAAAAGTTGGAGAAAAGGTTTATGCAGTTGGTGAAAGAGTTGCTCAAATAATGATTATCCCTTATCCGAAAGTTAGTTTTGTTGAGGTTGATGAGTTAAGTGAAACTGATAGAGGAAAAGGAAATTTTGGAAGTAGCGGGAAATAAAAGACACCCGCTGGTTTCTTTTGAGCTTCCTCAAATTGCGGAGCGGTGATATCTCTTTGAGCCTTCTTGGATATCACGTAAAATTTTCATTTTTAAAGTTTTTGTTACTGACTTTTTATAAAAGAAAGCTTTAAAAGGAAGGCTATTTCTTTAGCGTTATGGGAAAACAAATTCTCGGTGCAATAGAGACAGTAAAAATAAATAACAAGAAAATTCTTGCTAAGGTTGATACTGGTGCAGAAAAAAGTTCTATTCATTTGGATCTTGCACAAAAGTTAGGTCTTACAAAGGATTTGTGGGGTATTCGGAGAATTATTTCTTCAAATGGTTCAGAGTATCGGCCTGTTATTAAATCGAAAGTAAAAATTAATAATCGGGTTTTGCCAATTAAATTTACAGTTACCAGAAGAGATGAGCTAAAATATCCAATCTTGATTGGAAGAGATGTATTAAAAAGAAATTTTTTAATTGATGTAACAAAATAAACATGGGACTAAAAATCGGAATTATCAGCCTTGGTGGGAAAAGTGCCAAAGCTATTGCTGAATCCTGTAAAAATTATTTTGAAATTGTTGATTTGTTAAATATTAAAAAGTTTGAAATTCAGGTTAATGGTAAAACTTGTGTTTTCTATGATAAAAAAGAATTGAAGGGTTATGATTGCTTGTATATTCGTGGAAGTTACAAGTATGCTTTAATTGCAAGAACTATCACTCGGACATTAAATCAAGGGGTTTATATTCCTGTTAGTCCGAATGCTTATACTATTGGGCATGATAAATTTTTGACACTTTTAGAATTACAAAAAAATAACATCGCTATCCCTCGGACACATTATGCTCCTGGTACAGCTATTGCTAAAAAGATTTTAGATAATGTTGATTTTCCAATTATTATGAAACTTTCTGAAGGTACACATGGTCGGGGTGTTATGGTTGCTGATTCAAAAAAATCTGCTATTACTATTTTAGATTTACTTGAAAGTTTTCATAAACCTTATTTAATTCAGGAATTTGTTGAGACAGAAGATACTTCTGATATACGGGTAATTGTTGCAAAAGAAAAAATTTTAGCGGCATATAAGAGGGTTGCTAGAGAGGGAGAAGTTCGTGCGAATATTCATTCAGGGGGTGCAAGAAAGTCTCATCAATTAACTGATATTCAAAAAAAACTTGCTCTTGATTCTGCAAGGGCTATTGGTGCTGATTTTTGTGGTGTTGATATTTTAAATTCTGAAAGACCTTCAGTTATTGAGATAAATTTAAGTCCTTCTGTTTGGGATTTGAAAGAAGTATGCAATGGTGATGTTTCGAATTTAATTGCTAAGGAATTATATTTGCAGACAAAAAAATTTAAGAAACGTAAAAAGGATAAACTTAGAAAGTTAAAGAAGAAGATTGTTAAGGAAGAATGCGAGAAAGAGTGAGGGATTATTGGTTAAATATGATAAGTTCTAAAGATAATCCCGAAGCAGAAATAATTTGTACAATTAACGATTTTCATAAATTTATTGGTCCTAGAATAAGAAATCAAATACAGGCAATAACTAAAAAAAGAAAAAAAGAATTAAATCATATTTGTGATGAATGTAAACAAAATAAAGAACTTGAAGCTGCTCATATCAAAGGAAATAGTAGGAAAGATATAATTAATAATCTTTTAATTAATTTTATGATCGATAGAGAAAGACAATTAATTCGTGTTAATCTTAAAGAATTTGAAAGATTATTCATTGAATCACATAAGCCAATAGATAAATATTTTAGATTTCTTTGTTCTGAATGTCATGTTAAATATGATAAGGATTAAAATTTATTCATTGGCATTAATAAAAATTTTATATTGGTGAATAGTTTTTTTTAATTAAGGTTTTTTTCTTTTCCCTTTATTCTGGACATATTATAACTTCTTTTTTCTTTTGAATGTACATCTGTCATTATTATCTTAAGAATCAAAAATTTTTCAATCTTTCTTCTTCAACTCTTCAATCTTTTCTTTTCCAAACATAAAAGGTCTTAAAACTTCCGGGATTGTTATTGTTCCGTCTTTATTTTGGTAGTTTTCAATTAATGCAACTAATGCCCGTGATGTTGCAATGCAAGTATTATTTAATGTATGTGGTGTTACTCTTTCTCCTTTAATTCTTATTGTCTTATTTTGAGAAAATTTTTATTCTAAAACAATATTCTCTAAAGAAGAATTATTTTGTTCTCCTTTTTCAATTTGTGGTTGATAATTAGTTTCTATTTCTTCTTTATCCGGATTTAATGCATATATTCCTGACATTAAACCAATTGAACCTGCTACTAATGTTGTAGCAAGAATTTTTTTCATCTTTGGTGTTTGTTTTTTTACAAATTGTGGTATTCTTTCTGTTTCTTTTAATCCTGCTAAATCTCGAAAATTATCTACTGTATAACCTAATACTCCTCCGGAAAGGAAAGCTAAACCGATTGAAAAAGCTGTACCTAATGCTATTTCTTTTAAATCTCTTGCACCAGAAGCGTAATAAAATGCAGGTGTAATAGCAATGTTGTATAATCCTGCATAAACTGAATCGTGTAAATATTTCATTTTTTCTGTAGCTTTATTGTTTATGTTAAAATAATCCCTTGAAATATCTAAACCTTTTGTGAATAATCTTCCAAATCCAATATAAGTTAACCCTGTTGCTAAAATTCTGGCATTAATTGATGTTTCATTTGACATATCTGAACCAATTGTTTCAACAACACTGAATATTGGATTTGTTAATGTTAATAGGGCAGTGCTATCTACAAGATGATAATTTAAATTTTCAATAATCTTATTTTTATTCATGAAATCTGCAAAATTTAATCTTTTATAAATCTATTTTTTTCAAGAAAAACTTTTATTAACTCTTATTTCTATTAAATGCTATGAAAAAGGTGTTAATATCATTAATCTTAACTTTAATTCTTTTGCCAAATATTTTGGGAATAAGTTTTGAAATGAACGAAGAATTTAAACAAGGTGAAACATTAATGGCCAAAATTTCCGGGAATTTCCTGACCCCAATTTTAAAAGAAAATATTAATTTTTATCGAGGACATACACGTGTAGCAGTAAATTATGATTTAACAAAAATCGATGATATTTATTATCTTTCTGCTTCGTTATTAAGCAAAGCTCCAAATAATTATTCTATAATCATTGATAATGTTCAATATATGCAAGGGGCAACAGTAAAAACAGATGATATTGTAAAAAATTTTACGATTACAGAAGGTATTGCGGACTTTGCAATAACTCCGGGATTTATTATCGCAACAGATACATTTGAAGTAACTTTGCAAAATTTATTAGATGCTCCGTCAACAATTAATATTAAAATAGAAAAAACATCAGAAGAAACAAGTCAGGGTTTTTTCGCTTCGTTATTTGGAACCACAACAGAAACACAGGATTATTCAATTTCATTAAAATCCGGAGAGATTAAAAGAGTAAAATTTAATGTTAATAACATCACTGCTTCAGCATTGCATACTATAACTTTTTCTTCAACTAATTTAAATTATGAATTGCCGGTTTATGTTTATGCTCAAAATAAAACAACTACATCAAACGAAAATCAAATAACTCGTTTTGATATTGAACCAATAATTATGGAAATATCAATGACGACAAATTCAAATAAAACTTATATATTTCATTTTCGTAATACTGGAAATACGACGATAAAAAATATTACTTTATCATTATCTGATTCTTTGAAGCCTTACATTTTATTCTCTAATGAAACTATTGAAGAAGTAGAAAAAAATTCAAGCTATAAATTTTATGTAAATGTTTCTTCGTTAGATACTGAAGAAATAATTAATGGAAGTATTAGGGCAAGAATTGTGAATGAGACTGGAAACACTTATGCATATTCAGAAATTCTATTAAAAATTGTAAAAGATTATATTCCTTTGGATAATGAAACTAATGAGTCGATTGATGAACCTATAATTCTTCCTACTTCAAAAACTTGTGCAGAACTCGAGGGAATAATCTGTAAGGCTGATGAAGAATGCAATGGTGAAATTGTTAATGCAAAAGATGATAGATGTTGCATGAATGAATGTGTTGAAGAAAGCAATTCATTAGGGAAATTAATTGGCTGGGTAATTATTTTATGCATTGTTGGATTTTTAGTTTGGTTTTTTAAAACAAAATATCGTGGAGCACATAAAGAAATAGATTTAGTTGAAATTTCTAAAGGGAAGAGATAATCCTCTATTTCTTCGTCAACTCTTTTAACTTTCTCTCTAAAATAGCTTTCTCAGATTGAATAATTCTTGCAACTTCATCATATCCATGAAGTCTTCTTGTAAGTTCATTTAAAATATCGTTCAATTCATGATTTGTCAATTGCAAATCTTCAGGATATAAAACATCAATATGTGCAGGCATATACTTAAACATCAACATTGTAATTAGCAAAACTTCTTCAACTTCAACTTCCAGTTCAGCAAAAGCAGTAAAAAGATTTTCTTGATTTTGCAAAGGATTCGGCTCACTAATTTTTTTATCCACAACCTTAACCCCTTTTTCGGAATTTATTTTTTCAATTAAATTATTTAATGTTTCAATTAAATGCTCAGGAGGTCTGCCTAACACTTCAATAATCATCATAACCCTTATTTTTGGTATATTATCTGAACTCATTTTTCTTAACTTGATATTTTTTTATTAAAAAAAGGCAACATAAAAGTATACTAAAACCAATCAAACCATATACTGAATAATTGCTTTTCTTTAATTCCTTGTTAACTTCATCGGTTTTTATATCTTTTGTGTTTAAATTATTCAAATTAATTACCTCTAATTTTTCAATAGAAGAATTTTCAATTATCTTTTCTTGTTCAAGATCTTCACGAATTAATTTATAATAATCCTTTGATTCTTCAGAATTAATATCAACACTCTCTATTTCAATGGATTTATTTTCTTCAATCTTTTCAGTTTCTTTAACAGATTCTTCTTTTTCTTTAACACATGCAAGTCCTTGATTCTTTATATTTTGAAGAGTAACTTCCCCTATCCCCTTAACATTAATTAAATCATCAAGCGTTTCATAGAACCTCGTATCAATTATTGCTTGAGCTTTTACAGGTCCAATACCAGAAATACTATCTAATTCTTCTAGAGTTGCAGAATTTATATCAATTTGACCTTCATTGCAAAAAGAATAAATCGAAGGTATAAAAAATAACATCATTAAAATCAAAATATATTTTTTCATTTATTAAAAAATTAAAACTTGTTTTTGAACTTTATCCATACTTTGGGATAAATTTATATAATAAATATTCTTTTTATTAAATAATGCTAGAAAATCTTATTTATTTTCAAATTTTGGGTAAACCCTTAATAATGTATTTTGGAATTATAACTTTATTATCATTTTTGTTTACAGCATCAATTGCAGTATTAAATCAAAAAGGAATACATTTTATACCCTTTGTATGGCATCCACGAATGGCAATAATCTCAATTACTTTAGCAATAATGCACGGAACATTTGGAATTTTAGCTTATTTTTAAAATAGAAATCAATTATTTGATGAATCTTTCAAAGATTTTAAATCATCTTCAGGATTGTATTTTTTTACAATTTCATATGAATCAAACCATCTCAAAGGAAAAGTTAAAACTTTTTCTTTTGTTGCTTGATTAAAAAAACTCATAGATCTAATCTCTCCATTATCGTATCTTGTATATACATTAGATAAAGTTACTTTATTTACAGAATAATCTCCGACATATCCAACACGATCAAAACCTTCTTTATTTTTTAGAATTATTAAGTCCCCAACATCCACTTTTAACTTATCTATTAATGACATTTTGTTTTCCTTGAAATATGAATAAATTAATGATTTATAAATTTTTAGATAATTAAATCTATTAATTTAATTATTACATAAAACCCCTAAAAGTAAGTCTTAAATACTTTAGTAATCTGTAAAAAATATGAATTTTAAAAAATTCCCTAATTGGATTCTTTCCGGAATAATTATTTTTCCTGTATTAATTGTCTTAGGAATTATTTTATTTGTATTAACACTTGGAAAAATTAATATTCTATTTTGGTTAGTTATACCCTCAGTAGCCTTTGAACAAATATTTGAAACTTTCTGTTATAAATTTTCAAATCGTATACTTGCAAATTTGCTTTTTGCTTTCTTTTTTTGGTTTGTTATTGGTGCAACTGAAGGTTGGATTAGTAGTAAATTAAAAAAATAATCAAATTAAAAATTTGAAGAATTCATAAAAAATATTAACTTTTTTTATTCTTCCTTAGGATTTGCATCTAAAAAATCAAATCCAGTCAAAACTCTTTCAACTAAATCGTTTTTACCATCACCATCAATATCATCGTAAGTTGTTCTATAAATTTCTTTATATGTTACATCAACTCCTTGATTATTTTGTAATTTGTTATATAATTCTTTATGTCTTTCATCAGAACCCTGACTTGTAAAAGTTCCATGTTGACATTTGAAAACTACTCCATATTTTTCAGGAACTTCATTGGAACTTATTTGTAATCCACTTCCAATACCTATACCAATATCTCCATTATAATCCATACTAATTGAACCGAATCCTTCTTCTTCTTCTTCCATTATATTCATGGCTGTTAATTCAATATCAATATTATGTCTTGATGGAGTATAAATTTTAGTAATAACTATTGCATCTTCATGTAAAACATTTGAACTTTCTGTTTTAACTTCTTTGCAACCGGTTAATCCAATTGTTCCTGCCAATATAATTGCACCGAGTGTTTGTTTTATTGTCATAATTTAATAAAATAATTAGTATTTATAAATCTTTCCATTTATTTACTCCTCTTAAGTTACGACAATTTATAATCTTTTAAAATAGCAAGAGTTTGTCTTAATCATTAAATGCATAAATGGCTAACGTATTTTGCAAAAACTTATATAATAGAATTACTATAATATCATTATGAAAAAATTATACGTTGCTTTAATTGTGATTTTAACATTTATTCTCATTGGAATTTTTGTTTATTGGATAAATGTTCCTAAAATCAATTATTCCTGTAATGTTGATTCTGATTGTATAGTTGTTGATAAACATAATTGTTGTGGATATTATCCTGTTTGTGCCAATAAAAATTCCCAACCCAATCCTGATTTTGTAAAATTCACATGCGGTTTATCTGGAACTACTTCTGTATGCGGATATCCTTCTATAGATAGATGCATATGTTTAGATAACAAATGTTTTGGAAATTCTGACTGAAAATCTTATTGGTTCTAACATAACAAAAGAGTAAACTTTATATCTCCCAAAAGTTCCTTTTAATTTATGTCAGACCTTGAAACTATCACACAAAATGAATCAAATCCTAATTTGTTCAGAAAAATATCTAATTTTGGAAGCAAATTTATAGATTATAAAATGGGATTAATCGGGGCTGGTGCAATGGGAAGTATTGTTTTCGGAATAAATTACTATGATACCCAAGAATTATTTGGCTCATCAACTGCTGCACTAAAGCAAGGGGGATATACTTTTTTATTTGGTGGAAGTATAATGAGTGGTTGCAAATATTTAGCAACCAAAATAAAAAAAGAAGCTATTGCTTTAGCGGCTGCAATAATAATTCCCTCTGCAGTTTCTATTGGTTTAACATATGGAGTACATAATACTAACGGAACTCCAAAACCTATTGAGTCTACAATTCCAACTGTGGTTTTAGTAATTCCTTCAACAGCAATTTTTGGATATAAAAAACGAAAACAATATTATAATCTTAATGAACTTTTGAAAAAATCTGATTGATGTTGAAGGTAACAACTTCTCCAAAAAATCTTGCTTAATCAAACATGAAGTTTAAATCTTTACAATGTCATAAAATCTAAAATCGTAAACTTTATATATAAAATATTAATTTTATATCCTATGCAATTTAAAAAATTATTACCCGATATGAAAAAATGGCATTTATTGGTAAAAATAATTCCACTTTTAATTGTAATTCTTATCTTAAAATTACTTTTTCATAGATATGGTTTTGAAGTTGTTTCTTTAAATGCATTATTCACCAGTTTAATCGCTGCAACAACATTCCTTATCGGATTTTTAATTTCCGGAGTTATTTCAGATTATAAAGAAAGTGAAAAAATTCCCGGAGAAATGGCTGTAAGTTTAGAAGTAATCTACGATGAGGCATATATTTTAAACAAAAATAAAGGAAATAAATTAACTAAAGAATTTATTGTATACTATAAAGATTTTTTAAAATCTCTAAATGAATGGTTTTATCGAAAAGAAAGAACAAAAAATATGATTGAAAAATTACATAACATGAATGATTACTTTTCAGAATTTGAAAGTTTGATGCAAGCAGGTTTCCTTGTAAGAATGAAAAACGAACAAAATAATCTTCGAAGAATGATAATCCGAGTAGACAACATTCGTGATTTATCTTTTGTTCAGTCAGCATATGCTATTGTTGAAACATTAGCTTTTTTTGTCGTAACAGGTTTATTAATTTTAAAAGTTGATCCATTCTATGAATCAGTATTTTTCACATTAGTAGTATCTTTCTTAGTAATATACATGATTTTTTTAATTAAAGATTTAGATGATCCTTTTGATTATTCAGAAAATGGTGAAAGCGGAACTGAAGTTTCATTAAAACCAATTCATGATTTAACCAATAGAATGATTGAAAATAAGAAATAATCTCATTGAATAGTTTAATCTTTGAAAAGTATTAGGAGAACTAATCGATAATTATTTAATTAAGAAAATTTTCTCCTATTTATGCATACAATAACTCATTTAGTAATTGGTGTAATCCTCGCTTTATTTTTTGGATTAAATTTTCCATTAGCGATAACATTTATTTTAGTCTCAGTATTAATCGACATGGACCATATAATCGAACTGAAAATACCTCGAAGAAAAAAATTTAAATTAGATTATTTTTTTGCAATAAAGAAATATAAAAAATTTAATTATCAATCCCCGCAAAAAGCTTTGCATATTTTTCATACTTTTGAATTTATATTTATATTATCTCTGATTTCTTTTTTTTATTCTCCGATTTTTTTTGTGGCAATAGCATGTTTAATTCATTTAGGGTTAGATGCAGTAGGAAACATCTGGAATAGAAATTTAGGTAATGCAGGAGGAAAGGACTGGATTAAATATTGGTTTTTAATTTATTATCTTCAAAAGCGTTCTATTTTTAATAAAGAAAATTTTTAAAAATTGCTAGTATGAGTTAAATAATCATTATATAAAAACATATAAGATTTTATAAATTTAAATAACATTAAGTTTTTTATGTGTTCAAACATAGTAGTGCATTTTCCTAATCTTCAATTAAGCTATTCTTATAATGGACTTTTATTTCGACGTGATTGGAAAACTAATGAATCAATACGCTCGTCAGTTAATATTAAACCTAATTATTTTATAGAATTTGAACATGATAATAATAATTTATACATTGCCACATGGGAAGAGATTTTAGCAATAGATGTTAAAAAAGATAATTCAATATGGAATACAAAACTAAAACGTATAATGTTTAATCATCCTGATTTTCAATTAGTTAGTGACTCAAAAGGATTAAGAAAATTAATTTTAGCAGAAAATAATACTATGATGTTTATTAATCCAAAAAATGGTAAATTTTTAAAATTAATTTAAATAAGTATAAAAAATAATTCTAATTAGAAGATAGTATGATAATCCCAATAATTATTTTAGCGATTGTATTTACACTTATCGCTGTAAGACAAATCGGCAATATTAAACTTCAAATTTGGCAGATAATGTTATTTGGAGCAATAGCTGTTTTAATAACCGGTCAAATAACTTTTCTTGACGCATTTAAATCTATTAATTTAGAAATAATGTTATTTTTATTTAGCATGTTTGTAATTGGCACTGCACTTGAAGAAAGCGGTTATCTTTCACATTTATCATATAAGATATTTAAAAAAGCAAACAATACAAATCAATTATTATTGTTTATTTTATTTGGAATGGGATTAGGTTCTGCACTTTTAATGAACGACACATTAGCAATCATCGGAACACCAATGGTCTTGCTTCTGGCAAAAAAACATGACATGAATCCTAAAGCTCTGTTAATCGCATTAGCATTTGCAATAACAATCGGCAGTGTTCTAAGCCCAATTGGAAACCCGCAAAATTTTTTAATTGCAACACAAGGAAATATTGACAGCCCTTTTATTACTTTTTTAAAATATTTATTTTTACCGACAATTATAAATTTACTCGCAGCATTTTTGTTAATAAAACTTTTTTATAAAGAGCAGTTTAATAAAAATTCTTTAAATCATTCTTCGGAAACAATCAAGGATTCTAACCTTGCATATTTATCAAAAATTTCCCTTGGTTTATTATTAATCTTAATATTCATTAAAATAATTGTAGCATTTCTAAATATCTCTCTAGATTTTAAATTAGTATATATCACGCTCATATCTGCATTACCCCTTTTAATCTTTAGTCAAAAAAGAATTTTTATAATAAAAAAAGTAGATTGGCATACATTAATCTTTTTTGCTTCAATGTTTGTTTTAATGGAATGTGTTTGGAATACCGGATTTTTCCAGTCAATAATCGCGAATTTAAATATCAATATCCTATCTATACCGATGATTTTAGCAGTAAGTGTATTGATAAGCCAATTAATCTCAAATGTTCCGTTGGTAGCATTATATTTGCCTCTTCTTTCAAATGCTGGTGCAACAACAACAGAAATGATTGCATTAGCTGCAGGAAGTACCCTCGCAGGTAATTTACTTATCCTTGGTGCAGCAAGTAATATTATAATCATCCAAAATGCAGAAAAAAAATCCGGAGAAACAATAACCTTCTTGGAATTTGCAAAAATAGGTATTCCAATGACGATAATAAATATATTAATTTATTGGTTCTTTTTTATAATTTAAAATATAAATTTCACTTTTTATATAAGGGGCTCTGTAGAAAGTTTATTTTGTTTTTTAAATTTTATAAATCCCTCCTATAAATTTTTGCTAAAGCAAAAAGACCCTACTCAATTATTGAAAAGCTGTTATTAATAAATTTATTTACTCCCTGTTCAATAATTTCGCCCTTAAAGAATATTTGAATTTCCAAGAAATTAGTATAAAATTCAAAAATTATTTTTTACTTTCTACAAAGCCTATATAAGAGAAATATTTAAAATATCGAAAAATGTATCTTTATAATGGTAATTTTAAAAACTTTAATAACATTTCTCTACTTATGTACAGGAATAATCTCTATTATAGCATATTTTCCAACAATAAGAGATTTAAACAAAAAAATAGCAAGTGCTAATATAAGTTCATATTTTCTTTGGACATTAACAACAGGAGTTTCATTTTTGTATGCTTTAATAATAATTTCAGATATTTTATTAATAATTATTACAGGTTTAAGTTTTGTATGTTGTATGACAATATTAACCTTAGTATTTAAATTAAAATAAAACATATAAATAAAACATATAAAATTTTATAAATAGTAAAATCATAGCAATTATATGATGAGGGCAATTGAAAAAAAATTTATTAATAAAATAAATTTTTTTTTAGTTGATTTAATATGCTAGAAAATCAAATTGATTATTTGAGTTCTTTTAATCAAGGTGTAATAAATTATAATAATTCATTTCAAGAATTAATTACACCATTAACTGCAAAATTTATTTCAGAGCAATTAACACATCCAACTTATCTTTCACCTTCAGAGTTTATTAAATTAAATACTTTAACCTATGATTTATTAGCTCAAAGTTTTAATGGATCTTTAAGAGATTATTTGCAATATTTAAATCAATCTGTAGAAATTGCAAGGTCTGAGGGAATTGATGAATTTTTTAAAAAAGAAAGTAAATTGATTAATCTAATTGTTAAGACCCTCCCAAAAAAAATTCAGGAGATTGAAAAAGATTTTGGATTTCATTTTGATAACGGAAAATATAATCATGATTATGAAACAAATTGTTTTGATTTTTATCAGGTTTTACCTAATAAAGAAGGAATAGAAATAAAAGGAAAACCTTTATTGATTATCCCACCTTATGTTTTAGGTTATGATATTTTAGCATTTTTACCTAATGAAGGAAAAAGTTTTGTGCATGAACTTGCAAATAATGGAATACCTACTTATATTAGAATTATTAAACCAATTTTAAAAACCCCCTCTGTACAAACAATGTTTCTTGAAAATGAATGTGAAGAAACAAAAGAGTTTAGTCAAAAATTATTAAAAAAACATGGTAGTCCGGTAACATTAGCTGGTTATTGTCAAGGGGGATTTACTGCAATGTTAAGTTGTCTTTCAGGAAAACTTGAAAAAGAAGTTGATGCATTAATAACATTTGTTTCACCAATGGATGGAACTAAAAGTACCGGAATAAATAAATATCTTATGGATCTTCCTGATTCATTTAAAAGTTTAAAATATGCAACAAGAATCTTATCAAATGGAAATAAAATAATTGATGGGAGTGCAGTAAGTGCATTATATCGATTGAAAAGTATGACTACTGAATCACCTTTTTCAACCTTTTTAAAAGATCTTCAAATGATTCGAAAAACCGGTGAAATATCAAACACCATGGCAGCATTTAATAGATGGTTAGCTTCATATAAAGAAATTGATTTACCGAAAAAAATAATTGAAACTGCAGATTTATCTTATGCTATTTCTGTAACTTCACAAGGAGATTTACCTGTAAAATTATTTAATCAAAAATTAAATTTTAGAGATATTAGTAAATATCTTAAAGCTTGTCAATTAAATATTTCAACACTGGATAATTTAGTTGAACCGGAATGTGCCAGAGTTCCTGCTCAATTTTCAGATTTAGTAGAAATTGTCGAGCATAAAACCGGTCATGTGGGTATTGCACTTAGCCCTTCAAAATTCTTAAGTCCTGCAATAGAATTTCATAAAAAATTATCTGAATAGAATTATGAAAATTCATTCAATAAATATAAAAAAAGAAAAATAAAAAAAATAAATTTTAGTTTTTAACTATATACTGTTGTACTTTCCGGATAAAATCTTACTTGTACTATTTTTGTACCTTGGTTATAATAATCCCATCCATATACTACCAAATCAGCAATATCAAAAACCCATGCATTATCGAAGTATTGGCAGTTGAATTCTAAATAATAATTCAAGTCTTCTGTATTGAAGGCTCCATCATTATTGAAATCAATACCTGCAAGGTCATCCATTGTAATCTCACCATCGTTATTGGTATCATACAAATCATCACATGCATAACCTGTCCAATAAAACATATCGGTTATAGGTTGTGCCTGATTTTTGCCTCTTACAGGTGCAATTCTTGTAAGTTTTGCTTCATCCAAAGTAAATGCACCATTTGCTGTAACAACTCCTAATTCCATTAATGATTCAGCACTACAATCAATAAAGCTATCAAAGCCATCAATTGGAGCTGTTTCATTATCGTTACAGGCATCAACTATTTTTGGATAAAACACAACACTTCGTTCTTCACCAGTTTTTTGGTTGCCCGGTTTTCCAAGGACTCTTGCATATACTTGGTATTTTCCACTAGGTAATTGAATCTTTGCAGGATCACTTTCACCCATTGCACAAGGATCAATTACAGATAATTCTGAAAGAGAAGATTTTCTATTCATAATATATTGAATCTCAGAATATCCATACTCTTTCACAAAAATTGAACTTCCATCAGAACTTGGATTACATGCAAAAGCATCACTTTTTCCATGTATATTCAAATTAAAATGTGGTCCACTTGGAAATCCATTACTCCAACTTTGAACTGCTTCAGATTTTTCAGCGTTAGTAAAATCCATAGAGTACAAGCCGGCAATAATAAGTACAAATGCAGCAAGTAAAAAACTACTTAACAAAACGTGTTTTTTATTTACCATATTCACCTCAAATTTAATTAAGAATAATAGTTTTTCATTGCTTATAAATATTTTTATAATACGAATATATTCGTATGGATTAATTCTTTGAGTTTAAATTAATCTCCTCAATTTCTAACAAACTATTAACAATAGCTCTTTTAACTTCAGGATGTTTTATTTCCAAATCATCAATAAAATCAGTAATTTTATCTTTCTTAATTTTTTTCTCTTTAAATTTTAATCCTTTAATTTTTGCATAAAGTAAAATTTCTTTGTCTGTAAATAAATAAAGAGGTTTAATAATTTTGCCGATTTTAGGAAAAGAATCATGCAATTTTGAACTATTTCCGTTAATAATTGTATTAATAATTGCATGAGATTCAATATCAACATTAAAAGAAATAGCAACTTTAGTCGCATCTTTGAAAGGTAACTTAACAACCTTTATCATCCCCCTATTTGTAAAAATCTTTAAAATATCTTCTAATACCACATCTTTAACATCATTAGATTTTTTATACGCAATAACTTCTCCCGGTTTGATTAAATCAAATTTTCTATTAATATAAAGAACTTTTTTGTCAAAATATTTAATAAAACAACTTTTGCAAAGCTTTCGCTTATTTGTAAATTCATATACCGGGTTTTGTTCACATTGTTTGCACATTTTTTATTTAGTTTTTTTTGATTTTTTAGTCTTTGTATTATTTACTTCTTCCTTAATTATTTTTGTTATTTCCTCTTTAGTCATATTTTCTACTTTAGGAATCTCTGAATCTCCTTTTTTTAAACTTGTTGAATCAACTTCCTGAATTTTTGAGAAAAAATTAGTTAAATTTAATCCAATAGAAACAAATTTTAATCCAATGCCTAGTATTAAAATCCCTAAACCGATAATAAACATAATTAAAAAAACATTATATGATCTAATAAAAAATATCGGTAAAAAATTCATAATTGATTCCGGAGAAATAAGAGCTAATAATGAATTAATTTTCATAAATGGCAAAGAAGAAAAAATAATTAATCCTCCTAAAATAATTGTAAAATTCGATTTTTGTTCAGCCAATAAAAAAATCAGGATGATTAAACCAATTGTAATCATTAGAACAAAATAAAATTTACTCTTCCAATAATCTTTAGCTTTTTCTGAAACTAAAACAAAAGGTTTATCTGTTGATTTAACACAATCCCAAAAATTACAGTCATATTCCTCATAATACATTTGCATAACTAAATTTGCAATGCTATATTTAATCACCTCTTCAGGACCTAACAAGATATTCTCGCAAGGTATCACAAATGTATAACCCTCTTGGGCAAAAACATACTCTGAATTATTTTGGCAATAAGTTGTCATTGAATAAAAATTTTTATTAACACTTTCAAATAAACCTTCATTATTTGCCAAATCTTCAACTAAACTAATCATTTGTGGTTTAACGGTTTCATATTCAAGTGACCACGATAAAGTCAAAAAAATATTTCCAATAAATAATGATAAAAATAATAAAATGCTTACACCAATTAATAAAATACTACGTATAAAACCCATAAATCTTTAATGTTTTGTGGATTTATAAAAGTTAAGGAGAATGAAACTTTCATAAAAAACTTTATATATTTATTAAAAATATAATATTATGGAAACAAAAAAATTAGAAGTTTTGACGAAATTATATTCAAACATGCAACAAGTTTTTATGGATGGATGTTATGGGATGAATTATTCTAATTATGATGAACAATTAAGAGAATCACTAAAAAAAGCAGAAGAATTGAAATTAAAATGGGAAGATTTTTATTTATTACATCAACAAAAAATAGAAAATGGATTAATTGATGCTTTGAACTCTTTAGAAAGAGAAGGGTTGAAAGACCAAATTTTAAAAAATGTTGATGGGAAATTAAGAGTTGGATCTCCAAGAAATTACATTGATTTTGATTCTAAGACAACAATTTTTGAAGTTTATGAAAAATTATTTAAGCAAGAACAAGGAGAAATAGAAAAATATGAAATGAATAAAATATTTCCCGAAAATAAATTTATTGGACCAGAAGATTTTAGTAAAGCATCAAATTATTTTAGAGATAATATTAAAGGAAAAGATTAAATTTATAAAAATTCATGGGAATGGATTTTTACATTTTCTCTAAACCAACTAAATCTTTAATATTTTCCTTGCGAAGGCAAGGTTTGGATTTGGTTTAGAATAGCTTTTTACATTTTCTCTAGACCAACTAAATCTTTAATATTTTCCTTGCGAAGGCAAGGCTTGGATTTAGTGGCTCAGAAAAAATCTACATTTTTTCTAAGGTCGCAATTCTTTTTTCAATCGGAGGATGAGTAGAGCCCCAACCCTTCAAAGGATTAGAAAAAAATAATGGAGCAACTGCTTTACTCACTTTTTTTTCTTCTGGTGCATAATCGCTTTTTATTTTTTTTAATGCACCGATTAATCCTGCAGGATATCTTGTAAATTTAACTGCAGTAGCATCAGCAGTAAATTCTCTTTTTCTTGAAATTCCTAATTGAACTAATTGAACAACAATTGGAGCTAAAATAGCAAGTGCAATTCCAATTACAATAAAAATCGCATTCTTATTATCATGATCTCCACTAAACCATAAACTTCTTAAGAAAAGTTCAGAAATGATTGCAACCATACCAACCATAACAGTAATTAAAGTCATATAACGAATATCATAATTAGCAACATGACCTAATTCATGAGCTAAAACTCCTTCAAGTTCTCGTTTATCTAATTTGTTTAATGCACCTTCAGTAACGCAAATAACTGCATTTTTTGGGTCTCTTCCTGATGCAAAAGCATTAATCTGCTGGCTTGGCATAACATACAGTTTAGGCATAGGGAGACCTGAAGCAATAGTTAATCCCTCGACAAGTTGATAAAATTGTTTGTAATCATTTCTTTTAGCTTCTTTTGCTCCGACGCTTGCAATTGCAATTTTTCCGGAATTATAAAAACTAATCCAAATATAACTTAATGAAATGATGATAGAAATAATCATAATAATAAAGAAAAATCCAGGTTCAAAAGCAAAAGAAATAACATAACCAAATAAAACTAAAATTGCAAATATAAAAAACATTAAAAAAAATGATTTTAATTTATTTCCTGAAATTTGATCACGAAAATCAATACGAACATTTTCCATAATAAATACAATAAAAGAGTGTTTTTAAGAATTATGATTTAAACTAAATAAGTAATCTTTAACAATATTATCCTAATTATAATTTCTCTAGAATTTCTTGTGCAACTTTATCAATCTCCTGAAAACCGTCAATTCTTACAGAATCATAAATCCCTAAAATCGGTTCAGTTTCATTATGATAAATCTTTAATCTTTTTTTAACAAATTCTTCTTTATCATCATCCCTGACATATAATTTACCTTTGCAGGAATCACAAACTCCTTCAATTTTTGGAGGATTAGTAATTTTATTAAACACTGCTCCGCAATTTTTGCATGAAATCCTCGACGTAATTCTCTTTATTGCTTGTTTATCAGTAATATTAATCTCAATAACTTTATTTATATCAATTAAATCTTTAAGTTTTTGAGCCTGAGTAACATTTCTTGGAAATCCGTCTAAAATAAATCCTTTTTTACATTTTTTTAATTCTTTAATTAAAATTTTCAAAATTAATTCATCAGGAACTAATTTTCCGACATTAATATATGAGTCAACTTCTTCTTTTAAATTTCCTTTAACATTTCTTAATAAATCTCCTGTAGAAATATGACATAGATTTAATTTTTCAGAAATAATTTTTGCTTGCGTGCCTTTTCCACTTCCCTGAGGACCAATAAATATTAAATTCATAATGTATTATCAAAAATTAAATTAATAAATATTATGTTTTCAATATTTTGGTATTTACAAAATATTCTCTTGGATGTGAACATAAAGAAAGTATTCTTTTATCCCCTTTAGCAATTCTTTTTCCTGAAATTGTTTCAATAATTTGATTATTATTTCCTCCTTCATATAATTTCCCGTTATGCGAACATAAAGCATTTATCCAACTATCTCTTGGTCCAATACTTTTTTGAGAATTCATCTCAACAATCTCTAAAGAATTAGCAATATAATATAATTTATCTTCATGCGAGCATAATTGGTCGATTGCATCACTACTGGAAAAAATCTCTTTTCCGGAAAAAGTTTCAATAATTTTATATGACTCCCCACCATCAAATCCATTATCATATAATTGTCCATTATGAGAGCAGAGTGAATTTATAAAATTGTACCTAAATGAAGTAACTTTTCTGGTAAGTGTTTCATATATTTGTTCATAATCTCCTCCGTCATATAATTGCCCGTTATGTGAACATAAAGTTCTTACAACTTCCCTTCTTGAAGTTATTTCTTTTCCTGAAACTGTTTCAAATATCTTTTTGTAATCTCCTCCATCATATAATTGTCCATTATGTGAACATAAAGTCCTTACCCAGTTAGTTCTTGATGCAATAGGATAAATTAAATCATTATAATCAATTACAAATATTTCATTTTCTGAAGAAAATACTAAAACTTTTTCTAAATTTTTATTAGAAATTTGTGTTTTTGTGCTAAAATATTTATTCATCTCGCTAAACATTTCCATTCTTTTAGCCCTTGTTTTTTTCACAAGTTCCATAGTCTCTTCAGGAGTTCTTTTTGGAATGCTTTTATTTAGCATTAACATAAATGAAACATTAATTAAAAATATATAAATATTTGGTTATTCTTTCAAATTTCACTTAGAAGAATTTGTTTTTAAAATTTCACTTTGATTTCTTTTCTCTCTTCAGCTGTAACCTGAAAGAATTCTTTAACTTGTCTATTAAACATTTTAGCAAATAATAAACCTGGCATTGTAGTGCACAAATTATTATAGCTTAAAATTGAATCATTATAAAATTGTCTTGAATAAGCAACTTTATCTTCAGTTGAAGCTAACTCTCGTTGCAATTCTAAAAAATTAGTATTAGCCTTTAAATCAGGGTATCCTTCAGCAATTGCGAAAATGCTTTTTAATGCTTTTTCAAGACCTTCATCAGCTTTAATTTTTTTCTCAACATTATCTGCAGAAACTAAAGCTTTTCTGGCATCAGTAACAGCTTTTATTGCTTCCTTTTCATGTTTAGCAAAACCCTTGACAGTTTCAATTAAATTAGGAATTAAATCAGTTCTTCTTTTTAATTGAACATCAATTTGCGATAATGAGTTTTCAATTCTATTTGATAAAACTGAAAATCTATTATAATAAATAAAAATTATTGCTACAATTAAAACTCCTGCCCCAATCAAAATCCATGTTAACATATTAAAATATAATTTTATGTATTTATAAATTTATTTACTCGCTACAAACTTTATTTCTTCCGGATTTTTTAGCGTTATATAATCTTAAATCAGCATTTTTCATAATTGTTTCAACAGTTTCATTTTCGCCTATTTGATAAATTCCAATGCTTGTTGTGATATAGATCGGCTTATCTTGTGAATCAATTTTTATTGGTTGTTTTTCAATATTTCTTCTTAATCTGTCTGCAACATAGATAGCATTTGTTTTTGCAGTATTGGGTAATATAATAAAAAATTCTTCTCCGCCAATTCTGCAAAGAATATCTGTCCCCCTAAAGTTATTTTTAGCAACTCCGGAAATTGTTTTAAGAACTGAATCCCCGGCATCATGTCCGTATGTATCGTTAATCGATTTAAAATGATCTAAATCACACATAATTACTGATAATGGTTTCTTTTCCCTTGCTGAACGTTTTAATTCCCGATTTAAATTTTCAACACATCTTCTTCGGTTAAATAATCCTGTTAAAGAATCAACAGTAGCTAATGTTTCTAATTCACTTTTTTCATTTTTTAAATTTTTAATTTCATTATTGATGACTTCCTGAATGTAAGGAATTGTTCCTTGCATATACAAATTATTTTTTTCTAAAAGCCCGGTCAATATTCTATTTGTAACATAAATCTTATCATTGCTATTTTTCATTGTGTCAAGCCATCTTTTAATGGTGATTGGGCTAACAAAGTGATTACTATCAATAACATTTTTTACAATTTTATCTAAACATTCTTCATTATGCATAAAAAATTATAAAATTAAAGATTAATAAATGTTTCTAAATGTAATTACTACAAAAGGACAATAAGCATAAAATTTAAAAAGAATTTATTTAAATAAAGATAATGAAAGAAAAAGCAAAAGAGATTTTATTTAATTCAACAAAAAGACCAACATCAAAAGAAGCATTAGAAATTAATGATGAAGATGTTTTTAAAATTGCCAAAGAAATAGATTATTCGCTAAATTTGAGGACTTTAAATAAAATTTATCATCTTCATAGTATGTTAATGCCGATTGCTGAAAATATGATTACACGGCTTTTAAAACAAACTGAGAAAGAAGAACCAACTTATTATCCCTTTGCAAGAGATGCAGAATTATTTTATGATGCTTTATGTGGAATTGCACAAGCAGGTGAAAAAAATTTAGAACAAAGAATTCACTTATTAAAAACAAGTAATGGAATGAAATCAACTTATAAGGCAGATTCAGAATATTTTTCTTCTATTGGAATTAACAATGATAATTTATCCAAAAATACTGCAGTATTTATTGATTCAGGTTTTGCAGGAAGTCTTTTTAACTATGTAATTAAAGAAGCTAAAATAGATTTATCTGCACAAAATAGAATTAAGGGATTTTTAGTTTGTAAAAGAGGGGGATTATATACCCCAATGTCATTTATAAATAAAAATTCCCGGGAATTATTAAAACAAATTATATATAGAATGGTGGATTCACCTTACTTGGAAAATCTCCCTGATAATTTAAATGAAGCATTATGTTATTTTATGCAACAAACACCAAAAGCAACAGGAAGATATGTTCAAACTTATAAAAAAGAAAATGGAGAATGGGATGTGATGCCTGAAAAGAATAGATTTTTTCAAAAATGGGATTTTAATTTAAAAAATAAAAAGTATCTTCATTCTAATGAATCTTGTTTATTACTTCCTAATGGTTGGAACCAAAGAAATTCAATAGAGCAAACATGTGGTTGGGTAAATGACGATGTTGTGGATCCTTTTGCGTCATTACTTCTGCAAAAAAGAACACTTGAATATTTCACTGATTCAAATGTGCATGACAGAATTTACGATTTCATCAAATAGTATCGATAAAATCAAAACTTTTTTGCAATACTCCAATTCGTTTAAATAGTATTGATATTTTACTGCAGTACAATTAAATGTAAGGAGATAAAATGGTTGTAAATTTAACGCACGAAAATTTTGAAGAAGAGATAATTAATTCAAAAACACCGGTAATTATTGACTTTTGGGCTTCTTGGTGTGGTCCATGTCAAATGATGAAACCTGTATTTGAAGATTTATCTTTGGAATATAAAGGAAAATTAAAATTTGCAAAGTTAGATACTGAAGAGAATGAATTATTAACAATGAAATTTGGTATCATGGGAATTCCAACTTTGATAATCCTAAAAAATTCTAAAGAAGTTGGAAGAATTGTAGGTTTTAATACAAAAGAAAATTTAAGACAAAAAATTAATGAAATACTTTATTAATTCCTTAAGTTTAAAAATTTCAATTTATTTTATTATTTATAATGATAGACTTTGCATGCAAAAGATTTGATTTAAATGAAGTGATTAAATGCGGGTTAAATCTCACAAAATCAGATTACAAAATTTTGCAATATTTAGTATTTGAATCAAAAGATGTAATTTCAAGCGAAGAGATTTCTAAAAAATTAAAAATCGACGTCTCAACTGCTCAAAGAAGTTTAAAAAAATTAAGGGATCAAGGTCTTGTTCATCGAAGTCAAATTAATTTATCGCCGGGAGGATATGTTTATGTTTATTCGGCAAAAAATAGAAATGAACTAAAAAAAATGATTTTAGAAATTGTTAATAACTGGTCAAAAAAAGTTGAAGATGAACTTAATAGTTGGTCAAAGAAATGATTTTATTAATCCCTTTAGCTACTTTTTTAACATCAACATTAATAAAAGATTGATCTATATGAGTATCTTTTATGAATTTTACTAATCGAGGACTAATAGATTCATAAACCGGAAGCATAATTGCAAGTTCAGGCCATTCATTATCTTGAGATGCAGTAAAAGTGTATCTAAATTTATCTTTTTTACATAAAGTATCTCTAACATCATATCTTGCAAAATTTATCATCTGTGGAAATTCGATTTGAATATCTCCATTTTTATAATCAAGATTGTCAAATTCATCTTTAATAAGTTTTGTTCCTAGGAGAGTCTTTTGCATAAGATTTCTTGTAATATTCAAATAAAAATCTTTAAAAAATCTTCTTTGTCTTTGGTATGTAGGTATTTTACCTAATGCAATCTTTTCTAAATCATTAAAATCAATTTGTCCTAACCATACCAGTGAATAATTATTCTGTTCGGGAAAGACAAATAAATGAGAGAATATATCATTTGGATTATTTTCTTTATTTAAATTATATAATCTAAAATTCATATCTTCAAATCCTTCCTTTTTAGGGGGTTCATTAAATTCAATATTCATAAAAATTAAATTAAGAATTATTTTATAAAGTTATCTTTTCAAAATGTTGAGATTAAATAAAGAATAATGCATTTAAAGAATCATCAAGATTTGACATTAATCTATTTTGATAATTATTTTTTGCTCTTTCGACTCTATCAATAAATGTAGATGGTGAAACAGCAACAATTTTTCCATTACATATTTGTTTATAATCCTGTGTATTTTCTGTTAATATAATCACTTTTCTTGATTTTGATTCTGATTCTGCCACCCAACAAATAGCTTTAGTGGTATTAAAACCAACAACTCCCTTAACAGAATTATCTATTCTAAATAATCCAGAATTAAAAAAAATTTTATGATCTTGATTTAATTTACTATCGATTCTTTCAAAAATTGAACCTTCAAGTATAATCTCAACATTTGCTAAACTTACTAATTCAACAATATTGTCAAAAGATTCTCTTCTTAATTCTGCTTGATTACCTTGAATATTATTATCAATATTTGTTTTCATTATCTCTAATGTTGGAATGATGGTAATCATTTTAAAAAAATAAAAAATTATTGTGAAGGAGTAGTCGAAGTTTCTAGAAATTTCCCTTTAGACAATAAATATCCTCTGATGCCTCCCTCTTTAGTTATTGAAATAAATTTCTCTTTTGGATCAGGGTTATGACTTTCAATAATAATCAAACCTTCCTTTTGAAGTTTATGTTCATCCCTAATCGCTTGAGATAAATTTTCTGCTCTTGCAAGTCGTATATTTTTTAATGTCATGATAAAAGTTATAATAAATAGTTTTTAAATTTTGTTGTTTACACCCCCTTTCATTACTAAGAATTCTAGGTAATATTAGTTTTTATATCTTTCTTTAAATCTATTAGTGTCTTTAGTAAAATTATCGGAGGGACAGTCCTAAAAAATTTTTCTCGAAAAATTTTTGGGAACTTCAAAAGACGATACTTTTGAAGTGTGCTAAAAAATTCTTTTCAAGAATTTTTGGCAACGCAAAAACCGACGCTGTGCCTTCGCACAGATTAAAATAACGTTTTTGCTGTATTCGAACCTGACAAAATATTAAGAATTTTGTTAAGAATAATGTCACATAACATATTATTTCTAATAATATGTTAATGTGAGGGAGCAACTCAAAATCTCACACGAATTTTTTTTATTTTTTATTTGAACATTTTTTGAAATAATGAAAATTCTACCACGAAATTTTTCTACTCAAGCTCACACTCACAATCAAGGGCTACTAAAAAAGGTTCGTGTAAACTCTCGGGATTCGAAAAAAAAATTTTTGGGTTTTCGCCAACCCTGTCTCTATCTAAAGATAGAGAATAATGTGAGGGACAGTCCTAAAAAATTTTTCTGAAAAATTTTTGGGAACATTCAAAAGACGATACTTTTGAAGTGATTCGAATCTGTTAAAAAACTAAGAATTTTGTTAAGAATAATGTCACATAACATATTATTTCTAATAATATGTTAATGTGAGGGACAGTCCTAAAAAATTTTTCAGAAAAATTTTTGGGAACTTCAACTCCATTGGAGATTGAAGTGATTCGAACCTGTATAATCAATAGGAATTTTGTTAAGAATTCTGTCTTCAGAATTAATGCTATCTTCGATAGCATAAATGTGAGGGACAGGATTCGGACCTGCGTAAGCACTAAGCTACAGGATCTCTTACCTAAAATTTCTTTTAAGTCTTAAGTCCTGCCTGTTTGACCACTCCAGCACCCCCACATAGTAGAATGCTTGAATTCTATAAAAGATTTAAAATATTAGCATTTAAAAGATTAGTGTTTTTAAAAAAATCAAGAATTATTGAACCCATTAAGCAAAACATATAAAAACTTCACAAACTTATAAAAAACATGAGTAAAAGATTAAATTTTTGTTATGCACATAACATTAATTTAGTTATTACTTCAATTAAAATTATCTCAAACTAATTTAAGATTTCTTATTCTTGAATTAAACTTGAGAACTTACTTCTACAAAATTTAATTCGAATGGGAAATAACTGAAAATTTTTTTTGAGTTATTAAAAAAAATGGAAAAAGAAAAAATGGATGAAAAAGTACAACTAGAAAAGGAGTTAAGCAGTCTTATGGAAATGACGCTTAGACTGGAAAATGAACTTTCTTTTTTAGTATTAAAAAAATAATCTAATAAAAAGAAGAGATATAGTTAGATATAATTAATATTATACAAAATAAGAACCTTTAATTACTTAAAAAAAGAATTTGAACTATGGAATTATCCAAAAAATTATCAGCGTTTGAAATCGAAGCTGCAAATCCTGCTCAATTATTAGAACATTTATTTGAACATCATGGTTTATTTTTAAAAGACCAAAGAATCACAAATAATTTACAAATTAAAACATATGTCAAAGGTAATTCAATGATTTATTATTTACTTAAATTTGGCAAAAAATTTCAAATCTCTTATTCTTTAGACAATCATTCTTCAGAAGAAGAATTTGGATGTAAAGTTCATACACTTTCAGAAATAGATTTAAGTAAAACTCCACGATGTATTTTGCCCTTAGAAATACTCGTAGATGTTGATGCATTTTTAGTTAATAAATTAAAAACTGAACCATTTTTAGAAGACGAAACACCTGTAAAATATCTTCATTGTTTAAGACACGGTATAACATATGATATTAAATCCGGTCATGGAATAGATGCTATTGATCCATATATGATGACAAAAGAAATTAGAGAAAATCCAAATATTAAAGTTGGATTATGTCCTTCATGTCATGAAGAATTATATTATCTTCAAAGAGCTTGTACAGAAGCTTCAGAACTTACTAATCATTAGTAAGATTTAGCAATATAAACAATCTGCTTAGCTTCTTTATTGCAAATCGCACACTTGCCTATTGCTTTATTTTTTTCATCAAGCATAGTTCCTCTAACTTCAGCACCTGTTTCAGTTTCAATTATCTTTGCACAAGAAATCCCCTCTTTATCAACAGAACAAAAATTACATTTTGCTATAAATCCTTCTTCTGTTGCTTTTTTAATCTCTTGTAAATTTTTTGCGTCCTTTATTCGACCTTCAAATATTTTATCTGCTTTTTTTATCAAATTTTTTGTAAATTCTTTAGCAATTTTTTTTATTTCTTTAATCACTTTATCTTCTGAAACAACAACTTTTTTATCTAAATCTCTTCTAAAAAGAGTAATATTTTTATTTTCTAAATCTTTTAATCCAATATCAATTCTAATTGGTATTCCTTTCATTTCCCAATGATTAAATTTTTCTCCAGGACGTTTATCTGAAATATCAATTCTAACAGATGCAAATTTTTCAATCTGTTTTTTTAAATCCTTAGCTTTTTTTATTATTCTTTTATCGTCGGTTATTGGCACAATCATAACTTGCACAGGAGCAATATCCCATGGAAATTTTAATCCTTTATCATCTCCATGAACAATTATTACACTTGCAAAAATTCTGGAAATAGCCGGACCATAACAGGTTATATGTGCGTATTTTTCGCTTTCATCTTTATCCATGAATTTTACATTAAATGCTTTTGAAAATTCCGGAGAAATCATATGTGTTGAAGGTAATTGAATTACTTTTCCGTTTGGATTTAATGCATCAGCTGCAAAAGTTCTTGAAGCTCCTGGAAATTTATCCCAAACAGGTCTTTCAAAAAAGATAAATGGTATTCCAAAAATATCATGTAAAACTTCTTTTGTTGTATTCATATCCTCCAAAACCTGCTTAAAAGCATCATCTTCTGTTGCATGTGCTGAATGTCTTTCAATCCAATGAAATTCCCTGCTTCGTAAAAAAGGTCTTGTAGCTTTTGTTTCATATCTAAAAACCTGTGCTCGTTGATAAGTCTTAAATGGTAAATCTTTGTAACTCCTAATCCATAATCCAAACATTTCATAAAAAGCAGTTTCAGAAGTTGGTCTTAATGCTAATCTCTCTTCGAATTTTTTTTCTCCTCCATGAGTCACCCAAAATACTTCAGGAGTAAAACCACCGATATGAGAACTTTCTTTTTTTAAATTTTCTTCAGGTATTAAAGTCGGAAAAAAATATGGTTCATGACCTTTATTTTGTAAATTTTTTTCCATATGTTCATACATTTTTTCCATTGAAAGAACAGACCATGGTTGAAATACTAGGAAACCTTTAACATTATATCTTAAATCTGCAAGTTCTGTTTTTTGGACTATTTGAGTAAACCACTCGCTAAAGTTTTCTTCTTTTTTAGCTGTTATTCCTTCTTGATTTTTTTCCATATTGAATAATACAAAATTATCTTTAAAAATATAATTAATTTAAATTAAAGTTTTATTTATTGAATTTTGTCCGATTTTATTTACTGATTCAATTATATAATTTGATTCAAGAGCAAAACCTAAACTTTCACCGGTACCAATTTTAAAATTATTTATCCCGATAACTTCCCCATTCTTGTTAATTAAAGGACCTCCTGAATTACCTGGATTTAATGCAGCATCAGTTTGAATATATGAATTTAATTCAGAAATTCCTTCACGATGAACTGCTGAAACTATCCCCTCTGAAACAGAAAATTGTAAACCTAAAGGATTTCCAATAGCGATAACTTTTTCACCGATTTGAATATCTTCAGAATTTGCAAAAGTTAAAACATTATAATCCCCTTCGATTTTTAATATTGCGATATCAAATAATGCATCATATCCGACTAATTGTGCATCTATAACTTTTTGGTCGTAAGTAATTGCATTTATTCTTGAGCCCCCGGATAATATGTGAGCATTAGTGACGATAAAACCATCTTTTGTAATAATAAAACCTGTTCCTTGCCCAACATCTGTTCGAATTGTAACAACCGATTTAACTGCGTCTTCGATTATTCCGGAAAAATCCGCACTTGCTGAAGCTTTTAATAAACTGAACTCTTCGTCCATTGAACCGAGTTGAATACCTAATGTTCCTAATTCCTCTTTAGTTTTCATTGCATTTTCTGTTAAATCATTAAGTTTCACTTGAGTATCTGTTTGTAGCCCTGTAATTTGATCACTAAGTTTATTATAATTTAATTCCATTCTTGCAAAAAGAACATATGTTAAAATACTGCTAACTAAAATGAACATAATTAATGCAGAACTTATACCACCAATAATCACCTTGTGATGCCTTTTTAGAGCCATTAATTAAATTATATCAAAGAATATTAAAAACCTTTCTTAAATTTTTCAGAAAATAAAATTAAAAACGGGCTCGGAGGGAATCGAACCCCCATCAACTGGGCCGAAACCAGTTATTCTATCCATTAAACTACAAGCCCTTGTTTAATTTTAATGTTAGTTAATTTATAAATTTATCAATATAAATTTTTTACAGAATTAAATTAGTATAAAACTCTATTTTTATTTATAATAAATTATATAAAAGAGAAGTCTATTTTATGATTATAATGAGAAAAAAAATCCTTAGTGCCCTTTTAAGTTCTTTATTCTTTTTTCCATCGATATCTTTTGCTGATGATTGCCTTGAATTAAAACAAGTTGAAAGAAAAAATGATTTTATCCCTGAAGGTTATCAAAATTATTGGAACTCAAAAAAAATATGTGGTTATTATACTAATCCAATAAATGGAAAAAAGTTTTATGTAGAAATGTTTGATATAGACGAAGATGGAGAAATGGATGTTTCAGAAAGACGTAATATGAATGGTAATATAATTGATTTATTTCCTGATACATATATCTTCCCAAACTATGGCACCTTATTAGATATTTTTGCAAAACAACCAAATGGGTTAAACGGAGACGAATTTAGAATTTGGATACCAAAAGAAAAATTTCCATACTATAAAAAATTATTAAAAAACTAAAAATTTTTAGATATATTTATATAGTTGACAGCCTTAGTTAATTTTAGATGGGTTTAACAAGAAGGGAGTTAATAGGCGGATTAGGTGTGTTTGGTTTAATATATACTTTATCTGGGTGTGCAAATATTTCTAAAGAAGAATTAAAATATATTCAAAATTTAATGCAAAAAGAATCTATTACCAATCAAATTTATAATGAATTGCCAAAACATATTCATATTGCAGAAACAATAGCTGATACTAATGAATATGGAGAAAGAAAAACAAAAGGGTGCGGGGTAATTGTGGACCAACATTATATCACAATGCAACATATAGTAAATGCAGGGTCTAAATTGCAAAGACAAACTCCTTGGGGATTAATGGAAGAACCGTTAATAGTAAAAAGTCAAAAAACATATATTCAAGGAAAAGAATTAGAAACGATTTTTATCGGAGATAATAAAAATGATGTAGCAATATATAAACTTCCAAAAGACTTAAATCTTCCTAATTTCCCTGCAAAACCTTCATCAAGATTAAATTTAGGAGATAAAATTTACATTATTGGAAATCCCGGACTTACAGGAATTAATGTAAGAGAAGATTATATTTCTGATATAAATGGTACTGCCGGAGAAAACATGAAAGAACTGGCAGAAAATACTACAGATTGTTTTGGAATTGGAAAAATAGTCATCTCTGGAGATAGTGGTACACCAGTAGTAAATTCAAAATTTGAATTATTAGGATTATGTAAATACCAATTCGCAGGTGGATTAGGTTATGTACAAAAAATCGACTGCTATTTGAAACATATTAATTCAAAAAAATAATTTTTAATTTTAAACTAATTTAAGAATTTTTTAAAAAATATTGAAATTTATAATTTCTTTTTAGCTATTAAAACGCCTTCAACATCCCAATATTCAAGATTAGCATTTTCTTCTAATTGACCTTTTAATTCTTCAGGAAGGTCTAAGTCAATGGTCTCAAAACTTTCAAGATCCATAACACTTATTTTGCTGTCAGTAACTGAAAGAACTTGACCTTTCTTTTTTTCAACATAAGGTACTTCAAATCTTTCATGTCCTGGAACAACAAAAACTTTTTTGTTTCCGTTTAAAATTCCTACTGCTTCAATTCTGCATTTAGCATGACCATGTTTACCGGTTTTACTAATATCAACCTTTTTAACAATGTAAGATTGACCATCAAGTATAACACTTGTACCAACTTTTGCTTCAGTAGCACTAATAATCTTTAATACCATAAAAGAATATACAAAAAAAGCATTTATAAATATTCCTTTTAATGTCTGAATCTTTGTTTATTTAAAAGGAATGCTAGAGAATTTTAGGTTTGAATTCTCTTTGTATTCCTTTTGATGCTTATTATCGCGTTTCAAAAGGAATGCTAGAGAATATGTTATTGTTAGATTAAAAATATAAAATCTTATTTTAAATTATATTCCTTTTTTTTAAATAAATTCTTGCTTCTTTTTTAAATTTTTTTTTGCCAAACATTCTTGAAAATAATGTTTTACTTGATTTTAACTGACTATTAATTAATTTTTTTTGGTCTACAAAAAAATTATTATTTTCTAATAATTTTTTAGCATAAAATTCAACATAATCTAAATCTGTTTTTAAATCCTGATTAATAATAATTGTGTTCTCTTTAACAGAATATTCTTTCATTAAATAAATATGCATTAAGATTCTAAATAGTTATTGATGTCATTCTTATACAGATTTGATTAAGTTAAGAATAGGAATTTAGTATTCAGGCATAGAAAAAATATTTATAAAAAATAAAGTTTATTCAAGAACTTTTTTTGTTAATGGTGAATCATATCCGTGATAAACAATTCCTAACTCTTTTCTTTTAGCCATGGTTCTGTTTCGTACTTTTTCAGAATCATGAATTCCTTTATAACAATAAACACATTTACTTTTAAATTCCATTACATGTTGAGGGTAATATAAAGTACAAGCTTCACATAAATATTTTTTAAATCCCATTTTACAAATCAAATACTCCGTCTTTTGTTAATGCTGCAAATCTTATCCCGATTGGTAGATTAATTAATGCAGAAATTAATGCCATATGCTCTTTTCCATTTCCAGATGCAATTGAACATGTTACTTCCATTCCGTCGAATTTTCCCTGTAATTTTTTTGAAAATTCTTCTTTAAGTTCTTTTAATTTCCCGTTCAAATCAACTCTAATAAATTCAAATTTTTTTGCATGTGTAAAATCTTTAGCGTTAGTATCCCCAACTAAAATAATTTTATCCCATTCTGCATGACTCATTAATCCTGAAACCTGAGCCCAAGTTCCTTCGCCTGATGATAGTAATGCAATTAATTCCATACTAGGAAACCCCTTGATTTTCCTCGTGCTCCTTCCTCGAAGCACTGAAGGGTAGCATCCTCTCTGAGCCTCTTAGGGATGCTACATAAATTATTTTTAATCATATTTTGAAATAACTAAAATTGATTTATAAGATTTATTGTGATAAAAAAATTACAATGTTTCAAGTTGCTTTTGCATTTCTCTAATTTGATTAAAACCACCTTGCCAAAAATCTTTGGAATGAATATCAACACCAACATCTTCTAAAATTTTTTGTGGATTCTGGCTTCCCCCAGCTTCTAAAATGTTTTCAATTTTTGGAATAAAACTTTTTCCTTCTTGTTTATATCGGTCATATAATGAAGTGGATAAAATTTCCCCAAAACTATAAGCATAACAATAAAATGGTGTATGAAATATATGAGGGATATATGACCATTCATATCTAAAATTAGAGTCAATTTCTAAACTATTGCCAAATTGTTCTTTTAATGTTTCAAAATAAATATCGCTTAATTTTTCAGCAGTAGTTCCCTTTTGAATTTCTTCATGTGCCAATTGCTCAAATTTAATAAAATATGCTTGTCTCATTATTGTTGCATAACTAGAACTAATTTTATCAATTAACATTTCTTTTCTCACTTGATTATTATTAGCTTCTTGAAATAATCTATCAAATAAAATCATTTCTGAAAAAGTTGAGGCTGTTTCTGCTAATGCTAATCCTGCTTGCTGAACACTTGCAGGTTTATTTTCTGCAAATAAAGAATGAATCCCATGACCTAATTCATGTGCTAAAGTAGAAATTGAATTAATTGTTCCATCATAATTTGTTAATATATAGGGAGAAACTTTGGGTGAAATAGTTGCACAAAATGCTCCGGAATTTTTTCCTTTTCTAGGATGTGAATCAATATGATTGTCATCAATAATTCTTTTAGCTTTTTCATGAAAATTACCTGAGAATCCATTAATTGTGTTAAGTACAATTTCTATTCCTTTATTAAAAGGGATTTTGGGTGCTTCAACCCTACTTATCGGAGCATAAATATCATATCTTCTAAGTTTTTGCATACCAAGAAGTTCAGCTTTGTATTTAAAAAAATCCTGAAAAATATTAGTATTTGCAGAACAAACCTCTAAAAGAGTTGAAACTGCTTTATCAGGAACATTATTGGATAAATTTCTTTGGGAGATTGGAGTAGCAAAACCTCTTCTTTTTGTCTCTTTATCCCAATCACTGCAAACAGCTTGATATATTACAAAAAGTTTTTCAATATTTTTTTTAAAAGGTTCAAAAAGTGCTTGGTAAGAGGCTTGTCGTTCTTCAGGTTTAACAGAGGTTCTATATTTATCTAAATCTGATCCTGTTTTAAAAATCTTGCTTCTTTTTGCTTCTTTAGGTTTAAATTTATATTCAAAATCATTTACAATCATGTCACGAAGAGAATTAACTACTGATATACCATTTGAATCTTTTTCACTAATAATCATCTCTTCAGATTGATTTAAAGTATATGTTGCATTATCCCTTGCTATGTGAAAATTATATTCTAAATCTGGAATAACACTAAAGAGCCTTTGAGCATTTTTATTGTCTAAAGTATCTAATCCTTCAACTTTTTTTCCTTTAATCCAATGTTCTAAATTAATTGCTTTTTCTTCACATAATAATCCTAATTGCTTATATCGTTCAAACATTTCACGAGCATTACTATCTTGAACATTTACATTTATCATTAAATGAGGCAAATAACCTAAATGATTAAGATCTTGCAATAAATCCTCTTGATATAAAATAATATTTCTAAATTCATCAGCAGACATAGAAGGAGATAAATTTGCAAGCATTATAGGAAATTGTTCTAATTTTCTTTCAATGAGAGAATAATGTTCATCAAATTTATCAACCGGCAAAATATCTTCTAAATTCCATCTTCTTTCCTGATTTGACATATTTTAAAAGAATATGATTGATTTATAATATTTATTGTGATAAATTTATAAGTAAAAAATACTTCTTGGAGAAATGAATGATAAAAGATTAGAAAGAATTTTATCTGAGTTAGAAAAAATTGAAAATATTAAAATTAAAAAACGAGAACATATTATTGAAATACAGGAAAATAAACAACCTCTGGTTGTCATATATCCGGTGCTTGAATGTTTTACATGGAAATCTAATAAACTTACTAAAAATGGTAATTATTTATTAAAAGGATTAAATGATTTACACTATCAAAAGATATCTGATTAACTATTTTAAAATTTCTTCATCCAGCAAATCTAAATCATATTTTAAACATTTTTTTTTGCATGAACCCCATCTTTGAAATTCTTCCTGAATTGTTAAAATATCATATGCTGTTTTTTTCGTTAAGGCAATATCAAATTTTGATTTAATATTTCTTTTTTTACGATAAACAGAAGCATCAATGGCGTAAATAATTTGACCGTATGTTTCATACTTATAAATCCCTGTATCTATTCCATATTCCTGAATTAATTGATTTATCCTTGAATTGGATATTTCGGACATAATATTAAAAAGATTCAAAGATTATAATTATTTCTATTTAACATTCATTTGCATTGATGTTTGATCTTCATAACATCCAAACGGCCAAACAATTTCACCAACACTACCAAGATTAATACTTGGTCCTAAACAAATTTTTACAACATATGTTCCAAATTGGGAAATTGTAAGATTTCCATAAAATTTTGTGTAATCTACAACTCCATTTGTTATTGGATGAGAAATTTCAGAATTTATATTTATTAATCTTGTAATTCCAAGAGTTCGAACAAATGCTCTATCCTGAGGATTAAATCTTACCGGATTATTTGAACTATCAACAGCATAAAAAGTAATATTTGTTGTTGGATTATCAGTATAAATATTTTGTGAACCAACTTCTATGACTAATTTGTCTATCCCTTGCCGATATTCCCTTATTTGAGGAGTTGAAGGTTGAGGGGGAATAGGATTTGAATCCGCAGGAGCAGAAATAATCTCTCCAGTATTATTTACTTCAACAGGTTTAGAATCTTTTATGAAATATTGAGATACAAAAATAATTATTAATACTCCAAATAAAATCAATAACCACTTAAAATATTTCATCTTTATTTTTAATCCTCTTTTAATAAAATTATCTCTTAATATTAAAAACCTTTCTTAAATCTTAAAATTAAATAATATCCTCTCTTTTTGCAAAAAAACGTTTATCAGTTAATAATCCCGTGTAAAGTTTATTAAAAGTTGTATCAACAAATATGAAATCTGCCATTTCATAAATAAATTTAGTACCTAAGCCAAAACCAATTTGCTTTTCACTAGAATATGTTTTATTCGGATGAAAAACTCTTGATTCCCAGCATTGTTTTACATCTTCTCTTGTAAAATAAGCCCCTCCATCAAAATAACTTATACCCAATAATTTTGAAGACAACATTAATTCAACTTCTAGAGGTTCATTGTTAAAACTGTAAAAATTTCCATTCTTTAGAGGTTCTAATAAAAAATTGAAAACTGCTGTATTTACTAGAATATCCTGTTGATTATAAAAAGGTTTAATTTTTTCAATAAATAATTGTTTGGCAATTTTTCTTATGCAACCAATATCCGGAGTTTTAGAATAAGTAAAATTCTCTAAAGAAACATTTTTAGAATTAAATGTTTTAAAAAAATTATCAATTGAAATTAAATTATTCATAATTTTAAAAAATTATAATTAGCTTTTATATTTAATGTAAATGTTAAATTACTTCATAACAAGATTTATAAAGCTAAAATCTCTCAAGAATTTAACCGATTGAACCAAATCGTTTAATGAAGAAATATTCTTTTATTCATTAAACGCATGAATTGGGAGGTTACAAAGAAGATGGCTTTACAAGAAGACATAACAAATGCATTAAAAGAACTTAGAAAAGAAAATGTTAGAAAGTTCGATCAATCAGTAGATTTAATTATTAATTTGCAAAAATTTGATATTAAAAGAAGTGCGGTTAATTTATTTGCTTTTGTTCCAAATAAAATTAAAGAGAAAAAAATTGCAGCGTTCTTAGAAGGTCAAAGTGATTTAATTGATACAATTACTAAAGAAGATTTCAAGAAATATAATGATAAAAAAGTATTAAAAAAATTAGTTGAAAAATATGATTTCTTTATTGCTCAAGCAAGCGTTATGCCTAAAGTTGCTACTACTTTTGGTAGAGTTTTAGGTCCAACAGGTAAAATGCCTTCTCCACAATTAGGAATTATTCTTAATCCTGATGAAAAAACAATTAATGAATTAAAGGAAAAGATTAATTCAAGTGTTAAAATTAGAGCTAAAGAATCAAGTATTAAACTTGCAATTGGCAAGCAAAGTATGAAGGATGAAGCGATTGTTGAAAATGTTATGTCAATATTTAATGCTGTATTAAAAGAGCTTCCAAGAAATATGGAAAATGTAAAAAATGTTGAATTAAAATTCACTATGACTAAACCAATTAAAATTAAGGTAAGATAAAATGAAAGTTAAAAGAGAAACACCAATTCCTGAAAATAAGATTAAAGCAGTAAAAGAATTAATTGATTTGATGAAGGTTAAAAAAACAGTTCTTCTTGTTTCGATTAAAGATATTCCCGGTTCACAATTTCAGGAAATTTCAAAAAAGATGAGGAAAAAAGCAATTGTTAAAGTTCCTAAAAAAAATTTGATATATAGAGCGATTGATGAATCTAAAAATGAATCATTAAAAGAATTTAAAAATCAAATTAAAGAAGATTTTTGCTTATTATTCTCTGATGATGATAGTTATGATTTAGCAGCAGATTTGTTAAGTAAAACTAGTCCATCTAAAGCTAAAGCTGGACAAATTGCATTAACAGATATTGAAATCCCAGCAGGACCTACAGATTTAGTTCCTGGTCCGGCAATTAGTGAATTAGGTGCAGTTGGTATTCAGATTCAAATTAAAGATGGTAAAATCGAAATTAAAGCTCCAAAAATTATAGCTAAAGCAGGAGAACCAATTAGTGAAAAAGCTACAGGAATTATGGCTAAATTAGATATTAAACCATTTAAAATTGGTTTTATTCCGGTATGTGCTTATGATTTAAAAAGTAATAAATTATATTTAGAGATTAAAATTGATCAAGAGGGAGCTTTAAAGGATTTAGTAAATAATTATCAAAAAGCTTTAGGCTTTGCTGTAAATGTTGGATATTACAGTGATCAAACAATTAAATTAATGGTTCAAAAAGCTGCAAGGCAAGAAAGAAGGTTAATCAGAGTTATTTCCGGTGAACCTGAAGAAGTTGTACAAGTAGCTGAAGAACCTAAAGAAGTAAAGAAGGAAGAGCCAAAAGTTGATGCTTCGGCTGGACTTGCTTCATTATTTGGTTAAATCACAAATCATACTCAATCAATAAATGATAGAGAGGAATTAAAATAAAATGGAAAACATATACGCTGCACTTTTGTTGCACAAACTAGGAAAAGAAATTAACGAAGAAAGTTTGAAAAAAGTTGTAGTAGCTGCTGGTGCAAAGACTGATGATTCAAAAATTAAGTCTCTTGTTGCGAGTTTGAAAGGTGTTGACATTGGTCAAGAACTTGAAAACGCTAGTATTGTTTCTGCAGCTCCGGCTGGTGTAAGTGCACCTACTGAAGTTAAAAAAGCTGAAGAACACAAAGAAGAAAAGAAAGTAGCTGCGGCTGAAGGCTTGTCTGCATTATTCGGTTAAAAATATTTTTTTTTATTTTTTTATATCGGCAGACAAGTTTAAACTTTCAATAGTTTGAACTTTTAAGAAGAGACTTAGTGAGAATGAGATAAATATCTGCCAAAGAAGTTTTTTTGAAAATTAAAATGAGTATTGAAATACAAGATTTAAGGATTGCTCATGCAAATGAAAGTTTAATGGCTGTTAGTAAAGGTTTAGAGATTAATTCAGAGGATATTGTTTTATCTATTGGAGGTTCAGGAGATTATGCTTTTATGTTTTTAAAAGATGGTGCTAAAAGAGTTTATGTTAAAGATGTTCATGTTCCTCAAATTGAATATATTAAAAAAAGGGTTGAAGCTTTAAGAAAAGGGAATTTAGAAGATTTTGCAGCAGTTAATGTTAAGGATAATGGTTTTTACCATAAGTTTTCTGAAAGTCCTAAAATACAAAGAGATAATTACTTTAATCAAGAAGAAAATTATCAAAAAATTTTAAATAATCTTGATCGATTAGTTATATTAGAATCTGGGGATATATTAAAGAATGATGAGGGAATTCTTTTTTCTAAGATTTATTTATCTAATGCTACTAGTGCAATGAATGGTGTTAAATTAGAACATATGCGTCAACAATTTTTAAAGATTAATAAAAAATTATTAAGTAAAGGTTTATTTTATATCTCTGCTGGAAGACATCATTTCCAAAAAGAATGGTGGCAAAATGATTATGTTTCTGGAATTTTTTTAACAGATAAAGGAATTGATGCAATTAATCAAGAACTTCCAAAAAGTCTTATAGTTGAAGAAGTTTTAACAAAAAAGGCAAGAAATCTTGAAAATGTTCCTTGGTCTCCGATTGTTTTTAAGAAGATAAATTAAAAAACTATTTAAATATAAATAAAATTAATAGAAGATGATTAGTCCAAGAAATCAATATATTTTAGGTATGTCCAAATTTCTTGATGATAAGGAATTGTGGGAAAAGCATTATGATTATTTAGTAGATAAAGAATTAGAGTTAAGGAAGAATATTTATGGAGAAACAGCTGAATTAATCTTTTCTCAAAAATTAATTCCGGCAACTTATGAACAAATAAGAAATGATTTTTTAACAGTCACTGATAAAAATATTAAAAGAAATTTAAAAACACTTCTTGGAATTTTGAATGTGAAATCCAAAGGTATGAAATTATAACATTAACAATCTTTTTTATCACCCTAATCTTTATAACTGATTATAAATTTTTTATTAAATATTTAGAGGTGCAAAAAATATGAATTGGTCATTATATAAAGAAGGTGAATTTTTGAAGCCGTTAACTTTTTCAAACGGAAAGAATCAGGAAGATATTGTTAATGAAGTTCTTGAAGCTGTGAAAAGAGGAAAGAATATTATTTTTATTCATGGTGTTTGCGGAACCGGTAAATCTGGTATTGCTTTAAATATTGCGAGAAGTCTAGGCAAGACTTCTATTATTGTTCCAGGAAAAAATTTGCAAGAGCAATATAAAGAAGATTATACTGAAAAAAAATATCTTCTTAAAGAAGATAAACAAAAAGAAAAATTAAAGATTAGTATTATCACCGGAAGAAATAATCATAAATGCCAGTTTTTAGAGGATAATAAAAATGCTATCCCTGTTATAAAAAAAGAGATTAATTCTAAACTTCATGATATTTTTGCAGGAAAAAATGATGAACTTAAAAAAATTATCGGGGAGGATATGTCGGCGGATAATTATAATCTTCCTTGCAAAATTGAAATTAAAGAAAAGAATTGGAACAAAATCAAGGAATATTTAAAGAAAAATAAAAATGTTGATTATACTGATTTTAACGAGATAAAAGATGTTACGAGGGCATCTGTTGCAGGAGTTTGCCCTTATTGGAGTCCTGTTTTACCTGAGATGTATGAACTTAAAAGTTTTAGTGATTTAAAAAAAAGAAAATATATGGGTTTAAAGAATACAAACTTTATTTTTCATCAAGGTAAAGATGGTTGTAAATTCTATGAGCAGTTTAATTCATATTTTAATTCTGATGTTATTGTTTTTAATTCGTTAAAGTATAAGCTTGAATCTGCTTTGAATAGAAAACCTTTAACTGAAGTAGAAATTATCGATGAGTGTGATGAATTTTTGGATAGTTTTGCTAATCAAAGAATGTTGAATTTAGATTGGTTGCAGAATTCTTTGGTTCATTTAATTACTTCTAATGAAAAAACACAAGAAGTTATTAAAGAAATGCTGGAGATTACAAAACAGTTAAAAAGAGATGATAAAATTAATGATGCTCTTAGATCAGGGGAAATAATTCAGATTAAATCGACGGGTATTTATGATTTACTTAAGATTTTATTAAATAATAATCAATTTTTTGAGGAGTTTGACGAGGAAAATTATTTATTTGATGCTATTGAAACAGCTAAAATGTTCGATGGTTTTTTTGATGAGACATATATTACTGTTAGTCGAAGAGAAGAAAACTTGATGTTTAGTATTGTTACTACGAATTTGGCTAAGAAATTTAAGGAGATGGTTGAGAAAAATAAAATACTAGTTTTAATGTCCGGGACATTACATTCTAAAGAAGTTTTAAAAAATATTTTCGGGCTTAGTGATTATGAATTAATTGAAGCTGAGACCAGCCAGCAAGGACAAATTACTATTAAAAGAACCGGATTAGAAATGGATTGCAAATATTCAAATTTTTCAAACGGGGCTTTTACAAGAAAAGATTATCTTAAAGCATTTGATAAATGTGTTGAGGTTTCTAAAAAACCTGCTTTAATTCATATTAATGCATATACAGATTTACCGACCGAGGAGGAAATTGCAGATTATAATTTGCATAATTTAATTTCCAGAGAGGAATTGAGAGAATCTCAAAAAGAGGATAAAACCGGCATAAAGGTTAGAGAGTTTAAAAATAAAGAAATTGATGTATTTTTTTCTACAAGATGTGCAAGGGGTATTGATTTTCCTGGGGAAGAATGCAATAGCATTGTTTTTACAAAATATCCAAATCCAAATGTTCAGGATGCATTTTGGAAAATTTTGATGAGAACTCAACCTTCGCATTATTGGGATTTTTATAAGGATAAAGCGTTGAGGGAATTATGGCAAAAGATTTATCGTGGTTTAAGATTTACTGAAGATCATGTTTATGTTTTGAGTCCTGATTCAAGAGTTCTTGAGCAGTTTGAGAAGAAGTAATTAATAATTCAAATAGAACTATTACAAAAGATACTTTTTTAATTGAATTTTTATTAGTTTATATATGAATTATGACATAATTTTTATTTTGGGAGAAAAGTATTTTGATCATCCTCTTTGCGGTATTACGATTTTGAAAAGGCTACTTGAAAAAAATGGATATAAAGTCGGGGTTATTGAAACTCCAAAAAAATCGTCAGATATTACAAAACTTGGCAAACCTAATTTGTTTTTTGGGATAGGTTCTGGTGCAATTGATTCAATGCTTAGAAATTATACTGCCTTAAAAAAAGAAAGAACATGGGAGAAAGATAAATATAAAAAAGAACTTCCTGATCGTGCTGTTACAGTTTATTCTAATTGGGTTAAAGAAAACTACAAAGGAACAAAATTAATTATTGGCGGGGTCGAAGCATCTCTTCGTCGTTTTACTCATTATGATTATTGGGATAATAAATTGAGAAAATCAATTTTAATGGATACTCGTGCTGATATTTTAGTTTACGGTTATGGAGAGAAACAAATTTTAGAAATTGCTTTAAGAATTAAAGAAGAAAAAAGTTTAGAAGGAATCCCCGGAACTTGCATTAGGGTTAAGGAACTTCCAAATGATTTTATTGTTTTGCCCAGTTATGATGAAGTTGTTAAATCAAAAGAAAAATTTTGTGATATGCAAAATATTATTAGTTCAAACAAAAATTTAGCACAAAAAACTGATAATTTTTACATTTTGCAGTATAAATTCCCGAAATATCTACCAAGTGATTTAGATGAATATTATGAACTTCCTTTCAAGAGAGATGTTCCTGAAAATATGAAAGGGTTTGAATTTAGTGTTGTTACTCATCGTGGTTGTATTGGTAATTGCAATTTTTGTTCTTTGAAGTTGATGTCTGATGAAAAGATTGTTTCAAGAAGTGAGGAATCAATTATTCGGGAAATTAAATATATTACAACTTTGCCTCATTTTAAAGGAAATATTGATGATTTGGGCGGACCTTCTGCGAATATGTATGGAATGGATTGTGCAAAATGTACTAATAATTGCATTGATTGCAATAAACTTAATCGTTCGCATTCTCGTTTAATTAATTTAATGAAAGAATTGCGTAAAATAAAAAATGTGAAGAAGATTTTTGTAAGAAGTGGTGTAAGGTATGATTTAGCTACTGATGAGTATCTTAATGAATTAAAAAATCATATTTCCGGAAACTTGAAAATTGCTCCTGAACACGTTGGAAAAGAAACTTTAAAAGCTATGAATAAGGACAAGGGTAACCTTGATGAGTTTATTTTACGGTATAAGAAACTTGATTGCGGTGGACTTTCATTTTATTTTATGGTTGCTCATCCCGGAACAACTCAAAAGGAAGCTGAAATTCTTGCTAAAAAAATTAAGGAATTAAAAAATAGCGAGTCTATTCAGATTTTTACTCCTACTCCTATGACTTATTCTACTTGCATGTATTATACTGAATTAGATCCAAAAACAAAGAAGAAAATTTATGTGGCGAAAAGTTTTGCAGAAAAAAAGGACCAACGACGAGCGATAAAATTTAATCAAATAAAAGATTTTGAATAATAGATTTACTTTCAAAAAGATTTAAATACAAAATATCTTTAAAGTTTACATGGGGTGTAATAAATTAATTATTTTTATAAGTTTAATGTTAGTAATTGGTATTGTTATTGGCTTAGCTGTTCCTAATCCTGGTCATAATTCTGATATTGTTGAATTTTCTTTAGGGGGGTCGAGAATGACTCTTCAACAGGCAATTAACGGTGAAAAATTTTTAACTTCTTTGCCTGGAACTGTTGCAGATATTGTTCCACAAAATAATGGTCATACTGCAAAAGATATTTGGGTTTCTGTTAATGGTGTTGAAAGAACTTTAGAAGATTCATTAAAAATGAATAAAGGTCTTTGTGGGAGTTCTGCAGTTGCTTATTCCGGGAAAAAAGATCCTGGGCATTTAGCTTCTGAGATTAAAATGACTATTGAGGATAATGAGATGACTTTACAAAATGCAATTAATGTTGGAAAATTTTGTGCAGTATGGACTCCAAGTGCATGGGGTGGTTGTTCAGCTTCTTGTGGTGGTGGAACTCAAACTCGTACAGTTAGTTGCACAAGGGGAGATGGTACTCCATTAAATGAAATTTATTGCACAGATACTAAACCTGCTTTAAGTCAAAGTTGTAATACTGGTGATTGTGCACCTCCACCATCAAATGATGTATGCGGACAACCAGTTGTAGCTGGAAGATATAATTGTAGGTGGTCTGGAATTCCAGGAAATCCTTCAAGTTCTGTTTATGCCTGTGAGCATTCTTCTGGAACTTGTAATCATGGATTATATTGTCCAGGACAAACAACTACTTGGTGCAGTGGAAGAAATACATATTCAATTACTTGTTCATGTTCTTTTAATTGGTAATTTTACTTTCTATAAAGCCAAAACTTACATAAAATTTAAAAAAGGGTGAGTTATTTATTTTTAACATGATAAAAGGAAAATATGATTTTAATATAGAATTTGTTAATGGAAAAAGAAGAACACAAGGTAGAGGAAATTTTACTTTAGTTTATTCTAGTTCTTTAGAAGATGAAAGAAAAAAAATTCAGGAAAGAATTAATGGATTATTTGAAGATTCTTTTGAAAATTATTTGAAGGAAGAAGAAGGTTTGGGATATGATTTTGGTGATTCTAAAGCAGGTATTCCTTATGCTTTATTTATAAGAAAAGATTTAGGGCATTTATCATTATCTACACAACCAGCAAGACCTTTAGAATTAAAAGCACAAATTAGTGGATGTTTAGATGAAATTATTAACCTTGAAAGATTAGATAATTATTTAGAGAAGGGTTATGATTCTAAGAGGGAGTAAATTTTAATTTAATAATAATTATAAATGCATTAATTTTGTTGCTTATATGATTCATGGAAAATACCAAAATGTTGATGTTTTTCATTCAGGTCATTTTGATCAATTTAGTCAAGGGAATTTTGATTTTAAGTTTAAAAGATATCAAGGCTCTAATTTAAATGATATTAAGAGAAGAATTGATTCCTTATTTCTAGTTTCTGAGAATAATTATTTTCTTGCTTATGAAGGTTTAAATTTATTTTCTTTTTCAAAAGATAGTATTAGATTTATTAGAAAATTATCTTATGAGATTACTCCACGAATTGACTTGATTAAGAAAAATTCTTTGTTTTATGTTTGTTTAGATATCGATATTTATTGTAGTTCAAGGGATGTATTACTCGATGAGATTTTGGATGTTCATGCTTTGCATGATTTTTTAGAAACAGGAAAAGTTAAGTAAAAAATAAAAAAATAAATTTTTTTGCACATTATTGTGTTTGGATTTTTACGCCAAGTTCTTCTAATCTTTTTAGATGTGCTTGCATTATTATTTCGACATTTTGCATCATTTTAAACATTTCATTTCGTTCATTAACTAATGTGTTTAATGCACCTTTGTGAAAACCAATTTCCTCTTCTCTTGACATTTGAGGCATTTTTTCATTTGTTTGTTTTCTTTGCGGTGTTGATGCTTTTGAAGAATTCAATGCTCTTTCTAAGCTATCATTATTGTTTATTTCCATGTTAAAATATGATGATGGAGTGTTATTAAATGTTTTGGGTTTATTTTTTTAATCCCTTTTCATTACATATTCAAATTGCGAAGGTGAATACAAATTTTCTTTTTTGAATATTTTAAATCCATTCTGGATAAAAAATTCAATCCCTTGAAAATTATCTATTGAAACATCAAGATTCATGCTTGCTTTTTTTGTTTCAGCTTCTACTTGTTTTAATAGAAAATGGCCTAAATCTCTATTTTGATATTTTGGATCTATTCTAAAATTTTTTATTTCAATATTTTGTGTATCTAAGTATTGAAAGATTGCATCTCCGATTACTTTTCCTTTTGATATTGCGATTATTGGAATATATCTTCCAGATTCAATTCTTTCTTTGCATTTTCCGAAAAGCCAATCTTTGTAATTTGGATAGTATTGAGGCTGTTTTTTCATAAAGTTAAGAAGCAATGATAAATCTTTTTCATCTTGAATTGTTGTAATTGTTAATGTTTGCATATTACAATTGAATAATTGGATTTTAAAAAAGTTTAGGATTTAAATTCCCAAAATCCTAATTTTCCGTTTGCTTTAATTGGTTGAATTCTTTTTGCATTTTGCAACAAAAACCCATATTTTCCCCAAGAAGAATCTGCTAAATGTTTATCTCTGTCTTTTTTATGTTCTATTTCATTTTCATATTTTTTGACATTAATTAATTCAGCTTCTCCTATGATTATCCCAACAGGCAATTTATCAAAACCGAATTTTTTCATTGCTTTTGAATCCGGAGTTTTTGAAGCATGGATTAAGAATTTTCCTCTAAATTTGGTATTCCAATTTCTTAGTTCAATTGTTTTTTTTCCTGAAACAACGAGTTCTGCAAAAGGTTGTTTTAGTGATAAAGTTTTCATTATCTAAATTTTTTCTTTCTGAACCAATTAATTAAAAATAAAATTCCTATTAAAAATGCTATGCCTGAAATTTGTATTACCCACGCTAAGTAATACCATTCAAAGCCTGTTTTAATTGCTGTTATTAAAACAAGGATAAAATATAGAATTCCTGCAAGAATAAATGTTATTCCTCCGACGATTTCATGTTTCCAAGAGATTAATAAAATCCCGATTAAAATAAATACCGGAATATTATGCATAAATAGTCCTAACATTATTTGCCAAAAACCTGATTCTGATGAGAATACATCTAGTGACATTAATGCTAAAAATGTTATGAATAAAATTGATAATATTCTCGGTGTCCAATAAAGATATTTGCTAATTTTTTTTGCCATTATATAAATATTGGATTTAACTATTTAAATTCTTCTTGAGAATTACAAATTTATTTTATTTAACCCTTCAAAATAATACTCATAAGCGTCTTCATTTTGTGGTATATTCATAGAATGTAAAGAATCTAATAATGATATTAATTGAGGAGTTTTTATTTTCTTTTTTGCATTAATCTAAAATTCTTCTAAATTTTTACCTTTATTTGTTCTTAAGTAATTTATTGATTGAATTACGGGGCATATTTTATCCAGTTCATAAAAATAACCATTTTTTTCTTTATCTCTTTCAAATTCTAACCACTTATTAAACCAATAATCTCCATTAGGGATAATATTTTTTAATTGTATCATTGCTTCTAATTCTCCTATTGCTTTATCTTTAAGGTCAATTTCTCCCGGAAGATAATCTGGTTTTTTAATTTCCGGAAAATCATGAATAACTCCTTTTGCTATAGCATCATTTGTTTTAAATAAATAATATCCTGCAAGCCCCATTTTACATGAATGTTCATAAATTGATTCAGGATTTTTTATATCTCTTATTATCCATCCGGTTCTGCCTCTCATAAAACTTCCATTTTCCAGTGTTTTTGCAAATTGCATAATTTTTTTCGTCCATGGTGCAATTTCAAATAATGTTTTTTCATAATCTATCATGTTATTGATAGTAGAATTATATTTTTTAAATCTATTTTTTATTATCTAATTCCTGATAAGCACTGTATGTTGCAATTGCACCTTCGGCACAAGCTGTAACAATTTGTTTTAATGGATTATTTGTTACATCTCCTGCTGCAAAAAATCCCGGGACATTTGTTTTTTGATTATTATCAACTTTAATTTGCCCATTAATTAATTTAACTTTTAGTTTTTTTGCTAAATCACTTCCTGGTGTGCTTCCAATTTCAAAAAATATTCCGTCTAATTTTAATTTTTTTCTATTTTTTCCTTCGATATATTCAATTTCCTCTAAATGGTCTTTTCCTGTTAATTTTAATACATTAGCGTTAAAAATTGTTTCAATTTTTTTGTTTTCTTTAATTTCTTTTAATGTTGCCGGTTCTCCTCGAAAAAAACTGTCTTGTCTATAAATTATATACACCTTTTTTGCAAATTTTGCTAATAGTAAACTTGCCATTAATGCTGAGTCACTTCCTCCAACTACTGCTACAATTTTATCTTTGTAAAATACTCCGTCGCAGGTTGCACAATAACTTACGCCTCTTCCTGTTAATTCTTTTTCCATTGGGAGATTTATTTTTGTTCTTTCTGTTCCGGTTGCAAGTATTACTTTTTTTGCAAAATATTTTTCCTTTTTAGTTAAAACCTCAAAACCATTTTGTTGTTGCTGAATATCCATTATTTCTTCATTTTTTATTTCAATGTTAAGACTTTTTACTTGTGCAATCATCTTTTGCATTAATTCATAACCCATAATTTTTTCATAAGATGGAAAGTTATGAACTTCATATGCTCCTCCAGCTGTGCCTCCAAGAAGTTTTCCGATGACTAAAGTATTCAATTTATATCTTGCTGAATATGTTGCAGCAGATAATCCGGCAGGTCCAGAGCCAATAATTATTAAATCGTATTCATTTTTCATATTCAATAATATACATTTTGCTTTTTATATCTTGTTGCGAAAAGAATTATTTTAATGAAAAATTCAGGACTCTTACAAATGTCATTACCCAGTAATTACAAAAGCAAAGGTTTATAAAATCAATTTATTAATCGTTTTCATGGAACAATATTATTTATCTAAAGAATTAGGTCTTGAAAATTTAAGATTTTGCATTGATAATTATCCTGCTGAATTTTTATATATTCGATCAAAATATTCAATGGGCGGAAAAATTAAAGTTGGTGAAAAACTTGAAGGAAATAAACTTGATTTTAGAAAAAGCGAATCTGGTTTGGATATACTTATTAATTCAGATAAAGTCTTTCATTTTTCATTACGTAACCCTGTAGATTTTTTCCTTGAGTATGAACGAATTTTAAATACAGAAGATGGTATTGGTAGAAAGATTATCCTGGATCCAAGTGTTGATCTTGACCCATATGACCCAAATCTCCCTGAACCTAATCGATCATTTCTTAGAACACTTTTAGATAATAATATGATGGAGATTACTTTTCCAGGAAGAGTTAATCTTAAATTTCATTCTTTGAAAGAACCTAAGGGTAAATATTGGGTTATTGATAAACATAATTAAAATTTCTTTAAGATAACATTTATAATTCTAATTTATTTAATATTTTTATGAAAGATATTATTGTTAATTTGTTAAGTAAAACATTAAATCAAAAACCTGAAGTTATTGAAAAGATTTTGGAAATTCCTCCGAATAATGAAATGGGGGATTTTGCATTCCCTTGTTTTTTTTTAGCTAAAGAATTCAAAAAATCTCCTAATGAAATTTCTAAAGATTTAAAGATCAAACTCAAAAAATTACCTAAAGAAATTGAAAAAGTTGAAGTTAATGGTCCTTATTTAAATTTTTTCTTGAATAGAAAAAAAATGGTTGTTGATATTGTTAAAAATATTTTAGTGGAAAAAGAAAATTTTGGAAAGAATGATTCCGGAAAGAAAAAAAAGATTTTAATTGATATGTCAAGTCCGAATATTGCTAAACCGTTTGGGATTGGACATTTAAGGTCGACTATTATCGGTAATTCATTGGCAGAAATTTGCAAAGCTAATGGATATGAAGTTATAAAAATTAATTATCTTGGTGATTGGGGAACACAATTTGGAAAAATTATTTTAGGTTTTAAAAAATGGGGAGATGAGAAGAAATTAAATGAAAATCCAATTTTACATTTATATGAATTATATGTCAAAGCAAATGGTGAAGAATTTGAAGATGAAGCCAGAAAAGAATTTGCTAAATTAGAGCAAGGGGATAAAGAAAATTTAAAATTATGGAAAAAATTCAAAGAATTATCTTTAAGAGAATTTAATAAAATTTATGATTTATTGGATGTAAAGTTTGATGTTATTTCAGGTGAAAGTTTGTATAACGATAAGATGGATGATGTTCTTAAAGAATTAGAAGAAAAAAAATTGTTGAAGAAAGATGCTGGTGCGAAAATTGTTGATTTGAAAGATGAAGGTTTAGGTGTTGTTTTAATTCAAAAAAGTGATGGAACAAGTCTTTATGCTACAAGGGATATTGCAATGGCTATTGACCGAAAAAAAAAGTATGATTTTTATAGAGTTCTTTATGAAGTTGGAGCAGAACAAAAATTGCAATTAATGCAATGGATGAGAGTTTTGGAAAAAATGGGTTACAAATGGTCAAAAGATTTGGTTCATGTTGCACATGGTTTATATTTGGATAAAGATGGCAAAAAATTTTCAACCCGAAGAGGAAAAACTGTTTTTATGAAGGATATTTTAGATGAAGTTTTAGATAAAGCAAAAGAAAATTTATTGAAGCGAAATGTTAATGATAAAGATTTAGATAAAAAAGCAAAAAAGATTGCTTTATCTGCTATTTTTTATGGTGATTTGAAAAATAATCGGGAGAATAATATGGTTTTTGATATTGATAGATTCTTAGCTTTTGAAGGTGATACTGGTCCTTATTTATTGTATAGTTATGCTCGGGCAAATTCAATTTTAAAAAAAGTTGCAAAATCAAAAGGTGTTATTGGTGTTAATGAACTAAATCAAAAAGAAATTGATTTAGCTAAAAAATTAGATGAATTTTCTATTGTTGTAAAAAAAGCTTATGAGAATTTAAGTCCTTCTATTATCGCTAATTATGCTTTTCAATTAGCACAGATTTTTAATGAATTTTATCATGAGTGTCCTGTTATTAATTCAGATCAGGTAAGTTTTAGAAGGGGGCTTGTTGAATCTTTTAAACAAGTTTTAGGCAATTCTTTATCTCTTTTAGGAATTGAAACCTTAGATGAGATGTAATTTTAATTTAGAAACCTATTTAAAATATATAATCATTAATATATTTATGAAAGGGGGATATTTAATTTAAATATTAAAATGGCTAAAAAAAACATACCAAGACATATGCATCTTTTTAATTTGCTTGCTTGGTTTACAGGTGTTGTTGTTTCACTTGCTGTTGGTTTTGGATTGATTAATGGAACACTTATTCTTCCACCTTGGCTTTGGGGTACAACTTATGTTGGGTTTATGATTACTCAATTTGTTGGATGGGTTGTTGTTGTATCAACATTAGTTAGTGTTGTACTTGCAATTCTAAACAAATAAATAAAATTTATTTTTTTATTTTTTTTTTATTATCTTTTTTGGTCTGACTAGATTTTTGATGTTTTAAAGATTTTTAAAGTTTGAACTTTTTAATTTTTCATGTTAGAAGTTTATTTTGAGAGTTATGGATGCAGTGCGAATTATAATTCAACTGAAATTATGAAGGGTTTAGTTAAGCAAGCCGGACTTAATATTACTTCAAATATTGATTTTGCGGATTTAGTTGTTATCAATTCCTGTATTGTTAAAGAACCTACTGAAGAAAAAATCCGAAGGAAAGTTCAGGATTTATCTCATGCAGGTAAAAAAGTTATACTTGCCGGTTGCATGGCTAAATTAAGAAAAAAATCATTTCTTAATTATGATTCTGTTTATCTGCTTGGTACAAATCATATTAAAGATATTAATAATTTAATTCAGGAAATTGTTGATGGGACTTATGATACTGAAAAATATTTAGATAATCATTCTGAAGTTAAAGTTAATGTTTCAAAAATTTCTGATGAAAAATATATTGGGATTAATCAAATATCTGAAGGTTGTTTAGGCACTTGCACTTATTGCATTACTCGGTTGGCTAAGGGCAAACTTTTTTCATATCCTTCTGAAAAGATTATTGAATCTGTAAAAAATGATGTGATGTCTGGATGCAAAGAAATTTGGATTACCAGTCAGGATAATGCATCGTACAATTCAGAAATGTCAAAAGATATTTCTAAAGACGGGCTTGTGCAACTTTTAGAAGAAATTATAAAAATTAAGGGTAATTTTTTTGTGCGTGTTGGTATGATGAATCCTAATAATGTTTTAAAAATTTTACCTGAATTAATTGAAATTTATAAGCATGAAAAAATGTTTAAGTTTTTGCATATTCCTGTTCAATCAGGGAGCAACAAAATTTTGAAAGATATGAAGAGAAAATATACCCGTGAAGATGTTTTAAAAATTGTTAATGAATTTAAAAAAGAAATTCCTAATATTATTTTTTCTACTGATGTTATTGTTGGTTATCCGGGGGAAACTAAGAAAGATTTTGAAGATACTTTAGATTTAGTTAAACAAATCAATCCGGAGATTTTGAATCGAAGTAAATTTTGGCCAAGACCACAAACTCCTGCTGAAAAGTTAAAACCGATTTCTAAAGATGAAATGAATAAAAGGAGTTTAGAGTTAGCTAATTTGCATTTACAAATTTGTAAAGATAATCAAAAAAAGTGGATTGGTTGGGTTGGCAAAGTTCTTGTCGATAAAAAAGGTTTTGGTAATACTTATCTTGCTCGTTCTCCTGAATATAAATTATTTGCTGTTCAATCCAAAGATAAAATTTTAGGAAAAATTGTTAAGATTAAAGTTAAGAGTGTTTTGCCTCATTACCTTCTTGCAATAATGTTGTAATAAGGCTAGAAATTTTATTAAGTAAAATTTCTTTGTTTAATATCGTCACTTGCGTGATGAGATGTTTTATAAAGTATTTTTCTTTGATATTTTCATGAAAAATTTAAATGATTCTTTGTTAAGTAAATTAAAGGATAGATTTGTAGAGGAACATGATTATCATATGGCTTTTTTAGGTTATGGTTTAGGTATTGGGTTTAGAACTGTAGACGGTAAAAAAAGTTTTTCTGTGTTAATACATGATCCTCATGATAAAGGTTATTCAAAAAAAACTGCAAGGACTGTTCAAAGTATTTTAAGACAAAATTATTTTTTAAATGATAATGTACCTTTAAGGTTTGAATATGTTGGAAAAATAGAATCAATATCTTTTTAATTTATTTCTTCATCATGCGAATAAATTTCCTGTGCTGGAAATAAATAACAATTTTTATGGGCATAAAATTCTTCTTCGGCTTTTCTTTGAAGGATTATTAAATCATCTTTAATTGTTTGTTGACAAAAGTAACAAGCATATTTATTATTTATTTTTTGTGGTTGTAATATTTTTATTGTTCCTTCCTGAATCATTTTTCTAAGAGTTCTTTTTGTCTCTTCATATCTATTTTTCATAAATTTATCTTTACTAAATATTTTATAAATCTTCTTTTCTTATTTTTTTTATGAAATTTAAATCAATTGGTTCGTTTACTCCGAAAAATCCGTATTTTTTAGCTCCTATGGAAGAAGTTAATGATATTGCTTTTAGATTGTTATGTCAAAAGGCTGGTGCCGGTTTAGTTTATACAGGTATGATTCATCCTCAATCTCATCAGGAATTTAATTTTGATGATAAGCCTGCTTTACAATTATTTTGTACAACTACAAAGGGGATTAAAGAGTTTATAGAAAAGAATGACGATAATGTTGTTATGTGGGATTTTAATTTAGGTTGTCCGGCAAAAACTGCCAGAAAACACGGCTTTGGAAGTTTTTTACATCATGATTTGGAGTCTATTGAAGAAATTATTAAAACAATTAGGGAATCAACAAAAAAACCTGTTACGATTAAAATTCGTAAATCTTCTAAGGCGTTAAAAATAATTAAAATGGCTGAAAAATATTGTGATGCTGTTTGCATTCATCCTCGAACACAAATTCAAGGTTATGGTGGTGTTCCTGATGTTGATTTTGCTAAAAAGGTTAAAGATTCTGTTAATATTCCTGTTATTTATTCCGGGAATATTGATGAAAATAATGCTAAAGAATTTTTAGAAACTTTTGATTTTGTGATGATTGCAAGAAATGCTATTGGTAATCCGAATATTTTTGCAAAGCTTACTAATAATGATGTTAAAATTACTTTTAATGATTATTTAGATTTGGCTAAAAAATATAATTTGCCTTTTAGGCAAATAAAATTTCAGGCGATGAATTTTACTAAAGGAATGGATAATGCTAAGGAATTGAGGTTGGGAATTTTTAAGGCTAAGAGGGTGAGTGAAATTCGGGAGATTTTTAATCAATAGATTTTAAAAACTTAATTTCTCATTATTTATTATGAATAAAAAAGAGGAACTTGTTAAGAAACTAAGGTTAAAGTTAAAGAATAGTTTGGATAATATTTTTGATGAATGTTTAAGAGAGCAATGTGTTTCTTTTTATGAAGGTGAAACAAAATATACTAATGATCAGCGTTTTTTAGTATCTGATGAAATTCAGGAGAGGATTCCAAATTCTTTAAAATTTTTAGGTAATGTATTAAGAAATAGACCTCATGAATATTCTTTGAGATTATCAAATGCAAATGGGAATAATTTTCCTGCTTATTTATTTTTACAAAAACTTTTAGAACCTGCATCAAATGATCATGATTTGACTTTAGTTGAATATTTGGTTTTAAATCATGGAGAATTTGATGAAGTTTATGGCAATACTTCTAATTTAACTCAAGAAGAGAGGAATAGTATGGATTTAGATCAAGGGATTGATTTATTTTTTTCGGCTAAGATTAGCAGTATTGAAAACTTAATGGCTTCTTTTGAAAATCGGGGCGTTTTAAAAGCACATCTTAGTGACAAATATACTTTAGAATCTATTAGTCAAACTATTACAGAGAAAAGATATAATTATTTAACAAAATTATATGAATCTTTTTTAAAAAATCCTGAATGTGATGAGGTTATAAGTTTTGTTAAACAATTACCAAGTAATACTTGGTTTGATGAAACAATTTATTTGGATTGCGATAGCAAAGGTGATTTTGATGAGTTAAATGCAAAATATGTTCTTAAATAATTGATAAATTTTTTAAAAAAATGGCAACTTTTTTAAAAAAAATACACTTTTTCTGAAAAAAATGTCCTGTTTTTTTAATAAAAATTATAATGCATTATTCTCTTATTATCTTTAGAGAGAATTTGTTCATCTTTAGGGGTCAAGTTATCAGCTGTAACTTGACCTCTTTTTCAGAAGGACTTATTCTCTTCTTTTTTTTTTTGAAAAATTTATTTTCAGTTTAGCATAAAAAGAAGATTAGGCCATATATTTATTTTAAGAATTTTAAGGAAAAATAGAGTATGTTCATAGGGATTAGGATAATCAAGAATTTTAATAGAAATAGAAAAAATTCTTAACTGAAAGTAAGGAATGATTCAGAAATTTCTTTAATCATCTTTTCTACATTTGTGCTTTCCCCAGATTTTAATACTGAAAGAAGTTCCTTTTCATTTAAGCTGGAAGTTTTTCTATTTAAATTTTTCATAAAATCAATTAAGTCTTTTTTTGAGTATTCTTGTCCAAGAGTTTCTCTTAGTTTTAATAAGCTAAGTGCTATGGATTTTTCATCAATCTTTAAGATATTATTGTTTAAGATAAAATAAATATCAAAGATATCTCTTATTGCAATATTTTTTCTTGTAACTAATGCTCTAAACTTTTCTGCAAAGTTTTCAGATAAATCAATTGCTTCTATTTTTACATCTTCTTTTAATATTGGCTCTCCAAGAGCATTGATAAACTCGTGGTGTATTGGTCTTGTTTGAGTGGGATTAATCAACTTTCTTCGAAAAGAAATCTCTATTTTTATCTTTTGAGTTGAGCCATCTATAATTGAAAGGTATGTTGAAATAATCTCTAAGCCAACTATTTTTGGTTCTGCTTTAGAAGTTAGCATCTTCCATCCTTCTCCTAGTTTTTGATTAACTTCTAAGTCAAGTTCTTTTAGTATCTCAAATATTTTTCTTCTTAAGTTGTCCAATATTTTTTTGATTTGCATTTTAGTCAAACTTTTTACATCTTTGTTAAGAACAAAATCTAAGTCTTCACTTAACCTGTAAAAGCCAAGATAACACTTATTTAAGCAAGTTCCTCCTTTGAATGTTAGATTTTCAATTTTCCTTTCACTAATTTTTCCAAGTATCCTAGTTAAATGATAATCTTTCTCTAACAATAATGGGTTGAATTTAGTCTTACTACTTAGCTGTATGATTTCATATTTCAAATCAATCGTATTTTCCATTTTTTGTCTAACCGCTTTATACCTGTTTTTTTAATTGTGGTATAATATGATAATGCTTTTTTATTTTTTAAAAAATCTTGTATTTTACTGCTGTTAGTTAGAAGACCAACAAGTTTCATTATCTTTATGCTATTATACTTTAGAGCATATTCAACTAACTTTTGATTATCATAAGGAGTATTTTTTATTCTATCCATAACTTCGCTTAATCCTCCAAGATATTCTGGATACTCAAGGGCATCAATTATTGTTCTTTCTTTATCAGAATAAGAATATTTTTCTTTAAAGATACCAAATAGTTTTTCTTTTTTTATCTTGAAAAACTTAAAATTATAATGAAGAATTTTTTTGTCTGCTGAATATTTTGTGTTGAATACAAATGTCTTGTTGGGAATTTGTTCAGTAAATCCGTGAAGATTAAAAGCATTGTATAGGCCAATGTAATAGTTATCTTCTCCCAGAATATAATCATTAATCTCAAAATTGCTCAATCCTACTGATTTATTGATGGAACTTATGGGGATTACAATATAACTCCCTCTTTTAAATGAAACTAATCTTTCATTTTGTAGCATTGATTTTATAAGATATTTTGGATTTTTTGAAATATTATATTTTGAAATAAGTTTTATTAATTCATCTCTCTTGATGATTTTATATTTCTTATATTCCAGAATACTTTGCAATCTTTCTCTATTTGGGCTTAACCCTTTCCTATTCTTTGTTTTAATCATTTTCAATAAGTCTTTATTTACTACCTTATCTAAAATATAAAAAACAGAGATATTTAAACTTTTTGGATCTGTTAATATTTTGAGGGTAGTTGTTATGATTGGTTCAATTTATTGATGGATGAATGATTAATTGGGGTTGGTTATGGTTGGCTGATTGGTTCATTTTATTTTTACCCTTTAAAATATAAATTATTAAAATAAATGGTAAGATTATATGGGCACAAATGTAAACATTTATATATATGTGCCCACATAGTTATTTATGGTATATCATGAAATAAGAATAGTTAACGAGAAAAAGATGAATTATCTTATTAGCAATCAAAGAGATAATAAAAAATGGAAAAAAATAAGCAAGTTTATTGGAACAGGAAATTTACAAAAAGCAGATGTAAATAAACTGAAAAAAGAATTTGAACTAGAATTGAAAGTAAACAAAGATTATGAATATCTTAAAAAGGAACAGACTTTAGAAATAGAACAATTAAGAGAGATATACAATAAAGGAATAAAAAAGCTCTCTAAAGAAGAATTTGTTAAGTTTGAAAACTCTTTTTTTACAGAACTAACCTATAATAGTAATGCAATTGAAGGAAATACTCTTTCTCTTGAGGAAACTTCCCTTATTGTAAATGATGGAATCACCCCTGAAGGAAAAACATTAAGAGAAATCTATGAAGCAAAGAATTATGTTAAAGCACTTGAATTTATAAGAGACTATAAAGGAGATATAAATGAATTATTTATATTAAAAATTCATTCAATAATCTTAAAAGATCTTTCTGAAAATTTTGCTGGAAGATATAGAGAAAATCCTGTAAGGGTTGCTGGAAGTGATTTTAGTTTTCCTCGTCCTGAAAAGGTGCCTCAATTAATAAGAAACTTAATTTATTGGTATGATAAAAATAAAAAGAAAATGCATGCTTTTGAGCTTGCTTGTTTATTTTCAATGAAATTGGTTTCAATTCATCCTTTTGTTGATGGAAATGGAAGAGTTTCAAGAATTTTAATGAACTTTATATTGCAAAAGAAAAAATATCCCTGGATAAATATCTATAAGAAACAAAGAGAGAAATATCTTAGTGCAGTAAGAAAAGCTAATGAAGAAAATTATGAGCCAATATTAGAATTTTTAATTAAAAGTGTTAAAGAAAATATGAATGATTTTGGATTTCTAAATAAATAGGAATTAATTAAAGAAGAATGTGGGCACAAAAATAATTTAATGTATAATGTGCCCATATGGAGTTATTATTATCTTAGTAAATTCGGCTTAATTGCTATAATGGTAAATTATTGCTCTAATGATTTTTATAATATAAAATTCCTGAAGATATAAGGATTATTCCTAAGATGATTAGTGAGCTATTTAATAAATTTATTTTGATTCCTATAAGATTTAGATAGAATACTGCAAGGGGAACAATTGCGATGCTTAAGGCAAAAGAAAGAGCGATTCTTTCGATGTAGTCTATTGCTCCATTTTCTTTTTCATTATCCTCAAAAGGTCTTGTTTTAGGAAAAAAGAGATAGCTGATGATGAATCCTGGAAGAAAAAGAAACAAAAAGTTAGATATTAGAATTTAGAGAGTCAGAAATCTTTAAATAATTTCAAAATCAGGTTATTTAATGATAACAATAAATAATTTAGGGGAAATTTCTCCTATATTTTTGACCGTGCTTTTAATATTATGTTTAATCCTAATTGAACTTGGAAATGATAAAATAAAAAAAATGCTGACGCCTTTTGCAATTGTATTGGTCTTTTTATTTGCAATCGTTGCAGTAACAGATATAATTTCTAAATTTTAAAATGCAATCAAAAAATCTTTTAATTCTTCTTGGAGCATCAGTTTTTCTTTCAGAAATAATTTTAAGAATAAATGAAACCGCAGGATTCCTTCTTTATAGTTTTTTGATACTTGGCTGTTTATTGTCTCTGTCAAAAGCAAAATTACTGAATAATGATGCTAAACTATTAATTGTCTTTATCATCCTTCCAATTTTAAGAATTTCAGAACTTTTAATTTTTCTTGAATTTTTCTGGAAAATTAATTTAGTCTATCTTATTCTTTTTTTCCTTGTCACTTTTTATTCCGTGAAATTCAACATAAATCCGGGTTTTTCAAAAGGGAATTTATGGATGATCCCGATAGTAATTGTTCTATCTGTAATTTTAGGATTTGTGGGAAATTTCTTTTTTACTTTTGAGAAGCATCCTGAATTTCTTTTTTTACTTCCACTAATAGCTTATTCAGAAGAAATTTTATTCAGAGGACTTATACAAAATTATTCAGAAAAAATTTATGGGGTTGTCGCATCAATCTTATTTAGTTCTGTATTATACCTTATTTTTAGTCTAAGCTTGGGGATTTTTGCAGTTATTTTCATCTTTATTGCATCTTTAATAATTGGAATCATCTATCACTTCACAAAAAACATCTTCCTTGTGATTATTATGAACTTTATCCTGCATTTGTTCCTGTTCATTTTTCCTCAGATTTTATTATAGATGTTTTTTAATAAAAAAGTTTTTAAAGCTAATTTAAATTTAAAAGTAATGAAAAAAACACTTATGTTGATTGTTTTAATGTTAGTATTCTCAGTCGGAGTAATAAGTGCAAAGACACTTATTGCTGGAAAAATTTACAATGCTGATTTTACAGACACAATATCTGGAGCAGATGTTATGGTTAATTGTAATGGAAATATTCAAACAACTGAAAGTTTAAGTGATGGGGCTTATTCTGTTACATTTAATGAAACAGGAACAAATGCATGTAATAATGGAGATACATTGACTGTATCTGCAACAAAAGGCAATTTATACGGAAGCGAAACAGGAATAATTCATGATAATGCTTTTGGAGATTGGGACTTGGCAATAGTTAATGTTCCATTAGTACCAGAATTTAGTTTAATTATTGGAAGTTTAACAATTCTTAGTGCTGTAGGAATTTTCTTTTTTGTTAGAAGAGAGTAAGATGAAAAAATAATTTTTCTTTCAAGATCAATTTTATTTTTAATTTTTTTTATCGGAATTTGCAGTGCCTGTGACTTAGACAAAACATTTGTTCCTGTTCATTTTTCCTCAAGTTTTGTTTTAAGTCAGATAAAAAGATTTTTAAAGGTAGTTTAAATTTAAAATTAATGAAAAAAACACTTATGTTGATTGTTTTAATGCTAGTATTCTCAGTCGGAGCAGTAAGTGCAAAGACGATTATTGCCGGAAAAATATATAATGCAGATTATTCAGATACAATTTCTGGGGCAGATGTTACTATTTTATGTAATGGTCACGAATTAACAAACATTAGCAGAAGTGATGGTTCTTATAATGTGGAGTATCTTGAAAACGGAGAAAATGGTTGCAATGCAGGGGATTCTTTAACTGTTTCTGCTGTTAAAGGAAACTTATATGGAAGTCAATCAGGAATAATTCATGACGATGCTCTTGGAAATAACTGGGATTTGGCAATAGTTAATGTTCCATTGGTTCCTGAATTCGGAATTCTTATCGGCAGTTTAACAATTCTTAGTGCTGTAGGAATTTTCTTTTTTGTAAGAAGAGAATAAATTTAAAAATAATTTTTTATTATTGATTTAATGCCAGGATTATTAACTCATTTAAGTGTGGGGTTTTTTGGATTTTTATTAATATACCTTGGATGTTATAAATCTAAAAATAAAATTTTTTATGGTCTTGTTTTTTTTATAGGGCAACTTATTCCGGATCTTCTTGATTTTGGGATTGCAGGAATAAAGCAGGGGTCTTTTAATCCTGCAGTGATAATGACTAATCCCCTTTTCAGACCTCTTGCTATCTTGGGGCATACATTTACAAATTGGCTTATTTTGGCTACAATCCTGTTTTTTATTGCCTTTTTGTTTTTTAGGTTTAAGAAGATCTCAAGAGAGTCATTTATTGCAACAATTGTATCAATAATAATCTTGTTAGCCACAACATTAATCCATATACAACTTGATAAAGTTATTATTGAAACGAGCTACTGGATTTGAAAACTTTAAATAAACCAAAAATAAATATTATTATGGATAAAGGATTTAAACAGTTTATAACTAAATCAGTAATATTTATTTTTTTATTTGTTTTTATTTCTGTTATAATTGGGCAAAAAATTGTTTCATCTTCTTTACTTTATGGTTTTAAAATTTTTATTTATGGGGGATGGGGGTATATATCTTTATTTTCTATTTTGGGTTTTATTTTATTATATCGTGAGAGGCTCCTAAAATTAAAGGTTTATTCTTTTAGTAAGGGGAATATTTTCTTTTTGTTAATTTCCCTGATTGCAACAATAGGATTTTATCTCTTAGAGTTAAATATTCAGAGATTATCTCCCACTTTTTTTTCAATAATCCTTGTGCATCTTTTATTTTTGTCAATATTTATTTTCCTAATAATGGGAATTTTTGGAGTTAAATTCATAATGGATTTTATTAATAAATTTAAGAAAGAACTTGTTTATTTCTTAATTTTTGGAATAGTTGTCTATTCATTAATGAATTTTGTGTGGCAATTATGGCCATATTTAAGTTTGATTGTTTTAAAGATTACTAATCTCCTTCTTAGTTTTTTTGGAAATACAAATATCATTGGAAGTGATATTTTAGTCTTTGAGGGTTTTTCTGCTAAAATAGGAGAAGCTTGTTCAGGGATATACTCAATATTTATTTTTATCTCTCTATATTTATTTGCAGTAATTTTAGACTGGAAGAAACTAAATAAAACAAAGGCAGGTTTGATTTTTATTCCTGCAATTATCGGGGCATTTTTTGTGAATATTTTAAGAGTGTTTTTATTATTTATTTTTGGAGCATTTGTGTCACATGATTTGGCTCTCGGGTTATATCATAGCTACACTGGAATGATTTTCTTTTTAATTTATTTTGCAGTATTTTGGAGTTTAAGTTATAACTGGATGAAGAAGGTTTAAATAAAAACATCTTTATGGAATAATATGAATGTAAAATTTTTAATTATCTTGAGCTTATTGGTTTTTAGCACATTAATAGTTTCAGCAAACAATTCAACAGAATTTGTAAATAATTTAACAGAGAAAATAAATAATGATAATAATTACCTTGATTTTATCTCTAGTTCAAAATATAATTCTGTTAAGTTGATTGCAGGTGAAGAAGTTTATTATCTTGAATTTAATAAAGGGGAATTAAAATCAGTTGTTGAAATGAAAACAGATGTAACAATTGAATTCACTAATGAAGAATTTGAAGAATTTATGAATGCTTATGAAGAAGAAGATGTTGGAGAGTTAAAGAACATAATCTTAGATAAACTTCCTTTCAGGGTGAAACTTAATGTTCTTTTTCAGTGCATGAGGACTTCATGGTGTCGGAAAATGATTTTTTAAAAAGAATGCAAAATTTATTTAAATATTCTATTCTTTTTTTAACTTATGAAATTTCAAATTGATTTAAGTGGAACGGATTTATTAAAAAATGATAGTGTTCTTGCAATTTCAGATTGTAAAGGATTGATAAGAGGATTTCAAATAAAACAAAATATTATTGATAGTTTATTCACTAACTGGGCAAAAGGGGGATATTCTTGCAGGTATTCAAACAGGGGTGAAGGGTTTTTTAAAGCAATGGTTTATTCCTCAATAATTTGCTGTTTATTGGAATTCATTAATCCTAAAGAAGTAGAACTTGAAATTTGCAGGGATTTAAGATTCCATGAAAATAATATAAAACAAAGACTTGAAAAATTATTAAGAAAAAAACTAATGATAAAAGTTAATTCAATTAAATTTGGATGTATGAAAGGAACTGATGTTGATAACTATGCTTATTTAATGTTTAAAGACAATTATAATTTGCTTCCAACTTATGTTAATATTTCTTTGAAAGAGATAGAACGGTTTTTAGTATAAAAAAGTTAACCGCATTACGGGCTTTTTACACCGATGCCTGGTTTGCCTCCTATAGTTTTTTCGGCAAGCTCGCCAGCATTAATGCGATATTTATTCAAGTGTTGCAAGGTTTATAAATTTTTCATTTTTGAATTTTTATTCAAAATCTCCTTGTATCAACTTTTAAAAACTAAAATCCCTTTTTTTCTATTTATGATTAAGATTATTAAGAAGATTATGAATGATTCATTGTATAAAAATTCAATTTATTTAATGATGAGTACAGGTATTATGTCTCTATTTGGATTTATTTTCTGGCTTGTTATTGCAAGGCTATTTGATACGCATGATGTTGGTTTAGCTACAACAATTATTTCTGTAATGAGTTTAATCACGGGTTTTTCTGTTTTAGGATTAAATATTGCTTTGATTAAGTATTTACCTCATGCAAAAGATAAGAGCAAAAAGATTAATACTTCATTTACTATTGTTGCGATTGTTTCAGTTATTGTTGCTTCTGTTTATTTATTGGGAATTGAGAGGTTTTCTCCTGATTTACTTTTTATTAAGGAGAATTTGATTCTGGCTTTTAGTTTTATTTTGTTTATGGTTTTGTCTTCTTTTAATTCAATCAGCGAGAGTGTTTTTGTTGCATTCAGAAATACAAAATATATTTTAATTAAAAACACAATTTTTTCAGGATCAAAAATAATAATTCCTTTTGGATTTGTCGCTTTAGGTTTTGTTGGGGCTTATGTAATATTTTCTTCATGGATGATTGGGCTTTTTATTTCATTTTGTTTTAGTATTTTTATTTTGGTTAAGAAATTTAATTATGAGCCAAAGTTTGTTTATCATAGTTCAATAATTGAGAAAATAGGAAAATATAGTTTTGGAAATTACTTGGCAGGTTTTATTGGGGGTTTGCCTTTAATGATTCTGCCTTTGATGATAACCAATATCATAAATCCGACGACAACTGCATATTATTATATCGCAATGATGATTGCAGGATTGTTGTTTGCAGTGCCAGCTGCTGCGACTCAGTCTTTATTTGCAGAAGGAAGCCATAATGAGAAAGAACTAGGAAAACAGATTAAGAAAGCTGTTAAGATAATTGCTTTAATTTTGATTCCTGGAATTTTGATTACTATCTTTTTTGGGCAATATATCTTACTTGCATTTGGGAAGGAGTATTCAAGTGAAGGAATGGGGTTACTACGGATACTTGCTGTTAGTGGGATTTTCGTTTCGGCTAATTCGATTTTTGGAAATATATTAAGAGTAAGAAATAGAATTTTTGCATTTGTATCTGTTAATATTTTGAGGGCAGTTGTAATGATTGGTTCAATTTATTTATTGGTTGATAAGGGATTAGTTGGTGTTGGTTATGGTTGGCTTATTGGTTCATTTGCTACTACTTTATTTTATATTGGGGTTTTGTTGGTTGGGAGGAGATGATTGAAGGGGGAAGATTTTAAAAAGAAAGTTTGAGATTTTGGTTGGGAGGAGATGATTGAAGGGGGGATTGTGAAAAAGAGATAATTGCTAATCACATTATATTAAATGGAATTGAAGAGTATATTGAATTGACATGGTAAGCTTAAAATGGTATTGTAAACTCTGATGTAGATTTTGGATCTACGTTCTATGGGCAACTAAAGAGGTTCGATTCCTCCTCTCCACTTTTTATTTCCCTGTAATTTTTTAAAAAATTATTTATAAAATAAATAAACTAACAACCGTTAAAATAATTGAAACAATTGCTAAAGCCCATGTCGCCCAAACTAATTGTTTAGTCATCATTTCATTTTTGTATGCAATGAATTGGGATAAAAACTCTTTATCAAAACCCTCTGGAATTACTACATTTGTACCTGTTCTTTTCCAATAATCTCTAGATTCTCTTTTGTAGAAATAATCATATTCTTTCAGCCATTTTTTGAATTTTTTATTGTTCATCTTAAACTCCAAATTTGTCAAAAAAATTACATATTATTTTTCTAGCTTGATCTTGAGTAAAACTGCTTCTCGAAAAGTATCCTGTTATCTTTCCACGATATTCTATTTCAAGCGTGATTGGTTCATCGCACAATTTTGTTGTATTTTCTACTTTAACGAAGAAAATATCTGTTATTTGTTTTTCTCTTTCCATTTTAACTTTCTTAACAATCTGTTGCATTTCTGGTCTTTTAAGAAATCCTTTTTCTCCAAACATTATTGTACGATCTGCTTTTTCTTTTATATCAACTCCATTAACTTTAATTGGTTTGTAAATTAAAGGGTCGTAATCAAAAACAATTAAATCTGTAAGAAATTTCTTAGTAATAGATTTCATCTTGCCTTTGAAAGTTATTTGTTTTATTTTACTTTTTATATCTCCAAAGAGAATATCTTTTAATCTACTAATTTGAAATTTTTCCGTAGAGAAGATAGTTACAATAATCTCGTCTTTTCCAATTTTTGATTCGATCCAAATCATTATTTTATTAAAAGGAGGATAAATTATTTTATATGGCATTCCTCGATGTGACAATTTTATAACATTATTATCTTTTTGAGGTAAATATTCTAAGAAAATGTTTCTATTATCTTCAGATACTAAATTCATATCCTCCTTTGAATTGTAAGGAAAATTGTGTATATTATTTGTTATACTTTCTAATGAAGTTCTCTCGATTATGAATCTGGTTGCACAGATTAACAAAGGAAAATATGCTTTTCTTTTTATGTATTTGAATTCTGCATTTTTACCTATCTGGTCTAAAATTTCCTTTTTTGCCCCAAAAATATCACTTAATATCTTTTCTGTATTCTGAGAATGTTTTTTATCTAACAACCCAATGTCTTCTTTAACACTCGACACCAATTCTGTAAGATTGCTTAAGTATAACTCTTCTATCTTTATCCATAATTCTTGATTAGACTGTATGCTTTCTTTAAAATTGTGATAAAAATCTTCTATTATCCTTTTTACATCCAAATTCTTTTCTGAAGGCTTTTTTATTTTCTCGCCAAGAAGAATTAATTTTGAGAACTTCTCTTTACGCGGAATCTTATCTAAAACTAAGTTTCTTATTAATAAAGATTTGAAAAATCTTTTTAAATAATTTTCTGATTTTGGATGATCTTTTATAATTTGTTTTAAGGTTTTATCATAAAGTTTCTCAAAATTAGGTTTTAAAACTTCTGACATTCTTCCTCTTAAAAAATCATAAGTGGCATTCGTTATGATTCCCAGAGCAACAGGTGTAAGCAATTCTAACATGATTCGTTAGGATGAAGAACATATTTAACTTTTTTGGTTTTAGAAAAACTTAAAAGATTAAGTGAAATTGTTTTTGTATGAATAAACCTTTAGTTTACATATTAATCCTTAATTGGAATGGAAAAGAAGATACCTTAGAATGTCTTAGTTCTTTAAAGAAAATAGATTATCCAAATTATAAAACAATTGTTATAGATAATGGTTCGACCGATGATTCTGTTAAAATAATAAATAAAAAATATCCTAAAATAAAAATAATTGAGAATAAAAAGAACTTAGGATATGCAGAGGGAAACAATGTTGGAATAAGATATGCTTTGAAAAACAAAGCAGATTATGTTTTAATTTTGAATAATGATACAATTGTAGATAAAAAATTCTTAACTGAACTTGTTAAAGTTGGTGAAAGTAATGAAAAGGTTGGAATTGTTGGACCAAAGGTTTATCATTATGGAACGAATAAAATACAATATTTAGGTATAAAAAACCTATTCTGGAATTTAGTTATGTATAGGAAAGTTGTTGGTAGAAATAAAGAAGACGAAGGACAATTTGACTCTTTTACAGATGTGGATGCTGTTGCAGGTTGTTCCACATTGATTAAATCAAATGTATTGAAGAAAATTGGGGTGTTGGATAAAGAATTATTTTTATATTGGGAAGAAGTGGATTTATTTCAGAGAGCAAAAAAAGAAGGATATAAATTAAAAGTTGCTACAAAATCCAAGGTTTGGCATAAAGGTGGTGCAACTTCAAAGAAAGTTGGGGGAATGACAAGATATTATATTGCAAGAAATAATTTTATTTTTGTTAAAAGATATTTTAATTTTTGGCAGAGAAATTTGTTTTTAATAAAATATTTATTTTTACAATTTCCAATTATGATTTTATTTTTGTTAGTCAAAGAGAGAAATTTCAAAACTATTAAAGATTATTCTCGGGGTGTTGGGGCTGGAATTAGTTATTGGAAAAATAAAAGAATAAAGAAATATTAATCATTTAAAGATTTCACTTTCTCCTGTACTGTATACTTTATTTTTATTATCATCTAAAAATTCTGTTGGGAAATTAAATGAAAGAGGTAAGCGATTATACGTTTTTATTGTGACTTCTTTTATTGCATTGGTATAACCGGAATAAACATAAGCATTTTTATTTATTATTGTAGGGATAACATCTTGAAAAATATTTTTCTTAGGAATTGAATTCTCAACTAAAAAGAATCTTAAAAGTGCATGGTTATCTAAATATAAATCTTTAGAATAATCTTTCTGGATTATCCAAAAAGCAGATGTAAGCTCACTTCCATGATTATATCTTGTATCATATTCAAATCCAATATTATTTAATCTCATTGCTGCACTTGTTCCTCCTGTTAATTGATAAATTAATCCTAAAGAGAGTATAGAATAAATAATAAAAAATAATGCGACGAGTATATAAGATTTATTTTTGAATATAGGATTTATTAAAATAAAAAACCCAATTGGAGAAAAAATAGATAAAATTATTAAAAATTGTTGATAAAACCTCGGCAAGTCATAATATAATGAAAAGAATGGTAAAAATGTAAATATTATTAAAAACCCCAAGAAGCATAGTCCAATTATATTCAAAAGAATTTTATCTTTAATTTTTCTTGAGAATATAAAGAAAAATAAAACCCCCAATACAATGAATAACCTTCCCATGAACTCAAAGAGAGTTCTTAAAAATGGTACATTAAGATTAGGATATATATTTGATTCTAATCCTTTTGAAAAAATAATACTTTGTTGTGTATTTGAAATTCTTTCTTTAGGATAAAATATATCCTCACTAAAATTATTATATTTTTTCTTAATTTGATTATTATACTCTGCCCATTCCTTACCATAATCAACTTTTTTTGAAAATAACAAAATATTTTGTAGAGGGAAATTTCCTTCTACTTGAACATCCTCGCTAAAAATATTCCCTAAATTACTAAAAGAATCTCTTATAAAATAAATGGGCCCTCCAAGCGTGTTTGTTAATTGAGAGTACCAAAAAAATAAAAAAACGAATAAAATTGCAATTAAAATAATGTTGTTATTTCTATTCTCTTTGTATTTTATTTTTTCCATTTTTCAGAGATATAATTTATTGAATTTATTATTACTAACAAGACTAATGCTATATATGATGTAGAATAGTGTGAAACAATCATAGAAATTCCAAAAATAACAAAAAATAATTTATGGGTTGGAAGGGATAAATCTTTCTCTAAATAAATCAAGAATAAAAGTGAAAAGAAAACAAACGCTATTGCTTGCCTTATTTGTATTGCTATAAAATAAGGTTGGATTATAAAAAAGAATGCTCCTAAAAAAATAACTAAATTATTTTTTGTAAATCTTCTAAAAATTAAAAACATAATTAATGGAACAAGAGAAAATAAAAATTGGAAAAGTAATTTGAAAACAAAATGATTTTCGGTATTTGATAAATTAGATAAAATTGTGGGTAGTATAGTTAAACTCAACATTGCATTATATGCATTTCTATAATTATTGATTGACCAAAAGGAATTATTTTTTGTTAATTGAAAAACTAAAAATTCCAAATTAGAATCAACCCCTGAAACATACCAACTTCTTAACCACCAAGACAATAAAATACTCAACCCAATCATCCAAATCGCCCAAGGCCAAATATTCTTATCCCACCTTTTTCTAAATATTGTTAGGAGTAAAACATAAACAGCAATCCCTCCAAGCATAATCATTGTTAAAATATTTGGGCCGTGATTATTCAACAAAAATGCTCCGAGAATTGAAAGAACTGGAAAAAACATTGGAATTGTGAAAAATATATTATTGAGAGTGTCAAATTTTGGAAGTGTGAAATCGCGAGGTTTGAAATCTTTATTTATTTTATATGCGATAATCCCTAAAATAATTAAGAAAATATTAAAGCAAATTAATATTGGAAATAATGAAAGAGGTTTATCTGTTATGTTTAACCAAGGTAAAGTCCAATTTACAATTAAACCTGCAAACATAATAAACGATATTGAAAGTCCAACGGTGTAAACTAAATATTCCCAAAAGTCAATATTTCTAATTTTAAAACACAGCATTAAAACAATTCCTGGAACAGTTATCAAAAATAAGAAGCCCAATATTTGTCTAAGATAAATAAAATTTACATCAAAGATTATTAGTGTGTTAATAATTAAAAGGAACAAGAACAACCCTATGAATATATTTGTTCTTGTGAGAGTAAATAATTTATGTCGTTCAAACTGAGGAGAAGGTTCTTCTTCAAAAACTTCTTCGGGAATTGTGAAGAATTTTTTTATTTTACTCATAAAATTATTTTTTGATTTTGATTTCGGTTTTTGTGGTTTCATTAGAATGTTTTAGTGCATAATTTATAGCATCTTCAAAAGTCTTAACTGTTGTTTGAATATCGACTATTTTAGATTTAGGAATTTTCTTAACATTTTCTTTCATTTGTGTTAATAATTTAGGATTATCTAATAATTTTTTCATGGCTTCTGCAAGAGCATCTGAATCTTTATCTGGAATAATAAAACCTGTTTTTCCTTCTTCAATTAATTCTTTTGCTTCTGCCTTATCTGTGCAAATTACAGGAGAACCATAATAAAGAGCTTCTGTAACTACATGCCCCCAAACATCATATAAAGTTGGAAAAACAAAAAAATCTGCAATAGAATAATGATTTGCTTTATCTATTCCATCCATATATCCTAGAAATTTTATATTTGAATTATCTTTTGCTAATTCTTTTAATTTTTCTTCCTGATCTCCTGTTCCTGCAATTAATAAAACAGCATCTTTTCTATCTAACTTATTAAATGATTCAATTAAATAATTTACACCTTTTCTTTCATTTAAATATCCAATATGAAAAATTACATTTTTATCCTTAAATTCTTTAGGTTTTGTTTTCCAAGTGGGTTTTGGCAAAAGAGATTCAGGATAATTTTGAATTCCAGTAAAGATTTTATGTTGTAACATGTCTTTAGAAATTAAATGATTTGTTGTAGCATCACAATATGAAGTAAAACTATCAAATTTTCTATAAATTTTCTCTCTATAATTTTTATACATTAATTTGCTAAACCAATAAAAATATTTTTTTAGAGGATTTTTTGATTCTTTTAAATCTTTCAAAGTATAAATTTCATCCTCTTTTCTCCCATTTACACAGATTAATTTTTTATTATATTTCTTTGCAAATTGAATTATCTTTTTTATAGAGAATGCATTTTCTGGATTCTCAAATAAGATATATATGTCAAAATCATTTTCTTTTAACTCTTTTTTTAAAGTTTTATTTAATACAAATGGTCCAACATCTTTGTGGGGCAATATTTTATACTTAAAAGAATAATTATCCAATTTTGTAGACCAGTTCCTATCCTTATTATTCTCTTTACAAAAATAAACTGTTAAATCATATTTCTTTGAAAGTTTTTCAAACAAAGGATTTCTGTAAGGAGCAATAATATAATGAAGAATCATTACCTTTAGCTTTTTCATTCTCTATAAACCCCCTCAAACATCTTAATAATATTCTCCCAATCATATTTATCAACATATCTTTTACAAGACCAATTCTTCTTCTCTAAACTTCTCCTAATTGTCTCAGCCAAACTCTTCTCATCTAATTCACAAATAAATCCATTTTTTCCTTTGAGAATTAAACATTTGCTTGCATTGTTTACATGATTAATTGTTATAACTGGAATTCCGCATACATTGGCTTCGATAACAGTAATTCCAAAACCTTCACGAGAGGATGGAATAACAAAAACTTTGGAAGATTTCATTAAAGATAAAACTTCATTATGATCTTTTACAAAACCCTTGAAAATAACCCTTTTTTCTAAATTAAGTTGCTTAGTTAATTCTTTCAGGTTATTCATTTCAGGACCATCTCCAACAATCATTAATTTATGCTCTTTCAAACTTTTCATTGCCTTAATCAAAACATCAATGTTCTTGTGACTTAGGAGTCTTCCAGCATAGATTACATCAGACTTATCCTTAGATTGTTTTATTTTCACTATTCTTTTTACATCAACTCCATTTGGAATTACTACTATTTTATCTTCATTCACTTTAAGTTGCTTAATCAATTTACTCTTAGTCTCATCTGAAACGGCAATTATCTTATCCGGTAATTTTGAAGATAATTTTTCAATCCAATATCCAAAAATTCCTTTCCATCCTAAATATTCTTTCCAGTAATCTTTTCCCCAAACTTCATGCCATGTTGAATAAAGTTTTTTGCCTTTAATAATGCAAACTAACTTAACAGAAAATAATGAAAAATATGGAAATCCACAACAGTCAATAATATCAAAGTCTTCTTTAATTAATTTAAATCCTGAAAAACCAAATTTAATCGCTTGCATGATTGTTCTTTTATTATTATCATAAAGGGGAATCTCTTTAGAAATTCCATGATAAGTCATTCCACCAATTTTTTTAATATTCTCTCCATCCCATAATTTCATACAATAAAAATTAACATCATATTCTTTAGAGAGTTTTAGCCCAATATCATAAAATCTTTTTTCTCCTCCTCCTTTAATAAAAGGATAAACTGCATCATAGACTAATGCTAATTTTTTCATATTCCCAATCATCCCTTGATTCTCTTTTTGAATAAATGAAATGTATTCCCAAAAGCATCTCTCAATCCTCTCAATTTAACTTCTCCGACTCTTGCCCCATATGTAATTTCTATCTCTTTACATTTGCATCCTTTTGTGCAGGCTTCAATTTTTAATTCCTGGCTAAAAGGCATTCCTGATGATTTGACATTTAATTTCTTCCATGCATTTTTCTTGAATATCCACATTCCTGATTGAGAATCTTTAAATGGAAATTGCCACCAAAGGGTCTTGCACAAAGTCGCTAAAAACCAGTTTCCAAACTGATGAGTCCAGTGCATGTTATCTTTGTGAACATTATGCAATCTGTTTGTGTTAATGAAATCCAAATTCTCTTTTTCTAAAATTTCCAAAAACTTTGGAGAATCTTTAAAAGGATAAGTACAGTCAGCATCTCCTGTAATAATTATCTCTCCGTGTGCATTTGCAAAGCCTGCTTTGTATGCATTTCCATATCCCCGAACAGGCTGGATAAAAACAGTTGCTCCATTTTTCTTTGCGATATAGCCTGTCTTGTCAATTGAGCCATTATCAACAATCATAATTTCAATCTCATATCCTTTATTTTTAAGTTCATCGACGGGAATTTCTTTTATAACCCTCTTGATTGCCTTCTCCTCATTTAAGGCAGGAATTACAAAACTTATTGACTTTGTGTTTTTTATTTTCTTCATCATAAAACTTGCTAAAAAACATTTATAAACTTTGTTATTTGTGTTATTATTGAGTAACAACTAAAATGAAAAAGGTATTTATTGCAGGAATTGTAATTTTAGTAATCTTCCTAATTGCATTATCATTTATTCCTCTTGGAATAGAGCCTTTGACAGAATTATATTTTGAAAATCACACAACTCTTCCAAAATATCTATTCACTGACAAGCCTTATAATTTTTCTTTCACAGTTAATAACTTAGAATATCAAAAAATGAGATATGATTACGCTATAAATGCCTACGATGAGAATGACACTTTTTTATACGAACTTGATTCAGGAGAAATATTTCTTGAGAATAATAAATCAAAAACAATTTCTGAAGAATTCACAATACACAACCATTTTTCGAGAACAAAAGTTGTTGTGAATATAGAAAAAGACTTGTCTTTAGAAACACCTTCCTTTAAGAAAAAACTTTGGTGGCCTGACCCGAATTACCCCGAAGAAATTGACATTCACTTCTGGATTGAAGAAATTACAGGTCCGACAGTTACATTTACAGATGATTAATCGGGTTGTCATTTAATACAGTTTATCTAGTGATTAATAATGAATGGAAATAAGCTCTGCTTTAGCTTTCTAATACACCAATATCTCTGGATAAAAAATTAAATTATTTATCCCAAAATGTTGATAAGGTTTAAATAACCTTATTTTATTCCTAAATCATGTTAAAAACAATAAGTTTCCCGATAATTTGTTTAATGTTAATTTTGTCAATTGGTTTTATTAGTGCAAATATTTTAATTGCAGGAACAGTTTATGATGGAAAACCGAATTTAATAAAATCAGGAGTTCTTGTAAATATCACATGTGATTCAGATATTCTCCAGACAACAAGTTTAAGCGATGGAGCTTATGCAGTTGTTTTTGATACAGATTCATGCACAAGTGTTTTAGTGGAATCAGAATATGATGTTACAGAGATTATTATGGAAGTAGAAGATGATTCTCCTCAAACAACAACAACAACAAGTTCAGGCGGTGGAAGTGGAAGTAGTAGAAGTTCAAATTTAAGATATTATTTTTGCGGAAATGGAGTTTGTGATACAGGAGAAACATTTTCAACATGTCCAAAAGATTGTACTATAATTGAACTTTCTACAGATTTAACAAATCTCGAAGATAGTTCAGGAGATGAAGAAATAAAAGAAACTATAGAAGAGACAGAAAATCCTTCTAAAACTTCTTCTCCAATAACTGGTGCAGTAATCGGAACAATTAAAGGACATAAGTTTTCATTTGTCTTCTTAGCAGTAATTCTAATTACAGGAATTGGTCTTATTATTTTTAAGAGAAAATAAAAATTATAAAATTAACCGGAAATGCAATTTCAATAGAAAATAATAAAACTTCTTTATTTATACTGCTTATTTTTTTAATAATAATCTTGATATTTTTATTCTGTGAAATTAAATAGAAAAACAAAATATTAATCAAAAAAAATTAAAAGCTTTATGAGATATTTTTTATTATTTTGAATATCATAAACCTTAAAAATGATTAATTCATTAAAAAGATTATAAGGTCCTTTAGTCTATCGGTAGAACACCTCGTTTACACCGAGGAAGGCGAAGTCCGACTCTTCGAAGGACCATTTTTTATATAATGAAAGATAATTTTTTTAAAGAATTAAAAGAAAAAATTCAATCTAATTTTGAGGAAGGTGGAAGTCATGCTTTTGATCATACAGAAAGAGTTTATAATTTAGGGATCAAAATTGGAAAAGAAGAAAAAGCAGATTTAGAGATTATTAAGGTTGCTGCATTGCTTCATGATATTGCAAGATTAAAAGAAGATAATAATGAGATTGAATGCCATGCAGAGCATGGTGGTAAAATGGCTAAAGAAATATTAGAACAGATGAATTTTCCTAAAGATAAAATTAAAGAAATAGTTCATTGTATTGAAGTGCATAGGCATAGTAAAGGATTGATTGCAAAATCAAAGGAAGCAAAAATAATACAGGATGCAGACAGGCTTGATGCTTTGGGAGCAATAACTATTGGAAGAATGTTTTCTACGGGGGGAAAGATAAATCGTCCTTTATATAATCCTGAAATTCCTTTTGGTAAAATTTACAAAGGATATTATTCTGATTCAACTATTCATGGTTTTTATGCAAAAATATTAAAGATTACTCCAAATACTTTTAATACAAAATCTGCTAAAAAATTAGCTAAAGGAAGATATAAATTTGTTGAGAAATTTTTGGATCAGTTTTTTAAAGAATGGAAATGTGAGTTATAAAAATTAATTTTTATTATAAGAATATTTTCTTAAGATAATTTAAAAATTTAAATGATTATTATATTGTGTGATTAAATTGAAGTTTCTTGGAACAAAAGGGGAAATTGAAGAATCATCAAAAATACATAGATATCATTCTTCTATGTTAATTATTCAGGATAATTTTAAATTATTAATTGATTATGGAGAATTACATAAATATGAATTATCAAAAATTAAACCTGATGCAATTTTAATTACTCATGCACATCCGGATCATTATATCTGGACTAAAAAAGATTATATTACAAATATACCGATTTATATGACAAAAAAAACTTTTGATTATGGAAAATTTAAACCAAATAATCCGAAAATCATTAAAGAAGAAAAATTATTTCGTATAGGGCATTTTAAGATTATTGGATATAATGTTATTCATTCAATAAGATGCCCTGCGGTAGGATTCAAGATTTTTGTTGACAAAAAAAAGTTAGTATATAATCCTGATTTAATAGACATTGTTAATAAAGACAGAATCTTAAACAAAGTTGATTATTATATCGGAGATGGTTCCTGTATTCGTGCAAATCTTGTTAGAAAAAAAGGTGAAAAATTGTTCGGGCATACAAGGATAACTACACAAATTAATTGGTGCAAAGAAAAAGGAATTAAAAATATTATTTTTACGCATTTAGGAAAAGAAACATTGAGAAAAGAAAAACAATTTTTAAGAGAACATCCTGAAGTTAAATTAGCTTATGATGAGATGGAACTAATCCTTTGAAAACATTTTATAAAAATTTGTTTTATTTTGAATGCTATCTTCGAATTTTAAATCAACATTTTTTAATTTAAGAAATTCTGTCAATAGGTCTTTATTAGAAAAATCTTCTAAAAATAATTCTCTAATTTTTTCTTTTGAAAAAATTTTTGAAATATATGCTTCATATAATTTTTGACCTAATCCATAACCTTGTTGGTAAATTGTCCATTCATTAATTTTAGTCTCTCTTCCATACTTTTCCTGCAAATATTCTATTGCTTTTTCTCTGTCAGTAATTATATCCGGAAAACCTCTATAATGGTTATTTTGTCTATTTGGAACAATTAATTTTGAACCAAAAAAGCCAAACATTTCCATAATAATTCTTAATATTAAATTTTTTGGGTCTTCTTTTAATCTTTTGTCAATTCCTGAATGAGTTAAATGTAAAAAATGTGACGCTTCTTCAGAAATATGTTCTAAACAATCCTCTCCAATTAAAATAATTCTTGGTTCATATAAATAACCACTTTGTTTACAATATTGTAAACTTTCAAACTCCTCTTCATCTTTTTTATTTAATTTTAAATCTTTAAATTTTAATTTTCTTCCAATCCAGTAAACTTCCGGGTAAATAGAATTTTCCAGCCCTATTTCATCAGCAATTTTGTCAATTATAGAATGAGTCGTTTTTTTTATTTTTCTTTGTTTTTCAATCCACCTCATTTATTTAATCTAATGATATATCTTTTATAATAATTATTATAATATAGTATATTCGTAAGATTTATAAGTTAAAGTTTTATAGATTTGTTATGGACCCAAATAATCAAGATATTCCTGGGATGACTCCAGATCCAAAATATTCTGAAAAAACTCCTATTCTTTCTCAGGATTCTAATAAAGTTCAAAAAGAAATGGAGAAAACTAAAAAGGAATTGGAAAAATTAAAGAGCTTTATTGTTAAAAAGTATAATTTTATTCAGGCTATAAGTATTTTACCTCCTCAATCAATTAAAATATTCATTGATGAAGAAGAAGTTCCTAAAGAGTCTGAAAAACATATTCAACTTTATGTTGTTGTTCCTGAAGATAAATTTAAAGAAATTCCAAAAATTAAAGAAGATATTATTAAAAAAATTGAAGATTTAAAGCAAAAAATTTGGGTGCAAATTAAAACTCCTGTTGATATCTGGGAAGCTTGTTTAGATAGTAAATTTGAATTGACCGGGGCTATTGGTATGTCTTATCCTCTTCATGATACAGGTATTTTAGCAGGGTTAAGAGTTGCTGAAATACATAAGTCATTAGTTTTACAAAAATTTGAAAAATATGTTGTTAGTTACGTTATTGCAGGAAGTCTGGTTCGAGGGGATGTTACAAAAGAATCAGATGTTGATGTTTTTATTGTGATTAATGATACAGATGTCAAAAGAATGCCAAGATTAGAATTAAAAGAAAGATTAAGAAGTATTATTTTTCAATATATTTCTGAGGCTACTGCTTTAGCTGGACTTAAAAAGAACGTTTTGAATGTTCAACCTTATTTATTGACTGAATTCTGGGAAAGTGTTAAAGATGCTAACCCTGTTATGTTTACTTTTATCAGAGATGGTGTTCCTTTGTATGATCGTGGAACTTTCATGCCTTGGAAAGCTTTACTTAAAATGGGTAAATTAAAACCTTCTCCGGAAGCTATTGATATGTTTATGTCAATGGGGGATAAAACTGTTAAACGAGCTAAAAAGGCTTTATTGGAGATTGTTGTTCATGATATTTACTGGAGTATTATTACCCCTGGTCAGGCTTTATTAATGCTTTACGGACTTCCTCCTCCAACTCCAAAACAAATTGCAAATGAAATGGAAAATATTTTTGTTAAAAAAGAAAAAATGCTTGAACAAAAATATGTTGATATTTTAAGAAAAATTATTAAGATTTACAAAGATTATGAACATGAAACAATTACAGAAATCAAGGGTGTTGAAATTGACAAATTAATAAAAGATACTGAAGATTATTTAAAGAGGCTTGATGAATTAAGAAAGCAAATTGAGAAAGATGCTCAGGGTAAAACTATTGAACAAATTTATAATGATGTGTTTGATTTACTAAAGCAAATAATTGGTAAAAAAACTCAGAATATGCTTATTGATGAATTTGAAAAAAAGTTTGTTAAAACTGGCAAATTTTCTCCTCAGTCTTTGAGAATTTTAGACGATATTATTAAAGCTAAAGCTGAATTTAAAAAAGGAAAATCAAATGCTCATAAAGTTGATAATGCCCGAAAAAATGCTACGCTTTTAATTAATGATTTAATTGAATATTCACAAAGATGTGATTTAGTTTCTCTTGAAAAAGGACGTATGATTATTAAGTATAAGGAAAAAGATAAAGATGCTATTGCTGAATTATTGAGCTGTGATAGTAAAAGCTTTTTATTTAGAGGTAATAGTGTTGTTAAATTAACTGATAAAATTAGTCCATCTAATATGGAAGAAGTTAGTGAAGCTGTTAATAAACAAAAGGAAAAGAAAAACGTTGAGATTAGCACTAAAATTTTTGAATTATTAAGAAAAGAGCTTGGAGACTTTGAGATTATTTTATAATCTCAAATCCATGAAACTAAATCGTGCCTTCGCACGATGTTATAAACAAAGTTTCATTGGCTTATGAAATTATTTTATAATTTCGAACTCACTAAACACGCAAAGAAATATATTAAAGTTTCATGGGTAATTATACTATAAAACTAAAAATAAAGTTTCATTCAATATGAAGTTAAGTTATAATATTAATTTGAAAGGAGGAAAAGAGGTGAAAAAATGGGTGATTTGACAAGTATTGTTGCTCAAATGGGAATTCCTATTTGGGTTTTAATCCTTTTGGTTCTTTTAGTTATTTGGGAAGTTGTATGGAAATTAATTGCATTATGGAAATCTGCTAGAAATAATGATTTAGTATGGTTTATCTTAATAGCATTATTGAATACAGTTGGTATTTTACCAATTATTTACATTTTCTTTTTTTCAGAGAAAAAAAAGATTAGTGTAATATCCAAAATAAAAAAATCTGCTAAAAAGATTGTTAGAAAGAAGAGATAATAATTTTGTTTATTTTTTAATTTCTTCTTTTATTTTTATATTAATTTTTGAATGACGTTTGTGTCTGATTCTTTTAAATAATCAATTTGTTTATATCCAAACTTTTTATATAAACTTTGTGAAGGGTTATCTTCAAAAACATATAATTTTATTTTTTTATAGTTTAGTTTTTTTGCTTTTTCTTCAATAACTTTTAAAACCTGACTGCCGTAGCCGATATTCTGATATTCTTTTTTAATTTGCAAATTACTGATAAATAATGCTTCATTATCTTTTTTATCCTGAGAAAAAGAGGTAAATCCTATACATTTATCATCAATATAAATTAAATAAATACTTCCTGTTGCAAAAAGATTTTCTAAATATTCCTGATATTCTTTATCAGACCAGCACGATTCAAAATGCTTGTCAAAATATTTTTGCATATTTTCCTTTTCAAGGGGTATAATAAAATTTTGAAGATCTTTTTTCCGGCATTTTGTTAATTCAATTTTCATTTTTTAAAAATTTCTTTTAATGTTTTTTGTTGCATTTCTAATCTATAACAATCTTCACAAATCTCTGCACCGGTTTTTTTACTTGTCTTGAATCTGTTGCTTTCTTTTTTATGCTGGCATCTTTCGCATAATTTTAAACAACTGCTACAGTAACATTTATCAGTGACTTTATCATAAATTGCATGGTCTTTACACATAACTTTTGAACAATTATTGCATCTTATTGCACATTTTTTGCAAATCTTTTTTTTGCATGATTCACAAATTATATTTAAACATTTATTGCAGTAAGTAATATTACATGAATTACATTTAATTAAACATTTATTGCAAATTATATGTCCTGAAGAGCAAAGATTAATTATTTCAATTTTATTTTCGCAAGATTCACAGAATATTTGTTTTAATTCTTTTGTTAATGGGTCAAATGAAACTTCAATTATTCTTTTTCCATGCTCATTAATTAAATAGCAATCATAATTTAAAACCGGGTAGTAAATTAAAGTTGTATTAAATAATTTTGTGTTTAAATTTAAACTATGTTTTTGTTTTTCAATATTTATTGCTCTTTCTTTATCTTTTTCAAATTCATTAATCTTTTTCTCAAGTTCTTCATTAATTTCTTTTTCAGTTTTTTTTGTAGATTTTTTCAGGTTATTTTTTAACTCCTGAGTTTCCTGAATAAAATGTCTATTAATTCTTTCTATTTCTTTACTTAATTTTTCAGATAAATTTTTGGCTAATAATGTTATTTTAGGCTGAATTAATTCTTTTACTTTTTCTTTTGCAATATTATACGGTTCTTTTATGTCCGGCATTATCACGTCTCTTTTATTCCCTTCAGTAATAATATAACTTGCTAAATCTCCATCTATAATTTTATTTTCATATAAATAAATGTCATTAGTCATTTTTTCTTTTTCATTTAGATATTGAAATGATGTATTAAATGTAAATCTAAAAAAGAAATTATTCTTTTTCTTTGGAATTAATTTTTCAATTTGGCAATTATTTAGCTTAATTCTTTTTTTAATTTCTTTTTCAAAATCAATATCAAAATTTATTTTTAATAGTGTAGTGCTTCCTTGCTCTTCTAAAAAGTTTGATATGGTTTTTAGCAAATAATTTCCTTTTTCGATAAATTCATTTTGCGAATTTTTGTCTTCAGATTTAAAAACAAATATGTAAGGAGATTTTTTTCCATAAAATTTTTCAAATTTTTCAGGAACATTTGAAATAACTAATGAATCTCCTTTTTCTATTACTGTTGATTGTAAATTTTCGAAAAATTTTGTAATAAATTGCTTTATTGAATCTGCCTCATTTTCCATTAATTTATTAAAAAACACGGTTATATAAGGATTTTGCAAATCTTTTATATATAGTTTTTAAAAAAATAAATTTTAAATAGTTCAGTGAATTATGGATTTTATGCATTTTGGGAAGTATGCGTCATCATTTTATAATTTTTTTCCAATTGTTTTGGATTCAGATGATCCGGCAAAAATTTATGAAATACTTTTGTTTCAAAATGATATTATTGGTGCAAATTCTGTTTTAACAAAATATGGTGTAAGAGCATTAAATAAAATTCCTGATACTTGTTCAAAATCCGGGAAAATAATTACTTATAATAATTTTATCCCCGCATTTGATGTAAAAGTTAGCGATAGATTATTAATTCAAACAATTTATGAAATGTATGAAATTCAATTTTTTCCCGATTTAATTAAAGAATTGATTACAGAAGCAGGAGGGAGAGGAATTTTTTATGAAGGAAAACTTACTGATTTCCCTGATTTTTCTCATTTAAAAGGAAAAGAAGATTACGATACTTGTGAAGGAATTTATAATCCCCTATTAAGAAAATTTATTGCCAATCCAATAAATTATGCTGGCTTTCATGAATATGCACATTTAGTTAATGATCTTATTGGTAAAATGATATATAGCCAAAGCATTTCAGAGATGAATGCTGTAAAAAATGAAATTTTAAAAAATGAAGGATATAAAAATAATGAGAAAATAGATGAATTTACAACATTTTTGATAGAAGTTTTCTTTAGCAGAAGAACAATTAAAAATATGAATAAATATGTGTTAGAATCAAAATTTCCTAAAACAAATGAAATATTAGAAGATCTTGTAGATAAAACTTACAAAACTTATTATTAATAATTAAGAAGATTAAGATTATAGTTTAATAACCTTTAAATAATTAGAGTTCATGGAATTTTTACTATGTTTGAACCATTTAGTTCTGAACCAGAAAGGATAAATGAATATCTTAAATGGCAGGAAATTTTTAATTTTGAAGGCGGGGAATTTTATCAAAATAATCCTATTCTTCAAGAACATATGTCAGATAAACCTTTGAATATGAGGAATTTTCTTTTATATCATGGGGATTATGCCAGAGCTAATAAAGTTTTAACTAAATTTGGGGTTAAAGCTCTTGATAAAATTCCAGATAGGTATACTATTTCTGGAAATAAAATTACATTTAATTATGTTACTCCTTTTTTTGAAGTAAGAGTTAATCCAAATTTATATGTTCAAACAATTTATGAAATTTATCAGATTCAATTTTTTCCGGATGTGATTAAAAAATTAATTATTAAAGGTAATGGTCGAGGAATATTTTATAATGGAAAACCTACTGATTTAGCAGAGTTTGCTGAATTTAGAGGTAAAAAAACAAATTATGAGCCTTATTATCCTTTTGATGACTGTTGGGGGATTTGTGATTTTGGATCAAAAACTTTTGTTGCACAACCTCATAATAATATTGGATTTCATGAATTTGCACATTTATCGGATTATTTTGTTGGAAAAGTATTATTCGGTGATTTCCTTTCTGAAAATTCTTTAGTAAAATCTGATTTTAATAAGCTTCAGGGTGGCAAGTTTTTTGGGGAATTTTGTGAAACTTCATGTGAATTTTTGGCTCGTTTTATGGAGAAATATTTTAGCAGAGATTTTGAAAAAAAGATTTTATATAATCAATTTTCGCATACTACTAAATTTTTAGATGATGTTTTAGATTCGTTAGTGAAGAAATATTAAATAAATTAGATTTAAAAATGATAAATCTCATACTAAGTTATGAGCCAAACATATTTTGCAAAATTTCCAAAAAAAAGAATTAGTCCTGAAGCTTTTTCTAAAGGTAAATCTCTTGCGTTTAAATTAGATGAAATGATTATTAGCCAAATTGCTAAAAACGGTTCTATTGATGAGGAATTAGGACATAATTATTATGGTGTTGGAGTAAAAAGAGTAGATAATGGTTTAGTTGATATTCCTGAAAATTATAAAAATGATATTTATCTAGAAGTTATGTTTGGTAAAGGACGACCTGATTATTTAGAAATTCCTAATGAACTTGAGGGGATATTAATTTTTGAAGAAAAAGTAAAATATCAGTTTTAATTTCTTTTTTCATCTAATAATTCACTTGTTGAATATTTAGATTCGTTAGTGAAGAAATATTAAAAAAATTAGATTTAAAAATGATAAATCTCATACTAAGATATGACTGAAACATTTGTTTGTGGATTTCCTAAGAAAAAACTTAATGCAGAAGAAAATGAAAAAATATATATGGATTTTAAGCAAGCTGAAAATCTTGCAACAAAACTAGAGAAAATGATTGATTATCAAGTGGGAGACAATAGGAATTTTCTTGTTGGGGTTATTACAAGAAGAGTAAACCCAGAAAAAAATCAAATTCCTAAAGGTTATAATCAGAATTTTTATATTACCATTTTGCATAAAACTGAATTTAAACAGTACAGAGATTTAATTATTCCTAAAAAATATAATGATTTATTAGTTCTTAGAGAAGAATCGGGTCCTTGCACATTTGGTTAATTTTAATTTCTTTTTTCATCTAATAATTCACTTGTTGAATTTTTAGACTCTTCATAATGGCTTATTCCTTCTTGAATTACTTTTGTAATTTCTTTAATATCCCTTGCAAAAATATCTAAATTATTTTTTGAATCAATGAATGAATTTAATAAATATTCTTCAATTTTTGTTGCCCCTGTTTTTCCTTGCGAATCTAAACCTAAATTAAATAATATAATTGGTAATTCTCCAATTACTAATCCTACGCAACACATTTTGTTTATGATTAAATCAACAACATATTCTTCCATTGTGTCTTTTGTCGCAAGGCTGTAAATATTCATGTCTTTTTCCTGACCGATTCTGTCTAATCTTCCGATTCTTTGTTCAACTGACATTGGATTCCATGGCAAGTCATAGTTAATCAATGTATAACAAAATTGCAAGTTAAGTCCTTCGGCTCCTGTGTCTGTACTTATTAAAATTTGAGAATTTTCTTTAAATTCCTTAATTTTTTCAGATTTTTCTTCACGAGTTAATCCCCCCATAAATTCTGTAATTTTAATATTCTTAGGGATTTTTTCTATCATATATTTTAAAGTTATTGGATGTTTTGTGTAAATTAGTATCTTTGCTTTTGGATCTTCTTTTAAAGTTTTGTCAATTATTTCAATTAATTTTTCCATCTTGGAATCTTTTTTTAATTCTTTATAATCCTGTAAAATTTCGTTTGCAAAGTTTCTTGTTTTTCTATGATATTTTTCATCATTTGCAATTCGTTCTAAACTTTCCATTGCTGATTTTGATGAGCTTGTTATTTTTGGAAGCAAAGCAAAAAGTATCAGCCTTGCATTTATTTCTCTGCCACTACACGCGAAATATTTTTCTTTTAGTAAAGAACAAATTTTATTATAAATATTTTTTTCTTCGTCTGTTTGGTTTATTACGACAATTTTAGGAATTCTTTTTTTATAATTTATTCCTGTTTCATATCTTCTTCTTCTTACCATTACTTCATCAAGTTTATTTTTTAGTTCTTTAGGATTTAATGGATATCTTTTATTTCCCTGATTAAGAAATTTTTTTCTAAATTCTTTTATTGTCCCTAAATGTCCTTTTTTTAATAGATGCAGTAAATTGTATAACTCAATTAAATCATTTTGAAAAGGTGTTGCTGTAAGGAGCAAAAATCTTTTTTTTTGCAGTTTATCGACGAATCTCCATCGAACTGTATTTTTTTCTTTGAGTTTATGGGCTTCATCAACCATTACTAAATCCCATGAGATATTATGAATTTCTTTATATCTGAATTCTTTTGATTCTTTATTATAATTCTTTAATCTGTCCATTGAAGCTATTCCAAATGTAATGTTGTCAAGGTCTGATTCATTTTCAATAATTTTAAAATCAAGTTCAAATTTTTCTTTTAATTCTGCAACCCATTGGTCTACTAATGATGGTGGCGTTAAAATTAAGACTTTTTTTACAAAGCCTCTCATGATACATTCTTTTAAGACCAACCCTGCGGTAATTGTTTTTCCAAGTCCTACTTCGTCGGCTAAAAGTGCTGAACCATTAAAATCTCTTAGTATGTTTATTGCTCCGTCAATTTGATATTGCAGTTTATACGATAAATTTTTTTTAATGGATTCATAAGAAATTAATTCTGTTATTTGCGAGCCTTCTGAAACTTTATCTGCTTCTACTCGTAAATCAAGTAAATTTGATGAATCAAATTGTTTATTTTCTAATTTTTCAAATAATGAAAATTCTTCATTAGAAAATGATTCGTTTATTATAATTTCTACCATCTTTTATTAAACCTAAAATTGAAGTTGTTTTTTAAGGATTATGGATGTTTAGAAGAAGTTTTTAAGGATTAATGGATGGACTTCATGTCCATTCGAGTTTGTAAAAAAAAAATTTGAAGATTTATTCTGCCATAGGGCAATTACCTTGGTGCATTCCTTTTCCCATACCTTTTTTGTTATTTTCCGGGAATCCATTTTGTTTCATTTCGTTATGTTTTTCCTGAATTGTCTGAAAATTTTCTTCTGTAAGACTATCTTGCATTTTAGCAATTTGTTCTTCCATTAATGCTTTCCATGTTGCAAAATCTCCTTCTTCTATAGCTGTTCTTATTGCATCCCTATTAGCTTTCATGTCG
>Ga0208373_1000083_pt1 | contig 171798 bp, 120 predicted proteins | sample RifOxyC2_FD_184036 | JGI IMG/M metagenome (GOLD analysis project Ga0208373, IMG submission 184036) | Soil microbial communities from Rifle, Colorado - Rifle Oxygen_injection C2 (SPAdes) | ecosystem: Environmental > Terrestrial > Deep subsurface > Rock core/Sediment | place: Rifle, Colorado...
GAGTGAGTTAAACAATATTCATATTGACAAAAGAAATGTTATGATGCTTTATTCAGAACCTAATAAATATTATGTTCAACAACCTTTATTCAATTAAATAATGGTCAACGTATTTCAGGACAAGACAAATTGTGGTTTTATATTTTATGAACCTATTTTTTTTAATTTGTCATGCTGAGCGAAGTCGAAGCATCTTTGCCTCCTTTTTCAAAGGGGGTTCGGGGGTTTTCAATTTCTATCAACTAATTCCTCACTAATTGTAAATTAACATAATTAAAATAACGATTGAATGTCATTCCTGCGAAAGCAGGAATCCATTTTGCCCCCTTTTTCAAAGGGGGTTCGGGGGTTTTCAATTTCTATCCCCCAATCCCCAATCCCCTACAGCCTATCCACCTACAGACTAAACTTAATTTTACTCTTAACCTTTTATTTACGAATTTTGTATCATTGATAATTTACAAATTAGGTTATGAAAAAAATCAAGGTCTCTGTTATTGGCTCCGGTCATTTAGGAAGCATTCACACAAGATTATGGAAATCAACACCCAACTCCGAATTGCTCGGTATCTTCGATACCGATTCAGAAAGAGCAAAAAAAATTGCAACTGAAAACGGGATTTCCATTTTTAATTCATTAGAAGAAGCGATTCAATCCTCAGATGCCGTTACAATTTCTGCTCCTACTACATTTCATTACGAAATCGCCGATAAGTGCATTGAGAGCGGAGTCCACTGCCTTATTGAAAAACCGATTACCTCAACATACATGGAAGCAAAAAAATTAATTGCTCAGGCAAAAAATAAAAATCTTGTCATTCAGGTTGGACATGTCGAAAGATTTAATCCCGCATTGCTCGCAATTAAAAACTACAAATTGAATCCTATGTTCATCGAAGCACACCGTCTCAGCCAGTTCAAACCGAGGGCTATTGATGTTTCCGTTATTCTCGATTTGATGATTCACGACATTGATATTATGCTCTGGCTTGTAAAATCAAAAGTCGAAAAAATTGATGGCAACGGTGTGGCTGTCCTTACCGATACACCCGACATAGCCAATGCAAGAATCAAATTTGAAAATGGAGCTGTTGCCAATTTGACCGCATCCAGAATATCTGCAAATCCGATGAGGAAGCTGAGACTCTTCCAAAGCAATGCATATATTTCTATTGACTTCGGAAATCAGGATGTCGAGGTATTCAGATTATTGGAAGAAGATGAATCTGCTGAAGGAAATGCAATACCCGCAAACATGCTTGGCACACTCGAAGCCGGATTAAAAAACAAAAAAATTGTTTTTGAAAAACCTGTTGTTCCCGAAATCAATGCAATCGCAGAAGAACAAAAATCATTTATCGAAGCAATCATCAATGGCTTACCAGCCGCCGTGAGTGCCGAAGAAGCCGCCGAAGCACTCAGGATTGCAGAATTAATTGCAGAGCAGATTGGGTAATTTTGTCATTTTTCAGCAATAACAAGCATCTCAAAATCTTCGGTTGTCAATTTGTTATTTCTCGAAAATGCTCCTAGCTTTGCTCCATAGATATCAATTTTTATGTATCCAAGTGATTTTAATAACCATGTTATTTCGCTCGGAACATAATACCTTTCGTTGCAATCAAGTGTCTTTTTATTTCCTGAGTCATCTTCAAATTCAAAAGTATTGAAATCCCGGAATGTCATCAAATCGAAAGAATTACTTTTGTAAGTAAATTTCCCATCACTTGAATTTGATTCATAGAATTTTTCAACAGAATGAAATAAAGGAAATAATCCATTTAAAGTAGTGAATATAAATTTGCCATGTTCTTTAAGAGAATTCGACACGCTTTTCAATATCTCAAAATTCATTTCGTCAGTCTCCATCAATGAAAATCCACCTTCGCATAGCATTATTGCAACATCAAATTCATTTGAAAAAGGTAAATTCCGTGCATCTTGTTTTTGAAAATCAATCTTTAAATTGTTGTTCTTTGCTTTTTCTTTTGCCCTTGACAGTTGACTCTCGGACAAATCAATCCCTGTAACTTCATACCCTCGCTTTGTTAATTCAATCGAATGTCGTCCGGTGCCGCAACCGACATCCAATATCTTTAAGGTCTTGTCTGATTTTAATTCTGCTTCAATAAAATCACACTCACCAATTGTACCTTGCGTGTAAATTTCGTTATCATATTTTTTCCCATAGTTTTCAAATAATGACTCATACCATTGTTTCGTTTTCATTTCATAAAATCCCGAATTTATTTATTTATTGTTTCTAAAAATTGTTCTTCATTGAGAATTTGAACACCAAGCTTCAGTGCTTTGTCGTACTTGCTTCCGGGACTGTCGCCGACTACCACGTAGCTTGTGTTCTTGCTGACTGTGCCTGTAACTTTTCCTCCGAGAGATTCTATCTTCGATTTTGCTTCACCTCTTGACATTGATGATAACTCGCCTGTAAGCACAAAAGTTTTACCTGATAGAGTCATATCTTTTGCAACAAGCTCTTCTTCTTTCAGTTGGAAATTAACACCCGCATCCCTGAGCCGTTCCACTATTTCAAGTTCCTTGTCATTACGAAAGAATTGAAAGACAGATTCTGCCATTTTATCGCCAATTTCATAGACAGAATTTAATTCCTCAATAGTTGCTGATTTCAGCTTATCAAGAACTTTGAATTGTTTAGCAAGTATTTTTGCCGAGCCTTCCCCGATGAACCTTATGCCGAGTGAGAACAGGACACGGTGAAAAGAAGTGTCTTTACTTTTCTCTATTGCCTCAAGTAAATTATCGGTACTTTTCTCTCCCCACCTGTCGAGCTCTTTTATTTCTTCCCTGTGTTGATGCAAGCTGTAAATGTCAGCTACATTTTTTAAATACCCGAGTTCGACAAACTGCTCTACAACCTTCTCACCAAGCCCTTCGATATTCATTCCGTTCCTCGATGCAAAGTGTTCGATTCGACGGCGAATCTGCCAGGGACATTCGGGATGAGTACATAAATAACTCACCTCACCTTCGAGTCTTGAAATCGGGCTTTTCAAATCGCATGGACATAATTCGGGAAACTTAAATTCAATTGCATTGGGAAGACGTTTTTCCAAAACAACTTTCGTTACTTTAGGAATAACTTCACCGCCCTTTTCAATCACAACTGTATCACCAATACGTATATCACGTTCTGATATGTAATCTGCATTATGAAGCGTTGCCCTGCTTATAGTCGAGCCGGCAAGAAAGACAGGCTCTAATTCCGCAACAGGTGTAATAATTCCCGTTCTTCCGACCTGGAGTGTAATTCCATTCAGAAGGGTCTGTGCATTTTCGGCTTCATATTTATATGCAATAGCCCAGCGGGGTGAACGGGCAACAGTTCCGAGAATTTCCTGCTGTTTGATTGAATCAACTTTTAAGACAATGCCGTCAATTTGGAATGGCAAAGTATTTCGTTGTTTTTCCCACAAATCAATGAATGAAAATACATCATCCAGATTGTTGCACAACTCAATTGATTCACCAATTGGAAAACCCAATTGCTTAATTATTTTTATATTTTCATGATGAGAAACCGGGTTTATTTCGGAAGAATCAAAATAATAGCATACAAATTTCAGAGGCCTCTGAGCCACTTGCTTAGGGTCGAGAAGTTTAAGTGTACCTGCAGTGAGGTTGCGGGGATTTGCATAAATCTTTTCTCCTGCTTCTTCCCGCAACTCGTTAATTCTGAGAAAATCCTGTTCTGTTAGATAAACTTCACCCCTTACTTCAAAATTTTTTATTTCTTTCCCTTCAATTTTCAAATCACCTATTGATAACGGTATGCTCTTAATTGTTTTCACATTTTCAGTTATATTATCTCCTGCAAAGCCATCACCACGGGTAACGGCACTGTCAAGTTTGCCATGTTTGTATTTCAGGCTCAGAGCCACGCCGTCATATTTAAGTTCTGCAACATATTTTACATCTTCTCCCGGCAATGCTTCGCTCACTCTCCTGTCAAAATCCCTTACTTCTACTTCACTATAAGTGTTTGACAAAGACAACATAGCTTTTACATGAGCTATTCGTTCAAATTCTTTTAAGCTATCTCCACCGACTCTTTGTGTAGGAGAATCTTCGGTAATTAATTGAGGATACTTTATTTCAAGCTTTTGTAGTTCTTTAAATAGTTCATCATACTCTCTGTCTGTTATAGTCGGTTGGGCTTCGATGTAATAAGCTTTATCATGCCTTTTAATCAGCTCTTTCAGTTCAATAATTCTTTTTTCATCCTCTTTCTGAGTATTCGGAAAAAATTCTATTACTTTATCATCTGTCATTTTCTAAATTTTACCTCAATTGAACCTAAATCTATAAAATCAAATTCCAAAAAGATATTTTGTGTTTTCTTTTATATACCTTATATTTGTAGTTTATGAAATAAATAATTTAAAGAAAGTATTAAAATGGCAAAACAACAATCTTTCAGCGATAAAGTTAAGAAGAAAAAAGCAGATTCAAGAATTCAAGTTAAAGTTATTTATAGTTTTAAATCTGATGAGGGAAATGTCAGGTTTAGTGAAAAACAAATAACCGTTGACGATATGAACCAATTAGAGAAAGTTGCAATTAATTAGGAAATGAATATGAAAAAAGGAATTCATCCATATTATCATACCGTTGAAATTGTTATGACCGACGGTTCAGTGTTTCAAACGAGGTCTTGTGTTAAAACAGACAAAATGGTGCTTGAAATTGATTCAAAATCACATCCTTTCTTTACGGGCAAGCAGGTGTTGGTTGACACAGCAGGACGCGTTGAAAGATTTAATAAACGCTTTGAAAAAACAAAGAAAATCAAAGAAGGGGTATAAAACATGAGCACTATTCATCCAATGCAAACAGGCAATGCCTTAAAAACAAATAAAAAAATCGTTAAGAAGAAAAATAATCCCTTAAAGAGTTCTAAGGTTATTGATTACCTCGACCCAAAATTTTTATCGAGATTTACAAATGACCAGGGGAAAATTCTTCCGAGAAGAATTACAGGTGCTAATGCTTTCCAGCAGAGAGAATTGGCAAGAGCAATCAAATATTCAAGGCACCTCGCATTGATTCCTTTCGTTGCCCAGGATGTTGCTTAATGTAGAATTAAGAATTTATAAAGAAAATTTAAAAAGCAGAATTTAATTCTGCTTTTTTTTTGTCAATAAGTAAATTCGATAATATCACATTTAAGCTGTCTTGGATTGGGTTGGATATAATAACCTTTCAAAAGTAAATTATAATATTTTCCCGGCTTGAAATTGTAATTCTCTACCTTTGTAATTTCACTTCCATTACTATAATCATTAATAACGAGTGTAAAAATACCGGTTGGTATAGGCATAAATTTAGTATATGACTTATATTTGACAAGCTGGTTGATTTGGTAACTGTCGAATGCAAAAACAACTTCAGGTGCATCCTGTGAAAGATGTACAAACCTGACATAAGCATTCGTAGGAACTGGATTTTCTATGCTGTCATTAATTAATAATCCATTTACCCTGCTCTTAGTGCCGTAAGCAAAAAAAGTATAATGAGCATCTTTGATTAATTCAAACATAGAATTAAAGTGAATTGCAGAGTCTTTAAAGTTTTGAATTCTTATACTTGTTAATCCGGAGGCAATTTTTTTGTATTCAACAAAAGTCGAATCATAAAGTAAATTTCTGCTGATAATTTTATCAACTGAACAAATGTCAACCGAATCAATATCAGGTATTGCGTTGATAAACATCACTTTTGCAAAATCTGTCGGTTCAACAACCTTGGGTGTGACAATATCCGGGACACATTCGCAGGATACAAATAAAATAGTAAAAATTAGTAATAATAAAATTGATGTACTTGATTTTAATTTCATAATAATTCACTAAAAAAAATAAACCCACAATATATATCGTGGGTTTAATTAAATTATTTTAAAAAAATAATTGTGATTGGTAATTAAAAATTCACACTCCCTCCGAATGTAAATCCATATTTATCTGAAAGATAAGTTTTTGGACTAACTGTATAAATCAATCCTGCTGTTTCAAGTCCTAAATTGAATCTGAATAAACTAACCGGCTGAAACATCAAACCTGCCTGTAAACGGTATATCGTACCGACAGTAGTTAATTTTCCTGATGAGGTTCCTCCAACTGTAAATTGTCCGTAAGGATATACAACATCTTCCCATAAGAATTCGGGAGCAATGAATTTACATGTAGCACCATACCACATCAATTGCGGACTTTGTTTCTGACTCTGACTTTGACCATAATCATCTTTAAAAGTGAAAATTTGATTAAATGATTCCCACCCAACTTCAACTCCAAAAGACCAGTATGGGTTTGTTTTATACATAGCACTAAATGCTAAATTTGTATTCCATTTATTTTCTTCTTTTTTATCAAAAGTCTGGGATAAATCTACCTTCTGTGATGGATTCAAATCCAATCTTCTAACCTGAATAGTCCAACTGGAATTATCAACTGAAACCAACGAAAATGGATTTACAAGAAAATTTATGGGACCATTATTTCTGTAGAAATCCTGTCTTGATTGTGTTGGATTGACCAGTACATTTGAATTTGTTGACATAGAAGAATTGACTCTTCTGTTTGCTGAATTTGTCAGTTTCATATCCTGAGAAGCATCACTTAGTAATTCTTCATCTGAAAAAATACCGTGTCTTTCGTTTAAATTATAAGCAGATAAGTCTGTTCCATTTCCCATATCAACAGTATTTGCAGAATTACCAGATTGATTCCCCGAATTGGAATTTGTTCCAAAAAGAACATTAGACCTTGGATTACGGCTTGAATGTCTAACTACAGAGCCATTATCGGCAAAGTCTTGGCTATTATCTTCCTGGTTGCCGGCAATTGAACGGACAATTGGTATTGATGACATACCTGAAATATTATTATTATCTGAGTTTTTTACATTCGGTCCCTGTGTAATTACAGTCTTATTGCCGCTTTTAAAATTTAAAATATCCGGATTCATAACCAGCATAGTTCCGGTAGTAAGGAGCATAAGAAGAAAGATGACATTCAATGCAAAATACTTTACCCAAAACCTCTTTATGGAGGTTATTGGGGAAGTTGCAACCGTGTCGCCTGCAAGGTTCTTTAGATACTCTTCGGAGGGTATCGAAAAACCAAGCGATGAAAAAATAACATTTGTAGCTTCAAGCGGTGGAGTTATCAGCGCCATATCGCTTTGTGCAACTACCTGAAGTTTGACCTGCTGGCTAAAATCAAACCTCAAATCCTGGTTTGTAGCTAACTCTGCAAACAGTATATCCTGCTGCATCTGGCCAAGCTCGCCATCCAGGTAATCGTGAATCATTCTTGAGTATTCCATTGTAATTCTGCTATTAATTATTAGACATTTCTTTCAAATATGGTGACAGTATTTCTTTTATTTGCTCTTTGGCTCTCCATACACGGTTCTTGATTGCAGAAACACTGATTCCGCAAATCTTGGAAATCTCCTTGTAGGATAAACCCTGATACTGTCTTAAAACGAACGCTTCTCTATATTCAAAATCTAAAAGTTCAAGAGCCATCGAAATCAGCTCCAGAAGCTCTTTTTTCTCATAATCGGTTTCAACTGAAGAAACCTGATAATCATCAATATTATAATTAGTTCTTTTATCTCTTTTATGGTTTAAGCATAAATTTCGTGCAATTGTCAAAAGCAACCCGGGAATATTATCAACAACGTCAAGTGATTGAGCATTGTTATAAAATTTCAGGTAAGTCTCCTGAAAAATATCCTGTGCATCATCATGATTGCCCATAACACGCAAACAATAAGCAAAAACCCTTTGGGCATACCTTGAATACAGTTCAGAAAAAGCTGCCTCAGCCATTGGCTTCTTATCCCGCAGGGCTTTGTAAAGCTCCATATCGCTGTATTTACCGAAGGTTCTTCCCATTTCAGTTTTTCTTGTTGATGATTTTAAATTAAGCTTTTATTCTCATTTTATATCCCCTCAGAACGCCATTGCTAAGTACCATTTTCCTTTTCGGTTGAAAATAATTTACAATCTTGAGTGTTCCTCCAAATCTACCTGTATCATCCCGATAATACTTAGTAAAAAATATCCAGTTACCATCATTTGTCCACAGGGGATAGAGATTAAATTCAATGGTTGTATCTGTTTCTTCAGTCATATTTCTATACTTTCCGTCTTCTATTGTTCTGACCCATATATTCCCATCTCTTGATGCAAATACAACTTTTGTTTTGTCTGGTGATAAAGACGGCATTTTTGCTCCGATACCTGATATTTTTAATTCATTATCAGAATTACCATTGATTTCATCTATAATAATAATATCTGATGATGAACCTGTGTCTTTTACAGCATAAGTTAAAAACCTGCTGTCATCTGACCAATCTATAGTTGCATTACCAATCATAGGAAAAAGCAATTGTTCAAAACTTCTTTCGTAAATGATAATGTTTGGGTCATCGGTTCTGACAACTTTCATCCTAATTGGGCCAAACAAACCATCTGTTTCATAAAAAGCAAGGAATCTACCATCAGGTGAAAAAGAAGGTTCGGTTCCCTCATAAAATTCAAATGTTGCTTCCCGGGCAAAACTCATATTTGCAATTATTATGAGTTGGCCGCTTCCGACATAAATCGAAACATATTTTCCATCAGGTGAAATAACCGGCATTTCAATCAAGTCATACTGATTAGATATTGTAGTATCTATAAATAGACTATCGCTATTGGTCTTGACTGTACAAATTACAGTATCTTCACCAATTATTTCTCTCAGGAAAACAATCATTTTGTTTCTTGAAGGACCGCTGTACAGCACACCGTCTTTAATAATTTCTCTGAGCTTACTTCCATCGGGTGATACCGCATAAATACCGGGTATTGTACCATTCAACGAAACTGCTGAAAAAAATATGTCGTTTGCATCCTTATCCTTGCTCTCACCAAGGTCACAGACATCACAACCATAAAATCCTGCTATGACAAAGAACGCTGCAAATAGTATAAATTTTTTTCGAATAAAGCTTACCTTATTTACAAATTTTAAAACTTTTTCAAACATTTTACACTTCAACTATATATAATGACACATAAAAGGCAAAAAGGTCTCAAACTTTTTTCATTTTTTTTAAAATATTTCGCTATATAACTTCCTGAGCATATTAATATTTTTAACATTATGGACTCTGATTATGTCAATCGGTTTAGATAAAAGCAAAGCATGGAGCAATGCAGTCGGTAAATCCCTATCGTCAGTATTTTCTATATTTAACAGGGTTCCGATGAAGGATTTCCTTGATATTCCAAGAATTAAAGGTACTTTTAATTTCTTAAATTTTTCAATGTTTTTTAATAGTACTAAATTATGCTCTATTGTTTTTCCGAAACCGATCCCAACATCAGCAATTATTTTTTTTACTCCCTTTCCTGCCGCATAAATAATACTATGCTCTAATTCTTTATACACATCTTCTACAACATTGTTATAAACGGGATTAACCTGCATTGTTCTCGGCTCACCCTGAATATGCATAATAATTAACCCGACCTGATTCTCTGATGCTACTTTCAGTAATTCATCATCGTTCTTCGTCCCAGAAATGTTGTTAATCAGCTTTGCACCCTCTCCTACAGCTCTTAAGGCAACGTAAGGCTTTGTTGTATCGATTGAAATAATTGTATCAGGTTTTTTTCTTAAAACAGACCTGATTACAGGTAAAACCCTTCTTAATTCTTCCTCTGCATCAACAGATAAAGAACCAGGCCTTGTACTTTCACCTCCTATATCAATGTACTCAGCCCCTTCTTCAATTAAATCCAAAGCATGTTTTACTGCGAGTTTGGAATCGAAGTATCTTCCTCCGTCGGAGAATGAATCTGGGGTTACATTAACGATACCCATTATTTTTGGAAAACTCATAGAACAACACCTATTCTTCAACCAATAATAATTATTTAAAAATACCCGTCATTTTTTATAATACGATTAACTGCTTCTGCCTGTTTTAATGCCGGTAAGACATTTTGCAGATGAAGTAAAATACTCATCAATCTCTCATTTTCCGATTTTAATTCAAGTATTTGCTGTTTTTGTAAAGCCGATAATCCTGTTTTCTGAGCCAACAGGAATGATGGCTTTTTAGTCTTTATATCACTTAACCTTATTTCTTTAATGCTTTCATTTTTTAACAGATGAACAATGTCATTATAGGTTTTGGCACAGTTCATCAAAGTTATCCTATCATATAATTCCGATACATCTTCAAAAAAATTCGGATGGCCAATCAAATAACCATAATCACTTTCATGCAGATTATTTATTTCATATCTTCTGCCACCATATATAATTATATCAAGTCTGCCGTCGTCATATTTCTTAATTACATCTAACCTTTTGGCCTCACATCCTGTATTATAATTCTTTGAACTGACACTTAAATTAATGCCAAAACCAATTTTATTTTCAGTAAAATCCTGAATCATTCGAAGATACCTCTCTTCAAAAATATGAAGCGGTATTATTGAATCTGGAAACAATACAATTTTTAACGGAAAAACAGCTATTGTAGATGATTTCATTACCACATTCTTAAATTTTCCCTAATAAACATTTACACGTGTTATCCAAAATTTTCTTGCAAATTCAAGTTATTTTTGTACTGTGCAAACAAAATATAGTCGGCTACTACAGTATTAATCGAATATCAGGATTAATAAAAATAAGCTTGGTTTAAAAAATATAATTATGTATATTAAAAATTAAGTTAGGTCATATAATTTAATTTTTTGATGTTCTTTTAAGAAAATTTTATTTTGTAAAATTCCATATCTGTAGAAAGAATAATTTCATTTAAATTTTAAAAAAATTATAAAGGAGGCACCGTTATGAAAAAAAAATACTTCCTAAAAAGTGCATTCATTGCATTAATATTCTTAATAGCATCAATTTCATCTTATGCAACTGACCTCAAGGTTCAGTCAATAATTCAACCAAAGGGTATAGCACAGTTGTTATTTCAGTACCAAATAATATTTATTATAGCAAATATTAACAGACTACCTGCGTTGAATTATTATAACCAGGTTACTATTACTAAGAAAAACGACCCCACTTATCAATGGAGTACAACGGTTGAAGGCATACCAATAGATTCATTTACTACTCAACAGCATTCTTCAGCCGAATCATGGACTCCTGTGAATCCTGGGGAATATACTATCAAAGTTCAAGTTTTTTTTGATGATGACATAGACCATTCAAATGACACAATATCATCCAGCATTACAGTTGAAGAGCCGGGGGAACCTTTCCTTAAATTTCCTTTTCAGTTAGGCCAGGTACAATACTATCATCCAAGACCTGTTGACAACTCAAACACAGGCCTTATGTCTGTAACCTACTCAAATCTAGATACAACAACGTATGTAAACGTTATGGGTAGAGTTGACTCTTCGAATCCATATAAATGGATTGTACAAAATGCTCCTTTATTTCCTTTTCATGACCCATCAACATCAACATTTTTCTTTGATTTTGATGATTTGAATGTTGCTCCTGATACAAGAGTAACAACAATGGATATAAGCATAACATGGACTGACAAAATTTTATCAAGCCCGTTTGAAGTTACAAGGGATACAAGCATTGCTGTTAATCAAGTGTTATATGATGTAGCCACAACAAATGAAGTAGTTGATTCAATATTTAACGTTCCGAGTTTTACACCAACAATTATTTGGGATACAACTAAGCCTACTACTTTTAATTACCGGGGATGTACAGTACCTAACATAGATTTAAATTCAACTTTGTACAATCCAACAACAGTTCCGGGATATGCCGGCGATAAAAATGCCTGTGGACCGGCTGCTGCGGGTAATAGTCTTGAGTGGCTCGAAAAAACCCATCCAAAGACACCATTGACAGGCACAACACACCGTGAAAAAATGGTTGAGTTGAGCAAAATGATGGATAGGGCTAATGAAGATGGGGTTACAACACAACAACTTGTCAAAGGCAAGCTCGCTTTCATTGATAAATACCGGCTGCCTATAAGAGTTAAGTTCCAGAGTGTTTTTGTCGGTGATTCAACTATCAAATCCCCGGGAAACAATTCGAGTAATGAAGCAAAAAATCATAATAGTGGAAATAAAACTCCTCCAAAATGGGATTGGTTGAAACAAGAATTTGAGCATGGCGAGGATGTTGAAATCCTTTTTGGTTGGTATGATTCAACGGGCAACCGGAATGGAGGACATTGGATTACTGTAACGGGCATCAGTGAAATTGGAACTGCAAAAGGAATATATTTCAAAGATGACTGGGAGCAGGGAGCAGCCGGAGGATTAAGGCATCCATACTCCAACTGGATTGAAGGCGATAATGGTTGGTCAAGAATTAAAGGTTTGGATGAAGGTAACAGCATTTGCTGGGTTGAGAGCGTTGTTTCGGAAAGCTATGACTCAACTGTTCATCAGGATGCAGAACCATTAGGAATGAATGAATGCAGATTCTTTGAAATGATGTTTGGATTGGATGAAAAGAAAGGCGAAGTCGAAGTTGAAGTTACTCCTGCAGATGAGCCAAGATATTTGAATATGTGGGCAACCAAGACCGATTCCAAAGAATTCAAATGGATAGGCTGGAATATTTTCCTTGCTCCATTCAGTGTATCGCAAAAATACACATTCTTCTATGATTTCGAAGATATAGGCTATCAAATTAGCGAACCGCATGATTCAATAAGATTTGCCATGACTGTTACCGATACACCAATCACTAAGAAGGATACTATTAAACATTATGTTGATTACAAACTCGGAACGACTAACATTGTAATCGGCAATGGTAGTGCAGACGAGGATTTAATTACATTTCCTCCAATTACACCTTCGATTCCCGGTTTTGAAGGTTGGAACCTGAAAACATGGGTCTATCGCGGTTGCGAAATGCCGAATATTGATTTGGATTCAACAAGAAATAATCCCGGTACTTTAGCAGGATATGCCGGCGACAAGAATGCTTGTGGACCCGCTGCCGCTGCTAATTCTTTGGAGTGGCTCGAACAAACACATAACAAAATTGACTCAACAAGCACTCACAGGGACAAGCTTAAGGAGTTGAGCAGTTTAATGAACAGAGCAAACAATGCAGGCGTAATGCGTGCAGATTTTATCAAAGCTAAGCTTTCATTTATAGATAAATACAAATTACCTATTCATGTTAAATTCCAGGGATTCATGTTCGATACAAACGACATTAATTCACCCAATCCGGCATTTGGGCATAAAGCAGAAAATAAGAACGATTCAAACAGAATGCCTTCTCAGTGGGACTGGCTTGTTCAGGAGATGCAGAAGGGTGAAGATGTCGAACTCGAGTTTGGTTATTATGATAATACAGGGACAAGAAAAGGCGGACACTGGATTACAGTAACAGGCGTCAGCGATGTAACGACAGCGAAGGGTATATACTTTAAAGATGATTTGAATCAGAGAGATTCAAGCGGCTTAAGAAATCCTTATGTTAACCTTAAAGATACTCTTGGTTACACATACCTACAACAATTATCCACAGCCAGTGGATACACATGCTGGATTGAAACTTTAGTTTCCGAAAGCTATGATTCGACGATTACCTTTACGGGTGTAGAAGAACAACAATTGAAAGAAGAATATAAATTAAAAATCATACCTAATCCAAGTCCGGCAGGTAAGAATATTGATATAAGTTTAATTTTGCCATTAACGTCCATAGTTGAAGCCGAAATTTTTGACTTGAGAGGTAATTTGGTTTCAACCCTCTTTACCGGTGTTATTCAGCAGGGACAGCAGAAGTTCAATTGGGAGAGTAAAAATTTGCAGGGGCAGAATGTTTCTGCAGGTACTTATGTTCTGTCAATAAAAATCGACGGTATATTGCTGAGTGAAAAAATTATTATCGAATAATTTATTTAAACGGAATAATAAAAGAGGCGGTATTAGACAATGCCGCCTCTTTTATTAAATATTGTTATCTATCCTTAATGAAGAAGAAATAAAAGAAAAATGATTCGGGTAGAGCAAGCATTACAAGAGATAGCGTATCCCTTGTAAACCAGATTGTCTCCCAGCTTTGGGGCATTATTCTGGACATAGGGCTGGTTAAGGCCCACCCGATTGTGAAAAATAGACCAATAATCATAAGTGCGAGAATGGCGTCTCTTATTTTTCTTTTTTGCCAGTTTTTTGTAAAAGCATATAAAGCCGCTACAAGATGTAAATGAAAAATTAGTATTTCTATCATAAATTTATTAAATTATTGCTTTGTGAATTAAGTATTCCTACAAATACAGGAAAAAAATATGGAAAAATCAAATGAACTCCGAATTGTATTTGTAACAACAGCAAATTTCGAAAATGCGAGGCAAATTTCAAAAATCCTTGTAACCGAAAAACTCGCTGCCTGCTGTTCTATTATGCAGAATGTAACTTCCATCTTTGGCTGGGAGGGTACGATTCATGAAAGAAACGAATATATGATATTTATAAAAACCTCCGAAAAACGACTATCAGAACTTGAAGAAAGAATAAAGGAAATGCACTCCGATGATGTGCCGGAAATAATTTCATTGAACATAGATAAATCATCCGACTCTTATATGCAGTGGCTGTTGCAGTGCACTAGTTGATATATCAAAACGCAAATTAAAACATGCGGAAGGTTCAGGATAATATTGAAAAAATAAATAACGAAAGCAAGTATAAATCTATTCGATATTGGAAAGAGGACGAACGTCCCCGTGAACGGCTAATATTACATGGTGCAGCCAGCCTCTCGGATTCAGAATTACTTGCTATCTTAATTTCATCCGGTACAAAAGGTTTCTCGGCTGTTGATGCTGCACGTGAACTTCTTGATAAATACTCATCAATAACTCAATTAGCCTCATGCGACCTGAGTGAATTAAAAAATACCAAAGGAGTTGGACCTGCTAAAGCTGTGAAGCTGGCGGCGGCTTTCGAAATGTCAAAGCGAATTAAAGCCGAACCGTTTTCATCTAAAAAAATTTTCCGTACACCTGAAGATGTTGCCAATTATTATATTCCAAGATTTCAGGGTGAGCGTGTTGAAACTTTCCTGACCTTACTCCTTAACTCAACCAACCAGGTTTTCAGGGAGGTTGAAGTTACAAAAGGCTCTTTGAACAGCAGTATTGTTCATCCAAGAGAAGTATTCAGGGTTGCGATTACTGAAAGTGCCGCAGCAATAATATTAATACACAACCATCCTTCGGGTAATTCTGAACCTTCGAAAGAAGATTTGCTAATAACTAAACAATTAGCAGAAGCAGGGAAAATTATTGATATAAAAGTTCTCGACCACATTATTATAGCCGGAGACTCGTTCACAAGCTTTGCACAAAAAGGCTTAATTTAATTCTGAATGCTGAATTATGAATTCTGAATGGAAAAAAATAATGAAATCAATTAAATATTTAATTGTTATTTCTTTTACATTCCTTGTTACAATCAATATACAAGGAAGAGAGAAACTCATTCCTTTCGAGTACGGCGATTTCATGGGATATAAAAACAATAAGGGCGAAATTGTATTACCAGCAAAATATCGCATGGCTGAGAAATTTTCGAAGTACGGAATAGCGGCCGTTGTGGATGACAGTTCATGGGCATATATTGATACCAAAGGTAATGTTGTAATCAGGCCCTGTTCATGGGATAATTTTCCTGATGAGTTCTGCGATGGGCTTGCAAGATTCAAAAAAGATGAAATGTTCGGTTTCTTCAATCGTAAAGGCGAAATTGTAATAACAAATAAATTCAGCTACTGCTCTCGTTTCTCTAATGGTCTTGCGGCATTTTGTGACGGATGCAAAAAGCAATACATAGGTGAATATGATTTTTACAAAGGCGGCAAATGGGGTTATATAAACACAAAGGGAAAAATTGTCATCGAGCCTATTTATGAAGAAGCATACGATTTCGAAAAAGGGAAAGCAATAGTGAAACTGGATAGTGTTTGGTATTATATTAATAAAAATGGGAAAGTGATTAAGAAAGTAAAATAGATGCTTATGAAATGTTGATGTACAAAAAAAAGAAAACCCCCGAACCCCCTTTGAAAAAGGGGGCTGAGAAAAATAAATTATAAATAAATGATTAGGAGTAAAAAATGAAAAATCCACTAATTGTATTGTTATCGGATTTCGGAGAATCTGACATTTACTCAGGTGTTGTAAAAGGTGTGATTAGCTCGATATGCAGTAATGCACACATAGTTGACCTGACACATAATATTTTGCCACAGAACATAAAACAGGCGGCATTTCTTTTGAAAAACACATTGCAGTATTTTGCTCCTGAAACTATTTTTGTCTGTATAGTTGACCCCGGCGTCGGAAGCGAAAGAAAGTCAATCATACTTAAAACATCGGACAAATACTTTGTTGGTCCTGACAATGGTTTGTTGAGCTACATCATAAGTGATAAGGGTTGCGAAATTTACGAACTAAGCAACAGCGATTATTTTCTTAATGATGTAAGCTACACTTTTCACGGAAGAGATGTGTTTTCTCCTGCGGCGGCTCACCTTGCTAACGGAACAGATATTCAGAAATTCGGTAAACAAATAAAACTCAAAGATATTGTTACTATCCCTCCTCCGCTCTTCCAAAAAGAAGCTCTACACACATGGCTTGGTGAAGTGATTTATTATGATTCATTTGGCAATATCATTACATCGCTTGATGCGAAGGAAATTGGTGCATCGTTCGAGAATATTCAGGATGATAAAATAATTACTGAAGGCTGGAGGTTTGAAATTGCTGAGCACATTATTAAAGGATTAAAGAAAACATATTCATGTGCTAAGGCAGGAGAACTTCTTGCATACATTGGGAGTTTTGGTTATATAGAAATTGCTTTAAGAAACGGAAACGCCGCACAAACACTTAACATCAAAAGCGGGGATAAAATCAGGGCGATAAAATTTAACTAATAGTGAACATTTTAATTTTGTCATTATGAACGATGTGAAGAATCTAATAATTTCACGCAAAGTTCGCAAAGCTATCGCAAAGTTCGCAGAGATAATAATTCAATCTGGATGATAGTTATTTTAGTATAACTTTTAGTGTATTATTTGAATTGTTTTATATAAAAAATTATTTGGTGTCTGTAATTTTAAGATATATGAACCTGATTCAAGAATACCAACATTAAAATCAAAATTGTATTGGCCTGGTTTTAAGAATTTGTTTAATAATTCTGAGACTTTCTGGCCGAAAATATTATAAATTTCAAGCGATGTTTCTCCTTCTTCGATAATTCCTATATCAATGGTAATATTATCCGAAGCGGGATTTGGCCTTGCCTGCCTTAGATATACTGCACCATTATCATTAAACAGCCTTACAACAGGTTCTTTGCATAAATTCTTCAGACAAAACCGCCCATAAATTGTATCAACCTGTATTAAATTACATCTCCATTTGAAAAAAGTTAATTTAATATCAGTACATTCTGCATTTCCGAGTGCGGCAATAAATTCAAAATTATTCAATAGTTTTCCTTGTGCCGTTCCGCTTATATTTATTATTTCATCATTCCCATTAATTGTTCCTAAAGGAGTGTTGCCGGTTGGCAGCAATAGAGATTTATTATAACTGATAGTTGCATCAAACTGCCCGAGAGCACAAGCCTGGTCAACGGGAGAAACCACATGAAGAGGAATAACGATATAATCCCCAACTTCGCCATTAAGAGTATCGAGTTGAACTGATGTTTCATAATTAAGCACTACTACTTGTGTATCAAGAGTAACATAACATAAATTTTTATTATTAACAGTTACACTATATTTGCCGGGAAATCTTACAAAAATGGATTGAACCGTATCCCCGGTTGACCATACATAAGAATCCCCGAGAGGTGCTGTCAACTTAACGCTGTCGCAAGGACAGATAGTCGCAGGCTTATCGGTAATTATAAACGCTTGTGGAAATGGAATTACATTAACGGTAACGGTGTCATACGAAACACAACCTAAACTGTCGGTTACGGTAAGATTAAAGGTTGATGATGTATTAATATTCACAGTTGGTACAGCAATATTAGGATTGCTTAAACCAAGTGCAGGCTGCCACGAATATTGAAATGGCGGTATCCCTTTTTGAGGGACTCTTCCGATTTGTGCTGTCTGCCCTTCACAAACATTAACATCGGGACCTGCATCAGCCTGAAGATAACAAACAGCCCTGAAAGATAAATCATCAATTGCAAAATCATTGCCACTTGCTTTATTAATTGCATCAATAATTGTAATTATAGCCATCTTATTAGTGTCGGAATTCCACAGAAACTCCTGATAATACCACAGGCAAACTGTATCAGAAAGTTGCAAAACCCCCTTAAGTTTTTGACCGTTGATGTTAACTTCGAGCCTGGCAGGTTCACGGTAAATACAACTTGTTGCCCACAAAGAAAAGACATAGTCATTATTTGGAATAACATTCATTATTGAATCACCCCAAATAACCTCAGTGGGAATATAAGTACTATCGTCAATAAAATAACCGTTAACAAGCATCATCAGGCTGTCTGACCCGGGTGTATGGTCTGTACATGGTGAAAGAACATCATAAATTGCATAAGGATTAGAAGTTATTGTATAATAGCCTTCATATATAAGGTCATTTACTGAATAAATATAGTCAGTGAAAAAACCTGTGTTCCCCTGGCTAAAATCCCCGTTAAAAATGTTTTCAAAAATGCTTAACTTGAAATTTTGCGACGATGCTGCATTATAAATTGAAAAGAATGTAAAAATAAAAATCAAGATTAATTTAATTTCAATTGAATGAACTTTATTTAGAAAGTTCCAAGCATGATTGTACACTTTTTTTATAATGCCTACATTCATATCAGGAGATTTTAATATTTAACTGCAATAATCACAAGCAAAATACAAAATGAGAATTAAAAATAAAAGAAATGAAATTAAAGTATTGCCATAATATATACATTTTCTAATCACTCTTCGATAAACTCAGAGTGACAACACTGTTTGTCATACTGAGTCCATGACCACCGCCGATGCGATGGTAAAACAAAAATATGACAAATTAAAATCGTTCTTTATTTGAATAGCCACTATCTTCAGATAGTGGAGGTTTATTTCCACCCGATTCTGACTTTAGTCACTAATATTATGGGAATAAATCCCGAATTGTGGTGAGTAACCATCCCACGACTTAAAAGTCGTGGCTATTCATAATATATCAAGATTTCTGGTAATGTGTCATTAACAGCCTGTCGAAGTATGACTTTAATATGATTAAACTTCATTTTGAATGGTTTTTATACCAATTTAGCAATACCGAAATTAAATCTTATTGTCTTAGTATCATAATGCAACTCTGTTAATACAAAGAATCAAACAAATCAAAGAAAAATGAATTCAAAATTGCGATTTCATAATATATTATTAATTTGCAAATTCAATAAACACTTGTGAAAATATTTTGTATTGAAATAATATAAATCAGGATGTAAAATGAGTATTTTAGTAAACAAAAAATCCAAAGTTGTAGTTCAGGGTATAACAGGTTCCGAAGGAACATTTCACACAGCACAAATGATTGATTACGGTACAAAAGTCGTTGCGGGAGTAACGCCAGGCAAAGGTGGCATAGAATATAACGGCAGGGGTGAATCAATATTTAAAAAGGCTGTTCCTATATTCAACACTGTAAAAGAAGCTGTTTCTCAAACAGGAGCCGATGTTTCGATAATATTTGTTCCTCCACAGTCGGCAGGAGATGCCATACTCGAAGCAATTGATTCGGGAATACGTCTTATTGTAACAATTACAGAAGGTGTTCCGACAAGGGATATGATTAAAGTATATTCTGCCCTAAAAGCTTCCAATTCAAGATTAATCGGTCCCAACTGCCCCGGAATAATCACTCCGGGTGAATGTAAAATCGGTATAATGCCGGGATTTATTCACCACCCCGGAAATGTCGGCGTAGTCTCAAGAAGCGGGACATTAACTTATGAAGCAGTGAAGCAAATTACGGATATGGGATTGGGGCAGTCAACCTGCATAGGTATCGGTGGTGACCCGATAATAGGCACTCAGTTTTTAGATGTCATAAAGCTTTTCAATGAAGACCCCGACACCGAAGCAATAATGATGATTGGCGAGATAGGTGGAAACGCAGAAGAAACTGCAGCAGAATACATTAAAAAAAATGTAAAAAAACCTGTCGTGGGATTCATAGCCGGACGTACTGCCCCTCCCGGAAGAAGAATGGGACATGCAGGTGCTATCATATCAGGCGGAAAGGGTACTGCTGTGGAAAAAATCAAAGCCTTGCAGGATGCAGGTATTCATGTTGCCGAATCACCCGCCCATATTGGTATTACTGTTGCTTCTGCACTTAAATCAAGAAAGCCGAAAATCAAAAAAACAAAAAAAACAGTAACGACCAAGGTTGCTACGACAAAGAAAACAAAGTAGAGTGGGAATAAATAAAAACAGCAAAGTAGAGACAGAACTGAGTTCTGTCTCTACTTTTTCAGTTCTGTCTCTATATTATATTGAAATGAAACACAGGAAAATGCTTTTTCCTGTGTTTCGTCATATATGCGAAATTTTAAATTAAAATTTTTTGAGGCCAAATCGAATTTAATGTGTCATTACATATTGAGGAAATGATGATTGAAAAAACTTTAGCTATTATTAAGCCCGATGCTATTAAGAAAAATGTTATAGGTGAAATAATTAGTATGATTACTAAAGCCGGATTTAAAATACATGGAATGAAATATACTAAAATCAACAAAGAGCAGGCAGGCTCTTTTTATGAAGTGCATAAGGAAAGGCAGTTCTATTCTGACCTTGTAGATTATATGAGCAGTGGGCCGATTGTTCCTATTGCATTGGAAAAAGAAAATGCAATCGAGGATTTCAGGAAACTCATCGGAAGCACAGACCCTGCCCAGGCTGATGAAGGAACTGTCAGGAAACTTTATGGTACATCGAAATCAAATAATGCTATTCACGGTTCGGATTCGGTCGAGAACGGAATAAATGAAATCGGATTTTTCTTTAGTAAAAGCGAGATTGAAAAATGTAGAATGTAGAATTTAAAATGTAGTTTGTCCGTAAGACATTTGTGTTTATCCATAATAGTTAAAGATAAAATAAAAATGCTGAAAACACTTGAACAAATAAGTACAGAATCAAAATATGTAAATCCATTTTGGGAATACAAAGTTGATAGATACAAAATGCCGACTGGAAGTATTGGTGAGTATCATTATGTAAATTCCCATGGTGCAACTATCATCATACCTATTACTGATAAAAATAAATTTGTGATGATTAATCAGTACAGATATTTGAATCAAAGAACAAGCCTGGAATTTCCCGGGGGCGGAATTAAAGATAACATGCTTCCTATTGATAATGCAATAAAAGAACTCATTGAAGAAACAGGCTTCAAAGCTTTTTCTATTAGATTAATTGGCGAGTACAATCCTTATAATGGTGTTACAAATGAGATTTGTCATGTATTTGTGGCTGACGGATTAATTCAGCAAAAGCCAAATCCGGAAGAAAGTGAAGAATTTGAATTGCTGGAATTATCTAAGCAGGAAATTAACAATAAAATCATCATTGGTGAAATTTGGGATGGCATGACATTAGCTGCATGGGCTATCTATTTAATGAAAAAATGAAAAGTGAATAATGAATAATACAAAGAGGAAAAAATGAAAAAAATAATCATATTATGCTTAGCTATATGCCTGTTATCATTTTCAATTTATGCAGATGATACACAGAAAGGTAAAATCACTAATGATAATAAAAAGGAAGAAATTGTAAAATATAAACCTAAGGTGATTTACCATACAAATGCTTACAGGCTGTATAAGATGACGGAAACTACAAATATACACAGAATTTATAGCGACAGTAGCACAAAAGATTTCAAACGTGAAGTATCCTATTACATGACTTTGACAATATTTAATAAACCCGAAAATGGTTTTCAAACTTTAAAGATTGTCATTGATTCGATGTTATATAAGTTGAGTGAAGGAGATAAGGTAATTGAGTTTAACTCGCAGGCTGAGCAAATGAAGCCAATCAGATTGAAAGACCTCGAGGTAATGTCGGTGCCATTGAACAGGCAGTTTGACATGACTTATTCTCCATACGGAGAAGTGGCAAAGATTGAAAGTCCGGATATAGAGGAGGCAATTGATTTTATTAAAGAGGGAGATGCCAAGTATGGCACAAAAAATAAGGATGAACTGAAGAACCTGATTTGGTTTGACGGTTTATCTGACGCACGGCTTAAACATATTACAGATTTGCAAAAAATCATTTTTTCGCAGGAAGGAATGGCAAAGGATAGTCTGTGGCGTTCACCTTTTACTATTCAAATTGACGGGAAGGATTTTATTGATACGGTTAATTCGAGGATAGCTGAGTATAATAACGGGAATTATGTGATTGAATCAAAAACAAACCATTTGAAGCCTGTCCCTAAAGATTCATATTTTTATGGTGTTGTTAAGCCTGCAAGGATTGAGGAAGCAAAGGGAGACGGATTTTATATTATTGAAATAAATCCCAGGGGTATTATATCGAATGTGGAGGCGGAGTTTGTTATAGAATCTAACTGCAAGGTTAGGTTTGAGCCATTTTATGAACGGGTGCAATCGAAGATGGTGTGGGAATATTTGGGACAGTTTAACTTGTAAAATCCACATGAATTCTCCACCTTTGATAAGTGAGAAAAAAGAATAGTAAATAGAGAAAAAATAAAGAAATAAAAGAAAATCACCATTTGAACTTCTTTTTGAATCATCACAGCCTGTAAGTTGTGTCCATACCAATAAAATTTAAGCCAAATGAGTTCATAATTTCTTAATTTTGAGGATGTATGAACTGTATAAACCCAAGCAGCATATAATATGAACAGAAGAAAGATAAATATAAAAAAGGTTTTGATACCGAGCGACAGCATTGCTATTGTAGTGATTTTAATCGGTTTGCTGATAGCATTGTTTTTGTCGGAACTGGCTATCCGCCTGATAGGTGTTTCGATTATGATTCTCGGTGCAGTTGCATTATTCATGCTGATATCTCAAAGGTTATCGGAAATAGTCGAATCAAATAAATTTAAAGCATCAACCCCGGCACCAAATTACCATATAACTATAAAAAAAGATACTGCGGCTAAGCGGCAGACTATTGAAAATTTTGAAGCAACTTTCACACCCGAAGAACAGAAAATGAGGGACACTTCGACCAGGCTCAGTGTGACAGAAGAATACATGACCCAGGAGGAGGGTTTCAGAATAATCGGGAAGAAGGATGCTAATGTAATTAATAAAGAAGCAGAAAAGCCTCAAATAACAGTTGATGTAGGTTTTGAATATGAAGAGGAAATCTCGGGGATAAAAATTTTAGGAAAGAAAGAGCCAGAGAAAATCGCTGTACAACCAGAACCTATTATTGAAGAAGAAAAAAATGTAGAGACAGGTCTGAGACCTGTCTCTACAACAGCGTCAGCCACCCCGGAATTATTTGAAGAAAGCTATAAAGAAGAGAGTAAAATTCCTACTGAAAAAATAGTTGCAGATTTAAAGGAACAAATTAGTAAGAATTTCATTAAGCAGGAAGAAAAATCCCCCGAACCCCACTTCGACAAGCTCAGTGCAGGCTCTTTGATAAAGGGTGAAAAATCAATTGGTATAAAACCGATTTATGATGGACAGGAATACAAAGAAAAGTATAAGGAAAAACATCTCGATATTCCTATTTCGGCTTTAATTGAGAATGAGCCTATCTTTGGGCAGGAACCAAGAAAAGAATTTCAATATTTCTTATCGAAAGCATTGACAATCATCAGGTCTGTAACAATTACAAGGACTGCAACATTCATCATGGTAAATACTGAAAAGGAAGAGTTGATATTAGAAGCTTTCGTTTCGGATTATCCTTATGCTATTACAAAGAAATTAAAGTTTCCAATCGGAAACGACATTGTAAGCCAGATTATAAAAAATTTGAAACCTGAAATACTGACAGAAATAAATCCTGCGGCTGAGCTTGACCTAATACCATATTACAAACAATCTGTCGGAACAAGTTCATTTATAGGAGTTCCGGTGTTTTATGATAACTCGATAATTGGTATCATCTGTGCCGATTCGGATGTTGTTGATTCGTATGATGCAAACACAGTTGGATTTTTAGGGCATTTCACCAAGCTGATTGGCTCTCTTCTTCATAGTTATATCGAGAAGCACGATTTGAAACAAAATTCAAGAACATTGCAGGCAATAAACCAATTCAGGTCAATCAGTGCGAAAAGGAATGCCACTGTTGATGATATTATCGAGTCGGTAGTTGATGCTGCCACTGGAGTTTTTGAATTTACAAATATCGGTATTTGTGCTTATGATGAGTCAATCAATAAATGGACAATCAAATCATTCAGGACAAAAGATGTAGAGACGGTGCTGAATGTAGAGACAGGCATGAGGCATGTCTCTACTAATATTCAGGGGACAATAATCAACATACAATCATCCCTTGTTGGAAAATCAATGACGACCAATAATACAGTATATGTTTCACCTGTTAATGAAAATGTTATTCGTTTTAATCAGGATGAACCTCCCGGTGCAAAAGGATACTTTGTCTCCGTACCATTGAAAACCTTTACAAACAATTATGGTGCATTATTTGTCGAAGGAGTTAGTCCTTCGAGCATGACATCTTACGATGTAAAAGTACTCGAAACACTTGGAGAACATGCGGGTGCTGCACTGGAGCAGATTCAATTTTACAAAGTTTTGCAATTCAGCTCGCTGATTGATATATCAACCGGACTTTATAATCCTCCTGCACTTTATCAGCGTCTTGAAGAAGAATTTTTCAGAAGCAAAGAAATAAAATCAAAATTTATTTTTTGTCTGATTCAGATTGACAAGTATGCATCATTCGACCCTGAAAAGTATCAGGACAGAGCCGAGCTTGTGCTTGAGCATATTACCAATGTTATTCACAAGCATATCAGAAGTTTTGATATATTCGGCAGGGTCGATTCGAATACGCTCGGTATAGTTCTTATTGGAACCAGTTTGAATGAATCAAAGATATGGGCTGAGAGAGTCCGTTCGGAAATAGCAACATCAGAATTCAGTATAGGAAATAAACGTTTCAACGTAACAGTCAGCATGGGTATTTCGGAATCAACCAAAGCAGAGAATGTCGAAGAATTAATTTCAAATACACGTAAGGTACTTGATATATCCGCCGGAAAAACAAATTGTGTTTCGGTGTTCACATAACAAATGGGATTCAAATAATAAATGGGCAAAATAAGTTCTGCCCCTACATTAAAATTATGGAAAAAAATGAATTAATAGAAAAAATCATAAATGCCCTGCGCGATGCGGTTGGGCCCGTTCAATTATTTGACCTATCGAAAATTCTCCATATCAAATCAGATTCCCTCGATTATCAGAAACTGAAATCCGAATTGAGAGAATTATCAATGCTAAAAATTATTGAAAGGTTGTCACGTAGAAAATATGTTTTAAAGGAATATGATGACAGTTCTCTATACAAAGGAGTACTGAAAATCAGGGATGACAGGGCTTATGTTGAGTTAAACATAAACGAATTAAAAAAAGTATATATAAAAAAGAAACATCTTCAGACTGCATTCGAAGGCGATACAGTCCAGTTAAAAATTCTCGAAATGAGAAGAGGCAGTAAGGCACATGGAGAGGTAATCAGTATTTTAAACCGTTCTCCTCATATTATCAGAGGAATAATCGAAAATGATAACAACGTTACCTATCTTCTTCCTGATGATGACAAATATTATGTTGATTTCCTGATACCAAAAAACAAACTGAACGGTGCAAAGCATGGCGAAAGAGTAAAAGCTTCATTTGTTTCATGGGATGACCGCATGAAAAGCCCGGTGGCAGAGGTTATTGAAATATTAAAAAGAAAACCCATACCCACAGCCGATTTCGATTCGATTGTAGAAGAATTTTATCTTCCCGGTGATTTCAAACCGAATGTAATTGCCGAAGCAGAAGAAGCGGCTAAGCCGGTTAGCAAAGAAATTATTAACAACCGTCTCGATTTGAGAAAAGAATTAATTATTACTATTGACCCTGTTGATGCTAAGGATTTTGATGATGCTCTTTCACTTAAAATACTTCAGAACGGCAACTATGAACTTGGTGTACACATAGCAGATGTCAGCCACTACATCAAGGAGAATACAAATATTGATGATGAAGCAAGATGGAGAGGAAACAGCATATACCTTGTTGACAGGGTTATTCCAATGCTTCCTGAGAATTTATCAAATAATATCTGCTCACTTCAACCGAATAAAGTGCGTCTTGCCTACACAGTTTTTATGGAATATTCACCTTTAGGGATTTTGAAAAAATATGATATTCGTGAATCTGTGATTAAAAGTAAGAAAAGATTTAATTATGATGAAGTAGATAAAATACTCATAACGGGTGAGGGCATTCATTCTGACTTACTATTATCATTGAATAAATTAGCACAAACATTAAGAACAAAAAGATATTCAAGCGGTGGCATTGATTTCGAAACATCGGAAGTAAAATTCCAGATAGAAAATGGTATTCCTGAAAAGGCGATTATTAAAAGAAGCTCCCCTGCTACTATCCTGGTTGAGGAATGTATGCTTGCAGCTAATCAGGCCGTTGCGAAACATTTAAAGGTTCTTAGTAAAAATCCACCTGAATCCCCCATTAAAAAAGGGGGAAAATTGTTACCGTTTATATACAGAGTTCATGATGACCCTGTTCAGCAGAAGCTTAGTGAGGTTTTGGAATTTCTGAAAACACTGCATCCGTCTATTACATTAAAAGGAAAAAAATCATCAGACATTAATAAATTTTTAGAGAAATTTGATGATTTACCAGAAAAGCCTGTCGTTCACCAGATGCTACTCAGAGCTATGGCAAAGGCAGTGTATTCGGAAAAAAATATTGGGCATTATGGTTTGGGATTTTCCGATTACTCTCATTTTACATCTCCAATCAGAAGATATCCTGACTTACAGGTACACAGACTGCTTAAAGAATATAGCGATGGAAAAATAAAAATCGAACGAATCAAATATCTTGAATCGGAAATGAAAATTGTTTCCGAACATTGCTCGGACAGAGAGCGAATAGCAGTAGAAGCAGAGAGAGCATCAGTAAAATTAGCTCAAACAATACTGGCATCAAATTTTCTTGGTAAAGAGTTTGATGGGACAATATCGGGTGTAATCAGTTTTGGATTATTCATTCTTCTTGATGATATTTACGCTGAAGGATTGCTTCACATCCGCGATTTGCATGATGATTTCTATTATTTTGAGGAAAGGAATTACAGACTCGTTGGAAGACGATATAAACGCACATTTTCGATTGGAAAAAGAATCAGAGTGAAAATCACTCACGTAAATACAGATGACAGAAAGATTGATTTGGCTTATATTAATTAGATATGAATATGAAAATTTATATTAACTATAATTTTGTTTTAAATATTGTCAGCCTGAGTTTATCGAAGGCGGATTTTTTCAAGGTAAGCACACTTCGACAAGCTCAGTGTGACATTTTATTTATATTTAAATAAATTAATTATATGTTTACTGGCATTATAGAAGAAATCGGTAAAATCAAGGCACTGAAGCCAATTTCGGGGAGTATCAGAATTACAATTGATGCTAATATTGTTACAAAATATTTGAAGATTGATGATTCGGTATCTCTGAATGGTGCCTGCCAGACAGTGATTCAAAAGAGTGACACCGAATTTACAGTTGAAGCTGTCGAAGAAACATTAAGAAAATCCACACTCGGAAAATTCAGACCGGGAAAAATGATTAACCTTGAACGGGCAATGAGGCTTGGCGACAGGCTTGGCGGACACTTAGTTCAGGGACATATTGACTGCATTGGTAAAGTTCAGACAATACAAAACGAAGGTACAGGCAAATTGCTCTGGATTGAATTTCCACCTGAATTTTCAAAATATGTTGTTCCTCTTGGCTCGATTTGTATTGACGGTGTCAGTCTTACCGTCGCAAAAAAAGAGAACCATCGCTTTATGGTATCAATCATACCCCATACATGGAAAATGACAACATTCAATGAATTAAGAGTTGGTTCGGAAGTCAATCTCGAATTTGATATAATCGGCAAATACATAGAAAGCCTGACTGAACCTTACTTCAATCAAAGTAAATCAAAACAGGAAAAATCATATTTAGAGCAATATATAGACCAGCCGGATTTGTAATTATGAATTATAAATTGAAATGAACGTTTTTGTTGCAAAATTTAAGATAAATGTTAGGACCTGTAACGCATAATATTATCATTAATTTTTACAATTTCACAAAATATTACTATATTTGATTTATAACTTATTTGAATAAATAAATGAGTTGCGAGCCATTTGTAAAAGGACATAGACCATGAAAGAAATTGAGAATATTTTAAAAGAGATTCAAGAACAAGTGAGTGAATTTCGTGATGACTATTTTTCAAATGAACAAGCAGTAAGAACTCAATTAATTGAACCAATTTTAAATGTGCTCGGATGGAGAACATCAAATCCAAAATTTGTAAAACCGAATGCACCTGACGAAGACGGCAAAATTCCTGATTATACGTTATTAAAAAATTCAAAAACAACTCTGATTGTTGAAGCGAAGAATTTAAAGGTTGACTTACAAAACAAAAATATTATTGACCAACTTGCAAATTATTGTTTTAAATCAGGAATTGATTTTGGCATTTTGACAAATGGAGTAAAATGGCTTTTATTTAAAACATTTGAGAGAAATCCCAAAGACAGAATTATTTGGCAAGTTGACTTAGAAAAAGATAAAATTGACTATGTAACCAGAAGTTTATCATCTTTTACTTATGCAAATATTGACACTTTGGATACTTTATTGAAGAAAAGCAAAACACTTGATAATAATTGGAAATTATTAATAGAATCGACTGATAGTGTAGTAACAATAATTTCGCAAAAACTATTAGAAAAAATTAAACAAACTGAACCGACTTTCAAAATAGAGCCAACCGATTTAATAACATTTGCTCAAGGTAAATTAGTTGAACTTTTTGAATTAAGTGAATTTGATGAAGAAGAAAAAGGCGATGAAATTTTACCTGACGAAAAGAAAACAGAATTTGCAGAAGTTGAAGATGTGATTTTTAAAAGACTTCAAAAAAACAAAATAAGAGATAAAATTTCTGTTACATTTCCCGACAAAACTGTAATTAAACATAAAAAAGTAGTTGATACGTTTGTTGAAACTATTAAACGAATTGGACCTGAGAAAATATTACCTTTAAATCTTTATAGGGCAGGTGTAGCAATTATTTCTGACATAAAAGACAACTTTTATTACCAGCATAAAATTGGAAAATATTGGATTATGGTTCATACTTCGACAAAAGAAAAAATCGCAGTCCTTAACGAGATTAATGATAATTTGAATCTCAAATTGAAAATTGAAACCTTTACAAATGAAAGATAAACAGTTTGATAATCTGTAACTTTTAAAAAAATTATTATTATTTATTCTTTTAAGTTTCTTTTTTTAGCCGACTTTGAAAATAATTACTAATTTAATTGTTAAATAAAATTTTTTCCCCTTAGCAAAATATTACTTATTTTCATTCATTATGCATTACATAAATCATTAGTAACTAAATTATAATTAAAATCACAGATAATAAATAGCATGGCATTATATACTCCTAAAAGAATTCCTGCTAATTGGTATCAGTATAATGTGAAGTTTTCAATTGAATTGCTTGAAGTGTTTATAAATAATATTGAAAATCAAATAAAAACTAGTATTCATGAATACAATGATAAAAAGGAAACTTTATTTTTAGATGAACAACCTGAAATAAATTATGCAAGAATAGTTGATGTTCACCAAGGATTAGATAGTGAAACATGGGATTTGAATGGAATTTTCAAAGAATACTTTCCTACACTTCAGAGAAGGTCTGCATTCCTTTCTTTATTTGGTTTTTTAGAACATGAGCTTGATAACCTTTGTATGCTATATAAAAAAACTAATAATTATAAAATTGATCCCAGAGATTTAAAAGATTTGGGAATTGAAAGAAGTATCAAATATTTAGATATTGTCGTATCACTGCCATTTGATAAAAGTAATAATAAATGGGTAAATGTTAAGTCAATTCAAAAAATCCGAAACCTTATTGTACATAATGAGGGGAAACTAATAGATATAGAAGGAAATCTCAGAAATAATGAACAACAAATTGTTTTACAAAATGAATTTCTTTCAGGCGATAACGTGATAATTATGGAGGAGGGATACTTGAATTTTGTTCTCAAAACATTTGACCTACTATTTAAATATATTGATGAACTCATTCAAAATCAATATCGAATGACTATTGAAATTACCCATTCAACAAGCTCAGGGTGACAATCTTTGCGTGCTTTGCGGCTCCTTTGCGAACTTTGTGTGAAATCCTTATGGATTCTGAAATAAATTCAGATTGACAATGCCTAACATTTCTTAATTTTTGATTTATTTTGTAAGTTAAAAATCTAGATTAAACATGTAAATCATAAAATGTAAAACAAAATACGGATGTTGTAATGAAAACGAGAATTGAAAAAGACTCAATGGGTGAAATCGAAGTTCCTGCAGATGTGTATTACGGTGCTCAATCTGCAAGGTCGCTGATTCATTTTGAAATCGGAATCGAAAAAATGCCTCGTGAACTGATACGTGCTATGGGAACTCTGAAAAAGGCTTCTGCACTTGTTAATGCCGAATTAGGAGTGCTTGCAAAAGACAAAGCCGAATTAATTGTAAAAGCCTCAGACGAAGTTATTGCAGGAAACCTGGATGCTCACTTTCCTCTTTCAATCTGGCAGACAGGTTCCGGAACTCAATCGAATATGAACAGCAATGAGGTAATCTCAAACAGGGCGATTGAGATGGCAGGTGGTGAAATCGGGAGCAAGAAACCTGTTCATCCGAATGATGATGTCAACAAATCGCAAAGCTCGAACGATACTTTCCCGACAGCAATGCACATAGCCGCCGCAGAGGAAATCAATCTCAGGCTTATTCCTGCGTTGACTAAATTAAGAGATACTCTTCAGAAAAAATCTGAAGAATTTAATGATATTATCAAATCAGGAAGAACACATTTAATGGACGCTGTACCACTGTCACTTGGTCAGGAATTTTCAGGTTATGTACAGATGCTTACAATGGGAATCGAAAGATTGAAAATCGTACTTCCCGGCTTGTATGAACTTGCACTCGGTGGAACAGCGGTTGGCACAGGCTTGAATGCTCATCGCGATTTTGCAAAGAAAGTTGCGGCAAAGATTTCAGAATTAACAGGACTTCCTTTTGTCTCTGCTCCAAATAAATTTGAAGCACTCGGTACACATGATGCACTTGTATTTGCTCATGGAGCTATGAAGACAATCGCTGCATCTTACTTTAAGATTGCTAATGATGTCCGCTGGCTGGCATCAGGCCCACGCTGTGGACTTGGTGAGTTAAATATACCGGAAAATGAACCCGGTTCATCAATAATGCCCGGTAAGGTCAATCCTACTCAATCCGAAGCAATGACAATGGTTGCCGTGCAGGTTTTTGCAAATGATGTAGCTGTCAATTTCGGAGGTGCATCAGGTAACTTTGAATTAAATGTATTTAAACCTGTAATTATTTATAATTTCCTTCAAAGCGTAAGACTTCTGGCAGATACTGCAAAAATGTTCAATGAGCATTGTGCTGTCGGTATCGAAGCAAATCGCGATAAACTGAATTATTACATGAATAACACATTGATGCTTGTAACGGCACTGAATCCGCATATCGGATATGACAATGCGGCAAAAATCGCAAAGTATGCTCATCATAACAATACATCATTGAAAGATGCAGCAGTCAAACTGGAAATACTGACTGAAGCTCAATTTGATGAGTATGTTAAGCCTGAAGAAATGCTCGGTCCAAGCCTCAAATGATTTGATGTTTGTTCAATTATTATTAGTTTAAGGCTGTTCTTATTTTTGTTTGTGTAGAACAGCCTTTATTATAAGATATATTTATGGAAATTTTAAAAAACTATTCCTTAAAAAATCATAACACATTTGGCATTGACGCCAAAGCTGATTTCTATGTATCAATTAGAAATAACGAAGAGATTGAAGAATTAATAAATACTTCACTTTTTCAGAATGATAAATTCTTCATTCTCGGAGGCGGCTCGAATGTTTTATTCACAGGCAACTTCAAGGGATTAATAATAGATATAAATATCAGGGGAATAAAAATTTTAGAAACCAATGATGACAAAATCACAATCGAAGTTGGTGCAGGTGAACATTGGGATGACTTGGTTACTATATGTTTGAATAACAAATTTTTCGGTTTGGAAAATCTTGCATTAATACCTGGTAAGGTCGGCGCTGCTCCTGTACAGAACATTGGAGCTTACGCTGTGGAACAAAAAGATTTCTTTTATTCTCTCACCGGATACAATATTGAGAAAAAACAATTTGAAACATTGAATTATGACGATTGTAAATTCAATTATAGGGACTCTGTATTCAAGCACGAATTGAAAAATAATTTTATAATTACTCAGGTCAGGTACAAGCTGAACAAAAATGAAAATATAAATTTATCATATAAAGAATTATCACAGGAAATAAGTAAATTTAATATAGAAAAACCTGATGCAAAGCTTATTTATGATACGGTAAGGAGACTAAGAACACATAAACTGCCTGATTACAGGCTGCTCGGCAATGCAGGAAGTTTTTTCAAAAATCCAATTATTAGTAAGGGTAAATTTGATAAATTGAAAGAAATATTCACTGAATTACAAGGATACACCTTAGCTAATAATAAGGTGAAAGTATCCGCAGGCTGGTTGATTGAGCAGTGCGGATGGAAAGGCAGACAAATTGGTAAAGCAGGAGTATCAGAAAAGCATGCACTCATAATTGTAAATCATGGTAACGCAAAGGGCCATGATATTTTAAATTTAAGTGAACAAATAAAGCAATCTATTATTGATAAATACGATATTGAACTTGAAAACGAAGTTCTGATAATTGAATAAGTTATTATTATGATTACAAAATAATACTAATAAAAAAACGTGAATTTATAAATGGATATATTAAGTGAAATAAAAGAAAAAATAATTCAAGTTGAACCCGAAGCTGAAGTATATTTATTCGGTTCCCGGGCAAGAAATGATTTTAATGAAGACTCAGACTGGGACTTGCTTATACTATTACCTGGCGAAGTCAATGAATCCAGAAAAACAGAAATAATAAGGTCACTTCTTAAACTTGAATTAGATTATAATATAATATTTAATCGAATTATTCACAGTAAAGATTTTTGGGAAAATAATATTTTATTAAAACAATCCCCTTTTTATGAAAATGTACAAAAAGATGCAATATTACTATAATTAATATGAGAACAGAATTGATTAAATATAGAATGGAGAAATCTTTTGAAACATTTGATGAAGCATTATTTTGTTATAATGGAAAAAAATATTCTGTCTGTCTCAACAGATTATATTATTCTGCATTTTATGCAATAAACGCATTATTATTAAGTAAGGATTTGTATTCCAAAACTCATAAAGGTGCAAAATCCCTATTTAACCAACATTTTATTAAAAGCAATATCCTCTCAGAAGATGATTCTCTTTTATTCAGTAAATTATTTGATTTGAGGCAAGAGAATGATTATCAGGATTTCTCAAAAGTTGATTTTAGTATAATCCCTGAACTCATTGAAAAAACAAAAACTTTCATATCCTCAATAGATGATTTAGTATCTGATATTTTAAATAAATCACATAACACTTAATCAATGGAAGATAAATTTATATTACCACAACTAAGACAGGACCTGCTTTACCATGAATTTGAAGCTGAAGGTTTAAAGTTTTTTATTTTATACGACCCGAAGGAATATGCACTACAGCCTATTGAACTACCGATAGAATTTTTGCCTTTGCTTCAACTTTTTAATGGCGAAACAACGCTAAAGAATCTTTGTGAAATACTCGATTCTAAGAATCAGCCTGGATTTAATCAAGAACCGATAATTCAGCTTGTCGAAGTGCTTGATATACTCGGATATCTCGATACACCGAAGTTTCATGAAATTAAAAAAGACATAGATGAATACTTAGCCTCTCCCGTGAGGCCGCCGGTTTGTGCAGGAAATTCCTATTCCAAAGAACCTGAAGCATTAAGATTTGAAATTGATGCATTATTAAACTCGACAAGTCCGAATGGAATAAGAGCAGGAGCCAATGCAATTGTTGTTCCGCACATTGATTTCAGAATCGGTAAAATATCACATGAGGTTTATTCAGCAGGTTATCATACTATAAAAAATACGGAAGCTAATTTGTTTGTAATATTCGGTACTGCACATTATGGCAATTCGGATTTATTTATGCTGAGCCGCAAAGATTTTGCAACACCTCTTGGAATCGCTAATACTGATAATGAAATCATTGATGAATTGATAACAGAACTACCATATAAACCTTCTATTGATGAACTGACCCACAGAAACGAACATTCGATTGAATTGCAGGTAGTACTCCTCCAACATATATTCGCTGATAGGGATTTTAAGATTTTACCTATTTTAACAGGTTCATTTTTTAATTATATAAATGAAAAAACAAATCCCGCAAATGATGAAAAATTTGTTCAATTTATAACAACTTTAAAATCAATTATCGAAAGAAAAAGCAGAAAAGCAGTATATATAGCAAGTGCTGACTTTGCTCATATCGGAAGAAAGTTTGATGATAAATTCGATGCCGATACCGAATTAGCTCAACTCGAAAAAGAAGATATGCAGTTAATCCGTAATCTGGAAAACCTCGATTCAGAAAGCTTTTTCAAACAAATTGTAGATTGCGGCGATTCGCGAAAAATTTGCGGCTTATCACCAATTTATTCATTACTCAAAATAGCAGCACCAACAAAAAGCCAGTTCCTTAAATACAATCAATGGAATGAAATCGAAACGAAATCGGCTGTAACATTTGCCAGCATGTCATTTTATCAATCGTAAGGACAGAAAATAATATATTCCAATGTAGGGGCAGAAAATTTTCTACCCTATTCGATCAATCGCAGGGGCAGAACAATGTTCTGTTCCTACATGTTTATGATGAATGATGCCTGTTTTTGATTTTAAAGTAGGACATTTTTGCATAGTGCCTGAATTCGTTGAGGTCTCTGTCTTTTATCAAAGAGGATAAATCATATTTGTACTCTGCTTCTTTCAATGGATTAAGGTAAAGGGCAATTCCGTAGTAAAACGCAGCACGCCTCACTGAATCAAGCTTTGCATACGTTTTAGCCAGCCAGTAATACCCGTCGGGCCAGTCATGGGCAAATTTTATTGTGTTTTCAAATGCTGATTTTGCCTGTGTGAATTCATCATTTTCAAAATATGTAATTCCGATGTCGTACCAAACCTCAGCATTAAAAGGCTCCAATTCCGAGACTTTGTAATAACATGCTATGGCATCCGAAAGCCTGCCCTGATTATAAAGCAAATCACCTTTAGCATACCAAATATCAGGATTCTTTTTCTGGATTTCTATAGCAGATTCATAATCTTCCAAAGCTTTCAGAAAATCCTCCAAAGCGTCATAACATATCCCTCTTCCGAAATAGGATTGGTAATGTTTGGGATTCAGATTAAGGGCATTTGTAAAAATATTAATGGCTTTAATATAATACCCCAGGTCGCCATAAATACTCGCTAAGTTGTGCAAAGTATCAACATCCATCGGGTCAAGTGCCAGAGCTTCCTGATAACTCTCGATGGCTTCCTTAACCTTGCCAAGGCTGGCAAAAGAATTACCTTTATTATGGTAGGCAAGAAAGAAATCTTTCTTTATGGCAAGCACCATATCAAAACACTCTATAGCCTGATGGTACTTCTCGAGTGTATGCAAAATCACACCTTTATTATGCCATAGGGCATAATCAAATGGTGATTCGTTAATTGACATTTCATAAAATTTTAAAGCATTTTCATAATCAGCAGCCGAATGATAACAAAAGGCAAGTTCCTGCTGGCAATCTTTTTTCAAATCGGTAGAGCCATGCAATAATAAATAAATTTTTATAGCCTCTCTGTATTTTCTAGCTGATTGTAAAATATAAGCCTTTTGAAACAGTAGGTCTTCATTGCCTGGCTCATATATCATAGCTTCTTCAAGACACTTCAGTGCTTCATTGGTTCTTTGAAGCTGGTTCAAAGTTACAGACTTATGAAATAATGCTTCAGTATCCTTAGGGTTTATCGAAAGTATTTTATCGAGAATTTCCAATGCTTCTTCATAATTTTCGAGATTATTCATAATCATGCTCATTTTCAGAAGTGCATCCGTAGAATATGGCTCGAATTCAATCCATAATTTGCATAGTTCGAGTGCAATGGAATACTTTTCTTTATCAATACAATAATCAACCAATGCTTCAAGCTGCTCCGGTTCCGGAACAGTACTTTTATTTAGCTTTCCGTTTTTCAAAGCATGAGTAATACTCAGAAGTTGTTGTTCCATATCCTCGGAATTTGGCACTTCATTAAAATCTTCTATGTAATCGGTAAAACCCATGCTTTAATTAATAACCTTATATGAAATTATTTTTCAGTTGCAATATAAGTATCTTTATTAAAAAATAAGCAAAATATTTTTCTAAAAAAAATGCCGATAAATCGGCATTATTCATTAGTAATTATTAATTATAGCTGTACTGCCTGCTAATATGACTATTATAAATATTAATATTGCTATAGCTATCAAAACAAGATAAACAATAGCCAAAACTTTATATATGAAAAAATATCTTGACTGTTTTTCAATTGCCTGATGCAGATAAAGCGGGTCATTATTATATGTATAATTTTTAAAAGCTTCAGCTGACTCTCTTAATCTAATACCTGCAAAGATAGCAGGTATTCCGACAACTGCATATATAATAAACAAACATGACAGCGCACCTCCAATTATCAAAAAAATCCCAAGAAAATTCATATCCTTACTCATTTTAATAATTAATGCGCTGAAAGCAGCTTCAATCACAGTGTTTTGCGGCTGATAATTCTGCTCCGTAACATCTGACATACAACCTCCAAAAAAATTATGAAATATGTATTATGAATTTATAATAATGAAAGCCGAATACGCATACGGATTTACAAACAAATTTCACATATTCATACAATACTTTTTCAGTATTAAATCAAGATGACCACGAATATTTTCTTGATTCTAAATTTTAACTTCGTTCAGCGGCAACGTTATCTGAACGATATTCATATTATCAGGTTCAAGACTATCAATTGTCATCGTACCATTTAAAATTCTGATATTTGAAGCAGCAACAGCCAGATTAAATAGAATTTCATTCTTATCGGCTTTTAGAGCTTCAAATATAGAATCTTTGAATTCTTTATACAATGTAATCATATCGTTTAACAATGGATTTGAATCGCAAATTAACTGAATGTCAGTTACACTTTCATAAGTATTTTCCGATGATGAAATCCGGAAATTAACCTTTGTTGAATTGAGCGAAAGTGTTTTGAATAGATTCACAAATGTATCCGATAGTATGTTTACATTTGCCACTGCAGTTGAACTTTTTACATCATCTGATAAACTGAAATTTACAGTCATTTCAGGAGAAATAAATTCCTGATATTTTTCAATTGCAGAATTAAGAACAAAAAATAATGATACTCGTGAAATATCCTTGCCTGATTGGTCACCTTTGACAACTTCGATCAGGTCGGAAGTAAACGAAAACAAATCTTCTGAGCTTTCATTAGCAAGCTGGAGATAGCTGTCATGCTCTTCCTGGTTATCATAAGCTTTTTGGGTGAGTAGCTGGATATAGCCGATTATTGATGTAATCGAATTACGCAGTTTATGGCTTAATTTTATTATGAAATAATTTCTTGTCTCGTTAGTTTCGCGTGTGTACTGTTCGACAACCTGAATTTGTTTTGTCCTGACCTTGGCTTCTTCCTCTGCAAGTTTTTCGAGCGTAACGTCTCTGCCGATTGCATAAATTAATGAATCTTTTTTCGATACTGTGAAACTGAAATTTAACCATTTACTACCGGTATCCCTGGTTGTCATCAATAAATCGAGTCTTGTGGTGAAATCATCATTAAAATCAGGTATTGAATCAAACATTTCCTGTAATTCAGAAGTATTTTGACATAATGAATGAATTGTCTGGCCAATCATCTCATCGGGCTGGTAACCAAAAATAATCGAAGATGCAGGATTCATTGATTTCCAAGCCCCGTTCATATCCATAACCGCGATAATATCATTCGATGTATCGAGTATCCTTCTTTGTGAACGTGTCATCCTCTCAGCCAGGTCAATAGCTATTGCCTTCCTTGTTGTCGTTACGAGTACGAATCCGAATAATACAAAACTTAAGACCAAAGAAATTATGAAAGATATTAATGGTAAAGTCTGCTGGAACTGTCCCCCGAAATGAGGTATTGTAGCAAATTTGACTTTTATGTCCCTGTCGGCAATCTTGAGAATTTTTTCAGTCATTAATTCGGGAGAGTTGCCGGCATTTATCAATCCAATATTTTTTGATGTATAGATTGAAGTTTCATTTCCACTGTAATCTTTATCGCTAAATTCAAATATTATACTAGTATCGCTTGGAACTTCTTCCCTCAGGGCATCTGCAAAAAATTCTTTTGCATTCAATTCAAGAATTACTACACCTTCAAAAAAATCTGTATTATAGCCAAAAGCTCCGAGGCTACCTTTCTTATGAACAATCGGAGAAACAAGAAAAATTTCATTTGTATCATGTCTGATGAATTTAAAAACAGGAGTTGCAATCATCTTATTTTGCGCCTGGGCTTTTGATATTGCATCGAATGTAATTTTATTTGTAGCAAAATCATATCCGCTTACATGCATATTTTTTTCTGAAGGCACAACAAATGCCGCAGGCATATAATACTCTCTGTTGCCAACGGGATAAACTTTATAATCATATAAACCCTGGGACTGGGTGAAATGAATATGTTCTGACAGAAGTGAACTGTCAATTTTAGGTACATACATAAGACTTATAATCGACGAATAAGTTTTCACGGGAACCGAGCCATAAAGGACAAAATAATCCCTCACAACCTGCACGAGGTTGTCATACAAGCCCCGCATTGACTGCAAAACCTGATACGAGTTTTGAACCTTAAGCTCTACACGAGACATAACAGAGCTGTTTGCTTTATCAAAAGCTGCTGTTTTATCCGATTGAACTTTATCGGCAACAAAAATCCAAATGAATACACTCAATACGAGAAATAATATCAGAACTATAAAAGCAGGGTAGGTTTTCTTTATATCGAATACTAATTTTCTTTGAGAAGCTGCCTGCTTTAATATTGATTCATATGACGTTTCTTTGAAATTTTGAACTTTTGACATATCTCTTCAAATATATGTTAATAATTATTTTTTTGCGAGTTTATTTTCAATTATTTGAATTACAATTTTGGCAAATGTTGTCGTATCGACAGGTTTCGATATATAATCATCGAAACCCAAAGCCAGGTACTTTTCACGGTCCGATGGGTGTGCAAATCCCGTAACTGCAATTATAGGCACAACATCACCATCAGGGTGTTGTCTGATAGCAGTCATGATTTCCGTACCGTTCATATCCGGTAATAATATATCCACAATAATACATTTTGCTGTATTTGAGTTCAACCACTCGACAGCCGTCTTACCATCTTCAAATTCCTGGATCTGATACCCTGCCTTATTTAATAATATACCAAACATTTTTCTTATGGCTTTATTATCCTCAATTAAACAAATCGGATTATTTTCTGTACCCATAACCATACCTAAACAAATGTAAAACTAATAATAAATAAATATTATGAGTGAAATTTTTACCTGTACACTTAAAAAAGTAATCATAGACCATACTAAAAACTCAAAAGTAATCATTTTATGTTTTTAAATAATCATTGTACAATCAATATTTCTACTCTTCTGTTTCTTTTTCTCCCATCTTCTGACCTGTTATCACCGACAGGAACACGTGCGCCGTCACCTCTCGGGAATAACCTGCCGGAAGCAATCCCTTTGCTCACAAGATATTGAACTACTTGTTTTGCCCTGTCTTCAGAGCGTTTCTGATTCTGCGAAAATGTCCCCTGGTCATCTGAATGGCCAACAATACGGACAGTTGAGCTTGGATTAGCTTTCAAAAATTCAGCCACATTGTCTAAATACTCTTTAGCATCATTTGTAAGCGAGGTCGAAGCAGAACTTGGAAAGAAATAAGTCTTACGCTGTCCTGCCCTGATTGTTATCTTTCTTTGCGGTTCGGTTGTCGTTGTTACTTTTTCGGTAACATCAATTGTAGATTTTTCGGCAACCTCCTCACTGACCTGGGAACGTTCCACAGGTTTTGCTTCATAAGCCAGAAGTATCTCTTCAAAGCCACCGAAAAAAGGCCCGCTTTCACGCCTTGCTGTTGCATAAGCATCAGGCGGCGGTTTATAATTCGGATTAAATGCCAACGTATCCTTTTTTACATCATCCGGGCCTAATTTTATAATTAACCCAATTCTTGCGAACAATGTATTTCTTGATGAACCGGAATCAGAAATAACGCTTGTTCCTCCATTCAGTGAAAGATATGGGCTAAAAAGAATTCTATACTTATGGCTAATATCTGCAACAAGAAATTCGTAAGAGATTCCAAGGTGAAAACCTAACCTGAAATTTTGTGGAGATATTACATTTTTCTTATCATGATCAATATTTCCTGTATTTTTAAATTTGTAGCGATTAATCAATTTTGACCCTGTAATAAAATCTAAATCGAATCCACCAAATGAATATAATCCTGGGATTGAAAAATTGTATCTTGCTGAAGGAGAAACTGAAACATAATTAAAATCCGTTATTGCTTCATATGATTCTTTGGTTGTGTCTTTGCTTGGTGTTGTTTCAGCAGTGCCACTTCGGAAATCCTGCAAAAACAGTGAAAGTGAAACGCCCCAATCCGAACCTTTGGGATTCCATTCAGCAAATAATCCGGCATAATAACCGATACCAAAACCCGCAGGATAATTAATCATCGAATCTTTATATTCAGGTGGTATAGATGGATCAAATATTGGATCTGTTAATGGCATTATCAATTTGCTGAAAAAATAGTCTGCGTTAACACCGCCATTTGCACCAAACCACCAATCCCCAAGGCCTCTATTGATAATCAATGTATCCTTTGAAGGCAATGGAATTAACTCCCTGAAATCGCCCATCGTCTGTGGTTTGAGCGGCATATTCAGTATCAGAAAAAAAATTATTATAACAATTATTTTTAGTCTTATCATCTTAAAGTTTTTATATTTTGTTATGAGTGAATAGTGAAATCATTTCTTTAAATTTTAATTCTCACTTATCACTATACTAATTTTTCACAATTTAAAATATTACCCCATATTTGCAAGTATCTTGCTCTACTAATATTATAATTTTTTATTTAATTACCTAATAATCAACACATATTTTATCTTAATCTCGGAAGGTGCTTTTAGCAAAATAATATAATATCCCGTTTGTAAAAATTGAGAATTTATTTTGAATGTATGATGACCCACCGAAAAATTCAAATTATTGAACTCTTTAACGAAATTTCCATGTATATCATAAAACTGTAACGTATGTTCTCCTTTTTCAATTAAGTCCATTTCAATTGATAATTCCGATTCTGCCGGTTGGGGATAAGCATCGAGAGCCAGAGCCGAGTTTGAGAATTGAATCTCCCTCGATGTATTTCCTTCGCATGATGTTGATAATGTTATTGAACCGTTGTCTTTCTCTATATAATAATCACTGCTATTGGTAATATCAAAATCGAGTATGTTTATTTGACTATTATTAGAAGAACTGAATAGAGCTATTGCAAGAAAATTTGCCAGAGTATCTGAAAGCCGTTTCGAATTAATATTGATAACTGCTGTGTCAACCGGATTCATTGTTTGAGATGAAAATACAGAGTCTCTAAAATCAATTAGTCTTGCAGGATATTCGAGTTTCAATTGAAAATCAATCACCTTTTTGTCCGGGTTTGAAATGTCTTCAAGGCTTTCAGCTAATAACTGAATCCTGAAAAAATCACCTGTTTTTGAATATATATCGGGAACACTAACTTTTAATGGATACTTAACAATACAATCAAGTGTGTCTTCATAATGATTTGATTTATAATTCTTCCACAGCTTGATTGAACCATCACGCCCTGCTGAAATAATTGTATCCCCGGTTGAAGAATAGCCGCAGGAAAGAACCTGAACCCCATGATTTATCGGAATTGTCGCATCTGTGCCATTTTGAATGTACCATTGCCTCAATGTTCCATCGAGAGAACCGGAAAGAATCACAAAACCATCGGCTCTAAAACCGAGAGACCTGATTTGTCCCGTATGTCCTGTTAAAGTATCAACGATTAAACCGGTACTCATATCCATCAAACGGACTAATCCGTCAACACAACCCGTTGCAATAATTTGATTATCAGGTGATATAATTGAAGTCCGGACGAGGTGGGAACCACTGCGGTCTTCACTGTCGAATTTCATGATTAAAGATTTAGTAATAACATCATAAACATAAGAATCACCGCTGTATGTAGAAAAAAGCAGTAAGGACCCATCATCGGAAAATGAACATGTATAGACATTTGAATAATCATCGGAATGAAATGATGCAATTGTATCTCCCGCCTGAACTGAAAAAAGCATCACATATCCGTCATATGATGCGGCAGCAAATAACGGTTTAGCCTGATTTGCGGCACAGGATTTAACAATATTATTAAAATATCCTTTGCCATATTCAGTTGTACTTCTGCTAACTCTGTCCCAAAGAATTGCAGAAGAATCGAATGCTATTATTATAGTATCATAGCCATGAAATTGATATGCTCCGAAAACAAATTGATTAGTCATCTTCAATGAGTCTATTGGATTCTTCGTTGTTATATCCCACAATTTTATTAAAGAATCGCCCCCTGATGTCAATGCGAATTTTCCGTCAGTGGATAAGCTTGCTGTCCTCACCTCAGAATTATGTGCATTTGGAATTTCCCACAATAGCATCGGTTCGTCTGTATAGTCGCTGATGAGACGAAGTTTAAGCATGAGGGTATCGAATAATGGAACATCCCAATTATAATAATTTGATGCTATAGAATCTTCAATAAGCACCCAACTAATTCCATCGTCATTAGAATAAAATAAAGACGCACCTGTATTGATAGAAGCATTATTCCACTCGATTCGTGTTGTTCTTCCGGTTAGTACTGTATCATTAATTCCTGGTGAAATGAAATTTATTTGAGAATAAGAATTAGAATAAACAAGTGCGAAAAATATGATAACGATAATAATTAGTTCACAATGAATAATTTTAAAAGGATTTTTATTTTTCATTTTTCATTATCAAAATTATCGTATTAATTGAAGTTTAACGACAGCACGCGAAATTTCAATTGAAGGGTCCTCTATCGGATAGGCAATAAAAATCACATCATATAGGCCCTGAGATGCAAATTCACCTGCCTGAAATTCATATAAATGCTTACCAACCGATGCTTCAATACCTGCAATTAAATCACCTTTCTCATCCTTGAGCTTTTCCATCTCTCTGCCTTTTAAATCATAGACAGTAGCAGTAAGCATTACATTATCCTCAAGAAAAACCTCAATGGTTGTTTTATCCTTAAATGGATTCGGATAGGGGTGTGCCTTAGTAATAACAGCATTTGGTATTCTGGTACAGCCTTGTGCCAGAAAATGCTCGGTATCAAAAAAATCAACATAATAAAGTCTGTAGCAATAATCTGCCGAACGGTATTTAACAGTATCATAGCTGTAATCGTATTTATGCCTAACTGAACTGGTTCCATTTCCAATAAGTCCTTGATCAAGTAACCTCGGACCGTCATACCTTGCTATTGTTTGCCAGTCAGCCGCGTTAGTGTCAGTTATCCATGGACCCATCAAAGCACGTTTAAGAACAAATCCTGAATTATAAGCCTCTTTCAATGTTGTCCACCATATATGCACTCTTTTCTTGCCGGCATATTCTACGACGAAGGAATCAAGAATAAACTCGGGCTCCGGTGATTCATCAATTTTGTATGTTACTGTATTTGACAAACTATCATCCATTTCCACATTATCGTTCTCATGGTAACGAATGACATTTGGAGCAAGAAGTGAATCCTTTTCTATTTTATATGCACATGCCTGGTAATAATACTGTGGATTAAGCCATGCGAATGCTTTTGGTATCATTTTATCTGCTGTCTTCGACGCAAGAAGGAATTGGCCAATCAAAACAGTCGTATCAGTTGGAATAGGATGAGCAAAAACATATTCTTCAGGTCCGGCAATCGTTATGCTAAGTCTTCCCGGATAAACGTTAGCAGTAATATAGTAGTCTGTAACTGGCAACTGCCCTCCACCCGAAAAGGTTGCAAGTTTAAATTCACTGGTGCCGGGAATGAATTGAACAGTACAGCTATCAGGATGAATCGGAAAACTTGTATCGGCTATTGTTATTTCGAATGTACCGTTTGCAAAACGGTCCCATTTGTCTGAGCTTCTTATCAATTTCAGGTCAAACATAATTGTATCAGGTTTAACCTGAATAACATTATCAATTGTTACTATACCAAGAGTATCAACACTCTGAGCTTCAAGTTGAAAAAAAGTCAGAAAAAAAAAGATAAAGAAAAATAATATGTAAAATGTTTTTTTCATTATTGATTTTTATATCCAAGATTACGAAAAGATTTTAATTAAATCTGATTGAAAATCCTAAATTCGTAATTCGTAATTCGTAATTAATTACGGAACAAGAGTGGCTCTGCCACGGTTATTCCATGAGAAATTCAAGTCCCTTGTATTTACTATACCACTTAAATTAATATCCTTCGTCAAATACCCTTCGTAATCCCTGTCGTCCCATGTTAGAACATGGTCATTGTTATCTATTATACCATCATTATTCACATCGCCTGCTATCATAGCAAACAATATTGAACCGTCTGTTCTTTTTCCAATTGGTTTCACAGCATTTGCTCTTCCCAAAAGAATCTGAGGGTCTGTAAAATCAACATAATTACCTAAGGCTCTCGGATATATTCCAACCGCAAATTCTGTTGCAATGGATAAGTGATTCCTGTGTTTAACAACGAGATAATAATCACCTGCATCCATCCCGCCACTGCGGAGAACAACCGGTGATTTACCATCTATGTCAACAATATTTCCGTCAATTTTCAGTAAGCAAGTCCTATAAAATGGCTTCGGGTCATTCAAGTTACGTCTGAATTCAATTACAATGTAATCAACTATCGAATCTGGCACTGATACTAAATTAATGAATTGCCTGTTCTGGTCAAGATTATATGGATAAATGTCAGGTGGTGTTAATGGAATTAAGCCTTTAATTCTTAAATCCTCAGCCATAGAACCAAACCGGTATGGTCCTTCGAGAAATAGTGTTGCAGTTAGTTCAAGTTTGCCACCCCTGCTGATTCCGACACCATAATCACCGAGAGAAACTACCTGTGGTGCTAAAGAATAAGCCCATTGGTTCGTTGTGTCCCATTTTGGCGGAATTTCTGAAGTTTCAACATCGGTCCATGCTCCTCTGTACCATCTCTGTAAAATCAGATAATCAAATTCAGGCCAAAGGGTTTTTGTTTCATCAACTGCAGTATCTAATAAGCTGTGCCTCCATCCGTAACCAAGAATAAGGTTCACGCCGTCAATCACAGGAATATTGTTTCCATCCAGTCCTGAGATTGTATAGGTCCTTTTAACCTTCATGTCTCCGCCTAAAATCGGCGGGAATGTCCGCGGTTTAATTCTGAAGGTCATTTCCTTTAGACCGTTGGATGCCGCTGAATCCCTGAACAATCCCCATGTATAAGGATTATTGAATATAATTTTCAGACTGTCAAAATGCAGAACTGTTCTCCTGAAACTACCATCTATTTCGGCATCGGCACCATCAAAGATTGGATCTCTTAACGTTGTCAATGTTAAAACAAACTTATTACTTGTATCAGGTTCGGTTCTTATAGGTGATTTCAGATAAAGTGTATCATTTACAGTAATATTTCTTGTTATGGTAATGCCTTGAGTTGTTTCATTTCTTAAATTCAGCAATTTTGTTGTGTCTAATGGTATTTCACCCGTTGTATTGCTGATTGAGCCTGTACCTGTGTACTTTACGGATACATATCCTTCGAAGGTTGGTTGTTCCCTCAATGAACCTCCGACATGCCTGACAATCCATGTGGAATCCGCCATTGTAAAATTACTGTCAGTAGAATTTCTCAATTCACCGTTAGTAAGTTCAAGCTTTGTATTGACCTTGAATCCGCCGCCACGAATTACATCTGCACCCTGTGGATTATCAATATTAAGATTTGAGAAATGACCATCACCTTCAATATCCTGGGAACTTACTGTTCCATTTAAGCGGACATCCCTTATTCCTGTTACTTTTGAATTATTGAACACAGAAGCCTTTGCATTAACTTCCTCCCTATCTACCTCAAACGGCACACTATCACTGACAATCAATGAATCCATTGTAGTCAAAGGTATCTTTCTGCCGTCACTTAATTTAAGAGAATCAACATATTTACGTGAAATATATCTTAGAACAAGTTGATTAAAATAGATATTCGGTATAACTTGTTGAGAACTCACTATTTTCCCCAGGAATTCAAATCTGCCACCCATTGTATCATTTAATGATTTAACTTGTCCCGATTTTAATTTAATTGTACCATTATTAGTGATTTTTCCCGGAGGCCTAGTTGAATCTGGTTGGTTATCCAAAGTATATCCCTGGCTCATCAATTTTCCCGAATTCAGGAAAATCAATGTAAAAATAATAATAATATGGAGATATTTATTCTTCATTAATTAAAATATAAATAAGAAAATTAGTCTTAACTAAATTTATAATTTTTCTGACCTAACTATATTTTAAAAAAAAATTTGGGTGGCAGTTATGAAGCCACCACCCAAAAAATAATTATTCACCTATTTCTATGACTTCCTGGTTCTGTACTGTTCCTGCGTTTGTTAACTGTGCAGTACCAAGTACTGCTGTATCAGCACCAAGAGTACTTATCCAGATACCGGCAACATCGCCTACAGCCCTTGATTTGTTATCACCAGCATCGGCAAATGAGTTTGCATCGGCATTGAAGTTTCTAATACCGGCATAATAACCTGCAATCGAACCACTCAGATTAGTGTGGAAATTGTATCCTGCGCCGTTATCCTCATTACCAACGATTAGCACTGCATTGGGATATGCTACAGGGAATTCAGGCCCGGCAATGATATTGCTCGATATCGTTATCTGGTTAGCTGCTGCTACACCACCGGGATAAGCCGTTGCTTCCTTGAGAGTATTGTTTGTGTTGACTTCATCAGCACCACCCGCTGTTCCCCAAGCAGGTCCGTCAATACCAACATAAACAAGGTGACGGACAAGGGCATTATCATTTGCTGACGGAAGAACACCTTCATCCCATGTATTCGGGTTGGTCCAACGTCCATCGTTGACTGTAATAAACAGTGTGGATGTACCCATGATAATATCTGAATTTGATGTTACTTGACTAATTGTACCACCACCTGTACCTGCTATGAGAGAAATACCTGTACCTCCTGTCAGGTTAACATAACGCGGGTCTGAAGAGCCGCTGTTTGTTGCCGGGAAACCAGCAATTGTAATTTTCTGCTTTGCCTGGCCTGCATCATAACCTTCGAAGAATCTCATTCTGCTTTCCATGATAGCTGCTCCGGTATATTCCGTGGCTATATAACCTGCTCTTAAAGTGGAAATTGTACCTGTACCGGTAAAAGTAGCACGGATTGTTCTGTTAACATCTGTTGTTGCTGTCCAGTCATTACATAAAGCAGGCTGTAAAGCCGGATGAACATCAAGCTGAAAATCAGTTGGTGCGGTACTGAATGTTACCTGCGTCTGTTCATTATTAAACTTCAGCATCGCTCCTGTTGGCAATGTTCCATAATAACGCATTTTACCGCGAATATAAACATCGTTATTTGCTGAGCTATAAGTAACGGTTGGTGCCCCTGCAGACCGGTATAAATTAAATACATTTGCGTCGGCAATAGCATTACCCATAATAACATTGCCTCCACTTACCGTCAGTGTATTACCTCTCATAAACATACTGCCATCGGGAGTCTTTGTTCCGGCATTGTGAAATTCCACATTACCATATAAATACTCTGGATTAGCAGAAATTCCGTCATTGTTAGCCATTGGTGTCTGTGCTCCTGCACCCTGATAATCAACGGTCGAATTAGTTGCAAATGTCATATTTGTTCTGCTTCCGACTGCAACCTGATTGGTAAATGTTCCGGGAATATCAAGTCTTGCATCAACAGGTGTTCCGGAAAAACCAACGTTCAATGCACCAGGTATGGCAAGACCTGATTCAAGAGTTAATGTACCATTTAAAGTAAAAATACCCGTTGACATAAGGTTAAGCATATTTGCCGTACCTGCAGCCACATCCTGTACATTAAAATTAGCTGCACCATCAAAGTCCATAGTACCGGTACCGGTTGTTTTAAATACACTTGCTGTAAGTGTAACATCACCATCGACAACCGATGCGCCATTTCCAATCGTAAAGTTTGCATTACAGGTTAAATCTGCGGCTCCATTTGATGTCAAATACCCGCTTGCATAAACGGCGGCATTATTAACCTTCAAACCATCCAACAAATCTAAGTTGATATAATGATTTATTGCACCGGATTCATCTCCTTCACCGTAAACAACCTGCGGAACAACAGGCTGAGTGCCGTTTCCATCATAATGGAAAATACCGGCATAAGTTCTGTCGCCACCGCTCGATGGGTCATAAACGTTAAAAACATATACATCTGTCAATACATTTTTGGTCCCGCCAAAATAGTATAAATCTGTGTACCAGCGAGCTTGTACATCCTGTCCGGCGGCAACTCTTACCCACTCGACTCTTCCGGGAATACGTGAAGCTGCGGCTGCTCCCAATGGTACCCCACCGTCAAATGAACCGCTTTGTGTTGGACTTCCACGCATACGGATAATTCCGTTAGTTCCTGCAGCATAAGTCCCGTTTGTATTATTAGTAAAGTTGGGAACCGGCTGCGAGTAAACTTCAAGCCCTGCCAATAATAGTAATATTACTGCTAATGCAGAAGCAAGCAAATGATTAGAATAACTTTTTCTCATTACAAAATCCTCCAAATAGTTCATAAATCTTTTATTATTAATCAAAAATTATTTTCTTAGTTATTTCTAAAATACAAACACTCCTTGTATATTAATACAAAATTAATTAATTGCAAATCATTTTGCAATCAGTATAAATACTTAATTTTATTAAGTATTTCACAACAAAAATGAGTAATTATAAGCCCCGATAATCCTCCTGAAAAAATAGTTAATAATGACGTTCTATACAATTCATTTATTTTTAATTAACTTATAACCACAATTCAAAATTTACATTTTACATTTTACATTCTTTTGACTTCCGACTACCGACTTTTGACTTCCGATCTTATCATTCTCCTATTTCAATCACACCATCATTAATAATTGCCGAACTATTAATCACACTTCCCCTTACATGAAGTGCATCAATTAAAGTGCTTATATTCAAATTTGAACTTTCATTTGTTAAATTCATTCTAACAAACACAGGTGCAGTTACATTTTTTGTGCCATTTCTCAACAGTATATTTCCATATCCCTGTGCATCGGGTAATCCGAATGGATTAGGCAATATTGTCTGTACTGCTCCATAGAAATCCATCGTACTGGTTTCCGAAAGATAATATGTACTGAAATTAGTCAATGAATTATTTGGGAAATCAGCTAAGCCAGAACTTAATATTCCGTTGTTATCGAGAATAAATGCCCCGGTCCCTGTCGTTGAATTTATTGAATTTGCTTGTAAATCAAGCAGTGAATTATTTATAACAAGCAAACTATCCAATTGCGGATTAGCTACATTTAGCGTTACAACATGATTCAGTCCGACTTCAACGACATCTTTGTTGTCTAAAACGGTAGCAAATGGAATGTCATCCACCTGAGGGCATACCGGAGGTAAGTGATTTGAATTAAAAGTCCACGTTGTGTTTAAATCCCAGTTACCTGTGGCAACGCTATAAAATCTTCTCGGTGACTTTTCACCTATGTAAAAATCACCTAAACCTGCCCACTTTGTTGCTCCTCCTGTTAATTCCACACTCGCAAGGCCTACATTCCAATTTAAATCTGCCCCATTTCTCTCAGACCATAATGGTACTTCAGCAGGTACGCTCATTCTTCTTACCACTGCATTTGCAGGAGTAACAGTTGCAAGTTCGCTTGATGGAAATTCGAGATTAACATTTGCAACTCGTCCGCCCATTGCAAATGTTCCCCCTGATATAGGATTCAAACTCCAATATCGGGGTACACTGTGCAATGGATCCATCCTATTGCCGGAATTTGGTGAGTACGGGACCGGGTCTAAGTTAATACCATCAACAGCACCTGATGTACCGCCAACTCCAATCATGGTGATAACAGCAGGTGTAAAACTTGTACCATTTCCAATTTCATAAGTATAAGAACCAGCATCGCCAGGTATAACTTTCTGCAAATATCCATCTACATACCCTGTACCAGTGCGGTTTACCGAACCTCCATTTTGAATAATGACCTTCCTGTCTGCATTTCTAACATTAATTATTGAAGAAGATGATAAATTCATTGTATGGGATACATATACTTGTGCAGTTGCTGATAAAGTATTCTTTGTTACATAAACGTATCCACCTGCCAAATCCAGGTCGTAATAATTCACACCATCCTGATTTTCCAGAGCAAGAGTATGATTCGAAGGTCCATTAAATACAAAGTTCTTCGTCAATGGATTCGTTCTTGTTGTATTAAGCAAAACCATATCCCTGTCGAGGCGGATGCTCCTACTGCCGAAATTAAGAGTACCGTTAATTAATCTCAAATCCTCGCTTATATTCAAATATGGGTCAGGACTGCCAATTGCATCGTTACTCAGAAATATAGTATTAGTAGGAGCTATATTATTAATAGTCAGTGAAATTATATTATTTGGTAATCCTCTTCCTGACACCTGTCCTCCATTTATTCCGTTATAAATATAACGGCTATTTCCATAAGTAGGGACATTTGTCGATAATATTGCTCCTGCCGAACCATCTGCCGTAATACCGCTCACATGGTGAATACCGAGAGATGTAGAATCTTCCATCACATAAGTATTTGTTCTCACAGAACCGAATTGCCCCTGTACATATAGAGCACCCGGTGAGCCATCATTCTTTTCCAAATATAATGTCCTGACATCGGGTGTATATGTTTCGGGAACTGTAATTGTCCTGCTGTTTCCGATGTGAACAATATCACTAACACCGGGAACCAATAGAACAGGTGTAACTTTCGTTGTATATCCATCGAAAGACCAAATCGCAGTATTAGTCCCGTCCCATATTCCATCGCTATAACTCCAATAAACATATCCCGATGGTTCACCGGCGACAAAGTCTCCATATTCTGTATTGTTGGAAGATGTAACGTAGGTTGCAGTTCTTGCAGTAGTGCTTGTCTTTTTCCAGACACCCGCCGCAGGTAAAGCGGGAGTATATAAATGGTGTTCATAATATGTTGTTGGCCCTGCAACAGGGTCAGTCGGCAAATAAGTTGTTGTTAGTTTATAAGTCCTGTTAGGGCCCAAATCAAATCCATTGTTTGAAACTGTCCAGTAACGGTGTACATAATTTGTCAATTTAACAGGCGGGTCGGCAATAGCCGAATGGTCAACCAGTGAAGTAATGGCACCAACTAATCCTGCAGTACCTCCTGTTCCGACAGCCTCATATGTTACAGGCCTGTATTCTGTATTTAATGTAGTCCCAATCGGGAATACCAAGCTATTTGCCCCTGTAGGAAAATAACGGTAAACCAAGCCGTCAACATGCCCCAAGCCATTCCTCAATACCTGCGGGTCGTTGCCGCTAACATTCGAATTAAATTCAACATATTTATTATTAGCTCTTGCATTGATATTGACTACATTGTTATTAGGAAACTCAAGAGAATTCCTTATAACCAAATTTGAATTGGCAGTACTACCAAGATATAACTCACCTGCTGTTTTATCAACCTTCATTCTATAAAGTTTCAATCCACCTGTTTCGTTATTTGTTATTGTCTGGCTGGCTGTTTCATTAAATACAAGCAACCATGGGTCAGACTGTGAACCGCCAGGGTCATAAAAATAACCATCATTAAGGAAATTACCTCTAAGTTCAACCGTATTAGTGTTAAGGCTGAATGTATGGCTGTTATCAGTTGTAAGATTGTTTTTAATAACAAAAACTTGCTCCGCTATATGAGTTTTTACACCTGCTCTCGTTGCATGAACATCCCAAACAGGCATGTTGCCGCCAAGCTTAATGGGTTCTGCCGGTGTTGCTAAAGGCATTGTAGGATGGCCCGTCTGCAATGTTCCGGCAGCCATTCCGATTCCATTATCAGCGGCGCCTTTTACAACCTTGAAATCAGCAGAAGCACCTACTGTGCCTGATGCAACGACAATACTGCCTCCCGACATAGAGAATGTCGATGAGGATTTACTAATATCAAAACCCGCCAAGGTTGCATCAGTATTGCCATAAGACATAACTGTAAATGTACCTGAACTTAGATTAAAATCTATTTTATCGCTGGCACCCGTTCTCGTGAAACATCCCGCAACATTCACATTGCCGTTGCTCACATTTAGCCTGGTACCTGTGTTATACAGAAAATATTCATCAATCGCGTTACCAACGTTTAGATTCCCTCCGGTAACGTCAATTCTCGTATTAACATTTGTTATCAAATCATCCGAAGTTGAAACGGCTCCGTTAAGTATATTCAACCCTGTATAAGGCTGCATGTTCTCGACATTAGTGCCTCCGGACAACCACAAAGTACCTGTCTGCACATTTGTCAGAATTCCTTTGTCCAAATAGAATAGATATTCAGGAACACTTCCTGTTTGTGAAGCAAAAGAGTTTGATGCTACAAGTAGAGTATCTGAAAATCCATTCACTTTGTCCATTACAACAGGTCCCATAGGCGCCCAATTACCCTCGCCGCTTATTGTTGAGGATGAAGCCGTAATTGTGGAGCTTGGTGAACTATTAAATTTCAAAACTGTGTAATTATTCGCATCAGAATAAAGGTCTATAGCGTTTACCAAAGTTGAAACATTATAAATATTTTTCTGTATTGTTAAAGTATCCTTGGTATTACCTGATGATGGTGGACTTATGCTTCCACCGTCAAGAACACCCAGATTGCTTTCTATGGTAAGTTGCTTATTTGCAGGTGCTGTACCGAATTCCAATGAACCCGCCAAAGCACTTGCTGTATTTGAAGTACCGCCAATTTGAAGAGAGTCTATCTTATCTGTCGAGATATTATAAGTTAATGTATGGCCATCCACAATAACTGTGTCTTTATCATATATTTGACCGGGATAATAAGCCGATGGCACACCGGTATGATTCTCATTTGACCAATTGGAACCAACATTCCAGTTTCCTGTATTGCGGCTCCAGAAAATCCTGCCTGTGAAAAATCCCGAAGCTTCACCTGCAGTCCAATCGCCGTCATAATATAATGAATTTGTTATCGAAATCGGAGATGGATTTGCTGTTGGATTAGTCCCTAAGTTTATTTCCCAAAAATTTGTTGTTTTATACAATCCGGGAATGTACAAAGCTTGATTACCATTGACATCACCGGGGACATACGTAAAGCTTAAAGAATTTGCAGTTACATTCGATATTCCGTTAGTAGCCACATTCCAGTATTTTCCCAATATATTATCTGACATCCTGTTTGGATGCAATCCCGATTTAAGCTTCAAAGCAACAGATGGATTTACCGTATAAGTACCGGTTAAACTGATGCTTGCAGGGTTGTAGTTCGTTCCAACACCAACGGGAAAAAAATATGATTTTGCCCCTGCCCCACCGGTGTATTGTTTAATTATACTTCCGATCGTCGAAGAACCTTCGGATAATATCATCCTTGTTCCGCTGAAAGAACCCGCACCGGGACTGACAGCAAGAGCAGTGGGACCAAAAATCAAATCATAATTTAATGGCCTCAGATAATTGTCCTGATTAAAAGTAAGCTGATTGTTAATTGTCGTATTTCTTTGCAATTGCACTGTACCGCTTGGTTTGTCAAGTGTTACATTATAAAATGAAGTAGAACTTGAACCTTTGATATTCTGGGTAAGCGTGCTGTCAAATGTCAATGTTCCCTGCACTCCGCCACCAAAAGAATTTTGATTATTATTATTTATGAATTCACCTTGTAATCTCAGTGATTGAGTATTAGCAGTATATGTTCCGTTAGTCAGAAGAATTGAGTCTTTAACAATATGGCCCGTGGTTTGAGTAACAGTAGAACTTGAGTTGACTGTACTAACAGTTAAAGAAGCAATTCTGGTAGGAATTGCACCGCCTGTGTTTTGCGTAAAGTTATTTAGATACCCATTATTAACAATATTTATAGTATAGTCCTGAACCTCCCCATAATCACCTCCGCTAATACATGGGTCAAGAGTGCTATTATCATTTCTGACAGCAATTCTCATACATGTTGTTCCCGCAACTGTCCCGGCAGGCACTGTGAAAGTTATATCAGCGGCATAAGCACTGTCAATATTAAATTGCCTGCCGGCTGCACTTGGGTACCTTTCTGATGCAATATTTTCAAAATCTCCGTCGAAATCCTGGTCAAACCAAAACATTCCATAATAGCTCCCCGGGGAACCGGTATTTGCCAGCAGTAACCTCATTGTGTATTGCGAGCCGGCAGTCAGTGTTATACACTTATCGGGGAAGTATCTCCATGCAAAAAGACTTTGTCTTGCATCAGTATGGTCAAAGAAAGGTGCTCCAAACGTAGCGCCTGCAGATACTCTGACCTGATGTATATAGCCAAATCCTGAATTCAATCCTGTACCGGAACAATACCTGAAGTCTGCATTAGTATATGTTTCGCTAATTCTTCCTTTTGCAGTAAACTCATAATTGCCCGTGATATGGCCGTTATAGTTAAAGTTTCTTGCAATTGTTGCTCCACTATATTCTCTTTGAAGGTTACCTCTTGCAGTGTTTGTATGAAATCCGTCTTCAGCACCTGTTTCAATTATCCCGTCATCCATTAATTCAAAAACGCTGGCTCTGATAACATTTGTCCCAAGAATCAATTTCCCGGGGCCTCCTGCCGTTGATTCAACTGTTACAGAACCAAGCCTTTGTTCGTGAAACTCAGGATTACCTGTAGAGCTTGGCCAGCCATTTCCTATATTGGCATCGAGTGTAACGGTTTTTCCTTCACCAATCATAGCGATATCAAGTCTTCTCATGGGGTATTTCCCAACTTGTGTAATACCGTCAAGGAAGGTGCCGTCATTCACAGCACTGGAGTAACCAACTGTTGACCAGGTTGTCGAATCTGTCCAATTTCCATTTTGTACACTATAATAATAAGTGATTCCGGGTCCCTGCTGGGCAAGTACCCAGTCACCATTCAATACTCTGTTATTCACAGGTAAACCCAAATCAAGAGTACCGAGTAAATTACCTGTACCAATATTATAACCCATCGTCGAAGTGGTTGTAGCATTCGGAGAATATGTTGCACCTCCTCCGCCTGTCTGGTCTCTGTCGCCGCATGAACTACCGGAGCCGTTATTGAAAGTTGCACTCGGCGGCCGCAACCTTTGCCAATCAGTGCTTAAAGGGCCTCGCCAGAAAGCAAAGTCAAAACACATAATTAATGCACCGCCAGGTATATCCTGTGGATTCAAATATTGCCCGTTTACTGCAAGAACTCTATCTCCTCTCACCCAACCATTAGTCGTAGGACTGACCATTCTCCAATATTTTGCAATTGCCCTTTCCATGGGATAACTATATGCGGGTGGGCCAATAGTTGTCAGATCGGCAATATCCGGCTGATAGAAACCAAGTACCTGGATACCACAATATCCTGCAACGTCATTTGCAGGTGTATTTGATAGCCTGATAGTAAATGGATTATATTGGTTACCGGTTCCAACTTCATAAGTTATTCCCGTTCCACCGCCGGTAGTAGCATTACCAACGGCGCCTTCGGGTATCCATTTCCTCATTTCTCCATTAACATGCCCTATACCTGTCCTTGTAACTGTAGCTCCGTTTACAATTGTCATGAGCCATTCACCCTGATTATAATCAGGGCCAGTGGCTGTACTTGAACTGGGACTTAAATCAATATATGCAAGATTTGCTGCAGAAAAAGTCAGATCTGTATTGACTGTTATCATCTGGCTAAAGCCTGCTACTGTAGGCATAAATACTACTCTCGAATTTAATGTAGCATTATTTATAGTCAGATTATTAAATGTCATATCGTTTAAAGCTGTAACAGTTTGTGATGTATTTCCAATAAAATTGAAAGTGCCTGTACCGGAATTAAACACTCCAACGCCGGATATTCGCCAGTTACCGACAAGTGAGATACTATTTGCACCCGATGCTAATGTGCCTTGCTGGATATATAAACTGTCTGAAATTGTATTATTCGCATTCGACATCGTCAATGTTGTACCAATGGATTTAGCAATGGTCAAGGTTGCAATAACACCGGGAAGTCCGTTGCCTGTAACCTGCCCTGCTCCTCCTGTATAAACAAAATTGCCCCTGTTATTTGCAAGATAATTATAACTTCTTGTTGTCATCTGAACATTACCGGTAGCACCTGCATTTGTTATGCCTGCTGCATCGCCAAGGCTGACTGTTCCATCCTTCGTCAATCTGAATTCTCCGGTTCCACTGAGTATACTCGCACCAAAAATTAAAACACCGCTTGAATCAATTGTTACAATGCCATTGGCTGTTGTCGGAGAAGCATCTAAAGTTATTGTTTTACTGTTGCCTATATAAACAAGTGCATCGTTTGTCGGAGGTATTGCCGATGCAGGGCCACTATAACCCTGTGTTGACCAGCTAGAGGCAATTGTCCAGTTTGTGTTGTTTATACTATAAAAACTGATTTGTGAGGGTTCGCCAATTATAAAAGTACCCCATGATGATAGTTGCCTATACTCGGTTGTTGATGCTGTTCTTGTTCCTGTCTGCGGTGTACCAAATCTATTTGGTGCTACCCATGCACCTCCGGAATAAAGTCTTGTTTCAAAGTATAGAGGGTCGGCACCGTTTCTTAAATCGCCATTTGGGTCAACTCCGTTTATAAAACTATTGATGATATTATAGGTCATCGCCCCAAGGCTGAAAGTGCTTCCTGATGGAATTGCCGTAGTCCATTGCCTTCTGACATTTCTTGCATCACTCATACCGCTTCCTGCAGGATTTATTCCTACTGTTATTGGAGACGTGGTATTAGTCAGAGTGTCGGCGCTAACGCTAACTAATCCGGCTGTTCCACCACTGCCATTGAAGGTAAGGGTTGCAGGAGTATATCTCCTGTCATATCCAACTTCAAATACAGTTGAAGCTAATGCCGGGTCAACATATCTTCTCAGAGTGCCGTCAATATGACCGGGATTTCCACCGGGCCTTGTTAGTACTGCTCCCTGTGGAATTGTTGCATGACGTCCACGGCTCCTGACATTACCCCCGGGTAGGCCTAGAGTGTTTGTAACAATTATTCCATTATCGGATGTTGTACCTACGGCAGAAACATCAACATGATTCACATTGCTTACTGTCATATTATAAAATGTTTCATTGCCTGCAAGATATTTCTGCATGATTTGAGTGCTTGTTCCTGCAAAATTAACTAATGAACCTCCGGCAGAGAAAGTTCCACCCTGATTTGTCCAATTGCCAAGTAGTGTCATTGTCGTAGGTGTTGCCGTTGTAGATGACATTGTCAGATTTGATGAGCTTAAAAAACTAATGTCCCCTTCGATTCTTATATCATCAAGCGGCTGAACATTTCCGGGCCCTGAAATAATCACGTGATGATAAGGATTTTCTGTCTGATTTCTTGATGTTATTGTATTTGTAAATGACAAAACAGGAGAATTGAAATCAACTGTAGCCGTGGAAGGGTCGAATATGCCACCGGTATTCAGCCAATTCCCTGCATCTTTCAAATCAAAATAATTAGATGCGAATGTAGAGCTTTCGAGAGTGAGTAAATTTGTAACATTGAAAGTCGTTGAGGCAACGGATGAATTTAGCTGTTTTATTCCTGTGCCGGCTATTTTCAGATTATAGTATGATAAATTCACTAAATCACTAATTGGAGAAGCAGGCCTGCACTGTATGTTTTGAATTCCACCGCTTTTCTTAAAAATAACAGTCGAACCGTCAGTAAAGAACTTTTGAGTTGCAACACCTGCAAAATCGAGTGAAGATATATCAAAATCGCCGATAATATTTATATCTCCTTCATTTTGCAATGTAATGTTTGTACCGGCAGCCCTGTTGCCTCTTATTGTTAGACAATTATATTGTGCCACTGCAGGCGTTGCGGCACTGCTCGGTATGGTAGCATTTCCAGTTCCATCAAAAGTAATAGTTCCTGATGTAAATGTATTAGTCAGATAATTGGTTGGGTAAGTAGTTCTGATGACAAGTTCCCCGCCTCTCATTGTAAATGTTCTGCCCGAACTATTACCATTAACTGAAAAGGAGCCAATATCCAGTGTTCCGACATTAATCACAAGTGAATCATTAATTGCAAGATTCTTGCTTAAAGTTACAGTTCTTCCGAAAGCTTTATCGCAGACTATACTTCGGACAGGGGATGGAACTCCATCGCCGGATTCCTGGTCTATTGTCGTACTGATATATTTATACACAGCATTTTGGCTGAAATTCCTTATCGTCGTCTGTACATTGCCGCCAGTTGGGCCGGTAGTTGATGCAGTTATTCCATATTGACCGCCGATTTCAAGTCCTCCATCATCTTCGACTCGGAATATATTTCCTCCAATGTCATCATCGGTTTCAAATCTGAGAATACCACCGGATTCAACCGATAATTCACCGACATTTGAAACAGGCCCGGTTATTCTTACTTTCAGGTTTATTCTAACTCTGTCTGACTGTTTATTCGGTGCTGTTGTCGAAGGAGCGCCCCCAAAGCTGATTTTCGACCAGGTACCGGCAGTATCATAATCTCCATTGTCTGTTATACTATAATATGTAGCTCTTCCTGCAGCATCTTCACCGCTTGTCCAGTCACCATCAATCGTGCTTATCTGTTGTGAATAGAAAAATTGATTGTTAAAATCTGAAACATTTACCACTCCGGGGTCAACACGCCAATATCCGCTTGGGTTTGCGTATGATGGATTAAACCATAATACCTTGTATTCACCTACATTTCCTGCTTCTTCGGATGGGTCCCAATGGAAAAGTACATTTGCTCCATTTGTATTGATTGTAACATATTGTGAGTTTACAAGCCAATATTTCTTTAGAGATACATCCGTTTTTTCAACTTGCGGATGCTCATTATTAATACACTTTATTGCTATCTGACAGCCTGCACCAAGAGAACCCCCGATTAAATTTATTTCAGCCGGTGTATAGACATCTCCGGTTGCACCCGGTGTCCCCAACGGAAATCCCAATGTTGGCAATGGCATTGAAGCCGAAGCATCTATCTTTCTAATCAGTGAGCCGCTATTAATTCCCTGCGAATTATATATACATTGTGTCTCGCTAAAAACACTTGCTGTACTGAAATCGGAGAATATACTCGTATTTATCCCCATTGTCAGGTCATAATTTCCAATATCAATAACAGCATTTGCAATTAATCGCAACACACTATTAATTACCACTTCGTTTCCTGTATAAACATAGCCCCCCGTTTTATCAATTGCCCATTCGTAAAAAGTAACCGTTGCCGATGGACTCGTTATTGTCTGTGATGTCGGGCCATAGAAAGTAATCGTCGTCGAATTAGTCGTGAAATCTATAGCATTATTCAAAACTAAATTTCCACCAAGTGTAAACCCTCTCTCCAGTTCCACCGTTCCGGTATTTGTCAGATTACCTGAAATTCTCAAATAACTATTTCCCGTCTGACTTAATATACTCCCTGCATTTGTTACCGATGTGTTAGTATTAACCTGAACCTGGGCACCTGTATTGATATAAAAATTCGAACTGCCATTGATATATAATTGTGAGTATGTTCCTTGAGGTATAACTAAAAGCACGAAAAACATAACCACATAAGCCATATTTACACATATCGCCTTTGCAAGCTTTGTTTTTTTCTGTGTTATATTTTTGTAATTCGTATTTATTTATACACTCCCCTTAATTAATCATCAATTGTATTTCTGACTCATTTCTTTCTACATTTTGCATTCTACATTCTACATTTTGCATTCTACATTCTACAATTTGCATTCTACATTCTACATTTTGCACTGTACATTCTACATTTTGCATTTTGCATTCTACATTTTGCATTTTGCATTTTGCATTCTACATTAACTCAACTTATGAACTGAAACATAAGTCTTTCCCGAACCACTTTTTATATTCTGGCTTGCACCGGTATCCTGTATAACCCTGATTGTTACAACCTGTCCTGCTGTTAATGGAATAACGTCACTGACAACCGGGGCGCAATTATACAGGAAATATGTATCAATAAAATTATCAGTTAACTGTAGAATATTACCCTGAGCATACAATGACCCATCTATAAAAATTGCAATTGATATTGTCGCCCCTAATGCAGGTGTACCGGTTATTTCAAATTCTGTCCGTGCATTAACCTGGTAATATCCGTCTTCTTTCGCCGTAAAATTATTTCCCGATACGTCAAATTCGGATTGTGAATCATAACTTTCGGCATCAAATGGTATCGCTGCCCAGGTAGCAGTTCCACTCGATATGGAAGTTGCCGTTGTCAAATATCCCCTTGCCCTGCTTTGATGGTTCATATCCACAATTCCGGCGCTGCCTCCTTCGGTATGCACCCTCAACATTTTATTAGCATCACTATAAGCCCCTGTTGAAGAGAGTGACGAAGTATTACTTATTTCAAAATTATCATTATCAAGATTGTTTATACCTGACGAAACACTTTGCCCTCCGGATAAATAATACCTTTGAGAGGCATCACCAGTACCACTTTGTACAATCATAAAAGGTGGATTTTGATTACCTGAATTATTATCATTAACTGCAACCTGAGTGCCGTCATTGGACAAGAAACTTGTTGCAATCAGTGCATTTGCTGCATCATACCTAAGTGTCTGTCCGCTTGTTCCCGAAGGAACTGAACCTGAAGGAGTAGTCCAGCTTAATAAACCGGCTCCATCCGTAGATAAGAATTGTCCACTTGAGCCATCTCCTGCCGGTAAAGTATATGTAAGACTTCCTGTCTGAGCCTGTGCAACAAATGCAGTTACGTCTGTACCTCCGGGTTCCGCAAAAGACAAGGCACCCGCAGTTCCGCTATTCGAGAGTAACAATCCCCCGTTACGAACTTCAAGTAATTGCCCGGGTGTACTTGTGCCGATACCAATATTGTCTGTTGTGTTATAAACTACACCTGCTCCGACAGTCCATCCGGCACTGCCTCCGCTAATTGTACTCCAGCTTAATAATCCTGCTCCGTCGGTTGTCAAAACCTGTCCATTACTGCCATCTCCTGCCGGTAAAGTATATGTAAGACTACCTGTCTGAGCCTGTGCAACAAATGCTGTTACGTCAGTTCCTCCGGGTTCCGCAAATGACAAGGCACCCGCAGTTCCACTATTTGAGAGTAACAATCCCCCGTTTCGTACTTCAAGCAATTGCCCGGGTGTACTTGTGCCGATACCAATATTGTCCGTTGTGTTATAAACTACACCTGCTCCGACAGTCCATCCGGCACTGCCTCCGCTTATCGTTGACCAGCTTAATAAACCTGCACCGTCCGTTGTCAAAGCCTGGCCATTTGAACCATCCGCGGTTGGCAGGGTGTACGTAACATTGGCCGTTTGTGCCTGTGCTTTGAAAGCAGTGTAATCTACTCCACCCGGTTCGGCAAATCTTAATTCGGTTGCCGCCCCGGTGTTTGTCAGTAAAATATTCCCATCACTAACTTCAAATCTTTGAGAAGGATTATTTGTACCAATTCCGAAATTACCCCCACTTAAAATTCTTGCCCTTTCAAGATTATTTGTCCTAAGAACAAAATCTTGTGCATCGCTTGTACCTATAAAATCATTTACCGGATTGGTTGAAGCATTACCCGACAGTGACCAATAACTCCCACTTAACAAATATACCCAGCTTGTTCCGTCATAATAATAAAACCCCGCTGTATTATCCGTTTGGTAAATCAACAACCCTGTTACAGGTGTTCCAGGCCTTTGTCCAAGTGTCATTCTCGGTGCAAGAAATCCCATCGTACTTGACCGAAGTTCTAATATAGCCGATCCATCCGGGTCCGTGCATCCGATGCCCACATTATTTTGCGAATAAACAATCTGCCTACCCGTAAGAATCAGAAAAAAAGCAAAGTATAACAATACTCCAACTTTTAAATTTTCTAATTTTGAAGTAAAGTTTTTCTTCCCCCTCTTTTTTTCTGTTCCCGCCCGAACAAGTTCAAGCGCTTTAGCCAGTGTAACAAGTTCCATTTTTCACCTGTTTTAATATATTATAAATTTATTTTTTCATTCATTTAATCATCGCATTTCTTGTCCTATGAGTCCTTAATTAAATGTTTCAATTTTATAATTAATCAAAATTTATTTTAAATCTCGGCTAATAAATCGTAATTAATTTAACTTAGACACACTTATACCACTTTAAAATTAATTCAAATCATTTAAAAATTCAATCCGTAATTATACCTAAAATTTAAGATTCATTATTTAATAATTCAATTAATTTTTGTTCGTTCATTCCTTTCAACTTCCGACTTCCGACTTCCGACTTCCGACTTCCGACTTCCGACTTCCGACTTCCGACTTCCGACTTCCGACTTCCGACTTCCGACTTCCGACTTCCGACTTCCGACTTTCGACTTCCGACTTCCGACTTCCGACTTTCAACTTCCGACTTCCGACTTCCGACTTCCGACTTCCGACTTCCGACTTAGGTAAACATACCTTACAAGCTCTGCAGTATTCTTCACCCCAAGTTTTTGCATGATATTTGACCTGTGAGACTGCACTGTCCTTACACTTATAAATAACTTATCGGATATTTCCGGGCTTGTGTAACCGCTTGCTACTAAGTTCAGTATTTCTTGCTCCCTTTTCGATATTAATACCGGCGAACTGTCAATTTCGTGATAGGGAACAAACTTCTTATTCAGAAGATTTAAAATATTTTTACTAAAAACCCTTTCACCAAGTTTTACATTTCTCAAAGATGCTACCAAATCCTTAGCAGAAATATCTTTGGTCAGGTAACCGTCAGCACCTGCCGATAATGCACTTTCGATATGTACCCAATCCTCGAAAGCAGTCAAAATTATTACGTAAACATCCGGAAATTCAAGTTTAATTAATTCGGTTGCCTCAATGCCATCCATCTTAGGCATCAAAATATCCAGCACAGCTATATCAGGCTTATGTATCTTTACAAGTTCAACCGCCTCTGAACCATTCTGTGCTTCGTCAATAACAACTATTGACTTATCGAGACTCATCAGCCTTCTTAATCCGGCTCTCACTACCTCATGGTCATCAGCTATTATTATTCTGATAGATTCCTTACCAGCAAAATCATCCATTAATTTCTCTGAATATTATTATCCCTCTAATTTTATCCTTTTATCGGAATGTTTGGGATTGTTTAAATTTTATAATTAATTCTAATTTCAAGTATTTATTTTTATAAATTTCCTAACCCTATCTTTTTCTTTTGACGTATATTACTCTAATCAATTTTAGGTTAACCTAAACATTTTCCAATACCTTTATTTTAAATTAGTTACTATCATCAAATAGTAATTAAATTTCTTCATTTATTTGATCTATCCATAACCCGAATTCCGTATCGCTCGACATCCTCCAGTCACCCCTTGGAGATAAAGAAACTGTTCCCACTTTAATACCATCAGGCAAACATGACCTTTTGAATTGATTTTTAAAAAATCTTTCCATAAAAATTTTCAAATATAATTTGAGTTCCTGCTCTGTATATTTTGTCCCAAAAGATTTCTTCGCAAGTAATAGTATTTTTTGCGGCGAATAACTATAACGGACAAAATAATACAAGAAGAAGTCATGCAAAATAAACGGGCCGATTGTTTTCTCAGTATCCTGCATTTTCCCTGCTTCTTTTGGTAAAAGCTCAGGAGAAATCGGCGTAATGCAAATATCATTTAAAACCCTCGATATTTCACCATCGAACTCTGATGCAGATGTCCATTCGATAATATATTTAACGAGAGTCTTGGGTACGCCCGCATTTACTGCATACATTGACATATGGTCGCCATTGTATGTGCTCCAGCCAAGTGCCAGCTCGGATAAATCGCTTGTACCAATCACAATACCCTTGCACTCGTTTGCATAGTCCATCAGGATTTGTGTACGTTCTCTTGACTGTGCATTTTCATAAACGGTATTCATGTTGTTTTTGTCATGGCCTATATCTTCAAAGTGCTTCAACGTAGCTTCATCAATCGGTATTGTTTTAAGTGTAACTCCGAGTAGTCCGGCTAATTCCTGTGCATTAGCTAATGTACGCTCTCCTGTTCCTAATCCCGGCATCGTAATAGCATGGATACTCCCTGAATTCATATTTAATATTTTACATGTTTTTACTGCAACGAGCAGTGCGAGAGTAGAGTCCAGCCCTCCCGACAATCCAAGAACAATAGGCGGCAGATTAAGATGTCGAAGCCTTTTTGCAAGTCCGGTTGTCTGTAAAGAAAATATTTCTTTGCATACCTCATCCCTCTTGCTGATGTCGCCGGGAATAAACGGTGTTGGATTAATATCTCTTCTCAAATCTTCATCCTTGAGTTTTTCCGTCTTAACGTCAATAATCCTGTAATCCTGAAAAATGTTGGAATTTGCAAACGAATTATTCTTTATTCTTTCGTGATTGAGCCTCTCCACATCAATATCCCTCACCAGAATTTGTGTATCAAACTCAAATCGTTTGGATTCCGCAAGAATATACCCGTTTTCGGCTATTATGGAATGTCCTGAGAAAACAAGGTCTGTACTCGATTCCCCGGGTCCACACCCGGAATAGATGTATGCCGCAAGACATCGGGCTGATTGCGATTCGACAAGTTTTCTCCTGTAATCGGCTTTACCGAGTATTTCGTCTCCTGCCGATAAGTTTAATAAAACATTTGCCCCTGCCGGAGCCATATTAAAACTTGGCGGAATCACGCTCCACAAGTCTTCACAAATTTCAACGCCAACGATGCAGTCATTATAATCCTTAAGCCTGAAAATTAAATCGGCACCAAAAGGAATCTCTGCATCATCCCACTTAATCGTATCGTTAGTTCTGTCAAATTCGGATGAGAACCATCTCACTTCATAATATTCGTTTGTATTACACAAATATGTCTTGGGAACTATTCCTATTATTTCACCGCCTGAAAGCAGTACTGCACAATTGAACAGCTTGCCATTATTTGCAATCGGAGCACCGGCAACTACTAATGTTTTGTGTTTATTCGTAACCTTTGCAATCTTGTTAATCGCTTTCCTCGCCGCTGTCAGCAAGGTATTTTGATAAAACAAATCGGCACAGGTATATCCTGTGATTGACAACTCGGGAAATACAATAAGCTGGCACTTGCCGTCAACTGCTTTATCTATACATTTAATAATTTGCTCAGTATTAAAATCAATTGATGCAACTTTATGTTCAGGAGTAATAGCAGCTACCCTCAGATAACCATAAGAAGTAAGATTTTTCTTCATTTTTTAAAAAATTTCACTTTGTTCATTATATAGTTACACAAAAATAAGAAAAATTAAGCAAATAATAACAGTTAACTTATTAATTTTCAAGCAAACTTGTTCACTTAACGTTTGAATATAATTTCTCGTTTAATTTTTTGAATGAATTTATTGTTTCTGTACATTTTAAGTAACAAATTGTTCATTAATAGTCTGAATTGTGATTTGTTTGATTTATGTGATTTTGATGATTCGATTTGCTCCCCCTTATTAAAGGGGATTCAGGGGGTTGTTTTTATTGTCATTCTGAGCGTAGTCGAAGAATCTGCCCCCTTTTTCAAAGGGGGATTCAGGGGTTTCCTTTCAGGTTGTGTGAAAAAAAAGACTATGAATATAAGAATAGCACCATGCTTTAGCATGGTGAAAGTTTTGTTAATTATATCTCCCCATTCCTATTTCCCCTTTCTTAATTGTGAATTCTTTTCGTAATTCGTAATTCGTAATTCGTAATTGATTATTTATTCCCTACGGGAAAACCAATTTTTGAGGTTATTCGATTGCTACTGATATTTAATCGCTACGCGATAGAATTGTTATATTAATTTAATTTTTAATTGTGAATTCTTTTCGTAATTCGTAATTCGTAATTGATTATTTATTCCCTACGGGAAAACCAATTTTTGAGGTTATTCGATTGCTACTGATATTTAATCGCTACGCGATAGAATTGTTATTTTAATTTAATTTTTAATTGTGAATTCTTTTCGTAATTCGTAATTCGTAATTCGTAATTCGTAATTGATTATTTATTCCCTACGGGAAAACCAATTTTTGAGGTTATTCGATTGCTACTGATATTTAATCGCTACGCGATAGAATTGTTATATTAATTTAATTTTTAATTGTGAATTCTTTTCGTAATTCGTAATTCGTAATTGATTATTTATTCCCTACGGGAAAACCAATTTTTGAGGTTATTCGATTGCTACTGATATTTAATCGCTACGCGATAGAATTGTTATTTTAATTTAATTTTTAATTGTGAATTCTTTTCGTAATTCGTAATTCGTAATTCGTAATTGATTACACGTATTCGACATTATGAGGCAGGTAAACAGTAGCAGTAGTTCCTTTGTACAATTCACTTTCGACATTAATTTTTCCGTTCAATTCCTCGACACAAGTCTTTACAATTGTCAAACCAACACCAAATCCGGGGCTTAAGCCAATGTTACTACCCCTAAAGAATGAATCGAAAATGTATGGTTTTTCCGAAGGCGAAATACCAATCCCCAGGTCAATAATTTTAAATTGGATACCATCTTTGGCTTCCGACAATTCTAATCTAATATCCTCATTGCCCGGAGAATAATTTGCGGCATTGAGCAAAAGATTAATTAATATGGAATGAAGCATAATCTCATCTGTCTTTACATTTTCAAAATCGCCATTAATCAACAATTCGATATTATGAGCGAACTTATCAATTATCTGCACCTCCTCGACGGCCTGCTCGCAAAGCTTTTCAATATTGCAGATTTTGAGTTTTGTCCTTACCGAACCTGTCTCACCCTTACCGACTAAGAGGACATTCTCGAGCATCTGAGCCATGTTCTGCACTGAGCTTTGGACCATCTCGATTTTCTCGCCGAATTTTTCCGAATCCTGGATGTTGTAATACTTTTCCAGCAGAAATGTCGAGGTCATAATAATTGTCAGGGGAGTTCTGTACTCATGCGAAATCATAGAGATGAATCGTGATTTAAGGTCACTGAGTTCTTTTTCTTTATTGTAAGCATTAGTAATTTTTTCTTTAGCATCCGTGAGTTTCTTTTCTGCTTCCTTCCTAAGCTCGATTTCTTCGTTTAGTTCGAGCAATGATTTCCGAAGCATAGCAGTTCTTTCCATTATCTTATATTCGAGGCTCCGGTTCAGATTATTGATTTCTTCTTCTGCTTTTTTTCGCTCTGTGATATCATCGAGAATTTCACAAAAGATAACCCTGTTCACAGTCTTAATAGGAAAAACGAGCGTAGTAATCACTCTTTTCGTTCCGTCTGTTAACTCGATATTTCTTTCGACCCATTTCTTCTCCCATGGATAAATTCCTGTTTCAAAGTAACTGATAAATGAATTTTTCAGATTTTCATAAACATCGGGATTTTTCATCTCTGCCGGAGAGACATTAAATAAGAGGTCATATATAGGCCTGCCATTAATCTGTTCAAATTTAAATCCGAGGATATTTTCAGCCGCCTGATTACATTCAATTATTTTTCCTTGTTCATTCATTAACAACAATCCGTCGAGAGACTGCTCAAACATGCTCCTGAATTTCTCTTCGCTGGCTCTGAGGTCTTCTTCGCTCACTTTTTTCTCTGTTATATCTTCAGAGAATCCTAAGAGAAATATCGGATTATTTTTTTCATCATAGATTGGTACTTTGATTGTATGCAGGTATCTCCTGCCTATGAGAGGACTTTCTATCGGCTCTTCGGTAATATCAATTAATTTGCCTGAATGCAAAACTTCATTATCTTTTTGCCTGAAGAAATCAGCCTGTTCTTTCGGGAAAAAATCATAATCTGTCTTTCCTAAAGCTACTTCAGATTTTAAGCCGAATATTTTTTCACATTTTTTATTCCAAAGAACAAATCTTCCTTCTTTTGCGTCTTTAACAAAAACTGTAACAGGTAAGTTGTCAATAATCCCTTCGAGAAAACGCTTGGTTTTATTTAGCTCAATTTCAAGCTCATTCAGTTCATCTTCATTTTCTAAAGTAACCCTGAAATAATTTTTACCCTTCAATTTAAATAACTCGACATCTTGTTTAAATTCTTGAAAGCCATTCTTTCTGTACTTGAATTGAACTTTTTCCGGTTTATACTTTTTTGTTTTAATTAAATTTTTTAATTTTCTTTTAAACTTTTCAACCTCATCATTTTTAAGAAGAGAAAAGTAATTATGATTTAATAATGAATCAATATTGGACATGAGTCTTTTGTAAAAATTATCATTTGCATATTCTATGTTCCCGTCAATACTAATTATTGCATAACAGGATGAATCGAGGCTATTGAGTATGTTCTTATAGGATTCGGAATCAAGAATTGCCTTATGCCTTCGAGTAGCGTTTTTCCCGGAACGCCAATCAGGCTTATCTTCCATAATAATAACAGAATCAGCCAAAGTTTTTGCTTTCCTTGACATAATTTCTCTTTTATAATTAGTAACTAATTGATATTGATAACAATAATCATACCCATTTAATCAATATAAAGATTAACCTGGGGTAAATCGGACATTATAAATAATTATCACAGAAGTAAGTATATATTTTTAGAATTACTTAGGATTTATTAATTCATAATAAAGCTCTTCTATTAGCTTCGTAAAACTTCCCCAGGTATATTTTAGTTTGAATTTTTCAATGTTTGCAGAATAATGAAGATAAAGCCGGTTTCTAAAATAATCTAATATGCTTTCTTTTATTGAATTAACATCGGCATGGCTGATGACTGTACCAGTACCGAATGGTTCGATTACTTCCCTCAATCCTCCTACATCAGTAGTTATAACAGGCAATCCGAAATGATAGGAAACACCAATAATACCGCTTTGGGTAGCACTTCTATAAGGCAGTACACATACATCAGCCGCTGAAAAGTAAGGAGCAACATCATTATCATTAATATATTGATTAACGAATTTAACTCTGTTTTCTATTCCTGGTTCTTTGATAATATTCAAATACTCATCCTCTTTTCCATAAACTTCACCAACTGCGAGTAAATAGAATTCATCGGTCAACCCGCTTATTGCCTGAATCAGTAAATCCAATCCCTTGTATTTTCTTATTAATCCAAAGAAAAGAATAACTTTTTTATCCTGAGGAATACCAAGAATTTCTCTTGCTTTTTCCTTTGGTATTTTTTCTCCGAAATGTTCATAATTGGGATGCGGGTGAGTACGATATTTTGCATCGGATTTTAATTTAATCAAATCCTTTCTGACTGAATCGGCAAGTACAATGAATCCATCACAACGATTGAGGAAATACTTAGTCAGGATAATATCTCCGGGTTTTTTTTCATGCTGTATAACATTACTTAATATTGCTATAGTCTTAATACCTTTTTTTCTTAATTTCTTGCTTATGTAACCAAAACAGGGGGCAAAAAAAGGCATCCAGAAATCAATCAATAACAGGCCAGGATTGTATTTTTCAATTTCGCTCACAGTCTTTGAAAAGCTGATTGGATTAATGCTGTCAAGAATTTGTATAGAAGGAATTTTATCAGCCGTATCATTTTCACTAACCAACTGTGTTTTACCGGGGAAAAAAACTTTGGGATACAATCTTTTAAAATTAAATGCCCGAATTTCATTTCCTTTTTCCAGGGCTCTAAAGACACAGGCATTGAATTGTGAAATACCACCGCGGTAAGGATAAAAAACAGATAAAAAAGCTATTTTCATTTTATGATAAATTTCTATATCAAAAAATAATAAATGTTAAAACAAGTCTTAATCCACTGGATTCCTGCTTTCGCAGAAATGACACTTTTTACAAAAATACCATAAAATAAATGAATAATTTATATGATACAATATCCGGGTCACAGATTATCATTGATTCGGCAAAATATTACTGGAGCTATCAGTACAAACTCTCAAGGGAAGTCATAGTTCCATACCTAATTAAAAATAAAGTTTTTTTAAAAAATTCAACCGTGGTAGAAATTGGCTGCGGCGAAGGTGGTGTGCTAACAGCATTAGTCGAAGCAGGAGCAGAAAGAGCATTAGGTACGGATATTGACCCCGGCAGATTGAATATTGGAAAAAAAATCGCAGAAATTGCTTCACATAATATTGAATTCGAAACTCATAATATTACAACGGACAATCCCCTGGAAAAATGGAGTAATTCAGCAGATTTGGTGATTCTGCGCGATGTGATTGAGCATCTTGACGATACCAAAGAGTCTCTTTTAAACCTAAAAAAAATCATGAAAAAGACCGGTTATCTCTATATCACTTTCCCTCCATATCAAACACCTTTTGGCGGGCATCAGCATATCATAAAAAAATTCCGGGGAAAAATTCCTTACATACATCTTTTGCCAAATTTTATTTTCCATAAATTGATTTCCGTAGGGCATCCTTATGATGTTGCTGAAATAAAAAGGCTTCAAAAAATCAGACTGACACCCAAAAAATTCATGAAAGCTGCTAAAGAAGCAGGATTGGAAGTCATTAAATCCGAGTATTACTTTCTCAGGCCTGTTTTTAAAATTAAATTTGGATTGCCTCCAGTAAAACTAACTCCATTAGCATTTTTACCATTAATCAAAACGTTTTTCAGCCTCGAGGCGTCTTATATTTTGAAATGCAAAATGTAGAATGTAGAATTTTTAAGCATTATTTGACCATTTATAAATTATTTTTATTTTGTTCGTAAAAAAAGTAGTTTAATTCGTTATTTTACATAATAATTAGGAAAATTTAAAGAAAAATAAGAAATTTGCTAAAGTTTTAGGTAAAAATACCGATTATAATACAAAAGATGAACTGATTACTCCATAAATTAAGGAGAGAATTATGACGATAGATAAAGTAACAGAACAGGAAGTAAATGCGACTGAAAAGCCACAGATTACAGTTCAGAATGAAATTCAGAAAGATGTAATTAAAGAAACAATGGATGCTGAAAGCACCCAGAAACAGCTTTTGCAGATATTAGCTTCTGCACAGCCGCAACAGCAGATACTACAGACGGCAAAAGACCAGATAGAAAAAGGATATCTTGACGTCAAGGTGTGATTGACAATTAATAACTGAAAATTGATATTTTTTGATATCTGTAGGGATAGAACAATGTTCTGTCCCTACTTTTTTTTATTTAATTATTTAAAAACATCCGAAGCAAATTCCTGAAAATTCAGAGCAGAACTTACCTTACGGGCAGCATCATAATATTTATTTGCATTCCCGCTTTTGTTTTTATCCATCAAAAGAGCAATGTTCGAAAGTGTGAGCAATCTAAGCTCAGGCGGTAATGACAGAGCCTTACGCGATGCTTCTATCAAATATTTCATAGCAGAATCATTTTGATTTTTCAACGAGTATAAAATGGAACATACATTGTAAACAAAGCATTCGCCAATGTTATCCGGTGATTTTTCAAGCAAATTTAAAGCTGTTTCACAAAAATTTGTTGCTTTTTCAATATCACCAATTTCTATATAAGATTTAATAACTAAAGCATAAAGCTGTGATTTGTCAGAAACAGTCAGTCCATCCATTTGAGACTCAATGTAAGAATTGGCTAAATCACAAGCAGAACTAAAATTACCCTTATGATAATAATCAACAATTGTTTTTCTGATAGCTAAGAAATCCTGTGATTCGGATTTTATTCCATTATTTTCAAAAACTTCTTGATTTCCATTATCAACAGATTCAGCTAATTTAATCTGAGATTTTCTTAAAATTTCAACAAGAGCTTCTTCTTCGGGATTGTTCTGAGTCTTATCGGCATCATCCTGAACAATTGATGAATAATTGTCATAGAATTCCTGAATAATGCCTGCGTTGCCAAACTTCTGAGCAGATTGTGCGGCAATCAGGAGCATTGATTTTGCAGTTTCTTTATCGCCTGATTCGGCACTGTGTGCTGCCAAATATGGAGCTATTTCCTGTTTTAATAATTCTGATTCAGCCTCTTCATACCTTTGTTTTAGAATTGAAGCAATCTGGCTGTGAAGGGCTATATATTCTTCATATTCGAGGGATTTTTCAAATAGGTTATGATAATATGCCTGGGTAAATTCATAAGATGTGGATTTGATGCCATATCTTAGTTGAGTACCTATGCTTCTAATAATCCCCGTTTTATTTTGCAGACTTCGTAGCTTCTTTATTGTTGTTAAAACATCCGTATTTAGAAGTTGGGATATCATGTATGCAGTAAACTCCCTTCCTTCAATACTGCAAATTGCTAACGTATTTGATTCTTCATCGGATAAATTGCCCACTATCTGAGAAAATGCTGTTTGAACAGATGTCGGTATATTTGTATCACTAAAGAAATCAGGCCTAAGGTTACCTTTTTCATCAAAAGGAGATTTATTTTCAAAATATCGAATAAATTCACTTACTGAACCCGGGATACCATCAGTCTGTGAATAAATCCAATCTTCAAATTGTTTATTCTCCTTGTATCCTTTAAAAGAAGACTTTATAAATTTATTACATTGCTCTTTCGAGAAACCTTCCAACACAATGTTATATATTGAATTTTTATTTAAATGAACCTGGGTAAGAAAATTATTCAAGGGACTTGAATGACTTTGTAAAATACTTTTTCTGTAAGCTATCACAATTAGAATCGGAATCTTATTTAGACTTTGAGAGAATAGGGATAGCAGTTCGACCGATTGTACATCGCACCAGTGCATATCATCAATCATTAAAACAACAGGTATGTTATCGGCAAAAGCAACAATGCTGTCATAATAATCAGCAGTAACAGTGTTGATATTTTTAAAAGACAGAGAAGATTTATCTTTTTTGTACTGTCTCCAATCTTTACTCAACTCTTTGACAGCATAAAACACCTCACCGGCTAACGGTAAAGTAGCAAGGATAGTCATACCGATGCTTTTAGCAAGTTTTTTTTCTGCGGATTTTTCTTCTTTAGTTTTTGATAATATTTTCTCAATAGCCCTGGAAAAGGGCTGCATAGGCTGGAGATTTCCAATTTTAAATGTACCGATTGGAGCATCGCATTGCACATAAACAGGAGCCACGCCGGAGTTTTTTACCCCGGCTTGCTCCAGATAATTTTTGAGTAAGTGAGTTTTTCCAAATCCGGTTTCACCTGAAACACATATAACAGAACCTTTTCCTTTTCTTACTTCATTTAAGCAAGTAGCGAACAGTTCATCGAACTCATTAAAATTTATATTAATATTATTCAAATTCATTAATCACTTCAAAATTGAGAATACTTTGGTACAGACGCTTTGCGAAGCGTCTCTTAAATTATTTATTTTCAGAAAATACGTACCTGATTGAAAATTCATAGTATTAATTGAAAAACTATTTGCTCTGCTTTGACACAAAACAGTAAATGAGCCAATTCGATTACCAATCAAATCAAGAATATCAATTACTGCACTTCCATCATTTGGTATATTAAACTCAATGTTTAAATAATTATCAGCTGGATTTGGATATAATTTATTTATACTAAGATTTTGATTAGTTTGATTCCCATCCTCAATCTTTGTTATAAGATGTTTGTTGTAATACAAGTCTCTTCCATTGTTAACACTTGTTAATAAATTAGCTACATCAGGATTCGAGCCGTCAGCTTCTCCCCCGCTTACAGTATTGGCAAAGTTGAGCATGAAAGCACAAATAGCAGTATCATTCGGATTAAGGTGGAAGGGACCAGTAGCCATGAGAACTCTAATATCTTCATTCTCAATAAAAAAGGACTTATTATCGCTTGCTAAATTATCATAAAGATGGTTAAAAATATTTGTGTCGCTTTCGATAGGAAAGAGTTTTAAAGTCTTAAGTCCGAGTTGTTCTTCGGGATTATAAAATTCTTTATCTTTTCTGATGTATCCGTTTTGGTCAACAGCAGGTGATTCAAGTAAAGAATTACCGATATAACCAAATCCTTTACCTAATTCTCCTTTATCAGTTCCACTCCATGTAATTGCCAAATTCAATGTTTGGTCTGTGAAATAATATTTAGCATAATCGTTAACCTGTCCTGAATCGGGGCCTAAAACTTTCAAATCATTATCGGAAACCATACCGAACCAGCAATCCCGCAAGGAATCAGTTGACATGTTGATTATTTTATATCTTAATATAACCATATCCTTGTAAGCCTCATCATCAAATAAATAGGTAGTCAGTTCGTACTGGATTGTCAATGGATGGCCTTGTGCCTCTAATGCTTGTTGGCTCCCTTCATAAACGCTTAACTTAGTATCTTTAAATACACAATTAATGTCCTGGCTCGATATCATAGCCGGTCCTAAAGAATTCGCAGTTAAATCCCTCTCTTCTTCATTAAAAATATATGACCCGAGTTTACCCAATAATGAATTATCCTGTTTCCATAAGGGCCAACTAATACTTACATCAGGATCTAATGGTTCACCTGTAACTTTATCAAATTCATCAGAAAAATATACCTGGTATTTTTCTCTTTTATTTGTATAAATATCAAAACCATCTTCAATTCTACCGGAAACAAGCCAATCCCTCCCGTTATTCGGATTATAAGATATATGAAACAACTTGTTGGTATTCCCTTGATAAACTTTTTTTGCTCCGAAACAAATTCCCATACCATAAATATAAGAATTTTGAGAACCCCTTGGCCATGTACATCCCGGAACATTAATTGTTTGTTGGCTTGGTAATGTAGAATCTTTATGTGCTACAGACCCCATATTTGAAATAATGATTTCAACATTGCTTTTTGTAGAGTTTCGAAAATCCACTAATTTAATATCCCGTTGAATCTCATCTTGAGTATATTTTGTAGAATTCAGTGCTGTTTTTGATATTACTTGCATTGATGTAAAACTTAACAAAACAGCTAAGACGATAGTAATGAGTCCTCTTTTCATAGCAACCCTCTTTTATAAATAAATAAATAATTATTTCCGAAAGACAGAATTTTCAATTTTCAATTTTCAATAAATTTAAAATGTTAAATTTTAAAATTAAAGAAGTATATTTTGTTCTATTTTATTATCATTTAAGAAACTTCTGAAAAATTGAAATATTATGCTAGATTGTCATTCCTGCGAAAGCAGGAATCCAGTTCTGGAGCAACATTACGGATACCCGCTTTCGCGGGTATGACATGTTGAGAATATTTTTCAGATGTTTCATTTAATTAATAATATTTCATTTGTTTTTACAATTTGAAAATTGTTTCATTAAAAATTCAATGAAAATTGAAAATTATTAAATTGAAAATTTTAACTACAATTATTCACTATTCACCAGAAAAGTTTTTAAACATTTTCTATTACCATAGCAACAGCCTCGCCGCCGCCAATGCAAAGTGAAGCCAAACCATATTTCTTATTATACTTTTTCAAAGCATAAATTAATGTAGTTAGAACTCTCGCACCTGAAGCACCAATCGGGTGGCCCAAAGCAATTGCACCGCCGTGAACATTAATCTTTTCAACAGGAATCCCAAGGTTTCTATGAGTAACAATTGCAACGGAAGCAAAAGCTTCGTTTACTTCGAATAAATCAATATCTTCGAGTTTCATACCGGCTTTGGCGATAGCTTTTTTAATAGCTTCTATAGGGGCAGTCGTGAACCACTCAGGTTTTTGTGAATGAGTTGCATAAGCGATAATTTTTACCATTGGCTTTGCCCCGAGAGATTTTGCTTTCTCTTCCGATGCAACAACTACAGCCGAGGCACCATCATCAATCGAAGAAGCATTTGCAGCAGTAACTGTCCCGTCCTTTTTAAATACAGGTTTAAGAGAAGGAACTTTGTCAAAATTCACTTTTTCGGGTTCTTCATCTTTGCTAACTGTTATTGGTCCCTTCCTATCTTCAATTGTAACAGGAATAATTTCATCGGTGTAATAACCGTTTTTCTGTGCTTCGAGTGCCCTCTTATAACTAAGAATAGCAAACTCATCCTGGTCCTGCCTTGTGATGTTACACTCTGTAGCACAAAGCTCGCCAGCCATACCCATGTGGAAATTGTTGTAAACATCCCACAAGCCATCGTTAATCATTGAATCTACAAGTTCTCCATTACCCATTTTGTAACCTGTTCTTGCCTTAAACAAAAGATATGGAGCATTCGACATTGATTCCATACCGCCGGCAACCGCCAAATCAGAATCGCCAAGTCTGATGGACTGGTCTGCCAGCATCACAGCCTTTAATCCGCTTCCGCAAACTTTGTTAATCGTCATGCAGGGAACCGAAACCGGAAGGCCGGCATAAATTGCAGCTTGCCGGGCAGGAGCTTGTCCTATTCCTGCAGAAAGGACATTACCCATAATAACTTCATTAACATCATCATTTGAAATGCCGGCTCTTTTGATTGATTCAGAAATAACAATTGCACCAAGCTTAGGAGCAGATAATGAAGATAATGTTCCCATAAAAGCACCGATAGGTGTTCTTACTGCCGATAAAATAACTGTCGCCATGTTCATTCATCCTTTTTAAAATTTATAAATTTTGTTTCTTAATAAATTAAAGCGTTCAAACTCACTTAATCAAATATATTAATTCATTTATGAAAAAAACAAATTAAATAAATAATTAAAGACAGACAAAAATAATGTTTCGGAGCTAATTGAATAAGCCTTTTTTAGTATTAATTGAATAACTGTGGAAAAATATAATTTTTATTTTCCAAATAAAAGGTTATAATTTTGAAACCTAATAATTGACTGATTTAATAATGATGCAATCATTATAATAAAATACATGGAAATTATTCCGTTTGAATGTGGCCCATTGGCTACTAATTGTTATCTGGTGATAGATAACTTATATGTAGGGGTAAATTCTGGAACTGCCCCTACACTCATTATTGACGCACCACCTGATGCTGCTTTGCACCTTTTACCTGTTATTGAAGAAAGAAAATTGAAAGTAGAGAAAATCATTTTAACCCATACACATTGGGACCATACATTAGATACAGCAGAATTAAAAAGAAAGACTAATGCTGCAGTTTATGTACATAAAGAAGATGAGTATAGATTATTGAATCCAAATGAAACATCAATATTCAAGCTCCCATTTAAAATTGAACCGGTGAAGCCGGATAGATACTTATTTCATGGCATGAAAATAAACTGCGGTTCACTGGAGTTTGAAGTTCTTCATACTCCAGGCCACACTGAAGGCGGAATCTGCCTGATTAACCATGAAAACAGAATAGCTTTTACAGGTGACACTCTGTTTTGCAGGAGTGTTGGCAGGACCGATTTCCCGGGAGGCTCTTGGGAACTGCTTTTGCAGTCAATTGAAAAACATTTGTTACCATTACCGGATGGCATTAAAGTTTACCCGGGACATGGCATACCGACAACGATTGGGGAGGAAAGAATGTATAATCCATTTATAGAGCAAATAATGGAGCAGAACGGCGTTATGCCGGTACTTAATAATAATAATTAATGGTTAGAAAAAGTTAGAACAATTTAAATAATGAATAATATTTCATTTTTCCGTAATATTTTGCTTAACATTTCTTACTTAATTTGCATGTTTGTATTGGTGCATATTTCCGGATGTTATTCGTTTACGGGTGGTTCAGTACCGGAACATTTAAAAACATTGTACATACCATCGGTAAATGACAAGAGCGGATATGGAAATCCACAATACAGAGAGCAATTGATGCAATTGCTGATTGATAAATTCAGAAGTGACGGACGCTTCAGCCTTATTGAGAGAAACGGCGACGCAAGGCTGTCAGTCAGCATCAGCTCGATTAGGGATGAAACGATGACTGTTAATCCCGGTGAGCTGGAAAAAGAAAGAAAGATAGTCGTTCTTTGTCAGGTTGAATATTATGATGCCGTTAAAAAGACAACAATATTCAGCAAAAACTTCACTGCCTTTAATATATACAGCATAGCAAATGCACAGGCAGAAAGAAATCAATCATTAGAAAAAGCCCTGGAGCAAATCTCAGACGATATTTTACTGGGAGTGGTTTCAGGCTGGTAATGAAAAAAATATAAATGTTATATTTTTTGTTAAATATTATTTTTAACAATGGGGTGAGGTAAATCTCCGCCTATGGAATATTTTATACTTATTATTTATTTAATTTCGTTGACCATTCTTTTTGGGTTTGGAATCCACGGACTGATAATGCTATACTACTACCACAAAACACTAAAAATCAAACGTCCAAACTCCGAACTTCCTAAAGATTTTCCGGTTGTAACGATACAATTGCCAATGTACAACGAAATGTATGTTATTGAACGTTTAGTACGTTCAATATGCGACATTAAATATCCTAAAGACAGGCTTGAGATTCAGGTGCTGGATGACTCGACAGATGAAACTCAGGAGCTTGCCCGGAGACTCGTTGATGACTACACCATGCAGGGTTATGACATCAAGTATATTCACAGGGTAAACCGTCAGGGATACAAGGCAGGTGCTTTGAAAGAGGGGCTTGAACAAGCCCGCGGCGAATTCATTGCCATTTTCGATGCTGACTTTGTACCTCATGATGATTTCCTATACAAAACTGTATCTTATTTCAAGGACGAGAAGGTCGGTTGTGTACAGACAAGATGGGAGCATCTCAATGAGAATTATTCTTTCCTGACAAGGGCTCAGGCTCTTGCACTCGATGGGCACTTTGTAATAGAACAACAGGTTCGCAACAAAGCCGGGTTCTTTATTAACTTCAACGGTACTGCCGGTATCTGGCGTAAAGCGGCTATTTATGATGCAGGAAACTGGCACTCTGACACATTGACCGAAGACCTTGACCTAAGCTACAGGGCTCAGCTCAAAGGATGGAATTTCATTTTTCTTAATGAAGTAACTTCTCCTGCTGAACTTCCTGCTGATATTAATGCACTTAAAACACAGCAATTCCGCTGGACAAAAGGTGCAGTTGAAACTGCAAAGAAGATACTCCCGGCTGTGTTAAAATCAGACTTGTCTTTGAAAATGAAATTGGAATGTATCGTTCATTTGACAAGCAACATTGTTTTTCCATTTATTATTGTCGTTGCTTTACTAAATGTACCTCTCGTTGTGATTAAAAACACTATTGGGGGATTTGATGAATATTACACATTGATGTCAATATTTGTATTAGCGTCAATCTCGACATTCCTTTTCTATATGTACGCACAAAAAGCAATACATCTCGACTGGAGGAAGAGGCTACTTCTGTTCCCTGTATTTCTTGCAGGAAGCATGGGTTTTGCAGTGAACAACACTAAAGCTGTAATGGAAGCATTGCTCAATATCAAATCAGGATTCTCTCGCACTCCGAAATATCAGATTGTTACAGATGGTGATGAATGGCGAAAGAAGAAATATGTACAGAAGAAAATCAGTCCGACAATTTTCATCGAGCTTTTTCTTGCTTTATATTATGTGATAGGTATAGCAATTTCTGCTTATTACCTCGAAATTGCCGCAATACCATTCCAGTTAATGTTTCTTATGGGATTCGGAACAGTTGGGTATATGTCATTGAGACATGCTTTGAGTAAGTAAAATAATTTTTTTATAACAAGCCCGTTTCGTCAGATACGGGCTTTTTTTTTATGGAAATGATGTATAGAATTTTTATAATATTTTTATTATTAATTTGTTTTTACAATGTAACCTTTGCACTGGAAAAACCTGAGTACGATTTGTACACACAACTATGCATGAAACCCGGCATATATTTCGATAATCTTTCAGACATCAATAAAATCATAACTGAAAATGGATTTCCTGCGATTGAATCTGAACATGTTTATTATATCGGATTTAATTATGCTTCCAATCATTTCCCGTTTCCATTCTATCATATTCCTAATATTTTTATTTCATTAGATGTAAGAATTCCTTTTGAGAGAACCATTGAAAATGGAAATAAATCAACTTCATTAAAGACATATTCTTTTTTTCTCGAATTAGAAGGATTCCACGATTTAATCAATAATATTGCTATCTATCCAATAATTGGTCTTGGTTGTTCTATAACACATTTGGATTTGAGAAAAGATTCATTAATTGAATTTAAGGATTTTCTTTCAAATCCTGGAAACTCAAGATTTACAAAATTCAATTTGCTTCTGAATCTTGGTGGGGGTATGGATTATAAAGTCAATCTGGCAGAAGATTATATGAAAAAAATTAATCTGCTGTTTGGTTTGAACATCAGATACTCACTCAATCTCGATGTACTGGGACTGTATGATAAAAGATGGACTTCTGCAGGTCAATACATTGACGGACTGCCTGAATACCACGCACCAGGACTTTCGATAGAGATGAAAGTTGGAATAGAGAAACTTGAAAAAATTAAAAAATCAAACTAAACGGGCATTTCAAAATTTTCTTTACATTCGGGACATTTAAGGTATTTAATCCAGTTTTCGTCAACCTTCTTAAAGTGAACCTCAATATAATCATGCCCGCATTTCTCACATTTCTTGTCAACTGGCTCATGATTAGAAAGGTAGTTGCAGTCAGGATAACGCGAACAACCCCAGAATTTCTTTTTGGATTTTGGACTGAACCTTTCTAGAATAATACCTTCTTTACACTTCGGACAACTTATATTAGTTGAAATAGGTTTTGTACCTTTGCATATGGGATAGTCAATACATCCATAGAATTTACCGAATTTGCTAGAGCGGATGACCATCTGCTTGCCGCATACATCACAGAAAACACCTTCTGCAATTTCAGGCTCTGTTTTTTCAGCTTTCTCTTCTTTTGGGAGTGGTTTTGTATTTTTACATTCAGGATAGTTTGAACAGCCAAGGAACCTGCCTCTACGGCTAACCTTGATTTCCATAGGAGCACCACATTTGTCACAAATTATTTCGGGTATATCGGAATGTTCGTTAGCATGTTGCAAAGAATCTTTGAATGGTGTATAAAAATCATTCATAATTTCAAGGTATGACTTTGTTCCATCTGCCACAAAGTCGAGTTCTTCTTCCATATCTGCCGTGAATTTCACATTAAATAAATCAGGGAAATTTTTAATCAGAATTGTGTTGACATCAAAACCAAGTTCAGTTGGAACAAAAGATTTCTTATCCTGATTTATATACTCTCTATCGAGCAGGGTACTGACAATAGCAGCGTAAGTGCTGGGCCTGCCGATTCCGAGTTCGTCAAGCTCTTTCACAAGGCTTGCGGCATTATAACGTGAGGGAGGTTTTGTCTGCGATTTAACGGATTCAACATCTTTCAGGCTTAATTTCATATCTTTTTTCAAATTCTTCGGTAAAGATGTTGTAGTGTCTTTCCCGTTGCCATTACCGTTTTTATCATCTTTGTCATCCTCGTACACAGCAAGGTATCCTTTGAACACGACGACCGAGCCTGTGATTCTGAAAAGGAATTCTCCCCCTGAAATTTCAATTGATGTTTGCTCATAAACCGCTTCTTTCATCTGAGAAGCAAGAAAGCGATTGTAAATTAATTCATACAATGCAGCGTGTTCTTTGTCGAGCAATTTTTTTACTTCGGCAGGGGTGTATTCAAGGCTTGTCGGACGAATAGCCTCGTGAGCATCCTGTACATTCTTTGATTTAGTAGTAAAAACAGGAACCGATTCAGGAAGATAATCATTTCCGAAAACTTTCTGAATATGTTCTCTTGCGGCTTGCTGTGCTTCAGGGCTTAAACGGACAGAGTCAGTCCTCATATATGTTATTAAACCGACTTCTCCTTCTTTTCCAAGCGAAACACCTTCATACAATTTTTGTGCAACAGACATAGTTTTCTTATTCGGGAAGCCAAGTCTGCGTGAAGCTTCCTGCTGGAGACTGCTTGTTGTGAATGGTGCGGGTGCTTTTCTGTTTATTTGTTTTTTAATTATATCGCCGATAGAATAATTCTCTTTTTTTATTCTATTGATTAAATCATTAGCCTCTTCCTCGGTCTTAATGAAATTCATTGAAGCAAGTTTATCATCGAGGAGTTTTTGTTCGGTCTCGTTTCCGGCTCTGGCTGAGCCATCCGGACTGGTAATATTTTTCCCATTGATTCCAACAAGTTTTGCTTTAAATGTTTTCTTGCCATCGGAAGCAAATTCACCGAGTATAGTCCAATAATCAATAGGAAGGAAATTCTGAATTTCATTTTCGAGCTTACAAATTAATCTTAATGCTACGGATTGCACTCTTCCTGCCGATAATGATTTTGCAGTTTTGTTAATCATCGCCCTCGATACAAAAGGAGAAACCTGGTAACCGATTAACCTGTCCATTACTCTGCGAGCCTGTTGGGACATAAAAAGATTCTCATCGAGTTCCCTCAGTTCCTTCAATCCTTTTTCGACACCTGTTTTTGTAATTTCATTGAAAAGAACTCTTTTAATATTTTTATTTTCATCTTTAATTTCTTCAGCTATGTGCCATGCAATAGCTTCACCTTCGCGGTCAGGGTCTGTCGCAAGTAATACGCTTTTTGAAACTTTCGATACATCCTTAAGCTTTTTTATAACTTGTGCCTTGCCTCTAATTGCAGTATAGAGAGGCTTAAAGTCATGCTTTACATCTACGCCGAGACGAAATGAAATAAGGTCTTTGATGTGTCCCACAGACGCTTCGACTATATAATTTTTACCTAAATATTTATTTATGGTTTTCGCTTTTGCAGGTGATTCTACAATTACAAGTGTTTTATCTGCCATTTTAATCTCCGAACAACTTTAATTTCTATTTTGAAAAAAAATGAACTGCAAATATACAAAAGTTATCTTTTTAATGAGACACTAAACAATTTTGCATTACGTTAATTGCACAAAACGGGATTCAAAAATTTTTATTTCTTTTCGTTTATCTTCAATCAAAAATTATTTTATTAATAAATTTTAAAAAGCTGATTTCACACGGGAAACTTCGGGGAATTACGAAATTCTCAAAGAAGAAACAGGTTATGCACTTCGCGGATTATATATAATTGACCCTAATGTGATTCTTCAATATAGTGTTATTCATCCTGAAGATGTAGGAAGAAATTCAAAAGAAGTTTTAAGAGTAATTAAAGCATTACAGACAGGGAAGAGAACCCCTTGCAATTGGGAAGCAGGACAAAAGACTTTGAATTAATTCGATTGAAAAATAAATATAATTTCAAAATAAAAGCTGTTTTTCCAGCTTTTATTTTACCTAACAATAACCAGTTTACTTGACTTTACGACAGAAGAAGTAATAAGTTGATATTCATAAATACCAACAGGTAAACTTTTCAGACTGAAAGGTACTGTATGCTCTTGACCAGGGAACTCAATATTATCAATCAAGGTTAAGACTTTATTCCCTTGTAAATCATATATGATGAGTGATATATTTGTTTTGTCCTTTAATTTAAATTGGAAGTATGTTAAATCATCTGCCGGATTCGGGTAGCTTGGAAAAAGTTCAACACAACCACAAGTGTCCTGATTTATATAAACGGTACTTATGGATTTACCATCCCAGCCGGCAAGACGTGCAAGCATCCACCAAACTGCTTTACCCTTCTGTTTGCAATTTAAAGGGTGTGAAATTGCACAGTTACATTCCTCACATTCCAATGGATTTCTTGCACACCATTCTTCAGCCCAATTGTGTATCTCATCATTTATCCTATAATTGCAGGCATCGTCGCCCCTTTTATCGAGATAATAATTGCCATCGGGGTCATAGCTCTCTATGTCTGCAAAATCAAAAAGAATTTTTCCATTGTCGCGGCAGTATTTACGAATGATTTCGTTTCTTACATTTACATTGCCGTCACTACCTGTTCCATTTAAATGTGCAGTCATATAAATAAATTTGACATTCGGATATTCATTTTCAAGCTGATTCAATATCTGGCAATATGTGTCAAAAACCGACAAATCCATATCGAAGACACAGCACCAGGACCACATGATAATGTTAACACCGGGATTTGAATTCAGATGATTTCTGATTTCGTCCGCAAAAGCCGGATTGGAGAGGTCTTTTTTGAAAACCGTATCAGTAATTGTAAGAGTACCGGGTCCTGAATTAAAAGCAAAAATGATGTTTTTATTTCTAAGTAATTCCATCCCTGTAATTAGCTGACTTCCATGGGCTGTTGTTCCATATGCTATATTGAAGGTCTGCCTTGCAATGTCTATATATTGGACGGGTATTTCATTAATATTACATGAATTATGGTTAGCAATTATAGCTGTTTTTTGAGCAAACGTAAACTGAAAAGAAATATAAATGATAAATAGTATTAGTACTATATTTTTCATAAATGTAAACTCCAAAAGTTTTTCATATAAAACTAAATTTAAAATTATGCAATTTTATACAAATGCATTAACAAAAAATTTGAGTAAAGGTTACATTAGAGTTGACATTAAATAATACTTATTATTGCAATACAAAAGCCATATGATTTTAGCAAAGTCATTGTTTATTTATTGAAATACAGATATATTTGTATTCTTTGATTTTTACGCAAATAAAATATTTAGATAAATTCAGCGGAGGATTTTTAATTGAAAAAGTATTTTGGAAAAATATTGATTATAGGAATTCCTATAATCGCTGCTTTTCTCCTTTTATATCCCACTTATGAATCAACAAAGCTTGAAGAAAAAAAGCAGGAAGCATATAACAGGGCAAAAAGGGACACATCAACAACAGATTCACTTGTCAGATTAGAAAAATTCGAAGAGAAATACGGAAAAGACCTTGAATCGGCAAAGAATAAAAGACTTAAACTTGGATTAGACCTTCGGGGTGGCATGTATGTAACATTAGAATGCGATATTGTAAAACTAATCGAAGAATCTGCACAAAGAGAATCGGTTGACGATATATTTAACGAGGTCATCGAAAAGACCCAGCAGGATGCCAAGCTAAGCGATGAATCAGTATTAGATATTTTCCTTAATAATTTTAACAAGATTGCAAGGCCTCGCGGTAAATCGCTGATTTCTTACTTTGATATTGGAGATTTGCGCGAAGCTTCAGAAGATAAAATTATTGAAAGATTAAAAAATAATTCAGATAATGCTATAGACCAGGCTCAGGAAGTAATCCGACAGAGAATTGATAAGTATGGTATTGCCGAACCGACAATACAAAAGCAGGGTGCACGCAGAATTATGCTCGAGCTACCTGGTGTCAATAATGAAATAGAAATGAGAAAACTTTTGCAGACAACAGCAAGGTTAGAGTTCAATCTTGTAAAAAACAATAAAGAAATTGTTAAAACATTTGCAAAAATTGATAAACTTTTAAGCGAAAAGGCAAAAAGGGCAAAAGGCTTAATGCCTGATTCATTAGCAGATTCATCAAATACTATGAGTCAGGATTCTGCAATTAAAACAGCACATGACACAACAAAATCGAAAAAAGATTTGGCAGTTAAAGATAAGAAGAAGAGTAAAAAAGATAAAAAATCAGAAGTAACAGACACTTCAAAAATCCCAGTAACTGATACCGCTACTACAAAACCTGCCTCAGATACATCCGACCCTTATGCAGGATTGCCTGAGGAAGAAGTGAGAAGAAGGTATCAGGAAGACCATCCATTCACAACTCTGTTCCAGACATATTATGTGCAGGATGATGACAGAGGCGGAAAGTCAACACCGGTAGGATATTCTATACCGATAGAACAATTTCCGGAGGGTGAATATAGTTTTATAATACCTGACCAAACATTAAAGAAATTCAATAATATACTTGCAAGGCCTGAAGTCAAAGCATTAATACCTTTTGACCTGAAGATTGCACGCGAAGCTAAACCCGACCCAAGAGTCGAAAAACAAAGCAAAGAGAAAATATATAATTTTTATGCCATTAAAAGAGAACCTGAAATTACAGGTGAATATGTAACAGAAGCAAGAGCAACTTTTGACCCACAGACAAACCAGCCAATGGTGCTGATGGGTATGAATTCGGAAGGTGCGGATAAATGGGGAAGAATAACAGGTGCAAATCTAAAGAAAAGAATTGCTATAGTTCTCGATGACCAGATATATTCTGCTCCTGTCGTGCAGAGTAAAATTATGGGCGGGAGTTCGCAAATCACAGGCATGGCTAATGTCGAGGAAGCAAGACTACTCGAAATCGTTTTAAAAGCCGGTGCATTAAAAGCTCCCGTACAAATAATAGAAGAAAGAGTAGTAGGACCCTCACTTGGAGAAGATTCAATAAACGACGGCTTATTAGCAAGCGGTGTAGCATTAATATTCGTTGTCTTATTCATGTTGATTTATTATGCCAAAGGCGGATTGATAGCAAATATTTCAGTCTTGCTGAATGTTATACTGATACTTGCAGTATTATCGGCATTTGGAGGCACTCTGACTTTACCCGGTATATCAGGTATTATACTTACAATAGGTATGGCCGTTGATGCAAACGTTCTTATCTTTGAAAGAATAAGGGAAGAACTTTATAAGGGGCGTTCACTGAAATCGGCAATTGATGAAGGTTACAAGCATGCATTAAGTGCTATTCTCGACTCAAATATAACGACCTTTATAACCGGTTTGATTTTATATTTCTTTGGTACTGGCCCAATTCAGGGTTTTGCTCTTACCCTGATGATAGGAATTATTGCTACTCTGTTTACACAGATTGTAGTATCGAGAGCGATGATTGAAATATCAATAATGCGTGGAGCAACCACTTATAATTTTGGTCAGCCAAAGTCACTTACTATATAAGAAATTAAGAAAGGTAAAAAATGCAATTTTTTCATGGAACAAACATAGATTTCGTTGGTAAAAGAAAATTCTTTGTGATATTGTCAACATTAATTAATATTACAAGTATATTTGTAATTATCTTCGTTGGAATTGAATTCGGAATTGACTTTGAGGGTGGAACTGAAATAGCGTATCAATTCTCCAAACCAGTACATGCAGATGTTATTCGAAATGCAGTTGAAAAAACAGGTATTAAAGGTGGCGAAATCAAATCCTTTGGTAAAGAAAACCAATTCCTCGTGCGTACAAAAGAGACTGAAAAAGCCGATACAATAATATTGAAAGCATTTAATAAATATCTGCCGGATATAAAAACCGAAGTTATTAAGTCTGACAAAATCGGTCCGAAGATTGGTAAGGAATTGAGAGGACAAGCATTTCTTGCAGTTCTTATTTCAATAATTGCCATCATGCTTTACATAGCATTCAGGTTTGAATTTACATATGGATTCGGGGCTGTTATTGCATTGATACATGATGTCATTTTAACATTCCTGGTGGTTATTGTGGTTAACAAACTTGGATGGATTGACCTTGAATTCAATCAATCAATTCTTGCGGCTATGTTGACAGTCGTTGGTTTTTCTGTAAATGATACTGTTATTATTTTTGACCGTATTCGTGAAAATAAAGATAAGATGAAAGGGACTCCTTTTCTTAAACTAGTAAATGTCAGTGTTAATGAAACTTTATCGCGAACAATCAATACGGTTGTAACAGTATTTATCGTACTATTAACAATTGTATTACTTGGTGGACCCGTTCTTCAGGGGTTTGCATTTACCATGCTTATAGGTATCATTACTGGTACTTATTCTTCCATCTATATAGCAAGTACATTCGTTCTCTGGTACACGCATACAGTTAAAAAGATACCAATTGATTATGAACCTGATAAGAAAACCGAGTTGAAAACTGCAAAAGTTTGAAATAAAATTATTTTCTTATAAATTAGTAAAAATATTTTTATTATGAGCAGTTACAAATATAAAATAATCGAGGGGAAGCCTCAAATTGCAAGCATAGAACTCAATGAACAAGTGCTGGGTGGAAACGATGCATTAGAGTTCTCTGCAATACTATATGAACTGTTTGATAAAGGACTCACATGTGTTATCGTTGATTTGAACAAAGTTAAGGTGATGAATAGCTCAGGTTTAGGCATGATGGTGAGTGGATTAAGTTCACTAAGGAAAAATAATATTCAAATGGCACTTGTATCGGTTCCATCAAAAGTGATGTCATTACTCGTAATGACACACCTTGATAAAGTTTTTCAAATTCATAATAATTTAGAAGAAGCATACGAAAAATATTCGTAAATTAGTGATGATTGGACAAAGCTCCGGTCTTAATAAAAGCCGGGGCTTTTTTTTGGTTAAGAAGAAATAATTAACGAAAATATATATAAGTATGGTAATCACATGAGTGTTATTGTTGTCGTTGGTTCTCAATGGGGAGATGAAGGTAAAGGAAAAATTGTAGATTTATTATCACAATCAGCAGACATTGTAGCCCGCTATCAGGGCGGAGCTAATGCCGGACATACAATTGTAATTGACGGAAAACAATATATTCTTCATCTTATTCCTTCGGGAATCTTGTCGAAAAATGTCATTTGCATCATAGGAAATGGCGTAGTGATTGACCCTGTTGCATTGATGGATGAAATCCATATGCTTGAAAGCCACGGCGTTCAGGTGAAGGGAAGATTGTTCATAAGCCATAAAGCTCATCTTATAATGCCATACCATAAATTACTTGACCAGGCAAGCGAAAAAGAAAACGGCAAAGCAATTGGTACTACAGGCAGAGGAATAGGGCCGGCTTATTTAGATAAAGCAAAAAGAACAGGGATTAGAATTGTGGATTTACTTGACAGAAAAATCCTCGAAGATAAGCTTAGGACAAACCTTGATGATAATAATGCTGTCCTGCAAAAAATTTATGGGTTTGAAGAACTTGATGTTGATTCAATCGTCAAAACTTATTTAGAATTTGATAAACTGATTGACCCATATATTAAGGATGTAACCTTGATGTTAAACGATGCCATAGTAAATGGAAAAAAGATTTTTGTCGAAGGAGCCCAAGGTGCTTTGCTTGACGTTGACCACGGAACTTATCCTTTTGTTACAAGTTCAAATCCTACCGCAGGAGGTGCATGCACAGGTTTAGGGATTCCTCCAACATCTATTTCTAAAATAATTGGTGTCGTAAAGGCTTATACAACACGAGTTGGAAATGGGCCATTCCCAACGGAACAAAAAAATGAAATCGGGGAAAAGTTAAGGGCAACCGGAGTTGAATTTGGTTCGACAACAGGAAGGCCCAGAAGATGCGGGTGGCTAGACCTTGTTGCCTTAAAATATTCAGTAATGATTAACGGAATCTCAGAAATTGCTATTACAAAACTGGATGTACTCGATGATTTTGATGAGATTAAACTCTGCACAAAATATAGTATAAACGGAAAGGAAATCAGTTATTTCCCGGCTGATTGCCCGTCGCTAGAAAAAATTATCCCTATTTATGAGACTTTACCGGGATGGAAAAAATCATTAAGAGGTATTAATAATTTTGATGAGCTTCCCGAAGAAACTAAAAAATACTTCAGGGTTATTGAAGAATTTACAGGTGCAAAAATTACAATTGTATCTTTAAGCCCCGATAGGGAAGACACAATTCTAATTTAATTTATTTTTTAATTAAACCACCACCGCCATAGGCGGTGGATTTAACAAGGATAAATAATTATATAATAAGGTATAACCAAAATCGGTTATTACTACCGCCAAAGGCGGTAGATTTCTTTGATTAAAACTAACCAAATTAGTGTTCACTTACAATTGCCATTATAAACAAGGATAATTAAATTGCTTATGAGCAATTTAATCGAATTTACAGTCCAAACTTTCACTGTAAACAAACAGTAATAATCTTATTTAACTATTGATGCACTAATCAAGAATAGGATTAGAATTATCAGCATCAAGCTGTTCTACCCTGTTCCTGAATTGTTTACCGGAATTCAAAAAACTCTGTACAGGTTCAATTTTAATAACCTGAGATGAGTTCATCTTATTTAAAGATTTTGTACCGGCATCAATTAAAGCATCGACATCCGAGATGCTTTGGGTCGAATTAGGAATAAGTACCTGCAGGTACCACAGTATCGCAATAAATAAAAACATATATACTCCATTTAATTTTTTCATAAAATAAATTTTAGCAATTAATATGCCATTTCATCAATCAAGAATCGGGTCCGGCGGCGGATCTTCCCATTCTTCGATGATTTTTTTCCATTGGTTATTAGTCTTATTATTATAATCATTCATAATCTGTGTTGTTTGCTGAACATCCTTTTTGACTGAATGAATGGCTTTATTGTTTTCCTGAATCAGATTGTTAATATCTGACTGGGTGTAAGTAATACCAGGAATTAAAAGCTGTAAGTACCATAAAATCGCTATTAATATTTCCATTGATATTCCTTTTATTTTTGTTTAACAAATTTTTTCTTTTATTTACTTAATTAATCAAGAATCGGGTCCGGCGGTGGATCTTCCCACTCTTCAATTATCTTTTTTGTCTGGTCATCAGCATTTGCATTGAAATCATCCATTATTTGGTTTGTCATCATTGGGTCCTGCTGAATCATATCAATTGTCGGCTGATTTGCCTGAAGCATCAGCTCTACATCAGTCTGGGCATAAGTTACACCCGGTAGAAGCAGTTGTAAGTACCATAAAATCGCTATTAATATTTCCATTGTTTTTTCCTTATATAATTGTTTAACAAATTTTTTCTTTTATTTACTTAATTAATCAAGAATCGGGTCCGGCGGTGGATCTTCCCACTCTTCAATTATCTTTTTTGTCTGGTCATCAGCATTCGTATTGAAATCATCCATTATCTGGTTTGTCATCATTGGGTCCTGCTGAATCATATCAATTGTCGGCTGATTTGCCTGAAGCATCAGCTCTACATCAGTCTGGGCATAAGTTACACCCGGTAGAAGCAGTTGTAAGTACCATAAAATCGCTATTAATATTTCCATTGTTTTTTCCTTATATAATTGTTTAACAAATTTTTTCTTTTATTTACTTAATTAATCAAGAATCGGGTCCGGCGGTGGATCTTCCCACTCTTCAATTATCTTTTTTGTCTGGTCATCAGCATTCGTATTGAAATCATCCATTATCTGGTTTGTCATCATTGGGTCCTGCTGAATCATATCAATTGTAGGCTGATTTGCCTGAAGCATCAGCTCTACATCAGTCTGGGCATAAGTTACACCCGGTAGAAGCAGTTGTAAGTACCAAAGAATTGCAATTAAAATTTCCATAATAAACTCCTATTAAAAAATGAATAAATTATTTAATCAATAATAATCTTGTCGTTATCATCGCCCCAGTTTTCAACCTTGTTTCTAATCTGAAAATCAGAACCGGATTTTAGAAAACTTTCAATTTGACTTGTGGTGTTAGTGCTAGTTACATGAATAGTTGAGTTAGCCCGATATGTTGTCAACAGGTAATTAATATCTGTTGCAACAACAGCGGCAGAATCAGGCATTAATGCCTGTAAGTACCAAAAGAAACCTACTAAGAATATCATAAATCCTCCGAAATTTTTGAAAAAATATATTTAAAAATAAATTTCATATCCTGATAAGATGCACCATTATAAAAAAGGCATTGTGCAAATAAATGAATAAACATTAAAATGCACTTATGCCTAAATATTGCATATTATTTTGATTAACCAATGGAATAGTAATATGGAAACCAAGCCTAAGCCGGTTTAAACAGACCATAATGACCGTATCATCCATGATAACCTCATAATGTATTAGTGTTGTGAACATCCTATTCACTTCTAATATAATAAAAAAATTGTTAAATGCAAACATTTTTATAAAAAAAATGAAAAATAAATGAACCCAAAATGAATTTATTGAATGAAAAATAAATTACTATCATTGAAAAATAAGGAGATACATAATATATCAATTTTTTTTCTAATGAAATATAATAATTATTTTTTCATAATATTTCAAATTTTTTTAACAATTTTCTGTATTAAATAACTAAAATAAATGGCTCGATATTTGCAGTTTTATACCTTTAGTTAAATAATTAATTCTATAATTAAAATAATTATTCAATGATTTATTTAATAAATAAGGTTGATACAATATAAAGTATTAACGATTTATTAAACTTAAACAATTTTATAAATTTAATTTTAATTATTGAAAAAAACAAGTAAAATTTACTTATAATATAATAAGGTTAACAATTGGATATAGCTAAAAAACTTGGGATACAAGTGTTGCTCGTATTTTCGAGCATTTTAACACTATTTTCAAACAACAATATAGAGACTCTTGAAAATAAGCTTAAAACTGCATCAGGAGTTGAAAAAATAAATTTATTGAATTTACTTTCTCAGGAATATCTTACTGTTAATACTGATAAAAGCATCGTTTACGGCAACCAGGCTTTGTCACTTGCCGAAGAAACCAGCGATATTTACAACATACAGAAAGCTTATTCAAATATAGGAAAGGGTTACTATGAGAAGGAAGATTATTCAACTGCCTTAAATAACTTTGAAAAGGCATTAAAAGAAGTTGCGAAAATAAAAAATGAGGGTGAGAAAGCTAAAATATTAAATAATATCGGGACAGTGTATTATAGTACAAATAAATTTGATAAAGCTTTAGAATACTATCAACAAGCCTTATCCATAAGAAAAAAAACCGGTAATAAGGTAGAAATAGCTAAATCAATTAATAATTTAAGTACCTTATATGCAAAACAGGGTAAATATGATATAGCATTGAATTACAGGATGCAGCAACTTGAATTGTGGGAGAAAAGCGGTGAAAAGAAAGAAATAGCTAATGTTTATAACAGTATTGGATTTCTATATTTTAAAATAGGCCAAAATGATAAAGCTTTGGAGTATTATCTTAAAGAGATAAAAATCAGGGAAGAAATCGGAGATAAAGAAAAGATGGATGACTTTCTTTATAATATTGGGAAGTTATATTATAACTTGAATTATTATAAGAAAGCTGTCGAGTATTACCAAAGAGCATTAAGACTGACAAGAGCAGGAGGGGATAAGGAAAAAATTGCACAAATCGTTACAAGTATAGGTAATGTTTATTATGATTGGAAAAAATTCGACAAGGCTTTGGAATATTATCAAAAATCTTTTGCTTTGGCAGAGGAACTTGGGTCGAAGCGCGGAATGGCAAGAATATTAAATAATATCGGTTTAGTTTATAAGAATTTGGGTGATTATCAGAAGGCTCTTGAGTATTGTAAACAATCAATTGATTTAAGGATTGAACTTAATGAGAAAACAGAAATTTTTTATCCTTATACAAGTATAGCTGAAATTTACTTAAAAATGAAAGATTATCCGCAGGCACTTGATTATCTAAATAAAGCTAAGCAATTGGCAGAAGAAACCAATCAAAAAAAGCTGATAATGGAATCATATTTTCTCATACACGAAGTGTATGCCGAATCAGGTGATTTTCAAAAAGCCCTGGAATACCATAAAAGATTTACGGATTTGAAAGATTCACTCAGTACCGAGGTTATGAACAAGAGATTTGCAGACCAGGAAGTTAAATGGCGGACTGAAACCAAGGAAAGGGAAAACAAATTGCTGAAAGAATCAAAGCAGGCTCAACAATACTATTTCATTGTGATATCCGGATTATTTCTAATATTAATTTTAGTAATTCTAAATAGGTATTTTAACAAAAACAGAGCCAACAAGCTTTTGAACGAGAAAAATCTGCAAATAAAAAACCAGCATCATAAACTTGAAGAAATGTTCGTCGAGCTTCAAAAGAAAGAGGAAAATCTGAGTGAAGCTAATGCAACAAAAGATAAGTTCTTCTCAATAATCGCACATGACTTAAAAAATCCATTACACTCAATCACATTGTCATCAGACCTGCTTATAAATAAATATAAGCAGATGTCCGGCGAACAGCTACTCGACCTTATTAATAGCATATACAAATCGGGACAGCATTTATCCAGTTTACTCGAGAATTTATTACAATGGTCCCGAGCTCAAAGCGGAAAGATGGAATTCGACCCGATACATTTCGATATTAGAGAACTAAGCGTTGAAAATATCAGCTTACTGCTGGGAAATGCTATCAAAAAGAAGATAACTATAGAAAATTATATACCTGATGCCACATATGTGTTTGGAGACCCCAACATGATTTCTACGGTTATAAGAAATCTTATATCAAATGCAATAAAATTTACTAACGAACATGGCCAGGTGAAAATTTGTTCAAAAGATGAAAAAGGGATGATTGAAATTTCAGTTACCGATAATGGTGTCGGAATTGAAGAAGAAGACCTGAAAAAGCTTTTCAGAATTGATATTCATCACACAACAATCGGGACCCTAAGAGAAAAAGGTACGGGCTTAGGTTTGATTTTAGCAAAAGAATTTATTGATATTCATGGTGGTAAAATCTGGGTCAAAAGAAATACAGATGTAGGTACTACTTTCATGTTCACGTTGCCTAAAGAAGTCCCAAAATCCATTCCGGAACAATTTATGAAAGAATATACATTGAATAATACCGGTTACCATATTAGTAATTTGAATTAGAATAACATAAGCGAAATTAGTTTTACAGCATAGTTTTCAAAAATTGTAATTTATATTTTGTATTTTTAATCAACCAGCGGATTAACCGCCGGTTGATTTTTCTATTGATAGCAATTTGGTATTAATTCATCATTTCAGTAATAGATTAAGAAAACCAAGTACTATCTTTATATCAAAAAATCATAGTATAGCTCTAAATATTCACACTATAAATTCAAATCATAATTAACTCCGATAGAGAGCCATCTGCCTGGTAATTTAAGATTAGCTATATCAGTATAGATTACATCAAACAAATTTGTTGATAGAAGATATATAGTAATATTTTTAATTGTTGTGTAAATTTTTGTGTCAACTAAAAAGTAAGGTTTGAAATACTTGATATTTTTTGTTTGGTAGTCAAGATATTGCCCAGCCCTGTCGTTGTAGGAAACACTCCAGCTCATTTTTATATCGAATGCCAAGTCATGAGAAATAACTATTGTTAATTTGTTCCTCAAATAATCAAGCACGTATTCCGATAAAAAGCCACCGTAGATTTTATCCATAGATAAATAACTGTAAGATATATTTACATTGTGAATGGGAAAAGAATTTTTGAACAAGTTTTCAGGGTAAAGGCTCAGATAAATATCTAAGCCATTCGAATTGACATTTGTTAAATTTGTACTTCGCCATAAAGAGTCATCAGCCTGTTTTGTCCAGTCAATTAAATTGTTTCCTTCTCTTCTGAAAATAGATAATTGAACCTTCAGAAAATCATTTAAATATTTTAACCCAAACTCATAAGAAATTGCCTTTTCAGGTTGCAATTGCGGATTACCCTTGCTCGTAGGGTCTGAATAATAAAGCTCTGTAAAGGAAGGCAGTCTGAATGAATTGTTTACATTAGCAAAAATATTTGAATTTTCAAACAGCATATAACTAGCATCGACACCGGCATATATATTCCAATTAAATTCAGATGTATGGTCAGCAAGCAATCCTCCGGATATTGATAAAACTTTCCATAAAATGTTATGCTCCAGAAAAAAGTCTAAAATGTCTCTTGTTGCTTTGTTTGTGAATTTTCCATCAGGTTCTCCGGGAACAGGTAGGATATGATTCATCGGGATGCCCAACTTATTACTGAGAATGTTTTCAGAACGGTAGCCTGCACCGATATTGGTAATACCAATAACAGAAGGCAATGAATTGTTGATATTAATACCATAAACATCCGTTAAATGATAATTGTGCTCTGTGTACCAGGAAGGTGGGTTGTCCCTGAATAATTCAAACCTATCCTGATGACGGCGCCAGTATAAAACAGGACTTAATTTGAAGGTTGAACCTATTGTTGATTTCAAACTTGCAAAAATTGTTTTTGTTGATTCAAATTGGTCAGGGAAATCAGGTGAATAAAAGCTATTTGCTCCGAATGCCTTATCCATGTAACCAACCTGGCAATCAAATTTTGCGAATGATGCTGCATAAGAACTGCTATAAAAAAGGGTTAAAAGGTCAAAATCAGTATTTTTAATATACCCGTCCGACTTTTTCTTTGAAATTGATAAAAAATTGTTAAAACCAGAAACATTGTATGCCCCGGAAACAGAAAGAGAATAATAATTGTTCGCACCTCCATTCATCGTAAGACGAATTTTATTTTGTTCAGGTTCATTTGTAATGATATTAACAGCCCCTGAAAAGGCATTGGCCCCGAAAGCCCTTGAAGCAGGTCCCTTAAGAATTTCAATCCTGTCAATATTATCGAGGTCAACAGGAAAATCTGTATTGTGATGGCCTGTTTGAGGATCATTAATATTTATTCCGTTTAATAAAACCAGAGTCTGTTCAAAAGTTCCTCCCCTCATACTGATGTCGGACTAAACACCAATACTGCCTCTCTGTCGTACATCAATGTTGGTTGAATTCTTCAATAGCTCTTGAATACTATGTACGGGAGCAATTGTTATCTCAGATTTCGATAAAGTTTGGACAAATCTACCGATTTCCGAATAAAGCATTGGAACCCTGCTTGCAGTTACAATTATTTCGTCGGTTTTGATTGTATCTTTTTTTATATCTTTGGCATACACAGATGAGGAAATTATACTGATGAACCAAATTATTAAACAGGCAGATAATCTATATAGAAAAAACTTTTTCATAAAAATTTCACAAAATAAATTAAACATAATAATTGAAGAATGATAATTTTTCTTATTTTCAATTGAAATTTTTAAAATCCAATAATTTCAAAAATATAAATTCGTATTTTTTTCTTTTATCAACAAACGAGACAAATATACTAATTAATAAATTTATTAATATGCTTATTACTTAATATATCATAGAACAATTGTCAAAATCATTTACATACTCATTAAATGTTTTTTATTGAATAAAGTTGATTCATGTTCTCTTTACTCAGTATGTACTGTTTTTTAATAAACTGCCCCATAGCAAGCTACGAAGTATCAATAATCAATTATGTTGATAACGAAGCAAGCTTCGGGGAATTAAACCCACAATTGTGGGATTAAAAGAAAATAATAAATTATTGCGGGAATTTATTAACCGCTGGTTTTATCTTTATAACGAATTTTAAATGATAATACTTTTTCCTTCTCTTTTTCAACCGGCACTTTAAATATTATGTTCTGAGCATCTTTTTTCTCATAATCAAGCGATGATTCGAGAATTTCCCAGTTGTATCCCAAATATCGTTCAACTTCAACAACAATGTTCTCAGTTTTTCTATTTTTAATTTTTATTTCATATAAATGCTCGTGAACTTTATCTGAAATTCTCTTATAATCCTTTTCAACGTCCTCGACAACTATATCGAAAGCATCCCCTACTTTGAGTTTTATCATTTCATCCTTAGGAGTATGGCCTATCATATCTTCTCCAATGAATTCAACTGATTCACCATCGGACTTATAAAGCCTTGCCTTACCCTCAGGCATTGGGATACCGAGATTGTTGTCTTTTTTATTCTCAAACTCAACCTGTACAGACGCATTGCCATGCGTCTCTACAGAATTATTATAATATCCCCCGCTTCTGTAAATATATTTTTTTATAACTTTAATTCCGTTCACATCAAAAAGAGATATTTGTTTCGTTTCATTGTCAGCAATTGTTGTTGGTCTTTGTAGGTTATATATGTGATATTCAAAAAATGATTTTTCTTTGAATTGCTCTCCCCTTACATCATAACCTGAACCACCATTTTTATCCATGACAGCCTCAGGAATATATCTGTGAACACGATTAACATCACCAGCAACAAGTTTTAGCTTTGCTTCTTTGTAGGTTGCCCCTGTATTGTTGTTAATGCTCACCCAGGCTTTTAAATCCATTTTAGTATCATTTTCGTTTAATAAAGCAACATACTCTGTGTGCCAGTTTAATCCGGAAGTTTGATATGTGATTTCAACATCTTGTTTTCCTGAAGCATCAGATTCCAATGTCCAGACTAATGTTGGTTTAGTTATCAATCCTTCGGGCAATGCACCAACGGCTACCTGGTAATCATCAATCTTTGGAAGCATCAATAAACTTCCGTCATCTTTTCTTAGCACTATGTTGCCTGTTGAAAGCAACTTTCCTTTTATTACATTTTTATCAGAAGTAAGAGTAATTTCATTATCAATATATTTTTCTAAAATTTTTGAGAGGCTGACAAGGTCATACTGATAATTCTGTTCGATGACAGTTCCTTTTAATTTAATATGAACACTTGTCGGGTCAATCCTTTCGGCAACATCAGTAACTTTTATGTTTGAAATTCCTTTTTTCATATCAATTTTTCGGACATCTTTAATGACTCCAAGGTCACTATTATAAACAGTTACATTAAGAGTGACTCTCTCGAACTCCTGAGCTGAGAGTAAAACAAGCGATGAAAGAAAAAGAACAAAAATTAATGTTGTGAGTTTCATAATAATTATCCATTTATTAATACTACAAATTCTTAACTTAAAATTAATAAAACTTTTGAAATAAAAAACGGGCATTTATCCCCGTTAAAATTATTAATGATTTTGGAGGGCAGAAAATATTCTGCCCCTACATTTATTTTGGAGGGCAGAAAATATTCTGGTACTACTTTTATTTTTGGGGGCAGAAAATATTCTGGTACTACTTTTATTTTTGGGGGCAGAAAATATTCTGCCCCTACATTTTATTTCTATTTGTCTTCAGGCATAAGAACCATACGAATGTAATTATCAGTTTTGAAATATTTCTTTGCAGCTGCATAAACATCATCTGCAGTCAGTTTGTCAATCATATCATTTGTTTTTAGAATGTTGACAGGATTTTCACTATAGTAATAAGAACTATATAAGGAATTAATCCAGAACCCATTTTCTTTCATATTAACTTCATTTTCTCTTTTTTGAATCTCTTTTATTTTGTTCATATAAGTTGAGTCCGGTTTTTCCGATGTCATATTTTTCATAACATCGAGAACAGCATTAATGAGTTCGTCAACACGCTGAGGGTCACATCCAAAACCGATATTGACACTATATTTTTCCTTCGGGAATTTATCGGTTGATTGCCATGCACCAACTCCGTAAACTCCACCTTTGTCTTCGCGGAGTACTTCACGAAGTTTTATATCGAAGACATCCATCATTGCACTAAATTCAAAATTATTTTGCTCATTCCATTGATAATCACCTGAGAACACAAGCCTGACAATGCTTTGAGCCTCAATACCTTTTTTCACAACTTTATCAATTTTTCCTTTTGGAGTTTGAATTCCAACATCTTTCCATTTATCAATATTTGTATTTGATGGAAGGCTTCCGAGATATGTTAGCAGGTAAGGTTTGATTTTTTCAACACTAAAATTACCTGCAAAGAAAAATGTAAAACCATTCGCATTTGAGAATCTCTGTTTATAAAATTCATAAGCTTTATCGAGATTAACTTTATCAATTTTATCTTCGGTTGCGGGCATTCTTCTGAAATGATAATTGCTGATGGTGACTCTGAATGAATCGTTAAATACAGCCCTAGGACTATTCTTAGAGTCTCTTACCTGGGATTTAATTTTTTCAATATATGACTGAAATGATTCTTTATCCTTTCTGGGTTGTGTGAAATAGGAATTTATCAACTGAAACATGGTTTCCATATCATTCGGTGAACATGAACCATAAACCTCTTCATCCAATTCATCAACATAAGTATTGACCCGTACAACTTTACCAGCTAAAAGTTTTGAAAGCTGGGTTCTGTTAAATTCACCGATACCGCTTTGATTGATAATTGATGATGCCGAATAAGCAGAATAATAATCATTATCTGAAGCCAGAGAGGTTCCCCCTGAATGAAATGAACGAAATGCTATTTCATCATTTTGGAATTCGGTAGGTTTAAGGACTACTTTCGCTCCATTTGAAAGTGTTAATTCTGTTACACCAATATCCTTAATCAGTTTCTCCTGTGAGACAGTACCGGGTTTGGGCATTTGAGGAAGCAAAGGTTTATCAATAACAACATCGGAATATGCTTCGATTTTTTTATTAGCTATCTCATTGTATAAAGCAAGTACTTCTGATTCTGAAGGTGCATTTACATCAGTTTTATCGGGAGCAGAAACAGTAATTACGCAATTTTCGTTACGAATTAATTTTCCCGGCATATCATTAACTTCTTTTAAAGTGATTTCTGGAAGAAAATGTTTATACATTTCCAATTCGGTTTCGATACCGGGAATAGATTCGTCATCAAGAAAATTTCTTGCGAATTCAAATGCAAAATTTTGTGAAGGTGTTTTATCACGTTCTGCATATGCCCTTTCCAATCTTCTGAGGAGATTTTTCTTTGCTCTTTCAAGTTCTGAATCGTTAAATCCGTTGTTCATAACACGGAATGCTTCAGTAAGTAATGATTCAAGAGCATATTTAATCCCGTCACTTTTAGCTCCTGCCCTTAAAGTAAAGGAACGAATATCGTCAACAAACCTTGATTCTCTTGCGAAGGCATAAATGAAAGGAGGATTGGATTTCCTCGTTAACTCACTCAATCTTTCACTTATTATACTTGAAAAAAGATTGTCAACGATATCTTGTCTCGCTGAACCAACAGTACCCTCTTCTCTGCCTTCGTGTTTAAAATAGATTTCAATACCAGGCATAGATAGTTCAGCATCTTTAGCAACTGTAACAAGAATATCTTTGTGGGGAGGAACTGTGAATTTTACTCTTTCACGAGGTTTTTCGGGATTCACAAGTTTTCCAAAATGTTCGATAATTTTCTTTTCGATAACATTTACATCAAAATCACCCACAACAATAACTGCCATTAAATTAGGCCTGTACCAATCATGATAAAATCTTCTGAAAGCATCATAAGGGGCATGATTGATGATTGCCGTATCACCAATCACATCACGCACAGCATATTTTGAATTTTTGTATAGAATAGTTCTTTGAATTCTGTCAATTCTGTCCTCTGCACCTTTTCCAAGCCTCCATTCTTCAAGAATAACACCGCGTTCACTATCAATATCTTCATCTTTATATGTAACATTATGAGCCCAATCTTCCAGAACTCGGAAGCCTTTATTCAGGATATCATCCTTGTCAGTTGGCAAGGTTAACATATATACTGTTTCATCAGTATTCGTATAGGCATTGAGGTCACTGCCGAATCTTACGCCTGTTGATTCAAGGAAACTAACCAATTCATTCTTTGGAAAATTTTTTGTTCCGTTAAAAGCCATGTGTTCGCAAAAGTGGGCAAGCCCGTCCTGGTCGTCGTCTTCAAGTATAGCACCTGCATTGACTGCGAGCAGAAGCTCAGCTCTTTTTTCGGGTTTCTTGTTTTCCTTAATATAATAAGTCAAACCATTACTCAATTTCCCGATTTTAATTTTTGGGTCTGGAGGAATTTTTGCTTTAACGTTTGTGTAATCAATTTTTAATTGTGCATTGAGTGAAGAAACGAATGCAAACAAAGCAATGATGATTGCAAGTTTTAATAATTTAATTTTCACAAAATCTCCTTTGAAATATTTTGGAATAATTTGAGAGTTAATTTTTACTATAAACAAAATTAAAAATAATTTATTTTGATTGAAGCAATTTAATAACAAAATCAGAAATAATCATGTATCAAGATTTGTATAATCTAATAAAAAATCATATTATTGTTGTTCTTTTTTTTGTAAAATTTAATGGACTATATCTCTTATGTTTAAACCGTTACAGGAAAAGCTCTCATATCCGGAGCTTGAGCATGACATATTAAAATTTTGGGAAAATAATAAAATATTTGATAAATCTTTAAAAAATCGTGAAGGGTGCAAATCATACAGCTTTTACGAAGGGCCTCCTACTGTAAATGGGAAACCCGGTTTACATCATTTAATGGCTCGTACAATTAAGGATGCAGTATGCAGATACAAAACGATGACAGGATTTTATGTTCGCAGGCAAGCAGGATGGGATACACATGGACTACCTGTTGAAATCGCAGTCGAAAAAGAATTAGGATTTAATACCAAACAAGAAATAATAAAATTCGGAATTGAAAATTTTAATAAAAAATGCAAAGAGTTTGTTTATCACAATATTGAAATGGACCAGGGCTGGCGATACCTCACCAACCGCATGGGTTATTGGCTCGACCTTGATTCCGCATACATAACTTGCACAAATGAATATACTGAATCAGTTTGGTGGGCACTCAAACAATTCTTTGACAAAGGGCTTATATATAAAGGTTTCAAGGTTGTCCCGCAATCACCGACAATTGAAACTCCATTAAGTTCACATGAATTGTCACTTGGATACAAGGATGTTAGAGACCCGAATGTTTATCTGAAATTGAAAATTTTATCATCGCCGGTTAAAGAAATCAAAGGTGCTGATTTAATGGTTTGGACAACCACACCTTGGACTCTTTTTGCAAATGTTGCTCTTGCAGTTGGTAAAGATATCGATTATGTTTTTATAAAAAATAAAAGAAAAATCAAAGATGAGGAATTATCAGATTATCTTGTACTTGCAAAATCAAGATTAAATGTTATCGAAGGTGAGTATGAAATTCTGAAAGAGATAAAAGGTAAAGATATTATCGGTACTGTGTTTGAACAAATTTTCAATTACATTCATATTGACAGAAATAAATTTCCAAATGCCTTGACTGTTCTTCCCGGGGATTTTGTATCAACAGAAGATGGAAGTGGGATTGTTCATCTCGCTCCGGCATTCGGCGAAGATGATTACCAGATGTCGAAGAAATTTAATTTGCCGTTTCTTCAACCTGTAACACCGAACGGCCATTTCACAAAAGAGCTCGGAGAGTTTGCCGGAAAAGCTATCAAGCACTTAACTTATGCCGACCATGAAGAAGAAGGCTCGGACAAAGAAATAATCATTGCGTTGAAATATGCCGGAAAAATTTATAAAGCCACTAATGATTACCTGCACAGCTATCCTCATTGCTGGAGGACAGGAAATCCGGTGATGTACTATGCACGTGATTCATGGTTTATAAAATCGCCGGATTACAAAGAAGCTATGGTAAAAATAAATAAAACGATTAACTGGCAGCCGCCGGAAATTGGTTCGGGCAGATTTGGCCACTGGCTCGAAGAGGCTAAGGAGTGGAATTTATCAAGAGATAGATTTTGGGGAACACCCCTTCCAATCTGGGTATCGGAAGATGGTAACGATATGTTTGCAATCGGTTCAATCGCTGAACTTAAAGAAGGCTTATATGAGTATCCTGATGGCAAAAGAGTTCCTTTAAAAGAAACAGATTTTGAAATTGATATTCACAGGCCCTTCGTTGATAAAATAATTTTTGAGAAGAGTGGAAAACTGTACAGAAGAATTCCTGAAGTTGTTGATGTTTGGTTCGATTCGGGTTCGATGCCTTTTGCACAGATGCACTACCCTTTCGAAAACCGGGAATTGTTTGAAAAAGAATTTCCGGGAGATTTCATTGCAGAAGGTATTGACCAGACACGCGGCTGGTTTTATACATTGCATAACATAGCATGCGGTATTTTTAATAAACCTGCTTTCAAAAATATTATAGTCAATGAACTCATTCTCGATAAAGACGGCGTTAAGATGTCAAAATCAAAAGGCAATGTTGTTGACCCGTTTCAAATTATGGAAGAGTTCGGTGCCGATGCCGTACGCTGGTATTTGTTTGTTAACAATCCACCATGGAAAGCAACCTTATTTAATAAAGAAGACCTTGCCAAAACCGTCATATCGGATTTCTTCAGGTCGCTGACAAATACTTATGCTTTCTTTTCTCTTTATGCCAACATTGATGGATTTACTGGAAATGAGGAAGAAGTTGACTTCAATGATTTACCGGAAATTGACAGATGGTTATTGTCACGAGTTAACACATTGATTTCCGACTACAAAAAATATTTTGAAGGATATGATATCACAAAAGCACTGAGAGCCGTTCAGAATTTCGTTAGAAACGAATTATCGAATTGGTACATCCGCCGCAACAGAAGAAGATTCTGGAAAGGTGAAAATGACAAGGATAAAAAAGCTGCATATCAGACATTAAGGAAAATTCTGATTCATGCATTAACTCTTATTGCACCTGCTGCCCCATTTCTTTCCGAGGTTTTATATCAGCGATTGAGAATTGATGGCGATAAAGAATCAATACATCTACTTTCAATCCCTGAACCTGATTTAGCTCTTATCAATAAAGAGCTTGAAAGAAGAATGGGAATAGCTCAGACAATTGTTTTTCTTGTGAGGTCACTTCGTGAAACCTCAAAAATAAAAGTCAGGCAACCATTGAGAAGAATTCTTGTTCCTGTTCTTTCTCCAAAATTCAGAAGAGATATTCAATACTTTGAAGATGTGATTAAAGAGGAAATCAATGTCAAAGAAATCGAGTTTGTGAGCGGCGAGACAGAGATTGTAAAGAAATCTGCAAAACCGAATTTCAAATCAATCGGAAAGAAATTCGGAAAAATCACACAGCTTGTTGCTAACGCAATCAAAGAACTCACGGAAAAAGAAATAAAAATTTTAGAATCTGCAAATTCATTAAAAATAAAAATTGAAGAAACTGAAATTGAATTAATTTCGGATGATGTCGAAATAATAAGCGAAGACATCGAGGGATGGCTCGTAGCTTCGCAGGAGAGCATTACAGTTGCACTCGATACACAGATTGATGATGAATTAATCAAAGAAGGTATTGCAAGAGAATTTATAAACAGAATTCAAAACTTAAGAAAAAATTCCGGGTATGATGTAACTGACAGAATAAAAATTTTATATGAAGCAAGTGAAAATATTTCAATTGCAATCGAAGAAAAAAAGCAACATATCATGAGCGAAACCTTAGCTGAAAAGCTGAACCAGTCTAAGTTCGAAGGTGGTAGTGAATTTGATATTGATAACGAAATAATAAAAGTTATTATAAATAAGATATAACTGGGAGTAGCAAGTTAATAGTTATTGATGAAAAAAAAAACAAAAATATTTTTCCACATATGTTTGCATTATCTATAAATTTTGTTAACTTGATATTTGAAAGTTGTTTGAAAAAACAAAAATTTTTGAAAAAAAATTCTGGGTGTACTTGTATAACTCTAAGGGGAAGAATTATGCCAAGTAAAGCAAAAACAAAACCAAAAGCTACAGCTGCCAAAAAAGCAGCAGCAAAGAAGGCCAAACCGGCAGCAAAAAAGCCGGTGAAAAAAGCAGCTCCGAAAAAACCGGCAGCAAAAAAGCCGGCAGCAAAAAAAGCAGCTCCAAAAAAAGTTGCTAAAAAACCGGTAAAGAAGGCAGCTCCAGCTAAAGCAGCTCCAAAAAAAGCTGTATCCAAAAAACCAGCAAAGAAAGCTGCTCCGAAAAAAGCAGCTCCAAAAAAAGTTGCTAAAAAAGCTGCTCCGAAAAAAGCGGCAAAGAAGGGCTCAACCAAAGCAAGTCCCTTCAAGCCGGTCCAGAAACGTATGGCTAAGCAGTCAAAGAAATCTTCTGCTAAGTCAGTTGCTCGGCCGGCTTTGAAAAATAAAAAACTCGCCAAACCTAAGAAAGCTGTCATACCAGCAAAAAAGATTTCTGCTAAACCTCAAAAGAAAGTCGTTGCAAATACTCCTGTGAAACCTGTTAAGAAAACAGTTAAAAAGACAACCAGGATAATTGTGAAAAAAACAATTAAAAAAGTTGCTCCGAAAAAAACTGTAAAACCAAAGAAGGTAGTAAAACCACCTTCCAGGAAACCGGTTAAAGCAGTGAAGAAAATAACAAAACCTGCACCGATTAAAGTTACTAAGATTGAAAAGCCTAAAATAGAGCAGAAGAAGGCAACTCTGAAAATTAAAGTACAAACCCAGAAAAAAGCAGTTGCCGAACCTGAACCTATTCAAATCAAAAAGCCAAAGCCTGGTGTCAGATACTCTGATAAGGACCTCGATATGTTCAAGCAGAGAATTTTCGATATGAGGCAGGAAGCAATTGACGAGCTTAGGATGCTCCGTGAAAGGCTTGAAGACCTGAACGCTTACGATTTCGCTGAGGAAAGTATGATATATTCAATGCATATGGCTGAACAAGGTTCCGAAGCAATGGAAAAAGAAAAGACGTATGCTCAGATTCAAAGAATCAATGAATATATCAAGAAGCTGGATGACGCTTTGAGCAGAATTAAAGATAAAACGTATGGCATATGCAGGGTCTGCGGTTGCTTAATTGCAAAAGAAAGGCTTTGGGCTGTGCCTATCACTACTCTGTCTGCTTCATATAAAATCAGGAAGAAATGTCCTGAAGACGGAAAAGACAGAATCGAGCCTATCAAAGAAGAATAGGCTGAAGAATTACATATTGTAATTTTGCAAGGGGACAAATTTCTTGTCCCCTTCTTTTTGTGGAGATAACATGAGTAAAATTAATAAGAACACAATATTTTTATTTTTATCGGCAGCATTTTTAATTCTCTTAGACCAGGCTACCAAACTACTTGTTAAAGGTTTTGTCTTTGGTGGTATTACCTTAAATGGTATGAGAATCGGTGAAAGCATTTCTGTTATCGGAGACTTTCTCCAAATTACTTATGTCGAAAATTCAGGCATGGCTCTCGGTATTACATTTGGTGCAGGTAAAATTTTCCTCAGCATATTTTCTATTATAGCAAGCATCGGACTTGCATATTACCTTTACAAACTTGAAGGATTTTCTATTTGGGTAAGAATCGGTGTCATGTTGATTTTTGCAGGTGCTTTTGGCAATCTGATTGACCGTGTTTTTTACGGAATATTTTTCAACGAGTCTCCTTTGTTCTACGGTAGAGTTGTTGATTTCATTCAGGTGGACATACCGGATATTAATTTCTGGAATATTCATTATACTCATTTTCCTGTTTTCAATGTTGCTGATTCCTGTGTTTCTGTCGGTGTTGTACTACTGCTTATTGTTCACAAGAAAATTCCAACCTTCAATGATGTATTTAAAAAACAAATCGAATCTGATAAACCACCAGAAAATACAGTAGATAATATTTAAATTATTTTTTAACCTTATATTATATATTTTTAATTAAATTCACATAAACAAAACATTACATTCTCACGTCATAACAACATATAATTTTAATTAAGGTTATAAATATGAAATTCAAAAGCATTGTCATTTTTATTTTGATGAGTTCCTGGTTTTTTCTTAGCGGACAGAACTCAGTTAATAAATCTTACATTTTGAAATTAAAATCAATTAAATCGGAAAACACTTTGAATTATTTATCATCTTTAAAGATTCAGACTGCAAACACATTCAAATCATGTCTGAATTATTGCGATGAAATTAAAAAAGAAAATATTTTGTCTTCTGAATCAAATCTGAAAATCGAAGAATTAAAAAAATATCTCACAATAAATATTCCGGCAGGTATAGATTCGGATAAGCTTTTAACAATGATTAAAAATAAAGATGATGTTGAATTTGTCGAACCAAATTATATATATCATATCGAAACAGCAACCGATGAACCTAATGACCAGTATTATAAAGACCAATGGGCATTAAAAACGGTAAATATAGCAAAGGCATGGGAAAAAGCAACCGGCAAAGGAATCATCATTGGAATAATTGATACAGGAATTGATTTTCTACATCCCGAATTAAATAATCAATTGTACATAAATTCAAAAGAAGACATTAACCACAACGGGAAATTCGAACCATGGCCTGAGGAAGAAATCAGAAATGGTATAAGTGGTGACTTTAATAATATAGATGATGATAATGATGGTTTTATTGATGATGTTATAGGTTATGATTTTGTTGACCAGTCATTCGGAAATATTGGTGATTATATCGAACCTGACCCAAATCCCTATGATGAAAACAGCCACGGCACAACAGTAGCAGGAGTAGTAGCTGCAGAAAGAAATAACAATATTGGAATTTCGGGATTAGCTTATGATTCAAAAATATTAACAGTACGTGCTATTGATGCAACTGGCAATGGTGAAAGCGACGACATTGCCAATGCAATTGTTTATGCGGCACTCAGAGGAGCAAAAGTATTAAATTTTAGTTTTGGTGAAGCTTTTCCCTCAACTATCATGCACGAAGCTATTAAATTTGCATATTCACTCGGCTGTGTAATGGCTGCATCTTCAGGTAACAACAATTGGCAATTTCCTCATTACCCATCTGACTTTGAAGAGGTAATTTCTGTTGGAGCTATAAACAAGAAAGGATTAAAAACATCAGTCAGCAATTATGGGAACAGGCTTGCTCTGACAGCTCCGGGAGATAGCATATTAACAACCATTCCGGGCGGAAATTATAAATGGAATAAAGGGACATCTTATGCGGCTCCTCATGTTTCAGCGGCATCTGCATTGCTTTTCGAGTTAGACTCAACATTAAAACCGCAAGATATCAAGGGGATTCTCATGGCTTCCGCTGATGATGCAGGAGACACTGGCTGGGATATTTATTATGGGGCAGGCATTCTAAATGTTGGAAGTGCAGTCAATGCAATCGGCAGGACATCACTATCTATTTCCTATCCAACAAATGATGCATATATTAATAAAAACGTAACACCAATCATACCGATTATTGGAGATGTTATCACTCCCCTATTCGATAATTACCAGGTGTTTGTTGGATTAGGAGACAACCCAAACAACTGGCAGCCTGTTTCAAACATTATCTCAAATCAAAAAATACATGATACATTAGCAGTAATTGATTTTAGTAGTCTGCCTGATACATCATCAGTTATTCGAATTCTTGTTAATTTGAAAAACGGAAACACATTAGAAAAAAGAATCAACCTTGAGATACTCTCAAATAATAAAATTTTTGAAGTTAATAATAAAAAAATATTATCAGCTTTATACAATGACAAAAGAGTTACATTAATTGCGATCGAGACAAACAGCAAATCAAGCTGTTCAATTAAATTTTGGCCAAAAAACAGTCCTGAACAGAATAAAGAATTGACAGAATCTAATAATTTTACAAAATATCATTTATTAGTTATAGATGATATCTGCCCGCCTGATATTGAAATGGAAGCAGTAGTAAATTTGAAACGTCAGGATGGTTTTGAGTGGACTTATATCACTGAATTTACCCGTTCAGGAAATGATATGCCTCAAAGCGGATTTACAATGAAAAATTATTCTTTGCCTCTTTCATATTTATCAAATCATGTTGGCGATTTATATAATGATGGAAATCCGTCAATAATACTGAATGACATTTCAAGTGGTGATTATGGCAAAACAAAAGTATATGAATTTAATAATTCTAATTTTAACCTTAAAGATTCAACTGAAGCTTTTCTTTTACCAAAATCAATCGGAAATACCAATGCTGATAATTTACCGGATATTTTGACAAAAGGTATTGGTAAAACGATTTTATTTCAGCCCGAAAGCCAGGGCAGTTCTCCATTTTCAAAAATTCTTTATCAGAGTCCTGATACCATAAATCTCTGGGCATCCGATTTATATGATATAGATAATGACGGTAAAGATGAAATAGTTTGTCATGATGATACTTCAATAATTATTCTCTCATATAAAAATAATAAATATCAAATATCATCCAAAATCAATCCACCAAAAAACCTTGACAACATAAATACTTATCCCGGAATAGCTGAAGGAGATTTCGACGGTGATGGCAAGAATGAAATTTTCATAAGCACATGGAACGGAAATATTTTGATTTATGAGTATGATAATGGACAATTCAATTTGGTTTTCGGCGATACAAATAAAATATCAGATGGAGAGCAATTCGCTTGTACTGCTGATATAGATGGAGATGGCAAACCGGAAATCTTAGTTGGAAATTACAGTAGTTATTCATTATATGGAAAAAACTACGTTGGTGAACCTGTCTGGCAGTTCAGGTTGTTGAAGGGCACTGCAGATAATACTTATGATTTTATCTGGACGGATTATATTTATGGTGTGCGTGCAGGAATTAATTATAAAGAAGGTGTGTCATCAGGAAATCTCGATGGAAAACCAGGTGACGAAATATTAATTTCTGCTTTTCCGAATATGTACATATTTACATATAAAAATAAAATCGAACCATTATGGTGGTATCCGTATTCTTATTCAAATGATGCAATAGTTTATGACTTCGATAAAAACGGGGTGAATGAGCTTGGTTTTTCAACTTTCGATAGTACAAGATTTTTTGAATATGATACCGGATTTAATGGTCCCAAACCGCCTCTGGGTATAAAAGGATGGGCATTGAATGACTCAACCGCATACTTAAAATGGAATCGTTCAATTGATGCTGAACGTTGTCAGGTACTCATGCTTGTGACTGATTCGACTGCACAGATTGTTGGTGAAACAGATACTACTCATTATTCCGTACATAATTTATCAGGAAATAATTATTATCGGTTTGCAATAAGAAGCATTAATGCTCAATTGAATGACTCTATAAGCGATATTTCTGAAGTTGTTGTAGTATTCACACACAATCCGATTCAACTTGATACAGTAATTATACATAAATTAAAAGAATTGATTCTAATCTTCACTGGAAAAATACCAAATAAAAACATTGACCCGTCCAATTTTAAAATTTTTAATACGGATAGTGTTTTTCTAATTTCTCCGCTCAGTTGCATTCCAATAAGTGATACTTCACTTGTTATAAATTTTGACAAAGACATAAGTGAATTTTCAAATGTTTGGGGAAATCCTTTATGGTTCAGCTCAATCTCATTTCCTGATTATTATGGAACACCGACTGAAGAGTCTTTGTATTTTTTAAATATACCATCAGATACAATAATAAATGAAGTATATTTAAAAAAACTGAAAATTATTTCTAAAAAAGAAATTCAGCTTGAATTTTCTGAACCAATCAATGATCCAATAGCGGTAATAATCGGTAATTATATTTTGAAACCTTACGGCATAATCGAAAACATTCTACTTAATCCTGAAAATTCTTCTGCCGTGAATATTAATTTGAGCAGTCTTCAGTTACCAGGCTCTTATGGTAAAACTTATACGATTACTGCAAAAAATATTATTTCTTTAACTGGAAATAAAATGACGGAGGGAGCAGGAAATACCCTTGCTTTCACGTTCGGAGCGAATAACAGCGATGATGCTTTCGTATATCCAAATCCCATAAGACTCGGTGAAATGAAAGAAGTTTATTTCGGAAACATTTCAAACAATTCCGAGATTGTCATAATGACATTCGAAGGTTCTCAATTAAAGACACTTTATGAAAATGATGATAATGGCGGTGTTGAATGGGATGTGAAAGACGATAACAACAATCAACTTAAACCGGGGATATATTTATTTAAGGTATATTCTAATGTGAATAGTGATAATCCGGGAGAAACCGTACTTAAAAAATTTATGATATTGCCATAAACTCAAATTTTTCACTAATCATTTTTCATTATTCACTTCTTTAACTGCTTTTGGTAAAGTGAATTTAAAAGTGGAGCCATTACCCTGTACACTTTCAACGCAAATCTTCCCGCCATTTTTTTCAACAAATTCTTTGCATAATACCAAACCAAGTCCTGTTCCTTGTTCTTGTTCCGTTCCTAAGGTAGTAAATTGGACATCAACCTTAAAAAGTTGAGCAATCATTTCCGGATTCATACCAATACCATTGTCCTTCACCTCAATTTCAACAAAGTTAATTTTATCCTTTGCAAAAATTGAAATATTACCTCCTTCCATGGTGAATTTAAGTGCGTTGGAAATTAAATTTCTCATTATAGTAGTAACCATGAACGGGTCGGCAAAGACAATAATATTCTCATCGACCTGATAACTTAATTGTATATTTTTCTTCTCGGCATTTAGTTTCATCAGATAATAAATATTATCAATAATATATTTGATATTAACATAATCAGGATTAAATGCAATTTTCCCTGTTTGAGTGCGGGACCATTGCAGGAGATTTTCCAACAATATATGAAGATTCTTTGCGGATTCTGTAATATCCCCTAATAATTCCCGAATTTCATTTCCTGATAATTTATTATAATTTTCATATAAATATTTTGTCGTTTCCATGAAAGCATTGAAAGGATTTATCAGGTCGTGAGCAATAATCGAAAAGAATTTATCTTTGGTGGCATTTAGTTCTTTCAGGTGCTTTTCGGAGTCGGTCAATCTGATATTAATTTCCCCGAGGTCTTTATTCTTTTGTGAAATTAGTTTGAAAGTTTTTCTACGGAATATATACCTGCTTAAAATTAATATTAAAAGGATGACAGACAATATTGTAAGAAGAATAAATTGTAATGCAATTTTATTTCTCGATTCATTTTCTTTTTTTAATAGTGCATTTTCCTTATTCTTTTTTTCAATATCAAATTTATATTGCAAATCACTCAAAGATTTTGCAATTTCAACATTATAAATCGAATCTTTTAATGCCTCGTGTTTTCTAAGGAAATCTATCACTTTTTTTGTATTTCCTTTTGCTTCATATATCTCAGTGAGATATAAATAATTATCTTTGATAATTTCCTTTATGCCAAGTTCTTCGGCAATAGCAAGACTCTTTTGAACATAATCGAGAGCTTTGTTTAACTCACCCTTTCCAATATAGATATTTCCCATATTTTGATAAATTATAGCTAATCCCTGTTTATCATCAATTTCCTGATGAATTGCCCTGGCTTTCAAATAATAATATAATGCCGAATCTTTATTGCCAAGGCGAAGTTTCAGGTTACCGATATTATTCATACATTTCGCAAGCATTTTTCTGTCATCAAGTTGTATGAAATATGTTAAAGCCTTGTTGAAATATTCTTCAGCCCTGAAAAAATCATTAAGTTTAACATAAACATTGCCAATATTATTCAAAGTTCTTGAATACATAATATTATTCCTTGCTTGTTTAAAGGCTTCAAGTGCATTGTTAGAATATTCAAGTGATTTTTTATAATCTTCAAGATTTTTATAGATAATTCCTATATTCATAAAAGACAAAGCAGCATCATTAGCATTTCCGGTTTCCTCATATATTTTTTGTGCATTTAAATGGTACTCGAGAGCTTTGCTGTAATCCCCCATATCCTTGTAAATGATTCCAATATTGTTGTATGTATTAGCTACTCCTTTTTTGTCATTGATTTTTTGTTTTAGCTCAAGTGATTTTTTATAATAATCAAGAGCCGCCTGGTAATTACCAATATCATCATATACACCTGCTATTTGATGTAAGATTCTTGCCCATCTTGCAGTGTCTTTTATTTCCTTGAAAACTTTAATTGAATAATTATAATATTCAATTGACTTGTTTTTATTTCCTGATTTTTTATATGAGTTCCCGATTTCACTAAAGACTAAACCAATTTCGGATTTTAAATTGTATTTTTTACTTAAATCAAGAGCGAACCAATAATATTCAAATGCCTTGTCAGTTTTTTTCAATTGAAAATAACCTTCTCCAAGGTTAACATAAGCGATTACCTCTTCATTCTTTTGTCCGGTTGATTTTGCATATTCGATTGCTTTCAATGCAAATACAATCGTTTTTTTGGGGTCTTGTTTTAGTTCAAGAGTTGCGATTTTATTAGACAGTTGAGCCTTTTTTTCAATCCGTGAATTTTGTAATAATTGGAATAAACTATCAGTATTGTACTGACAATAAGCTAAGTGGGAAAGAAAACAATATATAATAAATAAAAAAAATAATTTAATAATTTTCACAATAACCTCAGTTCAAAATCAATGATAAATCTTAGTTTTTTCTTATTTTTTATTATTTCTATATTAAATAATTATTTTATTATTCCGGAATTTCTATATTTATTTTCAATTTTTTTATAAAGAACAAATGCTGAAACTGAAGCTATCAAAAGTAAAACAACAGGAAGAAAAAGCCAGTAATTTTTTAGATATAATGCTGCAAAAGTAAATAATAGACATGCTGCCAGATTAGCTCCAATAATATAGATTTTACTCTTTTTTAAATCTCTTACTAACTTATCTTCAGACGCCATTTTTTTTTCGTAATTCATAATTCGTAATTCGTAATTATCTCAGTGCCTGTTCGAGTGCAGTTCTCGCATCAGTCTTTTCATCCCTGTATTTAACGATAATTGCCGTTGATACCGATAATCCATTTGCTTTGCCGAACTTAGTATCAATCTGCCTTGAACCAGGAATAACAACTGCACTTTCAGGAATTTCAAGCGGATTATCTTTATCTGCTTTTAATATTTTTTCATTGATTATATCATATACCTTTGTTGACGAATTTAGAATAACCCCCGAACCTAAAACTGCCCTTTTCCTTAGAAGAACACCTTCGTAAACACCGCAATTACCTCCAATCATAACATCATCCTCGACAATGACAGGCCTTGCACCAGGCGGTTCGAGAACTCCTCCGATTTGTGATGCTGCACTCAAATGAACCCTTTTTCCTATTTGAGCACAGGTCCCTACAAGTGCGTGTGAATCAATCATAGTGTCTTCATCAATGTATGCACCGATATTTATATACATTGGTGGCATACATATCACTCCCTTTGCTATATAACTTCCAGTCCTGATTGACGAACCTCCGGGTACTATTCTCACAGAATCTTCCAGACTAAAAGGATGAACAGTTAATGTATCTTTATCAAAAAAACTAAAGATACCTTCATGACTCATGTTACTCAATTTCCCATATCTGAATAATAGTAAAATACCTTTTTTCACCCATTCATTAACTTTCCATATTCCATTAAAAGGCTCTGCGGCTCGAATTTTTCCAGTATTAAGGTTTGTAACAAGTTCATGTTTTATTGGTGCAATATCAAAATCAGATACATCCGATTCAGTCGAGTATAATTGTTCTATTTTATTTTTCAGTTCTTTCATTAGTCTATGAAAATATTGAATAAATAATTTGAATTCATGATATTTATTTATCTAAGTATATTGCGCCAAATTTTAAACTCTACACGCCTGTTATATTGTCTGCCTTCAGGAGTAGTATTACTCCAAAGCGGCCTCATCTCGCCAAATCCTTCCGATTGAACTCTGCTTGGGTCAATCCCGCGTTTAAATAAATAATTTGTCACTTCATTAGATCGCTTTTCAGAAAGCCGTTGGTTCATTTCTTCACCGCCAACACTATCACAGTGAGCATAAACATCCAGATTAATATCTTCGTAGGTTGTCATAAATTTCACAACCTTCTCGAGTTCAATTAATGATTCTTTAAACAAAGCAGATTTTCCCGTATTGAACAGGATATTTCTAAAACACATAATCGAGTCTTCTAATGGTATTAATTCAATGTCTCTCTCCAATTCGGTATATAATGACAAGAAACGTAAATCGAGACTGTCAGTAAAAGAGAAAAAGCCATCTGCCTTTGCATGGAATTTGTAACGGTATCCCGCGGGAAGAACAATTTTATAATTACCCATATGGTCTGAACGAGCAATTCCTGCTTCAAGTTTATCAGGAAAACGGTCATACGAAATAATAGCTTCCAATGGTGTCCTGGTTTTTTTATTGATTACCCTGCCATAAATCAACAAAACAGGCAATGGCCTTAATGTTTCAGGTAATCGAATCCTGAATATATCACCTTTTCCATAAGAATTTTCCGTTGAAACAAAATAAGCAAAGTCACCTGCCGCTGATAGTTTCAAATACAGGTCAGAACCGGATGTGTTTATTGCCGGTCCAAGATTCCTTGGTTGTTTCCAGTTTGTCCAACTACTATCAACCCTTCTTGAAAAAAATACGTCCGAATTGCCATAACCCCCAAGGCCCGTACTTGAGAAATATAATGAAACACCATCGGATGCAAGAAACGGAGTGCTTTCGTCCCCGGCTGTATTTACAGTAGGCCCTAAGTTCATCGGCTCGGTAAATTCACCATTCGGTTGAAGAAAACTGATATATATATCTTTTTCTCCATAAGAATCTTCTCTTTGAATTGACATCAGAAGTGTTACACCATCATTTGCAAGATAAAAACTTGAATATTCGCTCAGATTATAATAATATTCAATATTGACTTTTTCGGGAAATGTCCATCCGTCTGCAGTTCTGTGTGAGATTGAGATACCTCTTTCGACTGTCCCGTCGGGTTTATAAACGTTACCAAGTAGAAGTGTATTCCCATCAGGTGTAACAGAAATAACAAAGTTATTATATTCATCATTCAACGGTGGTCCCATATTAATTGATGGCGACCATGTTCCTGTTTCGTCAAGTACCGAATACCAAATGTCCTGTTTACCATAATTTGCTTCAAAATCACCACGGCAAAAATATATGGTTTTACCGTCAGGCGATATTACAGGCATTAGTTCATCGCCGTCGCTGTTTATTGTAGGTCCCAGGTTTTCAGGTTTTTCCTGCTGACCGTATGATGACTGAGTTGAAAAAATAAATATATTTAATACAAAACAAAAAATAATATATCTTGTAAATTTATTCATTCCCTTTATCCTTTTACAATAAATAATCTCACACAAAAATTACTTGATTCCTATTAAAAACATACTTGTACATTTAGGATGAGTTAATCCCAAGCAATATAAATAATAACCCACTATGTAATTTAATAAATTTCTTCAAATTAATAAAATTACTAAAGGGTATGTAAGCATTATTATCACTTTCCGACAATAACAAATCCACCCCAATAATAGGGTTCAGGGTATTTATTCCTGAGCTCCATTTGTGCATTTCTGAAAGCGATTCCAATTCCTTTACCACTTAGCCAATACTTGTAAAATCTTGTCATTAATTCCTGGGTTACCATGTCATTAACAACCCATAAACTCATAATTACATCCTCAGCCCCCGCAATCTGAAAAGCCCTTTGCAATCCATAAACACCTTCACCTTTGAGCACCTGCCCTAATCCAGTTTCACAGGCACTTAAAACAACGAGACTCGTGTTTTCGAGGTTCAGGTTTAATGCTTCATAAGCAGTAAAGATACCATTGTCGCTTGAATAATTAAATTCCTGTGAGTTCAAAGCTTCGCCTGCTCCGGCTAAAAGTAATCCTGACCTTAATAATGGGTCGGATAAAGCCTTTTCAATTCTTACTCCAAACACCTTTTCATGCTTTTTTAATTCTTCATCACCGAGAAAATATCCATGTGTTGCAATATGTAATATGTTAGGATTGTTAATTGATTTCAGGGTATTTTCACTCGCCTGTTCTCCTGTATAATAATCAACTTTCCATTTTTTTTCTGCAAGTAAACTGTCAATCTTATTTACCTCATCCTCAGTTCCGGGTAATGGTGCAACAGGTATTATTTTTTTATTATTAATTATATCATAATTTAAAACATTGGCTTCACGTGTGTGTGCTGGATTGATGTAAAGATTCGGAACAGTATCTTTATTGAATTTCGGATTACCGATCAAACATGCTTCTTTTAAGAAAGTAGATTTCTTTGCAGGTGTTTCTGTCTTTAAAATACCTGATGTACTCGATACAAGCCTTATATTCCTTTCATCAATTACATAAGTACCATCGGGTTTTTTCAAGGTATTAATATTTATATTATTGTATATGCCGTCTGTTGACAAGTAAATAATATTTTTGCCTTCAAGTTTGTCATCAATTTGTTCCCAAAAGAATTTATATGAATCTTCATCCGGAATTTTATTCATTATGCTTCTTTTATAATAAAAGAGGTACATTGAATCAAGATAATTTGCATGATGAAGAATTACCAGTTCAGGGTTTTTCCTGCTTTCTTTTGTCAAAATCAATGCCCCGTAAAAGGCATCGTCTGTCCAGCCTTTATCGAAATAATCCACCCTGATAATTTCAATTGCAGCTTCATTTTGTTTAAGTGATTGCTGAATTTCCTTCCAATCATTTTTCTCTTTTGAGTTAATGTCTTTAATTTCCACCATTACCGATGATAGTTCTTTTTCAATTGAATTTGCTGCTTCCTCTAGTGAATCAATGTTCTTATCCATTAATAAGAGTTGTTTCTTCGATAAAGAATACAGCAATGCTAATTCTTCTTTCAATTTCTTCCACCGGTCAAATTTGTTAATCAATTCCTGATTTCCACCTCTGACAATCTTCTCTCTTATATTTCTTGAGGTTTTTAACAAAACTGCTTTTGTAGCAAGCCGCTGATTATATACATCTCCTAATATCCCAGGCTCATCCTTCATCCTTTCAACAGCAAAGCAATAGAACATATCCAGCCTTTCCTTGAGAGAATGATTAAAATTCAGTCTCTCTACCTCACTCATGTATGGAAAATATTTGTCTAATTGCATAAGAAAATGAGATTGAGATTCTTTATACAGAGCTTCAGCACGAGTCATATTACCAAGGTCCTTGTAAACACCTGCAAGGTTACTCAGAGTAGAAGCATAAAGAGGACTTTTCTCTCCAAACAGATTCTTTCTCCAGAAGACAGCCTCTTCAAGCATGTCTTTTGATTCATCCAAATCTCCCAAAACCCATTTTACTATGCCGTAAGAATTAAGGCAGTCCGAATAAAACGGGACCGATTTTCCGATTTTATCCTCTGCAATTTGAATCGCGAGAGCTAACAAAGAATCAGCCGCTTGATGATTATATGTTCTTATATATAGATTAGCAAGATTATAAAGCGTGATAGCATATTGAGAACTGCTTTCACCTGCAGATTTCGTTTGTATCTCCTGAATCCTGTACAGTATGGCTTCTGCCGCCAGCATCTTACCTTGTGATATATAAACAGAAGCTTGCTCAAACTGAGCTAAAGCCACCATTGGGTCATCATCCCCAAGCTTGGATTGAAAAATAAATAATGCCTGTTCGATTAATTCCTGTGCTTTGTCGTTATTCCCGAGAATCCTATAGAGATAAGATAAATTATATAATGTTACTGCATACGACACATCCGAAGTACCAAGCTTTTCTTTTTTTATCTCCAAAGCCTGCAAATATAATTTCTCAGCTTCCGGATATCTCCCCAACGATTGATACAATTCACCAAGATTATTGATCGAAACAGCATAAGATGTATCAAGAATACCGAATATTTTCTCTTTTATATCTATTGTTTCAAGTAGAATTGGTTCGGCTTCGGCATATCTGCCGAGTTTTTGATAGGAAGCACTTAGATTATTTAATGCTCTTGCATATTCTTCATTATTTTTACCTTTTAAATTGCTGATTATATCCTTTTGTCTCGTATAATTATCAATTGCCCTATAAAAATCACCCATTGAATAATAAATTGAAGAAAGTAAACCAAGTGTATTTGTAAATTCTTCCGAGCGTTCCCCAAATTCACGTTGAGCATTTACGAGAGCAGAACGAGTTGTGTTTAATGAAGCTTTAAAATCATTATTAGCAAATTGTTCATGTGCCTGCCGATAGAGTTTTTCCCAACTCTGGCATAAAGAGACAGATGAGAATGTAATTAATAAAAAAATATATATAAAATGATTCAGCATTATAATCATCAAATAAAATTTTGTTTATTTACCAAATCACACTACTAACCTTTGGAATTCATTATTTAAATTTAATTATTCTTAACTAAATTGCAATAATAGTTAACCTAACTACGAAAATATAATTATTATTAAGACTCAAAGCAAGTTAAATATGAAAATGAAATCAAAATCTAATTCTGCCCCCTTTTTCAAAGGGGGTTCGGGGAGTTCTTTAATAAGACTTAACAAATTCCTTGCCGATGCCGGAATAGCATCTCGCAGGAAGGCTGATGAACTTATCAAACAAGGTTCAGTATCGGTCAATAACAAAATCGTTATTGACTTAGGAACTAAAATACAACACACCGATAGGGTCTCTGTAAATGGAAATCCTGTAAAAACAGAACAAAAACTTGTTTATATTTTACTAAACAAACCAAAAGATTACATCACAACAACAAGCGACGAGAAAGACAGAAAGACTGTCCTTGATATTGTCAAATCAAGTAAAAGAATTTACCCCGTCGGAAGGCTTGACAGGAACACAACGGGCGTCCTTCTTCTCACAAACGACGGAGAACTTGCCCACAAATTAACTCATCCTAAATTTCAAATCGAGCGTGTATATAATGTAACTTTAGATAAAATTCTAAAACCGGAAGACGCTCAAAAAATAGCTTTGGGTATTGACATTGATGATGCAAAAACCGCACCATGCGAGCTATTTATACACCCAAAAAATAAGTCTAATGTTATAATTACATTAAAAGAAGGGAAGAATCACGAAGTAAAAAGAATATTTGAAAAACTTGGCTATTTGGTGAAAAAGCTAGACAGGAAATATTTTGCAGGATTGTCTGTACAGGGATTAGCCAGGGGAAGTTACAGGCATTTATCCAGACATGAACTATATAAGCTTAAGAAAATGGCAGGAATTTATGTTGACGAAAAACAATTTTTCTTGAAATAATTAATTAAATATGTTATTTTTCTTTTTTGTATAAAAACTAATCGGGTTAGATATGAGAATTTTATCTTTAGCAGTTGGAATACTTTTCTTTATATCTTTGAATGTATTTTCACAGGAAAGTAGTTTACAAAAGTCATCAGGAATTGGCGAAGGCAACAGTATTGCAAATGTTCCAAAGGAGATTCAGGCAAGCTGTACAGCCTTCTTTAAACTTCTCGTTACAGCAGAAGTTGATAAGGCTTTTGAGACAATATTAAAAAACAGCCCGATTGCAAAAAAAGATGACCAGATTAAAAATCTAATAGATCAAACAAAGAAATCATTCAAACTTTACGGGAATATGCAGGGCTATGAACCTGTAAATTCCGAGCAGGTAACCGAATCACTGCTTCGAGTCCGCTATCTCAGCATCCATCCCGATATGCCCATGCGATGGATTATTACTTATTACAATTCGCCTTCACGAGGTTGGATTGTCATTAACATAAAATTTGATGACCTCGCAGAGTATTTCTTCACTGACCAATAAATAAAAAAGTGTTGAGTTTTGAGTTTTGAGTGTTAAATGTCATGCTGAACTTGGTTCAGCATCCATAAACCGTGTCAGGAGTTACTCCTGACACAATCAAACTACTTCTTAAACTCAGGATATTTCTTTTTCATTTTATCCCTGAAAAATTCTATTTCTGGTCCTTTCCAATCGGTGAAATCTTTTCCTAATCCGTAAAACTTTTTGCTTGCAAGATTGCTTTTATCAGCGGGTACAAAATTTTCTGCACCGTCTTTCATCAATGTATCAACCGACTCTTTTCCATTGTCATAATCCTTTAGAATATATTTATCAGTTCCATTTACATCAGCAAAAAAACATATTTGGTCGGAATATAAATGAAAGATTGATTCGACTTCAGGAGGATTATTGCTGTCGAAATTGTTCCAGCCGTAGTTCCTGCCCTTACCGCTTCGTATATAGGTATCATCGCCATCAGTATCGAACATAAAAACCTGTGATTTATTAATTGCAAAACCAAGACCGTCATCTTTCAATTGATATTTATCGTTTCCTCCGCGATTAAGGAATAAAGCAACTGTATAATCATGCCCAAAGCCAATTCCCACAGATTGCTCTTCCCACAATATATGCTCATCATTTCCTCCTTCGTCAATCAAAGCACCTATACAGAAATGAGCCCCTGCCGCCTGGCTCCAGCTTGCACTGTGATACTTATCATTTCCTGCACCGTCATAAATAAATCCTATTCCATACCAATATCCGCATCCGAGTGACCAGTTCGCAGATTCATATACATCATCTCCTTCGAGGTCAATCAATGTTCCCATTCCGCCTGCCCATGAGTGTCCGTCTGTTACGTCTCCCCTTCTTCCGACTCCACAGCCCTGTGCATAAGAGTAATTCAGCTTCCCGTCCTTTGAATGATAATCAGGACGAAAGACAACTGAGGCTTTAGGCTCTGCCCTGTAAAAATCATTACCGCTTCGGTTTACCAAAGTGCCGACACCACCGACTCCGCCATAACCCTGACCGTCTCCATCAATAAAATATTTATCATCGCCTCGATTGTCAATTGCAAGTCCGACACCAAAATATGCTCCACCCTGTCCGTCAGTTCCGAGTTTATAAACATCATTTCCTTCCATATCTGCAAGGATTCCTATACCCAGCATAGCCGCTCCCTGAGCCATTTTCATTGATGTATATTCATCATCGCCTTTCATATCGAGTAGCATTCCCGCTCCGAATACTCCTGCTCCCTGAGAAGGTAGATATTCATCATCATTTATGTATTTATCATTTCCATCGAGGTCAATCGCAAGTGAAACCGGAATCTCAAGCGATGGAGTAGAACCCACTGCTCCCCTGTATTCATCATCACCTCCGAAATCCACAAGCAAAAGCAAATCAGAATATTGATGTTTGTCATTACCCGTTCCACTCAGGACTATTCTGCCAATTGGAGTCATTATGTTCAGATTCTGTTTCTCCCAATCAATCTTCAGTTTAGATGTTCTCATCACAGTCAAAGTATCAGCAAGCTGTAATGAAGATTCCAGCATTTTATATCCCGCATAATAAATCGAATTAATATCAATGCTCTGTGCCGCATCTTCAAGCTGTGGGAAATACTCCAAGCCATCGAATTGAGTTTCGCCCAACTGCCGGATTCTCCAGCACTCGATTGCATCTTTCCCGTCAACGTTACGCATTCCGATTTTGCAGAACCTGTATGCCTCCAGCATAAGCAGTACAGTCCTTGCCACAGCCTTCTGCACTTCGGGATGAATATTTTTTATTGCCGCCATCAAATCTTTTTCAATCAGCGGGAAGTCCGATGCGTTGCCCATTGCATTATATCTCCACACCCTGTGAGTTGTTGTATAAATCTCTTTGATTGCCTTCAGCAGTGGTTCTGTCGAATCCACTTCAGCCCAAAGCGAAGCACTGTACTGGCGGAACTCACCCGTTGCATTTCTCACTCCGCAATAGTAAGCCAGCTTCAGCAATGAATTATGATTAGCTTTCATGTAATCCGGGTGAAGGTAATCATCAACCGAAAGAGCCATGTTCCTTACGAAATCATATATACGCTGTGGTTCAGCGAGCAGGTCATCGAATGAAAGCATTTTATACGGAATATCTTTCGGGTCGGGATAGCGTGTCCAGTAGCCCTTGGGACGGAAACCCAAATCCTGCTCACTGATTCCAACCCTATTTAGCATTTCATAAAAAGCATCGTTTGTATTTTCCTGTGCAAAAACATTTGAAAAGTTGAACGAAGAAATAAAGATTGTGACAACAGCAAAGTAAATTAACTTTTTCATTTAGTAACTTTCAATTTTGTTGAATAATTTATTTTTGGAAAATAAATAAAAATTCACAATTAACAATCGGAAATAGGTAATTAGGCTGTAGGAATTTAGGCTGTAGAAAATAATATAACAATTTTATCACGTAGTGATTAAATATTAGTAGAACAAGATTCCGCTAAACCAACCTTTACAAACATTATATTGATTTTTGAAATTTATGATAGTTTCTTTATAATTCATTTAGCAAGATTTTCATTAATCTCACTATGTCTCGGTATTGGCTGGCATACACCTGATGATTTATTTTGGAACCAGTCATGCTTACCACCATGTCTTATCAGAACGCATCCCAATTTTTCAAGAATTTTGATAAGCTCCTTACGTTTCATATCAATTCTAATTCTAAACTTTTTCTTTTGCCGGGAATTAATTCATTAGTTAAATCATGGTATATGTCTTTGAGGTTTTCAATTAACTCATCAAGTGTCAATCCTTGTGTAACATATTCAGGATAATCATTAATATACCCAAGCCAAAAATCCCCATCCTGCCAATATGTAATAGTTTTTTTATTCATAATCAACCTATAAATTTTTTATTATGGACGAAACTAATGAATTCACATTACAAAATCAAAGAGAAAAAATACTGGCTATATTAAACCAAAAAGGTGCAAATTTGTGCATCCGGAGCAGATGTTACAGGGTTTTTGATTAATTTATTTCCCTCAACCCCGACCCTTCTCCCATTGGGAGAAGGGAGTTTTATGGTAAATGTCACGTTTTGTCCTGTTTTGTCCTGTTTTTTTTATTTTTAGTTTGCTATTCAGAAATAAAATTGATATGTAAGGAGTTAGAATATAGCGAATATGGAATATTTGTCTCAATTTGTCCTGTTTTGTCTCATTTTGTCCTATTGATGTCCTATTGGAAGTATCTTTATGTGCCAATAAGTGACTAAAGTCAAGTGGTACTGGTAATCCATTTTCCACTATCTAAAGATAGTGGCTATTCATCCCGGCATTGATTTCAAGCCCTACATTTATTAACAAAGAACATGCGGGGCAAAGATAAGGCTGATGGAATGATAAGTCAAGAAAAGGATTTTAAAATGGTTTAGAAAATTATCGGAACTTTGATTCGTGTGATTATGATAATTCTGAATGGGTATGGGGGCTGGGGAATAGGGTTTGGGGGAATGGGTTTCACGCAGTGGGGCGGAGAGGTAAAGAAAAAGTCAATATTTACAAATAAGCCCAACTTCAAAGCTGGGTTTATTATAATAAAAACTTAAATTAATGTGTCAAATCTTTATTATCATCTTTGCTTTTCCATTTCCAATTTGAATAAAATAAACGCCAGTAGGTAAATCTTCTGAATCAATTTCGAATGTATTATTTTTTTGCATGTGTATATCACTTTGTTGAAGTTCTTTAATTTTTATACCCAATAAATCATATATGATTATATTTTTAGCATTAAATCCATCGGGCAAATCTATATTTAAATTATTTGTAAACGGATTTGGGTAAACTGAATAATCTGAATCTTTATTAAATTGTTTATCTTCTACAAAAGTTACACCACCGTTTGTTGTATGTAGGATTGTACCATAATCTCCGGTAATCCAACCAATATTTTCATTGATAAAATGTACACCTGTGAGATGAACAGAAGCTCCTGAAAATTGTTTATTCCAGTTTATACCTCCATCTATTGTTTTGAGAATTGTTCCACTCCAACCAATAGCATAACCAACATTTGAATTAATAAATTGAACTCCTAAAAGATTAAATGTAACTCCTGATGTCTGTAAGTTCCAATTTTTCCCCCCATCAGTTGTATTTAAAATAGTACCCGTTAAACCGACAGCCCAGCATAAATTTTCATTTACTGCTGAGGTACTTGTAAGTTTATAATTAGTATTTGAGTTTTGAATGGACCAGGTGCCCCCTCCATTTGTTGTATTTAGAACAGTACCGGTATCACCTACAGCCCAACCATTATTATCATCAACAAAATCTATACTTGAAAGATTCCTATTAGTACTAGAAATCTGAGAAATCCAATTTGCTCCTCCGTTTGTAGTTTTCTGTATATTGCCATATCTACCCAAAATCCATCCAATATTTTCATTGAGAAAATGTAAACCATAAAAACTTGATTTAATTTCTGATTGCTGAACCACCCAATCATTTCCCCCGTTTGTCGTTTTTAGAATTTTACCTTCATACCCTACTGCCCAGCCTGTATTAGTGTCAATAAAATCAACCATAACAAGTAAACTATCATCAAGAATCTCCCAATTATTTCCTGAATTAGTTGTTTTGAATGTAGATGCACCCACAGCCCAACCATTATTAGTATCAACAAAATCAATACTAAATATTGTTTCATGATAACCTGAGGATATTGAATTCCAAGAAATTCCACCATCTGATGATTTCAGAATAATTCCTTGTGAGCCAATTGCTATTCCATTAAGTGAATCTTTAAAATGTATGCTAAATATAAATTGGTATTCAATATCTAATACTTTAATCCATGTATTACCACCATCGGTTGTCTTTAGTATATTTCCAAAATACCCCGAAACCCATCCCGTTAGTGAATCAATAAAATGTATGCCATAAAGTTCCCAGTATGTATTTGATGTCAAGCTATCCCAAGTCGTTCCACCGTTTGTAGTCTTTAAAATCGTTCCATTATTACCAACACACCAGCCTGTTTGTTCATTTATAAAATAAATATTAAACAAACTTGATGAAGTATTGGATGTTTGTACATTCCAACTTAATCCGCCATCTATTGTCTTTAATATTAGACCGGCTTTACCAACAGCCCAACCTTTATTTGAATTTACGAAAAATACACTGGATAAATAATCAGTAGTGCCTGAAGTTTGTGTATTCCAACTTAATCCCCCGTCAGTTGTGTTTATAATAGCACCAACTTCTCCGACAATCCATCCTCTGTTTTCGTCAGTAAAATATACACTCCTGAGTAGGTTTTCTATACCGGAATTTTGCTTATTCCAGTTATTTCCTCCATCAGTCGTTTTTAAAATAATGCTTGAATCACCAACAACCCAGCCAATGTTTGAATTGATAAAAAAGCACCATAATAGATATTGCGTAGAACCTGAATTTTCTATAATCCAACTGTTACCACCATCGGTTGTCTTAATTATAGTGCCGTTCTGACCAACAGCCCAGCCAGTATTTGAATCAACAAATTTAAGGTTATATAAATGATTTCCCTGCGGCAAAGGATTTTGCCATTGCCAGTCTTGTGAAATGATATTAGCCTGAAAAAAAATCACTAAAAACGTAATTTGGCAAAGAAAATGTTTCATAGATACCTCCGAAAAATAATTTATTTCATTTTTAATAGCTAAACTTCATAATCTGTTGTTTTATTTTATGTAATAACAAAAAAATTTGGATTTTGTTACAGTGATGTTGAAAAATATTTAAATTTTTTTCTTTAATAAGACAAAAAAAAGCCTCCAGATGGAGGCTTTCACCCAGAAAATTTATGAATTAAATTAGTCCATTATTTTTCTTAAAAAGGCAGGTTTCTCGAAATGGTATTTAGCGTTGCCGTTTGTTTCTACGGTTTCACCTTCGGAAATGTGATGCACTTTTTCCATCCGGTTAAGAGAATTTCCCATCTCTTCCATTTCTTCTCTTGCCAATCTTCTTTCGTAAGCAGGCACATCATACTCTCTAAGCTCAGAGGCACCTCTCGGGCTCTTCATCGGCTCTGCCACGGCAGGCTTGACGAACACGGTTTCGGTCGCAGTATGAGGCGATACGATTCCACCCGATGCGGCAATTGATTTAAAAGGATTAACCTGCTCTGTCATTCTCTTGTTGAACGGCAGTTCTTCAGCTTTGAAATTTAAAGATGTATCGGCAGGAAATTTTTTTCCGTTCATTTTTGCTTTATTGAAACCCGTAGCGACAACCGTTACGGATATTTCTTCAGATGGTTCAGGCTTATACACAACGCCGTGAATAAGATTGACATCCGCACCTGAGGCTTCCTCGACGATGGTAACAGCTTCCGCAACTTCGTGCATTGTCATGTCGCATCCACCTGTAATATTAACCAGCACACCCTGAGCACCGGATATTGTAATACCATCAAGCAGAGGCGAGTTAAGTGCATTCTGAGTGGCTTCTGCCGCCCTGTTAGTACCGGTTGCAGTGCCGATACCCATGATTGCATCACCCATGTTTTTCATCACGGTTTTCACATCTGCAAAGTCAACGTTCACAACTCCGTGCATAGAAATAATATCAGCAATCCCGCGGGTGGCATTGTAAAGCACTTCGTCAACTTTCAGAAAAGCTTCGCCGAAGTTTGTGTTCTTTTCGATGACGTCGAGCAGTTTCTGATTCGGGATAACAATCAAAGCATCGACATGCTGTCTCAGTTCTTCGATGCCCGTTTCGGCAACCACCATTCTCTTTTTACCTTCCCAACTGAAGGGCTTGGTTACAATACCGACAACCAAGGCTCCGACTTCCTGGGCAACTCTTGCAACCCAGGGGCTGCCACCGGTTCCTGTGCCGCCGCCCATTCCGCAGGTAACGAAAACCATGTCGCTTCCGCGAAGAGAATTTTTAATTTCTTCGTTGCTTTCCTCTACGGATTTTCTACCAACATCAGGACTCGAGCCTGCTCCCAATCCTTTGGTAAATTCCTTGCCAAGCTGAATTTTGATATTCGCAAGGTTGTGGTCGAGTGCCTGCTTGTCGGTATTAGCAGCGATAAAATCCACAGAGTCAAGGCCGCGGTTAATCATGTTATTGACTGCGTTGCCGCCGCCGCCGCCAACTCCGATGACGCGTATTCTGGCTCCATCGGGCATCGTGGTGTCAAGTTCAATTGCCATAAGCTATCCCCATTTAGTTTGTAACAATTTATAATTAGTTAAAGTTCTTCCAAATAATTTCTTACTTTTTTGAAAAACGACATTTTATTTTTCTTCTCTGATTGCAAAGGTTCGTCATCATCATCAGGAGCAGAATCACGTGCCATGCCCTTCAGTTCATGCAACACCAGACCAACCGCAGTCGAGTACATCGGATTCTCTACTTCTTGTACAAGTCCCGAATAAGTAACTCCCGAAGGAATTCCGATTTTAACAGGCATTCCGAAAACTTCCTGTGCAAGCTCCTCAATTCCACCGACCAAAGCACTTCCACCGGTTAGTACTATTCCTGCACCCAGTCTTCCCGAGTAACCAGAACGCCGGATTTCGCTAAGTGCAAACTCAAAAATTTCTTCATAACGCGGTTGAATGATTCTGCACAGATAACTCTTTGTAATTTCCATCGGCTTCCTGCCGCCAATTCCCGGAACCATGAATAAATCATCATGCATAATATTATTCATATAAGCATGCCCGTATTCTCTCTTAATTTTTTCTGCCTGTGATGGAATTATACCCAACCCAGTCTTAATATCATAAGTAACCTGTTTTCCTGCGATACCAAATCCCGAAGTGAATCTAACGATTCCTTCTTCAAAAATAGCTATGTCTGTAGTACCTCCGCCAATGTCAATCAGAGCAACACCAACTTCTTTCTCATCACTATCGAGAACGGCATGACTGCTTGCGAGCGGCTCCAGTACAATATCCTTAACCCTAATACCACTGCGTTCGACACATTTATAAATATTCTGAATTGCCGTGATTAATCCTGTAACGATATGAACATTGGCTTCCATCCTGACACCACTCATACCAATCGGGTCAATGATTCCATCCTGTCCGTCAATGATGTAATCCTGCGGTATGACATGTAGGATTCTCCTGTCACTTGGTATTGCAATCTTACAGCTTTCTTCCAAAAGCCTTTCGACATCATTCTCGGATACTTCCTTATTAATATTAGAAATGCCTACAATACCTCTCGATTGATAGGACTCGATGTGGTCCCCGGCAATACCGACAATCACTTCCTTAATCTGCAAACCTGATTGTTGTTCAGCCTCTGCAATCACCTTCTGAATTGTTTTAACGGTGTTGTCAATTTTCACTACGACACCCCTGAACAAGCCTTCAGCCTCGGAAATACCGATGCCGAGTATATCCAGCTTTTTTGTTTTTTCGTCCGGCGAGGCTACCAGACAGCAAAATTTGGATGTTCCAATGTCCAGTCCCACAATCACTTTCTGCTTCGACTGCGAACTACCGTTGTTTCTGCTTGGTGTCAAAATTGCCATTTTATAACTTTCATTATTATTTATTTTTAAATTGTTTTCTTAATAGTATCATTCGGCATAACATAAGCCATTTTGTTTTTCACAACAATCTGATTTTTCCATCTTAAATCAATTAATTCTGCATCCGCCAAATCCTGCTCATGTACAAGATTTTGAAGCACTACTCTCAATTTCTCAGATTTATTTTCTGCTTCCGAAGAACTGCCGATTAAAATTTCCTTCCCTGACTCTGAAAGAATAACTTTAAAATTTCGAGCAATCGGGTTATATACAACTTCAGAAATTGCTTTAGATAGTTCCTGGGATTCATCATTATCAATGAGTGTGATTAATTCCAGTGCTGATTTTACAATTTTACTATTTCGATTACCTGATACGTTAATTCCCCTGATGATAGGATAATCATTTTTCAGATGAATTAACTTATAAGGTAGAATGGATGCATCTTTTGAGATGAAATAATTATTATAATTATCATCAATAAGAATAGCTACCGGTTTTTTCTCGTGAATCTCAACGACAATCTCTGAGGAATTCTTTTGATAGACATAAGAATAATCAATGTATGGATTTTTTTCGATTTGCTTTTTCAATTCGGCAAGCGTTTTTAAATTTCCTGCCTTTTCGATTTTGTCAAAATTTATTTTATTGATTATTTCATTCGTGCTGACAGCAAAATTTCCTGTTATAATAATATTGGTTAATTTTTGTGGTACGGCATAGCTGTTCGACAGGTAAACAACACCTGAAACAAAGATGACGACAATCAAAAGTGAAATGTAGAGCCAGCCTTTTTTGCTCTTCACCTCGACCCCGCTGTCCCCCTCGGCGGAATATGTCTCATCGTACTCGTCCATCAATTAGAAAGGTTATTTAATTGTATCAACAGAATGATGCTGCTCATTCCTGCCGTTAATTATTCTAATTCAAACAATAGCCAAAACAGCGGACTGCACTGTTTAAATACACTTATAGCTATTATAAACAAAACATATAATTACTTATATTTTTACATTTACCTAACGGTATTTTATGATGTACGGATACATCTATGCTGCAAAAAATGTATCTCGTTATTTCAAATTTACATTACTTTTATTTAAATGTCAATAGAAAAATTCAAAAATTTCCTCATTTTTAACAATTTAGCTCATGTTTAATCAAATATTAATATTCGATTAATAAATTATTGATTGAAAATAAGTTGTATTTAATTACTTATCAATATGTTACAAATCGGACAAGGTGGATTAAGGTTCTATTACTGATAAAACAATTAGTTATGACATTCATTTGAGAGAAATATTGACTTAATTACCAATTTGAGGATGTTTTGATTTATAAAAAATAATATTGATACCAAATTCTTAAATCTCGCTTCAATTCTTGCTTCTCAGGGTATTACATAATATTTAGGTGTAAATCTAAAGAGTTCTCAAAAATCCGCCATCAACAGGAAGATTTATTCCGGTTATAAACGACGCTTCTTCTGATGCAAGGAATCCTGCGGCATTAGCAATGTCTTCGGGTTTTCCGAATCTGCCGACGGGAATTTCTGCTATCATTGATTTTTCCATTTCCTCAACAGTAACGCCTTTCGATTTTGCACGATTCTGAATAAGGGCTTCTAATCTTGTTGTGCGGGTATGACCCGGTAAAAGATTATTAACTGTAATTCCGAAAGGAGCAAGTTCACGTGATAGAGTTTTTGACCAGCTTGCCATTGCAGCACGGATTGTATTCGACACACCAAGGTTTTCGATAGGCTGTTTCACACCGATAGAAATAACATTAATAATTCTTCCAAAGCCTGCTTTTTTCATTCCCGGTAACAAGAGCTGGACAAGAAGTTGGCTCATTATTATATGTTGATTGAATGCCTGTCTCAAGTGTTCAGGCTCTGCAGAATTGATTTCACCTGGTTGTGGACCACCTGCATTATTTATCAAAATATGATAAACTTTATCTAAAGGTAATTGGCTTTTTATATTTTGAATAGCATTTTCGGGTTCTGAAAAATCAACAGAAATAAAATTGTGTTTCTGTTCACTATTAGCTGGAAGCTCACCAACAGTAATTTTTAAAGTATCTTCATTTCTTGCCAAAAGAGTTACATTCGCTCCCATTTCAGCGAGACGTACAGCAATTGCTTTACCAAGACCCTGACTGCTTCCGCATACTAAGGCATTTTTTCCTTCGAGACGTAAATTCATTTTTATTGAGAGTTAATTAAACAAATAGAATTTGCAAATTAAATTAGATTAGCTTGTAATACAAGAGGTATTGCTAAATTGGTTTACAAACCATTCAAAATGAAGTTTAATCATATTAAAGTCATACTTCGACAGGCTCAGTATGACAAACAGTGTTGTCACTCTGAGTTTATCGAAGAGTGATTAGAAAATGTATATATTTTAGTAATACCATACAAGAAACTGCTTTGTATTTACGAAAAAAAGTCGGAATTTTGTAATTCCAAAATGTACCATTAGGAGGGTTCGCATAATGGTATTGCAGCGGTCTTGAAAACCGCCGGGCGTCAGCCTGTGGGGGTTCGAGTCCCTCACCCTCCGCTTAGAAATTAAAGCTTCAAATATTTTGAGGCTTTTTTTTATTTCAGTATATTCCAATTTATAATTAATTTCTATTTAACACGTTAACAAATTATTATATATTTAAGGTTATTCGACTGAAAGATATGTTATGAAAAAAATCACTCTGTTATTTATATTTATATTAATATCAACTGTTCTCATTTCATGTGGAGATGACAATCCGGCAGGTGGTAATCAAACAACATTACTTCCTATGAAATCCGGTACATACTGGGTATATATGAATTATACGCTCGATTCAAATAATAACAGGATAGGCAACTATAAAACATACGATTCTATTTATGTTGCAGGCAATATTACAAAAAATGACACAAGTGGCTCAATTTTTATAAATTATCATATTGATAGTCTTGGCTCTATAACTTCTGATACCGTCTATTATTCGGTTAGCAATTTGAAGGTATTTGCATATACTAATCTGATTGAATACATGTTGAAGGATATTCCATTTGCATCAAATATCACATATACTCAACATTGGATGAAATTGGTAGATGCTGAAGATGAGGATTGGAAGGTCTTCGATGGAATAATACCGGAAACGAGTGTTATTATTGGAACAATCGAAGGAAATCTGTCAGCGTTTGGTTCGAATTCCGGAAATGAAACAATAACAGCAGAATCGAAATCATATAATACAAGGAAATTCACTGTGAGAACTATATTCACAGGCAATTTTAAATATCAATCATATAAAATCCCAATTACACTCGAAAGAAAAACTTATTTATATTTTGCAGATAATGTCGGATTAGTGAAAACCTTGACAGAAGCAATGAAAATCGAGATTTCGCCATTACAACCATGGAGTTTCCCCGGGCAGGAACAAATTTTATTAAGACATCACATTGCAAATTAATTTTTTAAATAAATTATGAGGTAAAAAAATGAGAACATTTAAACTACTTACTTTAGCATTTCTATCATTAAGTTTTGTCATATTGAATTCCTGTTCGAGCGACAATCCCACGGATAATAATCAGCAAGGCAACTTTACATTTCTGAATGTAGGTAATTGGTGGATTTATGATAGATATATAATTGATTCTCTCGGTAATCAAACAGGAAATTCAACAACAGATTCAACATTTATTACAGGTAATGAAACTATATTAAGTAAAACAGCTTTCAAAATGAAAACAGTTACAACCGGTTCTGAAGATGTTGAAAATTACTGCTACACAGAAGGAGAAAAATTCTTCATGTATTCGGATTTTGTAAATCAAGTTATTACTACAATGCTGAAAAATTTACCTGTTCAATTACCGTTTTCACTCGATAGCATGTGGGTAACTATTGCAGATTATAACAGCAATACCTGGCTTGTCAAGATAGATACAATACCAACGACTGAAATAGTACCCGGTATTAGTATAAATGGTACTTTTACAGTTAGTGGAGAAAAAGGTGTTACTAAAAACATTGATGTGAATTCGAAAACCTTTAATGCACAAGAATTTAAACTAATATTCAAGTTCGAAGGATATGTTAGTCTTGCACCTACGATTAAGCAAACTTTTACAATTACAGTTCATTCCTGGTTTGATAAAAAAGTTGGAATACTACTTCAGACTTATGACGAATCAAAATTTAACCTTGCTTCATTCGGTTCATATAAATTTGAAGGATTCGAAAGAAAACTTTTAAGATACAATGTTACAGAATAAAAAAATCTTCAAAATTAATTTAATAGGTATAATATGAAATTTACAAATTTTATTTATATAGCATTTATTTTTGGAACATTATTATTAATTAATTCATGTTCTGAAACGACATCAACAAATGATGTAAAAAATTATTTTCCAAATGCTGTTGGAAATTACTGGGTCTATGAAAGTTTCACGCTCGATACACTTGGTAATAGAGTTGAATCAACAAGAACAATTGACTCTATAGCTATTACAGGAACAACGAGTATATTTTTAGGAAGAAATTCTGATATTTATACTACATATCCTCTTTCAGGCGGAGAAAAAGAGTGTTATTATTACACAGAAAATGGAAGGTTCTACACAAACATTGGAAATGTTATGCCTCCACAATTACCATTTCCAATTGATTATACTGATGCATGGATAGTAATTGCTGACCCTGATTCAGCAAGCTGGTCAATTTTTGCTCAGTCGCTTACCGATGTAGATATAACCCTTGCCGGTATAAATGGTAAATTAAACGGTGAATTTAGTATCAAAGGAGAAAAAGGAAAAAAGCAATCAATGAATACAGGTGAAGGGCAAACAATTAGTGTGATGGCTCAAGAATATAAAATCTTATATTCTTTCAGTGGGAAATTCACACCTTCAGCATTACCTATTCCATTAGACCTTAATTTCACAGTAACGAACCATCAGTGGTATGGAGAAAATATTGGATTAATTCTAAATAGAGTTGACCCTGAATCAATTAAAGTAAGTTTTTACACTTATAATATCATCGGAAGTGAATCGGCTATGCTTCGTTATCATGTGAGTCAATAATTAGAAAATAGTAAGGACACAGCATACTGTGTCCTTACTATCATTTCTTAAAATTTCTCAGAGCCAACAGGCGGACTCGAACCGCCGGCCTGCTCATTACGAATGAGCTGCTCTACCAGCTGAGCTATGTTGGCTTTACACAAAATTAAACTAATTATTTATTAATCACAAATATTGAATAGATGTATTATTATTTAATTTACATACCCGACTTAATCACCTTAATAATATGAGGACCAATTGAAGAGAAAAATCTTACAAAATAAAATCCATTATTTACATGATTCCCATTAATGTCCCTTCCATCCCAGATAATTTTTCTATCGTTATTTATAGATAATTCTCTTACTTTATTTCCAAAAATATCGAGTATGTTAACCGTACAATTATTGTTATAATCATTCAAATTAAAATTAATTTTATCGGAAAATGGATTAGGATAGAATTCAATTTCTTCTATTTCATCTTTCTCATCATTTTTTTTTAATGCTGTGGGTGTTATTTCAATAATTCTGTCATCTACTGCAGACGGATTTCCTCTGCCATCTTTGTTACTTGTAGCAATATAAACTTTTCCGTCAGGAGAAATACAAATATCCCGAAGTCTTCCGAATTTTCCTGAAAAATAATTTGTCTGAGTAACAACATCATCTCCGGTTTCATTAAGTTTTAATTGAACAAGCATTGAACCTTTCAGAGCTACCAATAAAATAGAATTCTTCCATTCACTTATTAAATTGTGATTATAAAAATCAATTCCTGCAGTGGCTATTGTCGGTGTCCAGGCGGCTATCGGCTCTACAACTTTATTAGATTCGCAAAAAGCCTGCTCGTTTGGGGAATCGCAATATCCCCGGACATTGGGCCAGCCATAGTTTCTGCCCTTATATATAATATTCAATTCATCATCGGTATCAGGGCCATGTTCCGAACTATATATCTTGCCATTTGCAAATACGAAACCTTGTGGATTTCGATGTCCCCAGCTCCAAACGTAGCTATTGGGATAAGGATTATCTGGCGGAATAGTCCCGTCGAGATTCATCCTTAAAATTTTTCCATTCAAACTGCTGAGATTTTGAGCCCTGTCCTGAACGGCAGCATCGCCCATTGTTAGGTATAATGTCCAGTCATTTGGGTCTATCCACATCCTGGAACCGTCATGGTTCCATGCACCCGGTATGTCTTTAATTAATTCAACCGGTGATTCCAGCTTGTTATTAGAATAAGTAAATCTTACAACTTTTACCTTGGTATTATCTTTTGACCCGTAATTGTAAACTAAATACACATAAGGATAGGCAGGCATTTCAGGAACAGATGAAAAAAACCTGGGATGAAGAACCATCCCCATCAGTCCCCTTTCACCATCTTCGAGAACTTCCTGAATCCTCAATATTTCAATAACCTCACCTGTTGCGGGATTAACCCTACTTACTCTTCCATATCTTTCCGTCATCCAAATAAAGCCATCAGGTCCCCATAGGATTTCCCAAGGAGTATCCAATCCGGTAACAAGGTCTCTTGTTTTAATATCAGCCTGTGCATTAATATCAGCCGAATAATTACAGCTAAATAACAGAAGAAAAATAAAAAAATATTTTATAATCATTTTTTCACCGTAATAAAATAATTAGACATAACTAAATATTAATTACGGAAAACATAATATTTTATTGAAAGAGTTGCTGATGTTAGGGAAGATTTAAATTGAAATAAAAATAATTTTGAAAATTAATAAATTTCACAAATCAAAAATCCAGGATAAAATTCATAGAAATTATTTCAATACCTCTACAAATATTTTTCCGGCAACTTCGTAACCAATCACCTTTTCGGTTTCAGCATGTTTAATAGTTATTGGGCCATTAAATGGACTCTTTGTTAAAACCGAAACCTTAGAATTTGGCGTCAATCCAATTTCTTCAAGGTAACCAAGCAATTTGGGGTCTGTATCGGATAATCTGCGAATAACAGTCGTTTTGCCAGGTTCAACCTGTGATAAAGCTATTTCATGAATAACAGGCATCTTACCTTCCTTAGTCGGGATCGGATGTCCATGCGGGTCAAATTTGGGATTACCGAGTATATCTGTAATCTTGTCTGCAAATTCTTCGGAAATAAAATGCTCGAGCCTGCAGGCTTCTTCGTGGACCCTGTCAAGCTTGTACCCAAGCTCTTCTTTGAGGAATAATTCCAGCAGTCTGTGGTGTCTTATGATTTCCAATGAAACCTTTTCACCCCTTGTTGTAAGTTTTACACCCTTGTAGGAGTTGTAATCAACCAATGCCATTTTAGATAGTCGTTTTAGCATACCGGTTACTGAAGCTCCGGATACTTCCAGTTCCTTTGAAAGTGCAGTTGTTGAAACTGTACCTTTGTCTTCAAGTTTATAAATTGCTTTTAAATAATCCTGAACTGACTGAGTTAATAATTCACTCCCTTTCATAGCTACTCCGAATTCTCATTTATGTTTTAACAAAATATTTTTTTTATATTAAACGAAATTACGAAATTCAAATTTTCCATATCAAATATTTTTTTTTAATAATACTAAACATTTAAAACTAATTTAAACAAAAATGCCGAAATAGTTGCTACAAACAAGCTGGTTATTGAGGATAAAAATACTCCTTTAAATCCAAGTTCCTTCCATAATACTACAAATGTAGTAAGGCAGGGGAAATAGAGGGAAACAAATATAATAAACACAATTATTTGCCCTAAAGATAAAGGAAGCTGTGTTAAAGCTGTAATATTCATTGCCTGGTTCATCATCACAATTATCAATTCCTTCCTTAGAAACCCGAAAACCAGCGTGGAGCCTAATTCCATAGGTAATCCAAGAACAAATTTTACTATAGGTGCAAAAGCTATATTAATATAGTATCCAAATTTGAAATATTCAAACCAGCCAAGAACAATGCTTCCTCCCATAAGAAACAATGAAGCATCTTTTAAAAAACCTTTAATTCGATACCATGTTTTTCTGAAGGAATATTTGATTGATGGTATTTTTAATGTTGGTATTTCCATAACGAAGCCGGTTGGCTTTTTCAAAAAAACTGTCATTATACGGCCTGTAATTGCAATTACGAGCATTAAATAAGCAAATACTACTATTGCCCACAAGGGACCTGTGAACGCAGCCGCCAATGCAAATATAACCGATATTCTTGCTGAACATGGTATAAATGGAATAAGTACACCAGTAACCATTTTATCACGTTTGTTATCAATAAGCCTTGTGGCATATAATGCCGGAACAGAACAACCGAATCCGAGTATTATCGGAACGACGGATTTTCCATGTAATCCGATTTTGTGCATGATGCCATCAATAAGAAAAGCAACACGGGAAAGATACCCAAGGTCTTCAAATATTGTCGTAAGAAAAACAAGAGGCAAGAAATAAGGTAGTACAATACCAAAAATCCCTGCAAAACCCATAAAAGCACCGTTTATTGAATGCCATATAAAAGGTTGAGTTGCTTTCAATGGTTCAAAAAGCCCTGCCAAAGCTTGTATAGGAGCATCAACCAATGAGCCGATTAAACTCCCGATAATAAAAATTATGGCGAAATATAAAACGAAAAAACTCAACAAAAAAGCATAGCCAAATATAGGATGCAAAAGCCAATCATCTAATTTCTCACTGAATGGCCTTTTCTTTCTTTCCGTAAAGATAGAAATCTTTTCAGCTATTTTCATAGCTTGATGATGACGCTCATAATGAATAGTTTCAAAAACATCTTTGTGATGATTCTTAACAAGCTCCATCTCGATTGTGTTTCTTTGAATCTGAATCTCTGAGGTTACTGATTGGGGAATGAGTGTCGGATTTTCTATTGATTTAATGGCATAGAACCTCGCAGAACCCTTCATTTCCGAAACAATCGGTTTTATGTTTTTTGTCAGTTTATCAATATCATTTTCCAGATGTTTTGTATATTCAGGATATAAAGGGATTGCAGTTCTTCCCGAAGAAATCTCGTTAATCCTGTCAACCAATTCTTTACCGCCTTTACCATAAAGGGCAACAGTAGGAACAACCGGAACATTCAGGATGTCCTCAAGTTCTTTTGCATTTATTTTTAATCCATGCTTCTCGGCTTCATCAACCATATTTAATGCTACAATCATAGGCATTCCAAGCTCAGCCAGCTCTACTGTCATTTCAAGGCTTCGGGCGAGAAGTGAAGCATCAACAACATTTACAATCAAATCAACATCCGAATTAAGGAGAAATTCATAAGTATATTTTTCAACTTCATCTGTTGGATTAAGCGAATAGACTCCCGGAAGGTCAATTAGATTATATATTTCCCCATAAATATTAATTTGAGATTCTTTAAGCTTTACAGTCGTCCCGGAAAAATTAGACGTTGGTACTTTTATATCGGAAAGAACATTAAACAGTGTGCTTTTACCCGAATTTGGCTGTCCAACAAGCACTATCTGTTTAACCATCATAGCTGACTTCTATTTTATTAGCTATTCCCCTGCCAATTGCAATTTTGGAATTACCGTTCGAGAGCGGCTTGACCAGTATAGGCCCCCATTTTGCTTCAGAAATCTTAAGTAACAATTCATCTGTCCTGATACCAAGATTATTAAGTTTTCTTTTTCCTTCTTTACCTGTTCTGATTTCGCATACAAGCAATTCAACATTCGATGGTGCTTCGCTCAATCTCATTTAATCTTTTATTATTTTTTGCTTAAATGTAACTATATTCAAATTTAGCTTAAACTAATTTAAAATCAAAACATATAACGATTAATGGGTTAATTTATTCTAAAACTGTAAACGTTTTGTTGCTAAATTCTATAACTCAATTTAATTTCATAGTAAGCGTCTTAACGCATTATTTCTTTATTAATAATAAAATTAAAATACTTAGGGTTCTAAAATGAGCGTGAATACTGATGATGTAAAAATTTTGCAAAATTTCTCTCAATCAATAAAAGCGGTAAAGAAGGAAATTGGAAAAGTAATAATAGGACAAGAAGAAACAATCGAGCAATTACTAATCGCACTATTTGCAAGAGGTCATTGTTTGTTAATTGGAGTTCCGGGCTTAGCCAAAACATTACTTATATCAACATTATCCCAGGCTCTCGATTTAAAGTTCAGCAGAATTCAGTTTACTCCCGATTTAATGCCGGGAGACATTACAGGAACCGAGGTTATCGAAGACAATATCTCAACAGGCCAGAAGCAATTCAGATTTGTCAAAGGGCCTGTCTTTGCTAATATTATTCTTGCCGACGAAATAAACCGTACACCTCCAAAGACACAGTCTGCTTTATTGGAGGCAATGCAGGAACATAGAGTAACAGCCTCAGGTACGACATATACTCTCGAGGAACCGTTTTTTGTACTTGCAACTCAAAATCCAATAGAGCAGGAAGGCACATATCCATTGCCCGAAGCACAGCTTGACAGGTTTATGTTCAATATCTGGCTCGACTATCCTTCGACAAATGAAGAAAAAGAAATAGTAAAAACAACAACTGCAGAGTATTCACCTGATGTAAAGAAAATTCTCATTGCAAAAGAAATTATTGATTTTCAGGATTTGATACGACGTGTACCTGTTGCTGATAATGTAATTGATTTCGCAGTTAATTTTGTCCGCTCGACAAGACCCGGCAATGGTTCACAGCAAATTATAAAAGATTATTTGAGTTATGGCGGAGGTCCCAGGGCTTCACAATATCTTATTCTTGGTGCAAAATCAAGAGCCGCTATGAAAGGCAGATATACTCCCGATATTGATGATGTGCGTGCAGTTGTATCACCGGTTTTACGTCACAGAATCGTAACAAACTTCAATGCAGAAGCCGATAATATCAGCCCAAATGAAATAGTGTTGAAACTGCTCGAGAAAGCTTAATAAAAAATTTTAAATTTTGAATTTTACAATTTTCAATGAATTTTTTAATAATCAATTTTCAATTTAGGTTATTATCTTTTTTTGTCCATTAGATTGATTGATTTTCAGTCTGCTGTCTAAAATACTAACTTATGATTTAATACTTATTTCATGAGCATTTTACCTGAATAATTTTCTCCGTTTAAATTAATAACATAAATATAAACACCTGCATTAACCTTAGCACCTTTCATATCGGCACCATTCCATTTAGTCATGTAATTTCCGGATGGAATTGTACCTTTGAATACGTTGTTGATTAGCTTCCCGTTCATGTCAAAAACATCAACATTTACATTATAAACGAAGTCTGTCATCGGTAATATAAAGTTTATAAATGTTGAATTTGAAAATGGATTTGGAAAATTTGAAAATGTTAATTGTTTTGGCAAATCCTCTTCACCATCATCAACACCAACAGGAAGTGAAACAGGATTAATCTCCCTCGATTGTCCATCAGCATTTGCAAGGTATAAATTCACAAAGAATGGCCTATTTGCCGGCAATTCATCCATATTCACTTCCCATTCTTCATCGGTCAACCTCTTGAAGTTTGTAGAGGTATATTCATAATAACTCATCACAGGACCAACGAAGGCAGTAATATCACCATCATTATTTTTTGTTGTAATAACAGCAAGATTAATCGGACCTGTACCGACATGCTTTACCCAACCTACCGGATTACCATATTCATCAGTAGGTGCAGTATGAACATCAGCTACTACCATATCCATCTTTTCAGCATCATCTTCACTATTATAAAAAAGATCAGCATACCATCCTTTAGGGTGTGGTCCATCACAATTATCCCAAGTTGAAAATATACTTTTAAGAAATGAAAATTCGTCATTACTTAAATTTATATTTTGTAATTCTTTTTGAGCAATTGAGTTTAGTTTAATAGAGATATTGTTTAGATGCTCAAAGTAATCTTTGATTTTTTTATTAAAATAATCATTTGAATTTTGTCCGCTATCAGTTAATAAGAAGTTTTCTAATTTTTTAATTGTAAACTTAGAAAGGTCTGACAAGACCTTATAGAATTCAGGCATAGGTTCAAGAAAAGCATCTGGATTTGAACAACCAAACGAACCAGAGTAAGATTGCTTTGCATATAATAAATTATCATGCCTTAACTGTGCCCATGAAGCAAGTTGTGTATTCATCTTTTGCTGCCACCACGCGGCAGTTTTCATAAATTCAGGATATTTCTCTCTTTCTCCAATGGTAGGAGCATTTAATGTCTTTATAGTATTTAACCAGCGATTATAAAATGATTGTTCCCAAAATTCATTGTCATATCCATCAATTAGATATCTCAACCCACTTAAATTTAGTGAATATTTGTAATGTTCAAGTTCAGGTTTTAGTAAATCTGAAGCAGCATTATTTCCAAGAGCGAAGAGAACATCAAGTGAGGAAGGAAGCATTCTAAGAATTTTTTGGTTCTCAAAAATAATTCTGTCAAATACAACATTAGAAAATATATAGGAATCAATTACGAACCGTTGACCAAACAATAGAAAAGATGAGGCTGGTTTAATTTGTTCAGTGTTGAAAGGATTTGAAATTAATATTTGAGAAAGTATTTTTTGTTCTGCATAAGGTTTGTTTGTAAGAGCATTTTGAAATGTTTTGCAAACATTTGTATCAAGAAATTCTGTCGGGCTTTTTACATTCATTTCATCAATAAGTTCACCTATATGTTCCACTTTTACATTATCAGATTCACCAACCAATGCTTTAATAATATTATCAATATCATCTATTTCTTTTTTTAAATTAAGTTCATTAAACGCTTCATGGATTAAAACTGCATCTATTATTTGTCTTCTGATATCCAGCATTGTTTGTTTTGGTTCGTCATCAGATTCCGGAGGTATAAGATAAAATTCAGTCCTGCCAAGCCATATCATTGTTCTGAAGTATTGCCCTAATCTTTTCGATTGAGTATAATGCCCACGAATTGTAAACTGACTGAAATCAATCATTCTATTTGTTGATGAGAATAAGGAGAATTCTTGTGGTTTTTCTTCAAGAATTAAATTATACAGTTCTCTACATATTGTTCTATTTGATTCTAGAGTTGATGATTGATAGTAGTTCAATAATGACCTTGCAACAGTAAAATATATATCATAGTCTTTCAACATTTCCTGCATATCGGGATAATCTTTGTATTTCTCAATCAGAACAAGTAAATGATTATGAAATTTTTCAAGTAAAGTATCAAGTTTTGAAATTATAATTGCACTTTCAATATCTCTCAATATAGCATCGTAAGACATATGTAATGCGTGTAAAATTGCATCAGTCGAAATAAACACTGGAAGGTCTTTTGCCCATATATCTTCATAAGCATTCCAAAATGATTTGTAGGAAAGCCGTTCTGAGACCATGAAACCATGCTCATCTATTAACTGCTTCTCAAAATCAGTGAGTGAATATTTTGTGTTAATAGTATCAAAATATTTTGCCGTCCCGGGTTCATATTTGACAGTCTTGTTGAATAAACCAGTGGGATACAAGCTATACATTTCATCAGTAGTCATGTTCTCATGAGTTTTAAGGAAATTTTTGTAAGATTCAAGGCTGAAATTTTGTGCTAAGACTAAACCTGACAAGGCAACTAACATTACAAGCAGTGTGAATATCTTTCTTTTCATATTCTTACCTTTAAATAATTCTTAGAAATTTATTTTAGTAAAATATATTCCTTGCTCTGATGCTTTATAAATACCCTAACAACGTCCTGTGCGCCTCACTCAATTGCCAATAACGATATGCCAAAATTACAAACAATTCTATATATTGCATCAATTATATATATAAAGACACATGAAACAACAAAAAGTCTCAAAAAAAATATAATAATTTTAAAATTAACTCATGTCTATATTGTAATAACACAAAAAATCGAAAATTGTTTCAGTTCTATTGAAAATTTTTAATGATTCAAAACCTTATTGAAACCATTTGACCTTAGTAAAAGATTCAATCCCCCCTTGATAAACCTTATTAGTCACTTCATAACGTAATAAGGTTTTGATAAAACCGAATACCCTTTTACCAAGTTTAAAAGGATTAACAAAGTAAAATGATAATTCAAAATCAAAATTCAACACTCAAAACTATTTCAATTCACACTTATTAATTCAACTTCGAAGAACACTTTCGTATCGGGAGAAACTTTCCCTGTTAATCCCGAATGCCCGTAAGCCAGTTCAGACGGTACTTCGAGTACCCTTCGACCACCGGCTTTCATAGTCAATAATCCTTCGTCGAATGCCTTAATCACCTGACCTTTTCCAACTTCAAATGAAAGAGGTTTTCCCGAAGCCAAAGTCTCTTCGAATTTGGTTCCATCAGGCAAATAACCTTTGTAATGAATTGTTACTTTCTGATTTTTCATCACAGGCTCACCGTTTCCAATTACAACATCTTTAAATTTTAATCCTGATGGAGTACTCTTGAATTCCTCACGCACAAAATTAACCGGAAAATCTTTCTCATCAAGTTTGAACTGGATTGGAACACTAACCCAGAACACTACAGGTTTACCGTTTGATTCGGCGGCAGTGAACTTTGTTTTATTCACTGCTTCTTTTGCGGCTTCGTTAAGAATTTGATTATCAGAATATTCGACCAAAGTTTTTTCAACTTTTCCGTCCTTACCTATCATAGCCCTTATCTGCACTTTCCCCTCGATTACAAGCACTCTTGCTAATTCGGGATAAACAAGGTTCTTCATTAATAAATCCAAATCCATTTCAGGCTGTTTGTTGACAGCGACATATTCGTATGGCTCAGGCTCTTTATCCCTCTTTTTTTCCGTAGGAATTAGTGGATTGTCAATTGATTTTTCAGACAAAGAAATATTTTTTTGCAATTTCGGTGCAGCACCAAGGCTGTAACCCCTTCCGACAGCGTAGTCCGAAACATCCTCAGGCATAGGCAATGGTTGTTCTACTCTGACTAATGAATCTTTATTTCTCGAAATATAATCAACAGCAACAAAGGATGTATAATTTGTTAACAGGTTATACTTCAAACCTAGTCCTGTTATTTCATCTTTTCTCTCTACTTTGTTTCGCAAAGAATTATAATCTGAAATTATTGCTATTTTATTTCTCGCCCACAAATATTTTAGAGCATCACCTTGTGTAATTGTTCCAAATTTCTGAACTCCAATTTCAACATTATAACGTGTATCACCTGACACACCAGAGACAATAATATTCCCTGTTGGCTGCCCCATCCATTTACCATAAACAAGAATAGGCCTTTCAGCAAGTACATCAGGAATTGAAACCGGCTCAACATCATAAGTCATAAATCCATCATATTCAACTTTTATATCAGTCATAACCGCTGATTCAACATATTTCCTGAATTTCTCAACAATCGCATCCGAATTTTCATTTTTTGTTATGATAAATGGTTCTCCCATTCCAACACGTGCTATACCTTCAATGAGAAACCTGTTAACACTGCTTCCGATGCCAAATGCAAATACATTACTCTGATTAAGATTATTCCTGATTAAGTCGAAAGCTTCTTCTTCGACATCAACATACCCATCGGTTAGTATTACTATCGTTCTTGACTTACCTTGTTCCTTCGGCAATGAAAACACTCTCTTCAATGCAGGAAGAAGTTCTGTACCACCACCGCCTTTTTGAGCATCAATTAAATCAATTGCTTTTTGAATATTCCTTGGAGAAACATCAATGGAATTATCGGACAAAACTTCAGAAGCACCAGCGAATAAAAGAATATTGAATTTCTCCCCTTGCCTTAAATTTCCTAGAAGCTTTTTCATCATATCTTTTGAGATGGAGAGTGGTTTTCCTATCATAGAACCGGAAACATCTACAATAAATATAAACTCACGGGGTGGAATCTGCTTTGGTTCCACCCTTTTCGGTGGTTGAAGCATTAACAAAAAGAAATTCTCTTTTTCATTTTCAGATAATAATAATCCTGATTGAATTTTATTTCCGGTCAATCTGTATTTCAAAATATAATCCCGATTACCACCATATTTTTCAGTTTCATTCATTGTTATGAATGCCTGCACAGGATTAATTTTTTCAATATTGACTTTGTGGGATTTACATTCAATATCCTCCAGTGGTACAGCAGAAGCTATGTTGACTTTGACATCAAATAAATATGTCGGCATTTCACCCTCATGAAGATAGGGTGTTTCAACGAACCTGTCTTCAGGCTTTGCCGAATCTGCTGATTTGTTAGAATATCTTGGTCCGACTACCGAAGGATAAACAAATTCATAAATTCCATCCGTAGGTATAAGCAGTTCGGTATATTTTAATTCAACGATAATAGTATCGCCGGGCATTATATTTCCGACATTCATCTGAAAAACGTTCGGCCTTTCCTGTTCAAGTAATGAAGCACTCTTTCCCTCTTTTAATGCCTTTTCATAAGTCTTTCTTGCTTCTTCCTTCTTTTGAATTTCAGCTACAAGTACACGCTCGCCAATTGTCATAGTCATGCCATAAACAGCCGCACGCGTAGATGCAGGAAAAATATAAATAGCTTCAATTGGCTTTTTGCCTGTATTTTTATATACCTGTTTCACCTTAACATCAGCTATGACTCCCGCAATATTTACATCGGCTGAAGTTGAATATAACGGTAGCTGGTCAACTGTTGAATCGCCACTCTGTACAAAGAAATAAGGAGACAATGTTCTGTCCTCTCCCTTTTCGATTGGCTGTGTATTCTGTTGATTTGGAATTGCCAAAACTTTAATTTGCTTTATTCTTTTTGGAACTTGAGGATTTGTATTCTGTGCAATTGAATAAGTTAGGATTGTACTAATTATTCCAAGGCAAATAAAAAGCTTTTTCATAATTTCTCCTGTATATTAGAAAAATTTATTTAAAGTAAAACATTGATTTATATTTAAGAGTAAATAACCCTAAAAAAAGTTACAAAAATTATGATATATTTCATTGACGAACAAGATTAAATTATATAATTGTTATTTCGCATTTTAATAGCATTTACATAAAAATAGAATTTTCAATTTATAATTTTCATTGAATTTTCAATAAATAAATTTTCAAAACACTTAATTAACTCACCTTACGCATAAATTTTACAAACCTTAGTCAAAACCTTATTTCACCCTTTTTACCTTAGTAACAAAATTTATTATTCTACAAATCAAACCTTATTAGCTTATTTTGATTTTTGGTTGAATAAGCTAATAAGGTTAATGTAGCCGGTTATTTTACTTTTTACTAAGGTTAAATGTACTAATAAGGTTTTTAAAATTACAAAGGTGTAGAATAAAGTTTTCAATATTGCGTAACATGAATTAATTAATTCGAAATTATTCATTAGAAATGCAAGAAAATCTTAATAATGCCATGCTGAGCGAAGTCGAAGCATCTCACACCATTGTAAGAGGTTCTTCGTCGTTACACTTTTCAGAATGACCGTGCTATACTTGCCTTTCGCATATAATTTTTTTTCCAATGAATAATCCGGGGTAATTCAATTATTTTTCTTCTTCAAAGTAATAAATTGGTAAAATGTAGTAAAGTTCATTTCTATTTGAACATTGAAAATTGAAATAATGATTGAAAATTGCAAAATTGTAAATTATTAATTATTAGTAAAATCAGTTATATTATATAAGATACTCTAAAATATTTTTAATATTTTTGATTGAGCATTTAATTTGGTATTCAAATGAAAGTTGGAAATAAACACTACAGAACAATCTGGGAAGATGAAAATAAACCAGGAATTATTCAAGTTATTGACCAGAGGTGGCTACCACATAAATTTATAATTGAGAGCCTGAAAAGTGTTGATGGCGTTGTAAAAGCAATCAAGGAAATGCACGTAAGAGGAGCACCTTTAGTTGGAATAACTGCGGCTTATGGTATTTACATTTCCGCTATTGAAGCTCAGCAAAAAAAGGGCTATAAAAAACATATTTTAGAATCAGTCGAAAAAATTAAATCAACAAGGCCGACAGCAAAAAATCTGTTTTGGGCTATTGACGAGATGTTATCTTCAATTTCAAATCTTGATGATATTGATGAAATTATTCGAGCTACAAGAGCAAAAGCCGAAGAACTGGCTGAGAAAGATATTTCAGACTGCAAATCAATCGGTGAATATGGATTTAAAATAATAGAAAATATTTACATCAATAAAAAAGGCAGTGGCGTAGAATCATATGCCCCTACAGTAAATATATTAACCCACTGCAATGCAGGCTGGCTCGCAACAGTTGATTACGGCACAGCTTTAGCCCCGATTTACATTGCACACGAAAGAGGTATTAAACTACACGTGTGGGTAGATGAAACAAGACCGAGGAACCAGGGTGCAAAACTTACGGCATGGGAATTGGGCGAAAATGGTATTCCTCACATTCTGATTGTTGACAATGCAGGTGGACACCTGATGCAGAAAGGTATGGTTGACCTTGTTCTTGTCGGAAGCGACAGAACTACAGCCGCAGGTGATGTAGCAAACAAAATCGGTACATATCTTAAAGCTCTCGCTGCTTATGATAATAACATTCCTTTTTATGTAGCTTTGCCCTCATCAACAATTGATTGGGAAATTGAAAAAGGTGAAAATATTCCGATTGAAGAACGGAATCCTGATGAAGTAAGATATGTTGATGGGCTTTATAAAAATGAAATTGTAAATATATTGATACCTCCTGAAACAAGCCCTGCCCTCAATTATGCATTTGATGTAACACCGGCAAGGTTGGTTACCGGTTTAATAACTGAGAGAGGAATCTGTAAAGCAAATAAAGTAAGTATTGCCAAACTATTTCCTGATAAGATAAGAAAGTGAAATAATGAAAGAAGGCGTTATAAAATTTAAATGCGAATGGATTGAGGATAAGCCTTTGCCACTAAGCATACTCAAAGATTTAATTATCACGAGGAATAGTTTATACTCAATGAATTTAATCGGTACTGACAAAGATGGTATTGGTTATGGCAATATCAGCATCAGGTACAATGAAAATCAATTCATCATTAGCGGCTCACAGACAGGAATCAAAGAAAAAGCAGATGAAAATGATTTTACCACTGTTACTTCTTATGAAATTGAAAAAAATTTAATTCATTGTAAAGGTCCTGTTCAGGCATCATCTGAATCATTGACACATGCGGCAATTTATTCTGCCTGTGAGGAAGCAAATGCAGTTATACATATTCATAATATTGAATTATGGAAAAAACTAAAAAATATAATTCCAACTACACCTGAATATGCTGAATATGGCACACCAGAACTGGCTTTTGAAATTATTAAATTATTTGCTCATTCAGATTTAATGAAGTATAAAATTCTTGCTATGAGTGGCCATCCCGAAGGAATAATCAGCTTCGGGAAAAATTTGGAAGAAGCAATTAGAATTCTGAATAGTTATACTTAAATTTATCATTGTTAATAATTATACATTCCCGAAGACATTGTCAAATTCGATGCCGACGAAGAGGAAGAAGAACCTGTGTTTTAGATTGAAAAAGAAATCAAAAATATTGCCCAAAACTAATGCCAGTCCATAATCTTATACCAACATCAGAAGAATAAAATGGAGTTAATCCTGCTCTAATGATTATATCACCATCATTTTTATATCTGTACCCAATAACAGAAATATATTTAATAGTTTGTTGTGGATATGTATATTCACTTTTACCTTTTTCCTTATATACATAGTCAAATAATAAACCAGCACCAATTTCAAAACAATGTTTTTTTCCATAAATAAAATTCAACATTACAGGAATATTTAAATAATCAAAAGGGAAAGCACTTCCAATTCCAATTCTAATATTAGTTTCATCAGTAAATAAAAATTTTTTTATTATTGAATATTCATAATTAAAAGATAAAACAAATGAATTGCCCATTAATTCTACATACCAAAGTTCATTTCCAAAATTTTTAAGTGGTATTGTATCATTTGACTTTAATAAAGTAAAGTTAAATAATAAAATAATTATATATATTAAACATTTTGAATTATTCATAACTATTAATTACAGTGGACAATTCGTTTTGGCTCTTTGTTTTGGAGTGCCAGTATTACAGCAACATGATAACTTTCCATATGGATCAGTAATTAAATCCTTACCAATAAAATCACATTCAAAAATAATGGCCGAAGCTAATACCAAAAAGTGGGATTATACCTCTTTCACCCCAATAAAAAGGAACAAAAACTAATTTAAATATAAAACCACTATCACTAACGTATCTATAACCAATATTCCCGATAAATTTTATTGCTTGAGTTGGATAATCATATTCTACTTGTTTTGGAGCATAATCGAATAATACACCAGTTCCTAATTCAAAGCAATGTTTTTTTCCTAATAAAAAGTTAATCATGAGTGGAGAGCCAATGTGTAGAAAAACAAAACCAACAAGACCTCCAACACCTGTTCTTAAACTAATTTTATCAAATAATAAAGCGTCATTAGCAAATATATATTCATAATTAAATGAAATACCATAATTTACACCAACAAGTTCAATAAACCACAAATGATTGCCTAAGCTATCCTGAGGTTTTGAAAAACATGATTTTGAACATGAAAATGAAATAATAATGAATACAAAAAAAATATATATATTAAAGTTTCTCATATAATTATACAATTATAATGGACATTTAATTTTACTTTTATCTTGAAGAGATCCTGTACCAGAACAACAAGGCAATTTATTGTGAGGATCAGTTATTAATTACTTTCTATTAAAAAACACCTCCTGTGTAGCATAAAGTTGGGCAGAATATAGTATTTTCAAATTATTTTTTTTTATTAATAATTGGTAAATTCTCTTTATACCTATTTCAATAACACCAGCTTTAGGTAAATCGAGAGTATCAAATGGTATATTATAATAGCCATTGTCAATAATATTAAAATACCAGTATCTATCAATAGAATCAGAGTTTTTATCATATTGTTTTGATTTGATACCATTATAATGTATATAAATCCAAAAATTATCGCTATTACTAGAATCAGGCAACCATTCTATCGGTAAACCTTGAGTAAAATAAGCTGAATCACATAATTTACCAGACAAAAAATATGTTTCTGATGGTAAATAAAAACTATCACTAATTTCAGGAATGTTCTCATCTGGATTGCCAATTATTTCCCATAAACTTTTTTTATCTGGATAAGGTAGAGAATCATCATTATGATTGTTATTATATCTATAACCAAAATAATATTTTCCTACTATATTAAATTTCATTGAATAATTACCAAGTTTAATATCACCAACATAACCTGAATTTAAAGGGTCTTTAAAAATATGATTATTAAATTTTGCATAAGCTTTAGGTAAAAACATACAATAATCACAATTACCGCACATAATCCAAAGATGAACATAACCATCAATCGAATCCAAATTATAATTTGAGCCAACATCAATAAAATCTATAACTGGCATAGATTTAATTTTAAGTGAATCATTTATGTAAATATCTTGTTGAATTAAATTATTTCCACAGGAATATAAAATTAAATTCCCTACTAAGAAAAATAAAAATGTCTTTAATTTAATCATTTCATTAAAATAATTTTTTAATTCACAAATAGTTAATTACAATTAACACAATTTAAGGTTAGATTTCCCAAACGTGTAAGATTATCCAAGACAACCAACCATATTTGAAGTTCATACATCCTCCATTATTATTTTGATAATTAATTATTTTTTGCTACATAAGGAATATTTATCAATTTTCCAAATTTATTTTCTTAAATGGATAAATCAGGACTAAAATGAAATTTTTTACTTCCTGTACTTCGAAATAAATTCCTCAACCTCAGGAATACCGCCCTGGTAAATTAAATAGCCGTTGCTTGGCTCCCTTTCAGTTATATCATGTGAAATCGGTGTTAACATAATTTTCTTCACTTCTTCAAGGTCGCTTGATTGTCCCAAAGCCCAGCAAAGTTTCATATAAGCAACTTCGGGAAGCATATTAGCAGTAGGTACAACCCCAAGTTCCATCATATCCCTTCCCGTATCATAAACGTACATCTGCACATATCCCCAAAGGGTTTGGACAGTCATATAAACAGCAATATTTTTATCCTTGGCTCTTTGCAATGAAGGATAAAGCGGCTTGTTCACATGTCCCAAGCCAGTTCCTGCTATGATGATGCCTTTATAACCATTGTCAATGAGTGAATCAATTATATCCGGTTTCATATTAGGATAATAATAAACTATTGAGACACGTTCTTCGAAGGCAGTGTTAATAATCACATTATTATCGTTCCTTCTTTTTCTGTAATCTTTTCTCAATGGAGTAATTTTCTCACGGTCAACCATCGCTATAGGAATATCGCCTATGGTTCTGAAAGTCGAGCGGTAACTGGAATGCATTTTCCTGACACGGGTTCCCTGGTGAAGCAATCCGTAACTGTCCGAAGTCGGCCCGAACATACAAACCATAACCTCAGCAATGTCGCTGTCAGCGGCGGTTTTCACGCTATGCATAAGATTCAATGCAGCGTCGGATGAAGGCCTGTCGCTTGAACGCTGTGAGCCGACCATGACAATCGGAACAGGTGAATTTTGAATCATGAAGGAAAGAATTGCAGCAGTATGGTGCATTGTGTCTGTACCATGTCCTATGACAATACCCTGTACACCTTTTTCTATCTCTTTACCAATGGCTTCAGCAGTTCCCTTCCATTGGTCGGGTCCCATATTTTCACTGAACACACCATAAAGTTTTTCCGTTTCGAGATTGCAGATGTCGGCAAGTTCAGGGACAGAACCATAAAGTTCACCCGGTGAAAAAGCAGGTATAACAGCTCCTGTTCTGTAATCGAGACGGCTGGCAATTGTGCCGCCAGTACCGAAGAGTTTCACTCTTGGTTTTCTGGGGGAGTAAGGAAATTCTTTTTCAGGTATTTTATAATGTGCTTCTTTTCTGCCGTTTATTTTAATGCTTTTTATCTTAATCGCCGCAAGCCCGATATTATATCCGGTTTTTAATTTTAAAACGATATGATATTGGTCAGCCGCTTCTGAACGCGGTAATATTAATCCATCAAAATCACCATCAGTTGTGTCTATTTCAACATCACTCCAAATCATTGCATTAAACTTTTTCAAGGTCTCAAGTGCTTCGCCTTTATAACCTTTATATGCTTCATTGTCGTTCATGAGTTTGCTCCTTTTTGTTGTTCTCTGACAAATTCTGTTATCGTAATACCATTAACTCTTGAACGCAAATGATTCATCATCATACCAATCATTATTTTCTCTTTTTGTTCTTCATTCATTAGCTTAATATCTTTTATTTCTTTTTTAACCTGGCTATAAACACTTTTCAGTTCATTCTTTTGCGATGGCTTCAGCATCAGGTCTTCAGTAAATCCACCATTTCTGATTACTCTTTCAAGCAAATCAAGAATACTGTCTTTTACAATTTTTTTATCCTTTAATGCTTCAAAAATCTTATTAAACTCATCAACACCAATTAAACTTATGTCAAGCTTTTTCTTTTTCAACCTTTTTGGAAATTGAATCAAAGCGGTTGCAACTGTTTTTGGTTCTAATTTCCATTCTCTCACACAAGTCTCAAAAAGATTAGCAAACCTTGAACCTGATAAGTCCCTTATTAAATCTTTCGGAACACCAATTTGGTAATACCATGTTTCATTTTCCCAGTATGGTTTAGGGATTTGCATCCTTATTTTATCGCGCCTCTCCTTTGTAATCCTTTTTGGCGGAAGATCTGTGTCGGGATACATCCTGTCAGGCCCCGGGAGAATCCTTTCAAAACCATTAGTACCGTCCCGCAGGGCTTGTCTTGTTTCTGATGGAATCCCGATTGTGGCTTCTTTTGCCCGGATAATAATTTCGTTGGCACCCAATTCGGCATCTGCCTGATTACCCCAAACAATCACAAGTGTGTCATCATCTTTTGCACCAACGGTCCTGCGAATTTTTAATCCTTCTGATGTTGATAATGTGTTTTCGTAACTATCAGAATGAATAATATTCGGTAAGGTTGTCAGGCAAGCTATAACTCTTACCCTGTCTGATATTTCCTTTGAAAAATAAGTATCGGTCTGCGTTTGCCAACTCAACAACCCTTTAAAACCTTTCAGTGTAACACATTTTACAGTTTGTCCTTCTTCAATCGCCTTATTAATTGGCTGGTAATTTGTTTTGTTCAGTAATTTTGTTACATCATCTATCCTGGATTCAAAGGTATCCTTTGTTATACCCCGATTGTGTAGTTCCTCTCTTAACCTTAAAAGATTCCATTGTCTCATTGCTTCATTATAGGTTAATAGGGGAATTCTTTTTATACTTGGAACACCCTTTATTTCAATCCTTGTTCCACCGGTAACACTAACGTTTACATCTTCTCTGCCTGCACCGACACCAATTCTGACTTTTCCCGTACATCTTGCAAGTCTTCGGAGAATATCGTTAACTTCTGCTACCTCAACCGGTGTTTTCATGTCGGGGTATGTAACAGTTTCAATAAGCGGCATACCGAGCCTGTCGGTTAAATATGTTCTTTTATGCCCTACATCCCCGGCTTCCCTGCAAGAATCTTCCTCGATAGACATTTGTATTAATCTTATTTCACGGTCTTTATATGGAACAGCACCACCAACGGATACAATCGCTGTGCGTTGGAAGCCTGTAGGGATACTACCGTCAAGATACTGTTTGCGGGCAATATGCATTTCATCAACAATTTTTGCCTTAGTCAACATCGAAATTTCAAGGGCAATATCTAACGCCTGCTCGTTAATCTGAAAAGGAGGCGTATCATCCATCTCGTAAGTGCAAACAGTATCGTGTTGTATTCTGTAAATGATGTCTTTCTTTGTCTTAAATTCCATTAAAGCAGTGCCGTCATATTCACCTAATTCGGAGAGTGTAGGCCTCATGTGCCTTAATATTTCTGCATCATATTCTTTACTGTAAATCCCGGCGGGGCATCTGCAAAAAAGTTTCAAATCTGTCATTAACTGCTGATGAACTTCTAATCCGGACATAAAACCAACTCTTTCATAATCACCAGTTGTCATCTCTTCAAAAGTCTTAAATTCAAAATCGTAAATTCCCATCTTTTAACTTTACTGTTTTTCTCTAATAATTTTAAAATAAACTTCAAAATTACAAAATTGAATGCAGATTATCATTGGATTTAAGAAGTAATGAGACTAAAAAAACTATTATGTGTTGTATGAATTAAAGTAGTTATAACAATATAAATAAATTTATAAATTCAATATCTATATTAATTTTACAAATGGGTAATTTTTAAAATAAGTCTCCTTACGGGATTGTTTTAATAAACGAATCCCGTAAGAGATAATCAGATTTATTCTGTAGTTACTGCTGATTCTGTTTTCACTTCCGGTACTGTTTCAGGTTTAGTCTCTTCTGCTTTCACTTCCGGCACAGGAGCAGGTTTAGCTGCTTCTTCCTTGGCGGCTGCGGCAGCTTTTTCCTTTGCATCATTGCGTTTTATTCGGAGTTCTTTTCTCCTGAAATACTTTGCCCTGGCTACTTCTTTATGCAATTGGACAGCTTCCTCGATTTCAACCTGGTTCTTGCCCTTAGATGCCATATATTTTCTCAGGAGTACTCCTTCATAGCTCAAAAGATTTCTTACAAGGTTAGTCGGTTGGGCGCCAACACTCAACCAATAAATAGTTCTGTCAGGGTCAACCTTAACAACAGATGGCTGATGATTCGGGTCATAATAACCTAATCTCTCGATAAAAGCACCATCGCGGCGGCTTCTTTCATCAATTGCAATGATGTCATAAACCGGGTGGTGTATCCTGCCTTTTCTTTTTAAACGTAATTTTACCATTTTAATCCTTAATAAATATTAAAAAAAATTATTTCCTAAATTTCCAAACTTTTTCTACATGTTTCTATACTGCACATATATATTCTCAAAATGATTTAAGAACAAGAATTAACGATTTTTGATTTATGACTTTTCATCATTTATACTGACTATTCTTCTGAACTTTTTCAACACTTTTAACATAACTGCTATCAATTCATTACTCTCGATTCAGTCGAGGATAATTTGAACTTCTGTTTTATCAGGTTTAATTCATTTTTAAATCTTAAATCGTTAATCCTTGTTCTTAATTCCATACTGCTGTGTAGTTGAATTAATTAGACTTATAAACCCACAGTGTGGGTCAATTTCCAAATCCTTTAGGCAAGCCCATGTTTTGAAGCATTTTCATCTTATTTCCCCGGGCAAAGCCTTTCATCATCTTATTCATTTCTTCAAATTGCTTTAAGAGCCTGTTAACATCTTGTATAGTAGTGCCGCTTCCATCTGCAATTCTTTTTCTTCTTGTGCCATTCAGTATTTTCGGATTATTCCTTTCTGATTTTGTCATGGATAGAACAATTGCCTCGACTCGTGTGAAATTCTTTTCATCCACATTCACACCTTTCAATGCTTTATCCATTCCCGGCAACATGCCTAACAAATCACGTATCGAACCCATCTTCTTAATCGTTTTCAATTGCTCGAGGAAATCATCAAATGTAAACTGATTTTTCCTGAGTTTTTCTTCCAGTTTTTGTGCCTGCTTTTCATCAACTTCTAATTCAGCTTTTTCTACAAGAGTGAGAATATCACCCATTCCGAGAATTCGTGAAGCAATTCTTTCGGGATGGAAAGGCTCGAGTGCATCAAGCTTTTCTCCGGTACTGACATATTTAATCGGCTTACCGACTACGGACAATACAGACAATGCCGCACCACCTCTTGTGTCGCCGTCAAGTTTTGTAAGTATTACGCCTGTCAGGTTCAGCTTGTCGTGAAATGCCTTTGCAGTAGTAACGGCATCCTGTCCTATCATTGCATCACATACAAAGAGGGTTTCTGTTGGCTTCACTGCATCGGAGATTTCGAAAACCTCTTTCATCATCTCTTCGTCAATCGTTAGCCGGCCTGCCGTGTCAATGATGACTGTATCTCTTGCAAAACGCTTTGAATAGTTTATAGCTTCGGTTGCTATTTTAATCGGGTTGTTGCTGTCATACGAAAACACAGGCAATCCCGCCGACTGGGCAAGCTGTTTCAACTGGTCAATAGCCGCAGGACGGTGAACGTCGCATGAAACGAGCAATGGCTGTCTCCCTTTTTTCCTGAGACTTTTAGCAAGTTTTGCGCAGAATGTTGTCTTACCTGAACCCTGCAATCCTGCAACAAGTATCACTGTCGGAGGATGAGGAGAGAAAACCAGGTCTGCCCTCTTATTACCCATGATTTCAACAAGCTCGGCATGGACGAGCTTCACAATAAGCTGTTCGGGAAGGAGGCTTCCCTTAACCTCTGTACCGACTGCCTTTGTCTTTACATTCTCGACGAACTGACGTGCTACATTCAGATTGACATCCGCTTCGAGCAAAGCACGGCGAATCTCACGCATTGCCTCTTCTATATTATCTTCTGTAATTGTAGCTTGCCCGCGAAAACGCTTCAGAGCTAATTCAAGTTTTTCTGTTAAACTTTCAAACATTATGAACTTCCAAAAATTTCAAGACAACAAAAATAATGGTAAAAAATCACTTTACCAAAAATTTAAGTACTAAATATTAAAAATATTTGCGTAATTTTTTTGCGTCTAGGAAAATATTTTTTGGAAATGTGAGAAAAGTTTTAATTATACATTTATAAAAGTGTATATTTGCAGAAAATTCTAAATGGAGGAAAAATGAAAAAGGTATTTTTTTTTATTTTATTTGCAACTTTTAGTTTTGCAAACCTCAACGCCCAATGGGAAGCTTGCAATAATGGCGTATATGGTGGCTCGTATATCTCTGCATTAGCCATAAGTGGGAATAATATTTTTGGAGGGACTTACGGGGGGGGGTATATTTATCCACTGATAACGGTACTAATTGGAAAGCGATAAATCAAGGTTTGCTTAATCTTAATGTTTGGTCATTAGCCATAAGCGGTGATAACATATTTGCAGGCACTTATGACGGCGGTGTATTTTTATCAACTGATAACGGCGACAGCTGGACCAGAAAAAATTCAGGATTAACGGCTTGGAATGTCTATTCAATAGCCATAAGCGGGAATAATATTTTTGCTGGGACAAACAATGGAGTATTTTTATCCACAGATAATGGTACTAATTGGAAAGCTGTAAATCAAGGTTTGCTTGATATTTATGTTTTGTCATTAGCAATAAACGGAAATAATGTTTTTGCAGGGACAAACAATGGAGTATTTTTATCCACAGATAATGGCAATAACTGGACTCAAAAAAATTCAGTGCTAACGGGTCGAAATGTCAATTTATTATCCATAAGCGGGAATAATATTTTTGCAGGGACTTCTGGTGGTGGAATATTTCTATCCACAGATAATGGTACAAATTGGAAAGCAATAAATCAAGGTTTGTTGCCTCAGCCTCCTTATCTTTATGTTTTGTCATTAGCAATAAACGGGAATAATATTTTTGCAGGGACTTGGGGTGGTGGAGTATATTTATCCACAGATAACGGTACTAATTGGAAAGCAATAAATCAAGGTTTGCTTAATTTTGATGTTTCTTCATTAGCTACAAGCGGGAATAATATTTTTGCCGGAACTGCCAATGGAGTATATTTATCCACAGACAACGGTACTATTTGGAAAAAGTTAAATCAAAGTTTGTTATATCAAAAGATTCAGTCAATAGCAATAAGCGATAATAGTATTTTTGCAGGGACTGTAAATGGGGATGTTTATTTATCTAAAGATAATGGTAATAATTGGACAGTAGTTTTCCAAGGTTCAACTTTTGTTGAAGTTAGGGCATTAGCAATTAGCGGGAATAATATTTTTGCCGGTGCTTGGGGTGGAGTATATTTATCCACAGATAATGGTACTAATTGGAGAACGGTAAATCAAGGTTTAACTAATGATGATGTTAGGTCATTAGCAACAAGCGATAATAATATTTTTGCAGGTACTGAAGGGGGAGTATATTTATCCATAGATAACGGTAGTAATTGGAAATCGTTAACTACTTTTTCTAATGTTATGTCATTAGCAACAAGCGGGAATAATATTTTTGCTGGGACTGGTCCTGGATTTGCAAGTACTTACGGTGGATATATTTCTTTATCCACAGATAACGGTTCTAATTGGAAAGTAGTAATGCAAGGATCGAAACATTTTGAAGTTACAGCATTAGCTATAAGCGGTAATAATATTTTTGCAGTGAGTAGCAATGGAATATATTTATCCACAGATAACGGTACTAATTGGAGAACGGTAAATCAAGGTTTAACTAATAATATTGTTTATTCATTAGTAATAAGGGATAATAATATTTTTGCTGGGACTCTCAATGGAGTATATTTATCCACAGATAATGGTACAAATTGGAATCCAGCAAATAAAGGTATGACTAATCTTACTGTCTATTCATTAGCAATAAGTGGGAATAATATTTTTGCTGGTACATATGATGGAGGGATTTTTAAAGCAAATTTAAGCGATTTTGGAATAAATGATGTCCAAGATAATCCTCAAAAACAGCAATTAACTTTATTTCCTAACCCTGTCGAAGATTTATTAACAGTTAATTATTCTGACAAGAATTTTTCTAATAATATTTCTTTAAGTATTATTAATGAAATTGGAAATACTGTTTATGAAATAAAAAAAATGCAGGATTCATATAATAATTTTATCAACATTAACACCAGCGAATTTCCTACAGGGATTTATTATTGCATTTTTAAAGATGGAAATTATTATTTACATAAAAAGTTTATTGTAATTAGATAAATTTTAAGAAAAATATTTTTTGAGATATTTTATGAAAAAGTTATTCATTTTGTCATTTTTATTTCTTTTTTTATCTTTCATAAGTTCTTATTCCCAATGGGTTCAAATTGGTAAATTAGGTGATTATAGTGTCGATGCGTTAGCAATATCTGGAAATAATATTTTTGCTGGAATCCAAGGTGGAGGAATTTTTTTAACTACTAATCTTGGAGCAAATTGGAAAGAAATAAATAATGGGATAACAGATTCATATATAATTATAAATACAATAGCAATAAATGGAAATAATATTTTTGTTGGTACATATCACAACACATTTTTTTCATCAGATAATGGAAATAATTGGAATTTGGTTAATCAAGGTATAGTTTATACAATTGTTTCTAATGGGAAAAATATTTTTGCAGGAACTTCAGGTGGAATATTTATTTCCACTGATAACGGAGTTGAATGGATTAAAAAGAATTTTATAGATATTTCAATATATTCTCTAACCAATAATGGTAATCTTATTTTTGCAGGGACTTCTTCGGACGGTGTTTATTTATCAACAGATAATGGAGATAATTGGGAAACAATAAATCAAGGTTTGCCAGATCCACCACAATCAATTTATACATTAACAACAAGTGGCAACAATGTTTTTGCTGGTTTGTATTTGGGAGGTGTGTTTTTTTCATCCGATAACGGAAGCAATTGGAAAGTTAAAAATAAAGGTTTAGATGATTGGTTTGTTTCAAATTTAATATCTATAGGAAATAATGTTTTTGCGAGGATTTCAAGTGGCGTTTCTTTATCGACTGATAATGGAGATAATTGGAGAACAATAAATAAAGGATTTATTTATCCTGCGGTAACTTCGTTTGCAATTAATAATACTTATATATTTGCAGGTACATCCGATGGTTATGTATATAAAGCCAATTTAAATGATTTTGGAATAACAATACTAGAACCCTTTCCTCCAACTAATCTCACAATTTCAATTAATGATGGTGTTGGTTTAAAACTTCAATGGGGTGCCAGTTCAACCCCAAATGTAACATATAACATTTATAGAAGTCTTGCTAGAGGAAGTTATGATTATTCAAAATCTATAGCTAAAGAAATTAATGCTCTTGAATATACAGATAACAATGTAATTAATGGAAAAAGGTATTACTATGTTGTTCGGGCTTACGACCCAGTCTCAAAACAAGAAAGCGATAATTCCAATGAAGTAAGCGGAATTCCAATAATCAATAATGGATGGACTGATATTCATATTTCACTATCTGTTGATAAAAATTCTGTTATTGAACAAAGTGGAGACACTATTTTTTATATTATTGATTATTCAAATAGAGGCAATATTCCGGCAGAAAATTTTGAGTTTGTTGCTTCTATACCAAAAAATACAGAATATATTGATGGCAGCGCCATAATTACAGGAGACAATACAAAATTACTGTTTACAGAATCCTATAATCCTTATGACAATAATGCAAGTTGGACTGAAACACAGCCGTCTGTTTCCCAAATTACAGGATTAAAATGGTCTATTCCTATTAAAGATGTTGATTGTAGATACTGTGATAGCAGGGTTTATTACAAAGTGAAATTATTAAATACAGCCGAAGCAGGCGATAAAATTGAAAATCATGTGGAAGCCAATACTAAGTGGGAGTATATTAAAAAAGCACCAGTTTATGTTAGGGTTATTGAAAATCCTGGTTTGGCAATAGAGAGTATTGATTATACACCAAAACCACTTGTATTTGGTGAACCTTTTCATATAACAGTAACAATTAAGAATTATGGAATGAATAAATCTCAAGCATATAATAACTTATTATTGAAAATTTCTAATAAATATAATAAACAAGATACTTATGAATATTATTTAATGGCTATTTCAGAATGGTTAGATAATAATACAAATATGCAGAAAATATCAATTCCGGAAATTAACCCAGGGCAATCATTTCAATTAACAATAAATAATGTTCAATTTATTTCTTACGGAGTAATCCTTAATGAATTTGAAACAATAGGTCCAAAAAGAATTTTAAGAATTGAATTAGATAATCATTTTACAGTCTCAGATAAAACTCAAAACATCTATCTTGTAAATAATATTGATCAAGTGGTCGATATTTATCCGAATTCAAATGAAAAGATGCGATGTGCGATGGCTATCCTAACAATAGCTACAATAGGTCTAAGTGAAGCTACACTAACATCTGCAGAATTAGCTTTGAAATCTTATATTTGCTACTTAAATTTAACTTTAGGAGCAAAATCTTTAATTGATGCTGCTAATAAAAGGGATGATCAATTAATGGCTAATGCTGTTGTAAAAACTACATTATCTGTGATGAACTGTGCGGGAGAAGCTTCTAGTATCATTTTTAAAAGAATATTTGCATTATGGGATGGAACCCTTGGTTGTGCAAAAGAATTATTCTATAATTTTTTATATATTGGCTATGGCGCTCAAGAATTTTGGGACAGGGTCTCAATATTTTCACCTGTATTTTTATCTGTTAAAAACGGACAAAATTATATAACAGGATTTTTACCTGATAGTTCAACTATTGCAGATATTCCATTATCCTTTTTCAATAAAGATAGTTTGACTAATGAAGCAAATGTAATTTTTCCCCATAGTGATACCCTTGATTTTCAATTATACGGTTTTGATAATGGACCTTATACTTTCATTGCGGGGATAACTCTTGACAATTCAAAATTATTAAAAGTTACTTTTAAAGATACTTCAAAAGTTGGTATGTATGCTTATTATCATTATAGAAAAGGCACGAATAAATATGAATTAGAAGTTGATTACAATGGGGATGAGAAAATTGATACAACTTTACAAGGAACAGTTGAAATAATTGATACACTGACATCTGTAGAAGATTTCAATTATTCTGTCAATGCTAAATCAAATATTTTAAAAGTTTACCCTAACCCATTCAATGATAGAACGACTATTGAATTTAACAATCAATTTGAAAGCAATATATCTTTAATTATAACCGATCAATTAGGTAGTGAAGTTTATAGAATCATAGAAAATAAATTATTAAACTATGGGATTCAAAGAATTGATTTTGATTCAAAAGGTCTGTCTACCGGAATATATTTTCTTTCACTAAAAACAGCTAATTATAATGAAACTGTCAAATTCATTATTATAAAATAAGGTTGAATTTTTCTAAAACACAGGCTCTTCTTCCTCTTCGTCGGCATCGAATTTGACGAGGTCTTCGGGTATATCCTGGTACTCGAATGCGAGTGTTTCGAACCTTGCATACTCCTTGACAAATGCCAGGCGAGATACACCCACGGGTCCGTTCCTGTGCTTGCCTATTATGACTTCGGCTGTACCTTCTGTCGGAGTGTTGTCCTCATAAGTTTTGATTTTGTAGTACTCGGGCCTATGAACAAACATAACAACGTCTGCGTCCTGCTCTATACTTCCCGATTCACGCAAATCCGAAAGCATAGGGCGTTTGTCTTCCCTTTTTTCACTCGAACGGTTGAGCTGTGCCAGTGCAATAACCGGAATCTTCAGTTCCTTTGCCATCTGCTTCAGAGTTTGCGAAATAATAGAAATTTCACGTTCGCGGCTTTCCGCTTTCGGCGACCTGATGAGCTGGAGATAGTCAACCATTACAATGTCAACTCCGTACTCGGCAATCATCCTTCTGCACTTAGCACGAAGTTCCATTATTGTAAGCGAAGCACTGTCGTCAATAATAATCGGAGCCTCGCTGATTTTACTCATCACCCTTACTATTTTATGCAATGAGTCAACCGTTACTTTACCGATTCTTATGTCATTTGCATTGACCTTGGCTTCTGCAGAAAGAAGACGCAGAGCCAACTGCTGAGAGTCCATTTCAATCGAAAAGAAGCCGACTTTCCTCTTATACTCCACTGCCATGTTTCTTGCCATAGACATAGCCAATGCTGTCTTGCCCATAGAAGGACGTCCTGCAATAATAATAAAATCGGAAGCGTGAAAGCCGCCGAGAAAATCGTCAATCTTTTTAAAGCCGGAGGGAATCCCCAACATTCCCCCTTTACCTTCTTCTGCGTGGCTTTCAATCAACTTGAATGCGTCATATATTATAGGCTTAATTTTGACATATCCTTTGTGAAATCTTTTGTCGGACAGCTTGAATACTTCGCTTTCAGCCTGGTCAATTTCTTCGAGGGCATCCGTTGATTCATCATAAGCACTTGAAAGAATCTTACCCGCAGTGGTAATCAATGCTCTTTTAAGATATTTCTCCTGAACAATCATTGCATAATGCTCAACATTAGCCGCTGTAGGTGTTTTTCGATTGATGTCCGAAAGATATGCCGTTCCGCCGATGTCCTCGAGCTGGTTTCTGCCAATCAACTCTTCCGATAAAGTAATAATATCAACGTCAATTTTCCTGTTGAACATTCCGAGAATTGCATCATATATTTTACGGTTTGCCTCGCTGTAAAAACTCTCGACTTCCAGAATTTCAATCACCTTGGCAATCGAGGACTGCTCGAGCATCATAGAACCGATTACTGCCATCTCTGCTTCGGGAGAATGCGGAGGAACTTTGGAACCGAAAGATTCAAAATCTATCTTTACTGATTTTTCCCTGCCCCCTGCGAACTTTTTTGCATAAGGATATACATTGTCATATTCGTTTATATATGTGCCGCCCAATTTTTCACCTTGATTAAGAATTAAGAAATAGTTGAAATGAACGATTCAAAAATACAAAACACTCAAAATTCATAAGGAATATCTTGTTCACAAATTTTCCTCATTAATTTTGATTTCTGTGGAAAAATTTCCATTTTTATAGTTTGATACATAACAAAATGAAATTTAGTCTATGAAATATTTATACTGCAATGGCAAAGACAAAGAATTTTATAAATTATTTTAGGAAATCATCATGAAAAAATTAACTTACATTATTTTAGTTATATTGACTTTTATAAGTCTGAATAAAGTATTTTCTCAGTCATATTATCACCCGGAAAGTGTTTTGTATGATGTTAACCTCAGTAGGTATTTAATTTCCAATCAAGGCTACGGAAATATACTTGCTCTCGATGCTTCAAACCAGCTTACAATATTTATTGATGGCTTAACAAAACCGCGGGGTATGTATATAATTGACGATACTCTTTATGTTGCCGATAATACTTACCTGAAAGCCTATAACTTAGAAGATGGGTCTTCCCTTTTAGAATTTGAAGTTCCAAATTCCCAATTGCTTAATGACATCACAACTGATGGTGAGGGTACATTATATATAACCGATACAAAAACTAATATGGTCTATTTCTATACTATAAGCAACAAAAGCATATACGATTTCTCTTGGGGAATGGGAACAATTCCAAACGGGATAATATTTGATAATAGTCATTTATGGATTGTTACTTACAATTCACCCGGTCAATTAATTGATGTTGATTTAAATAATGGTGGAATTACAAAACACACACTTGCCGGCTACAATTTGTTTGATGGAATCACATCCGATGGAAATGGGTCTTATTATATCTCAAGTTGGGGAGACATGCTTGGTTCGGCTGGTCTGGGTAAAATATTAAAACTTGACCCAAATAATCCGTCAATTATAACTGAATTCAGGACAGGATTCAGCGGACCTGCTGATATTTATTACAATCCGATAAAGAACGAACTTGCGGTCCCAAATTATTCAGGCGACAATGTCGAATTCATTCCTCTTGCAACTAATGTATTCGAGAATAATTCAGATAATACATTTTTTGACATTTATCAAAATGAAATGAATTTTGAAATAATAATTAAATTCAAAGAAGGATTTGACATAAGTTTACCAATTAATGTTTATAATTTATTTGGACAAACTATTGAAAATGATGTAATTACTCCCAACCAGAAGGAATACAGATTTAATACAAGCTATATTGAGGCAGGTATATATTTTATAAGAATAAATAATAATATAAGTAAGTTATTAATAATAAAATAGTTAGTAGAAATTTAAAAAAAATTAAAAATTTTTTAAAAATATCTGCAACCTTTTTATGTAATAAGTGTTATTATTTATCTAAGAGGTGAAAAATTTTAAAATTTAATAATACATTTTGTTGAGGGCTTTATGAATCTATTAAAAAAATTACCACGTTTCTTTCTACCGGTACTATTTCTGCTCTTTATTTTCGTTCTTGCTTGTACAAAGGATAATAATACTAATCCAAACGACAGCAATATGATTGCAGGTGTTATCAAAGACGAGCAGGACAATGGAGTACCAAATGCTCTCATAGAAGCCATTAATAATGGCACTGCCATTCAAAGCTTACTTGCTTCCGATACAACTGACGAAGACGGTAAATTTGCTTTGAACGGGATGCCCGATGACATTAGTAAAGTTGACTTGAAAATAACGCATGAGGATTTTAAATCTGTTCAGGCAAAAGCATCTAATTTTATAGGCAACCATGACAGGAAAGATGTTCCTATTAAATTACTACATGAAGACAGTTGCTGCGGACAAGTTACGATTAACACATTTAAGCATTCCGACAGCTCTGCACTTTCGGGTGTCGAAGTCAGGCTCAGCCGTGGCGACAAATTAATTAGAAAAGCCCATACAAATGAACAGGGTATTTTAGTATTTGAACATGTTTGCGAAGGTCACTATTGGCTCAGATTAGCTAAAGAAGGTTACAAAGTAATTGAAAAACCATTTGAGCTTAATGATTGTGATACTCTTGGCCTTTCTTTCTATTTGTTATCTAATGATGAACATGATAGCTGTTGTAATGGTGTTATCAACCTAACAGTTCTGGATTCTGCAACACAATTACCTCTGCCGCAAGCTACTGTAAGATTATGGAAAGGCGAACATAAATTAGGCGAATATAAAACAAATGAAGATGGTATTGTCATATTCCGCGGTATTTGTGAAGGTGACTACCAATTGTCAATTTTCAAATATAGATATTATGGACAGGAATTCAACTTCCATATGGATTGCGATGATACAGTTGATTTTTCAAGATATTTAAAACCGACTGATGATTCATGCTGCCATGGTATTCTCAGAGTTTTTCCAAAAGATAAATCAAACGACCAGCCGCTTAATGGTGCAACGGTTAAACTATGGAAAGACGGCCAATTAATCATGGAAAAGAAAGTTGAAAATGGTGTTGCAGAATTTCCGGAGCTTTGCGAAGGTGCCTATGGAGTTGATATTCTGTTTGAAGGATATCAGCATATTGAGTTTAGCATTGAGTTGACTTGCAACGAGACTAAAGAAGTTACCAAATACATGCAAAGCAAAGCAAGCCTCGATTCATGTTGCAAGGGTGTTATTGAAGTTGTTGCTTTGGATTCAGCAATGAATACACCTTTACCGGGTGTTACTGTAAGACTATGGAAAGGTAACCAAAAATTAGCCGAATACAAAACAAATGAGCAGGGTTTAGTTGTCTTCAGAGAAATCTGTGAAGGCGAATATGGAATTTCTCTAACTAAAGAAGGCTGGCTCGCTCAGGAATTTTCATTCCAAATGAATTGTAATGACACAGTTCGATTCGAAAAGAAAATGGTTCCACATACAGAGCCTTGTCAAAGTCAGATTAAAATTTATGTCAAGGATAAGAAAAATGAACAACCTTTAAATGGTGCTACTGTTAAAATGTGGAAAGGTGACGATTTCAAAGGACATAAAACAGTAGAAAACGGTTTTGTATTATTTACTGAACTTTGTGCAGGAAAATATTCATTTGATATTACTAAAGATGGCTACAGGCATCAGGAATTTGCTGTAGAAATAGGTGGAAATGAAGTAAAAGAGTTCACAAAATTAATGGAAAGCGACCATGATTCATGTTGTAATGGTACTATTTACTTCAATGCTAAGGATTCGGCTACCGGATTGCCTATAAAAAATGTTGTAGTGAGTCTGTGGAAAGGCAATCAAAAATTAAGTTTGTATAAAACCGATGAAGAAGGAAATGTTGTTTTCAAATTCATCTGTGAAGGTGAATATGGCATTTCATACAGTCACGAGATTTATAAAGGTTCGGAATTTTCTTTCCAAATGGGCTGCGATGATACGGTTTATTTCCACAAGCTGCTTGTTATGAAAGACACATGTTGCAGAGGAATAATTAAAGTTTATCCTAAAGATAAAGACAACAATGAACCATTGAATGGAGCTACTGTTAAATTATTCCATAACGGAACACTTTTATATCAAAAATCCGTTCAGGAAGGCTTAGCCAAGTTCGTTGAACTTTGTGAGGGTACATACCACTTAACAATTTCAAAAGACCATTATGAAGGAGATGAATTTGATGTTACAATGACCTGCAACCAGGTTATTGAAGAAACAAGGCTTCTTCAAAGATTACAGCAAGATTCTTGTTGCCAGGGTCAATTCCATGTATTTCCAAAGGATAAAGATACACAAGAACCTCTCAATGGGGCAAAAGTAAAACTTTGGAAGAATGGACAACTAATAGCAACCAAAACAGTTGAAAATGGAGTTGCAAAATTCGTTGAACTTTGCGAAGGCGAGTATGGATTCAGCATTCACAAAGAAGGTTACGGTGCAATTGAATTTGAAGAACACCTCGGTTGTAATGAAACGAAACCAATTTACAAAGAGCTTCAGAAAAATTCAAACGATACATGCTGTACTGCTGTTCTCAAATTGAAAGTCATTGACAATGAAACAGAACAACCTATTCATGGTGCAACCGTAAAGGTTTACCTCGGTGATGATATCGTTAAGGAAGGAACTACCAACGAAGAGGGCTGGGTTATATTCGAAGGATTATGCCATCCGTCAACTTATGTTGTGAAGATAATTAAGGAAGGCTATCAGCATAAAATTATTGACGGTATTTACTTCCCCGAATGTAACATGAAGATTGAAACAGTCAGGTTAACACACGAATAGAAAATAGCATGCTTAATTAAAAAGCGTAGTGACAATAGTTACTACGCTTTTTTATTTTTACTCAGCAATTGTTTTGCAATCAATAAAATAATAGGTATTTTGACAATTATGTATAAATAAAATTTGTGAAGATGAGTAAAAGTTCAGCAATCAGTATTAAAGATGTTTCCAAAACATATAAAGCAAAATCCAAATACCCGACACAAGCCCTGAAGGCTTTGTCCACAGAAATATATCAAGGTGAAATTACCGGATTAATTGGTCCCAATGGAGCCGGAAAAACTACATTATTGAAAATAATATTGGGTTTCCTAAAATCAGATAAGGGTATTGTCAATATATTCGATAAGCAGCCTGATGATATGTCAGTCAGAAAGAAACTTGGCTACCAGGCTGATACACAGTATATATCGAAGTCAGTAAATGTCGAATCCTATCTGAGCATTAATGCTCACTTATCAGGTGCAAAAGATGGTGAAACTGAAATAAGATATCTTCTTGAAACTTTTCACATGACTTCATCATATAAGAAAAGCTTACAGTCTTTATCACGGGGTATGAGACAAAAAATAGAAATAATTCAGGTTTTTCTGGGTTCGCCGGAACTTGTTATATTTGATGAGCCGACAGCTTTCCTCGACCCGCCGTCTGTTTTTGAGCTAAGAGATTTTCTTGAATCTAAGAAAAGAGATGGAATAACGGTTTTGTTTAGTTCTCATAATTTAACTGAGGTCGAGAAAATCTGTGACCGTGTCCTGTTTATTAATGAAGGTTTATTGGTTGGAGATTATGAGACACTGGCAATGGAATCAGGCTTTCTTGAAGATGCATTCAGGAAGTTCAGAGATGAAAGGATTTCATTATGACAGGTATATCATTAAAATTACTGGTCCTGGAATTCCGCAAGATGTGGAATTTGTCTGTCATTATTATTTCATCCATTCTGTTACTGATAAGTCTATTGGTAAATTTCATTCCCTTAATTGTTGGTGCTTATAGCATAGAAGGCCCAATAAAATCATATGATATACAAACAGCATTATCTCAGGGTTTCACGATTCTTGTACCCTTGTTATCGCTTATATTCGGTGCAGGAATAATATCGAATGATATAAAAAATCACTGGATAAGAACAGTATTAAGCAGGCCAATTACTAGAGCAGATTTCCTATTAACAAAAATAATATCAACCTCATTGACCATATTTATTTTAATGTTAATTATAGGAACACTACCTGTAGTTATATTATCCATTATTGCTCCAGTCAATACTAATTTTGATTTTCTAAAATTCATCGGTACACATGCTTTGTTTCTTGGCGAAGCAATAACATATATTACAATATGCTCACTCATAAGCTGCTGGCTTCCGGGATTTACGAATATTATTATTTTAATTGTGTGGATGTTATCAAACAGCATTCTTTCAATGGTAGTTAATAATTATTTTTGGGACAGCAGTATTGCAATGCTCATAGCTGATTTCTATTTCCCCGGCGGATTCCAGGAAGCAGCAGAATCACTCGTATCAGGTGCGAGTTTCCCGCTTGAAAAGCTTTTATGGGGTTTCTCATCACTGTTTGGATTCATTGCCCTGGCATTATTCAATTTCAATTTTATTCAAATAGACAAGGGGATTGAATAATGAAACAGAATGATAAGACTTATGTGAATATTTTTGCAATTGCATTTCTGGCTGTTACTGTTTTTGCATTTATTCTTTATTTTGTTCCTGAAAAACAGCCTCTGAACTGGATGAGTTATGAAGATGCACTAATAGTAGCGGCGAAGAAAAACAAACCGATTCTTCTTAACTTTTACTCACTATGGAGTGAGGAGTGTAAGCAAATCGACAGGAATGTTTTTTCAAACGACTCGCTCAAAAATCAACTTAAATCAAAATATATTCTTGCACGAATTGTTCTCGATAATAAACAAAATAAAATGCTTGCCAAGGAACAGTTTAGTATCAAAGGTATTCCCTCGATTATCGAATTAACTCCGAAAGGCAAGGAAATCAGAAGACTTTCGAGCGCTGATACAAGGTTATTATACCTATGGATTAATGATACTACATGCAATATAATAAACGGCTGGTTGAATTGCAGTGAAGCTAAAACTGAAGCAGAAAAAAACAACAAAATATTCCTTATTATTCTTAATACGGGTTTTTTACAGCAAAATTATAAAACTCACGTTTTAAGTGATGAGAAAATCAATTTACTAATGGCACAGGATTTTGTTCCTACATACTTAGTATCAAGCAACAAGGATGATAAGAAAATAATCGAATCTCTTTATGGAAATCTCGACTCTGCTCCTTATGGAGAAGTCCTTCTGTTTTATTATAAAGGTAAGGAAATTGACAAATATTTTTTAAGCGATGAAATATTCTTTAAAAAAGATGTTGTTTATAATCAATACTTCGGACAAAAATAATAAAAAATCAGGCAGCAATAGTCCCGTAATTTCTAAATTCTCTGAAAACTGAATGGAATTTTATCAAACTCAGGTCAAATCCTAACTTTGAAAAAATGTTTTCCAT